>Ga0156192_1110_pt1 | contig 19971 bp, 17 predicted proteins | sample RifCSPlowO2_12_FD_107845 | JGI IMG/M metagenome (GOLD analysis project Ga0156192, IMG submission 107845) | Deltaproteobacteria bacterium RIFCSPLOWO2_12_FULL_60_19
GTATCCTGTAACGCGATTCCCGCATCCTGCATCGCGCATCCTGCATCTCTTCCCTCTCCCGCCTAACGTCTTAGGCGCTTTCCGCCTTGCAGTGTAAACCGGATTAGTCATCCTCTCCCTACCGGAGTAACCGATCTGTTACCCTCGGTAATCAATTGACGACTTAATTCCCTGACATCCTGCGCCTGACTCCTCGAAAGAGCCGTCATTTTCACAGTGGCACGCGCCTTGCTCCATCGGCAATAGACAAGAGCTTTGTGAACGTTGCGAGGGAAAAGATGGAGTCGATTCAACACAACGCCTATGAATCTCGGAGTTCAGGTCAGGTCGATTCTATCGGCATGGCTCGCTGGAAGCTGGTCGTCGGCGGCTTGTTTTTCTTTCTCCTGACGGCCGGAATTTTCTGGCATCAGTTCCAGCAAATTCAGGCAGGCGATGCGCGACCCCAATGGGGCCAGCTTCGATGGGGCTATTTGTTGCTGATCCTGCTCTGTCTCCCTATCGAGACGGCTTGCGCCGCGTTGCGCGTCTGGTTGCTGTGCCGCGTGCTCCATCCGGGCGTGCGTTTCTGGACGTGCGTCAAGGCGGAGCTCACGAACGTGGCCATCTCCATGTTGACGCCGTCGCAGACTGGCGGCGGCCCGGCCCAGATCTACATGTTGAGCCGCGCCGGAGTGAGCGTCGGAACCTCGCTGACGATCAGCCTCATCTCGTTTATGGGGACGATGGTGATTCTGGTTCTTATGGGCGTTTACTCGGCCTTTTTGTCAGGGGCCGGCGAGCTGACGCCGCTGTTCATGACTGCCTTCTGGACCGTCGTCATCGTCATGCTGGCGATGATCGGCGGCGCGCTCTCGCCCAATTTGCTGCGAATTCTCCTAAGGCGCGCCTCTCGCACGATATGGCGGTTGCGCGGCAGACGCGGCGCGCTTCACGATTGGTGGCCACCTGACTCGAACCGCACAGGGCCGCCGGCGGATCGCATGGGACCTGTCGCATGTAAATTCGTCGATCTCGTCTACACCTACCGGGACGACGTGAGGCGATTCCTGCGACAGGGAAAGGCCGCCTTCGCATGGGTATGCGTGTTGAGCTCGGCCTTCCTGTTCTCCCGAACGCTGATGGCTTACTTGTGCCTGCGATTTCTGGGAATCGAAGCCTCGACCTTCGGGCAAATCGTCGAGCTGCAAATGGTGGTCATCTTTCTCGTCTTCTTTGCCCCGACGCCGGGAAGCGCGGGCCTGGCCGAAGGCGCGTCGATGGCCATCATGTCGGCGATCGTGCCCGTGGGGTTCGCCCCCTACTATAATCTGCTCTGGCGCTTCTCGACCGCCTACATGGCGGCGCTCGGCGGGCTTTTTTATCTGCTTCACGCAATCGCGCAGGACCTCAAAAAGCGCGTCCGCCGACCGCAAAAAATAGAACCGACCGCGCGCGATTTCAAATTCAACATCTCGCGGCCGGCCGACCAAAGCCGCGACAGTTTGGAGGTGACCCAATGAAGCCATCGGACTATGTGATTCATCTGACGCTCAGCGTCTTTCTGATCGTCGGGGTTTACCAGTTCTACTTCTGGTGCCAGCGCCATCAGCTAGCAGAGCCGCGCGAGCTCAAGCTGCCGATGGACGAGTGGATTCCCTACCGGCCGAACTGGGTGTGGATCTACAGCTTTCTCTATTACCCGGTGATCCTCTACATCAACTGGGTAGTGGAGTCGCCGGGCCAGTTCACCCGCATCGCCGTGAGTTACATGCTGCTCCTGGGACTCCAGATGGCGTTCTTCGTCGCCTTTCCCGTGGTGACGCCGGTCAGCTGGCGTTCAAAAAACGGCCGACGCAACTACTCGGAGCGTTTCCTGGCGTTCGTGCAGAAGTTTGACGCCTCCTCGAACAGTTTTCCGAGCATGCACGTCTCGGTAGCGATGCTTACCGCGCTCCATATCTACCCCCGCGTGGGGCCTTGGGCCGCCGCCTTTCCCGTGCTCATCGCGCTCAGTTGCCTCTTCACCAAGCAGCACTATCTGATCGACATCCCCGCCGGCGCCGCTTTGGGTTGGTTCACGTTTAAGCTTTTTGCGCTGGTGGCGTGACGGATAGGGTAAGCGATTGATTACGATCCGTAATCAATTGATTACCCGGTTCCCGTCCCTCCTGTAGCTAACTCCTTGAAAATACCTTCATTGCCGCATGGCACGCGCCTTGCTCACTCCAGAACATCAAAGGCGAACAAAGGAGGCCGCATATGGAGAGACAGAAAATACCGGAGACGACGTTGGGGGACCTCATTGTAGCTCTCACTGACGAGACCGCGCAGTATATCCGCGACGAAAAAGAGGCCTGCAAGGTAGTCGCCGTCATGGTGACGCATCTTTTGAACAGCTCTGGCGCGCGGTTCAGACGACGGCAGTACTGGCAGTAGACCCTAGAGAGGACGACTCCATTGCTGATTCTCAGCCGTTAGGAGGTCTATAGGCGATCATGAACGATTTGAGATCATCCGAAGGATTCATGACCACATGGGATCAGACCCGGTTGTATTATCGGGCTTGGATCCCACCCGTTCCCACCCGTAAAGCGGTCGTCCTGTTTCACCGAGGCCACGAACATTCCGGTCGATTTCATGAACTCGTCCAGGATCTTGACCTAAAGGATTTCGCCTTTTTTGCCTGGGACGCCAGGGGTAACGGAAACTCGCCTGGCCGTCGCGACTACGCCGACAATTTTAGTGTTTACGTAAAGGACGCCGATACATTTGTTAACTTTATTTCAGAACAGCACCGGATACCGGTGGAAAATATGGTCGTCCTGGCTCACAGCGTTGGAGGTGTGATCGCCGGCACTTGGGTGCATGATTACGCGCCTCCCGTCAAAGCCCTCATCCTTGCAACACCGGCTTTCCGGATCAGACTCTACCTTCCTTTTGCGATTCCGCTGTTAAGATGGGCGCAAAAAATAAACGCCTTGAAAGTAGTTCCGAGTTACGTGAAGGCCAAGGTTCTGACGCACGATCCGGACCAAATACAAAAATACAACGAGGATCCGAAAATAACAAAATCGATCTCCACCAACATTCTCCTGGATGCTCATGATACCTCCGCACGGATCATAGCGGATGCCGGCGCCATCCGGGTCCCCACGTTGCTCTTGGGGGCTGGATCGGACTGGGTTGTTAAACTGTCTTCCCAAAAAAAGTTTTTTGAAAGATTATCTTCCAGCATCAAAGAGATGAAAGTTTATCCAAGCTTTTATCACGCTGTCTTTCATGAAAAGGACCGGCATCTCCCGATCGCGAAGGTCCGAGAATTTATTCTTAGGGTTTTCCGAAATCACTCTGCTCGACCTCCTCTCATTGACGCCGACAAGGCCGGCTACACAAAATCGGAATTCGACCGGTTGACCAAACCCAAGAGATCGCTTCGGCTCGGTTTTCAGCGCTTCATGGCAAACACTCTGGGAAGGCTAAGCCTGGGTATGCGCCTTGGCTGGCGGTCCGGCTTTGATTCCGGCGCAACCTTGGACTACGTCTACGCCAACAAAGCCCAAGGGATCACCGCCCTTGGGCGCCTCATCGACTGCGTCTATCTCAACAGCCCGGGCTGGAAAGGAATCCGTCAGCGTAAGGCTCATCTTGAAAAGCTGATCCGTGCAACCGCTGAGCGAGTGAGCATGGCGGGGAAATCTGTGCGGTTGCTCGATATCGCCGCCGGGCCAGGTCGCTACATTTTAGAAACCATGAAGGAGCTGGAAAAAATCCCGATCGTTGCGCTGCTTCGTGACAACACAGAGGCGAACCTGGAAGCGGGCCGGAAGCTGGCCAGAGAACTTAATGTCTCAAAGGCGACCTTCACGCAAGGGGATGCCTTCGATCGGAAATCACTGGCTTCCGTGTCGCCGAAACCGACCATTGCCGTCGTCTCGGGGCTTTATGAGCTCTTTCCGGACAATGAACGGGTTTTAGATTCTCTTCGGGGACTCTCCGAAGCCGTCGAGGAAGGGGGCTATTTGATTTACACCAATCAACCCTGGCACCCCCAACTGGAAGTTATCGCCCGTGTCCTCATCAACCGAGAGGGCAAACCTTGGATCATGCGCCGCCGAAGCCAGGAAGAGATGGACGATTTGGTCCGCTCGGTGGGCTTCGAAAAAACGGATATGGAGATCGATCAATGGGGGATTTTTACCGTCTCAGTGGCGCGCCGTCGCGCTGGCGCGTGAGACTCGCCCAAGCCAAAACCTCCGCTCTGTTATCGCTTCTCTTTCTTGCGGTTTACGGGGGGTGCAACTGGATCGCCTCGCTCAGATCGGACGTAGGCTTCTGGTTCTTCGAGTGGGAACGAAACATTCCTTTTGTCCCGTTGATGATCGTGCCTTATATGTCGATCGATCTTCTCTTTGCGGCCGCGCCTTTTCTTTGTCGGGACGAGCAGGAAAGGCGAACGTTTGCCCGGCGGGTCACAGCAGCCGTTTGGGTCGCTGGAGCTTTCTTCCTCCTGGTGCCTTTGCGGTTTGCCTTTCCAAGGCCCGTCGTTTCAGGTTGGCTGGGAGGCATCTATCGCTTCTTGCACGGATTCGATCAACCTTTTAACCTTTTCCCATCTCTTCACATCACGCTCCGGACCATCTTGGCCGAGACGTACGCGCGCCATACCAAAGGGGTTATCCGCTGGTCTATTCAAATTTGGTTTAGCCTGATCGGGTTTTCAACCTTGCTGACCTATCAGCACCACATTGTCGATGTCATCGGTGGGTTTATTTTAGCGACTTTCTGCTGCTACTTTATCCGTGAGCCGATTCAAAAATCGCCTGTCACCAAGAACCTCCGAGCCGGCCTTTACTACGGATTAGGTTGCGGGTCTGTCTTCGCGCTCTCAATCTACATGGGGCCATGGGGCAGTCTGCTTCTTTGGCCGGCGGCGGCTCTGGCGCTGGCCGCGCTCGCCTATTTCGGCAGCGGCCCTGCCATCTTCCGCAAGGAACGGGGCCGCCTCCCGCTCAGCGCCCAACTCGTGCTCGCGCCGTTCCTGTTGGGGCAATACCTTTCCCTTTTATATTACCGGAATCGTTCTCGGGCCTGGGATGAAGTGGTCCCGGGGGTTTGGATTGGACGGAAGCTCGGTCGGTTTGAGGCTGAGCAAGCTTTAGGCCAAGGCATTACAGCCGTTTTGGATCTCACCGCGGAATTTTCCGAGGCTGCTCCCTTCTTGGCCGGGAACTACCTTAATTTGCCCGTTCTGGATTTGACAGCCCCGACTCAAACACAATTGGAAAAAGCCGCCGCATTCATCCAAGAACATTCCGTTCACGGCAAAGTTTACGTGCATTGCAAGATAGGTTACTCGAGAAGCGCCGCTGCCATCGGAGCCTACCTTTTAAAAAGCGGTTTCGCCGGTACAGCCGAGGAAGCGGTGGAACTTATCCGGCGAGCTAGACCCTCATTGATCGTTCGCCCGGAGGCTTTGGATGCGCTCAAGCGGTTTCAGACGAGTTTTTCCCCACAGCCCCGACAGGCCATCACGAAGCGGGGCTACCTGAAAGTTGGGTGACGCGATGGAGACACTGATCGACCTGTTGAGAGAATCGACTGACAGCTACGGTGATCGAATCGCCCTGTCCGTTTGCCGCGGCCTGCGGGAAGAAGCTTGGAGCTACCGGCGGTTGTGGCAAACCGCGCAAACCCTTTCACGCCATCTTCTCCATGTGGAGCGCCTCGAACCCGGCGACAGGGTTTTGGTATGGGCTCCGAACAGTCCTAATCTTGTTGCAGCCTATTTTGGGACTATGCTGGCCCGCCTGATCCTTGTCCCCTTGGATCCGTATTCAACGCCTGAATTCATGAGACGCGTCGCCGACAAGACGAAAGCCTCGGCGATCATTACCGATGGGCAGGCGTGCGACACGCCTGGTCTCAAATCCATTTCTCTTGCCGAGCTTCCGTACGAAGATGATACCTCCGTCCAGGACAATGAGCCCGCGTGGGATGACATCGCGGAGCTTGTTTTTACTTCCGGGACCACAGGAGATCCTAAGGGAGTCCGCCTCACACACGGCAATATTATTGCGAATATTAGATCGGCGGCCGCAATCCTGCCGAAGAAGCGCGATTACAGATTCCTTTCCTTGCTCCCTTTATCCCACATGATGGAACAAACCGTCGGCCTGTACTTGCCCCTGTTTTACGGCGGCACCGTTTATTATCCCGCCAGTCGACGGTCGTCGTTCATTTTCAAAGCTCTCCATAAGAACCGTATAAGCACTCTGGTCGCGGTGCCGCAGGTTCTCAAGACGATGTTCCAGGGGATTGAGAGAGAGGTGCGTCGTCAGGGCGGATGGAGCAGGTGGCAACGAGCCCGGCGTCTCGCCGGCCGTCTGCCGATGACGATGCGGAGGTGGTTATTCTCCGATGTGCACCGGCGTCTCGGCGGCAGCCTCGATTTTCTTATATGCGGCGGCGCTCAACTTCCACCGGAGATGGCCGAGGGCTGGGAACGTCTGGGCGTGAAAATCGTGGAAGGATACGGAGCAACCGAGTGTGCTCCGATAGTGGCGGGCAATAACCTCCGTGAGCGGGTCCGAGGGTCTGTGGGTCGGCCGCTGCCGGGCGTTAGCGTGCGGCTGTCCGATGAGGGAGAGCTGCTTGTCAAAGGCGATAACGTGACGCAGGGTTACTGGCAAGACCAGCGTGCGACAGAAGCCGCATTCACACCCGACGGGTGGTACCGAACCGGTGATCTTGGCGAGGTCGACGACTTAGACAGAATCTATTTAAAAGGGCGGCTCAAGGAGCTGATTGTCCTGTCCAGCGGCCTCAACGTTTATCCGGAGGACGTGGAGCGGGCCCTGAACGAGGAAGATGCCATCCTCGACTGCGTCGTGCTCGGTATGTGCGATGAAAAAGGCGACGTGAAGCTGGAAGCCGCGATCCGGCCGGCTGATCCGGGTGGGGGTGTGAATCAGATCAACGAGCGAATTCAGGCTGCCGTACGCTCTGCCAACGCGCGTCTCGCGCCCCACCAGCGCATCGCCAAGTTCACGATCTGGGAGGAGGATGACTTCCCTCGCACCAGCCTCCTGAAAGTCAAACGGCACGAAGTGAGGGCCGCTCTCTCAAACGGAAAAAGGACACTACCTACCGTGCGGCGCCCTTGCAGTATGGAGCACGACACGCTGGCTCAAGTACAGGACATTTTATTGCGGCTTACCGACATCGACCCGTGCAAAATCACCGTGGCAAGCGACCTCAGTCTCGACCTGGGACTGGACTCCTTGTCCAGAGTCGAACTGGCTGCATTGGTGGAGGATGAGCTTGGCATCGACCTTGACGAAACGAGACTGAATGAGGTCGAGACCGTCGGACAACTCATCGAATTGATCGAAGGAGGGGAACACGGATCTGAACCTGTTTCTTTCCCGACTTGGTCTTTGAGACCGGCAGCTCGATTCTTACGCTCGGTCATCGAGCGGATAGCGGTCTTTCCTTGCCACAGGTTGGTCTGCCGTCCGTTCGAGGTAGAAGGTCGAGAGAACCTTGAGGATTTGAAGCTCCCAGGACTATTTATCGCCAACCACTTGAGCCATGTCGACACGCTCTCTATCATTCGAGCCCTGCCGGGGCGCATTCGCCGCAAGCTCGCGGTGGCCGCGGCGGCGGATTACTTCTTCCGAAGTCGGACCCTGGGTGTGGCCGCGTCTTTGATGTTGAACACATTCCCGTTTTCGCGCGACGGCGGCGTGCGGGCGACCTTGGAGTACTGTGGCAGGTTGATAGACCGAGGCTGGTCGATCCTGATATTTCCCGAAGGGACCCGCTCGACCACCGGCCACTTACAACCGTTCAAGCGCGGGATCGGCCTGCTGGCGACAGAGCTTCAGGTTCCGGTGGTGCCGATAGCCGTAGACGGCGGGTTCCACATCCTTCCCAAGGGTCGCCGTCTGCCGAGACCGGGCCCCGTCACAGTGCGATTCGGCTCACCTATAGAGGCGCCAAGGAATGCAGACAATGTTGCTGTCGTGTCCCTTCTAGAGCACAGCGTGGCAGATTTGCTGCGCCACAGACACTTAGAGGCAGGATATGATCGATTCCGAACAAAGCAGGCTGCGTTACCCGGATCGGCGACCGATCAAGGCTAGAAACTCGCGTTGGGCGCGCGCCGCCGCACGTGCACTGATATCTCTTGGTATCTCGCCCAACACGATCTCCGTCTTCGGCATGATTGCCGCGATCGCAGCCGGGGCCTCCTTCTACCTCACCCGATACCGTGGCCGGCTTGAAGGAGCGCTCTGGATTGCCGGCGCAGCGCTTGTCCTTATGCGGCTCTTGGCAAACATGTTCGATGGCATGGTAGCGATCGAGTGGGGGAAGGCTACTCGAATCGGCGCGCTGTACAACGAGGTGCCGGACCGTATTTCAGATGCAGCTGTGCTGATCGGTTCGGGTTATGCTGCAGGGGGCAGCGTAGAGTTCGGGTACCTCGCGGCTTGCGTGGCTTTGTTCGTCTCATACGTGCGTTCAATGGCCAGAACAGCCGGCGCGCCCAGCGACTTCGGCGGTCCCATGGCGAAGCAACAACGAATGTTTCTCGTAATCATGGCTGCGCTGTACTCGGGCATGACGCCGGCCGAGTGGTCTTTTACCTGGGGACCGCAACAGGAATGGGGACCCATCGCATCCGCTCTAGCCCTGGTGGTTCTGGGAGGCGCGTTGACCGCCGCCCTGCGTTTGCGCCGAGCCGCTCACGCGCTACGACGGTCGTAAACGGAGCTTCTTGAGGAAGTAGGACAATGCTCTTCTCAAATCCGTTCGAAAGCGAGTTGTTCTTACCCACAGCGTATCGCCTTGCGGCGCTTCTCGGTTTGGGACTTCTAGTCATCTTGGTGCACGGCCGCAGGCGGCTTGGACATCTCAAGGAAGACGTATTATTCGTGCGCTGGAGAACGTGGGCCGTTATCGCGCCCACCTATCTTCTGGCGGTTCTTGGCGGCGAAATAACAACTGCCACACTGGTTACTCTTTTAGGGTTCCAGGCGCTGCGAGAGTACGCCGACCTCGTCCAGCTGCCACCAAAGTATCGCGCAGTGCTCCTTGCCTTCGGCTTGCTACCGGCGCCAGTGGCCCTCCTGGAGATCAATGCCTTTTATCTCCTTCCCCCGCTTCTCCTCATCGTCGCTACACTTCAGCCGTTAACCTTCGGGGACGTGCGACAAGGAGTCCGCCACCTGGCGTTCGCAGCTATGGGCTGGGCTTATATCTCGTGGTTCCTAGCCCACGCCGTCCTTATACACAAATGGGCCGAGGATGGACCGGGGATACTCCTCGCAGTTGGAACGGCGGTCGCCGCGAGTGACGTGGGAGCGTTTGTTGTCGGCAAGGTATTCGGCAAACACCGGATGGCGCCGCGGGTCAGCCCAAACAAAACCTACGAAGGGGCAACCGGCAACTTCGTGGGGGCATACCTGGGCATCGGGCTTCTGTACTTCGCTCTGCCGGATGAGGCCATGATGCCGCTGGTTGCGGTGCTGCCGGCCTTGATAGCGCTGGGCGCTATCTGGGGTGATTCTGTCGAGTCGGTCATCAAGCGAGAGTTTGGCGTCAAGGACGCCGGTGCGTGGCTGCCGGGATTCGGAGGATTGCTTGACCGTATCGACAGCCTCATCATGGTGGCTCCGTTGGTCTATTACTTCCTGAGACTCATCGCCTAAGCCGGACCAATATTTCACCGGATCGCGATTTCCCTTGAGTTCCCGCCACTTCCGGGCGTAACGGACAGAGCAGATGCCTGCCACCTCTGGCATACCGCTTGCTGTCTCCAAATATCGACGGAGGTCATTCGTCTAACGGAACAGGGAAAGGAGATCTCAGATGGAATCACACGACACGGTTAAGACGACGCTCGGCGAGCTGATCGCCGCGCTGACTGAAGAGACCGCTGAGGTTATCCGGGACGAGGGTGAGGCTAACAAGATCGTGGCCTTCATCGTCACCTATCTGCTGAACACCTCGGCGCCGGCTTCGCGCAAGTGGCAGTACTGGCAGTAGTACAAGCATAGCGCACGGCGCAAAGGGCGAAGCGCCGAGAGCCACGCGCCATCTTTTATGCAAAGATCGTGATCGATGGAATCGCGATCGGATAGCCTCATCGGCGTCCACATTCTCCTTGCAACACTGCCCAACGTTTTAGGCGCTTTTCACCCTGCAGTGTAAAAAGCATTAGCCGCTCGTCCCCTATTAGGGTAACCGATTTCTTACGATCCGTAATCAATTGCTTACCTAAATTCCAGCCCGCCTGTACCAGACTCCTCGAAAAAGCGTTCATTTCCAGCATGGCACGCGCCTTGCTCACTCCAGAACATCAAAGGCGAACAAAGGAGGCCGCGTATGGAGAGACAGGAAATACCGGAGACCACGTTGGGAGACCTCATTGTAGCTCTCACTGACGAGACCGCGCAGTTTATCCGCGACGAGAACGAGGTCTGCAAAGTGGTTGCCTTCATGGTGACGCATCTGTTGAACAGCTCCGGCGCAGCGTCCAGACGGTGGCAGTAGGGAGGATAGGGGAATGTCGGCAGGTTATGAGCGGGCTCGGAATTATCTCGAGGGTCTGTTGCGCGAGCGTAGTCTCGCTGAACTAAGAGTTCAGCTTGAGCCGAAGCCGCAGAATTTTTCTCAAAGGCTACCGGGGCCGTTTTGCACAGGCACGGAATCCCTGGAGCAGCGCTGGGGGCTCCTTAAGACCGGACGGGATAGCCGCGAGGCATTGGCCGACCCGGGAACTTTGGAGCAGCGGGAGCACTACCGCCACCACATCGAAAATTTCATCGGAACCGTCAAGCTTCCCGTGGGCGTGGCAGGCCCGCTGCGGGTAAACGGACTGTTCGCCCAAGGCGATTACTACATTCCGCTCGCCACCACCGAAGCGGCTCTTGTGGCGTCCTACTCGCGCGGAGCGCAGCTCATCGGTGAAGCCGGAGGATGCAGCGCAATCCTCCTCAATGAAGGGATTACCCGCGCCCCTAGCTTCGCCTTCGCCAACCTCCGCGAGGCCGGAGTCTTCACCGCATGGGCTTTGTCTCAGTTCGACGACTTTCGCCGGGCAGCAGAATCCACTACCCATCACGGCAAACTCATCGACATGAGGGTCGAGATCGAGGGAAACCATGTCTACTTTATCTTCGAGTTTCACACCGGCGACGCGGCCGGACAAAACATGGCGACCATCGCGACCGAGGCCATCTGTGTCCATATTAACGCCCACACGCCCGTGAGGCCGCAGCGGTCCTACATCGAAGCCAATGTCTCCGGCGACAAGAAAGCGAGCACACAGTCCTTTCTTTCGGTGCGGGGCAAAAAGGTCACCGCGGAGGTCATCCTGCCTCCGGATCTGGTCAAAAAACGGCTCCACGCGACGCCGGAACAGATAGCCGATTACTGGCGCATCTCCGCCGTTGGCACCATGTTGAGCGGGACGATCGGAGTTCAGGGCCATTACGCCAACGGTCTCGCGGCCCTCTATCTCGCTTGCGGCCAAGATGTCGCCTGCGTCGCGGAGTCGGCCGTTGGAGTTACTCGCTTCGAGCTTACCCCCGAGCGCGAGCTCTACGCTTCCGTGACGCTGCCCAACCTCGTCGTTGGAACCGTCGGCGGCGGCACCGGCCTGCCCAGCCAGCGGGCCTGCCTGGAGATCATGGGCCTGGCGGGTCCGGGAAAGGCCAAGGCCCTAGCGGAAGTCTGTGCCGGGCTCTGCCTGGCCGGCGAGCTGTCTATCACGGGCGCCATTTGCGCGGGAGAGTTTGCGCGTGCGCACAAGTGTTTGGCCCGCGGCGAGCGGGGCCGGAAGAAAACGGAGGAGCTTAATTATGACAAACCGTTGGTGGATCTACCAGCGTGAGCGTTTTCCCGTGCTGGCCCACGGGACGCTCATTCGGAGGAGCGGATGAAGGCGGTGCTCGTCACTTCCCAGGTGACCTACATCCCGCGGAATCACCTCGCGCTCTTTGAGGAGCTCTATGCGAGCGCGGCGCCTCACCTGGCAGGGCTCGTGCTGCTCGACAACCTCTCTCCCAGGCTTCTCGGCGCTGCCGCCGGACTTTGCCTGATCGGCTGTCGCGGCATCGCGGGGTCGCTTGCGCGAAATATTTTCGAGTTGCCTCTCGGGCGCAGGGAACGGATCTTTGATCGCCTCGGGCTCCCCGTGATTCGGGCCAAAACGATGAACGATCCCAAGATGGTGGATTGGGTCAAATCGAACGCCGTCGATCTCGTCATCAACGTTCGCACCCGGTGCATCTATAAATCCGAGATCCTGAACGCGCCGCGCTTAGGCTGCATCAATATTCATCACGGGCTGCTCCCAGAGTTCCGCGGAACGATGTGCGACCTGTACGCCCTTTGGAAAAACCGCCGCGCCGGGTTCACGATCCACGTGATGAACGAGAAGATCGATGCAGGCCGGATCCTGGTCCGTCAAGCAGTCTCCGTACCCGGCGAAAAAGACTACCTCCAGTACCTTGCCAAAACAGGCCGTGAAGAGGGAAGCGTTGTCGCCATGCTCCTCCAAGCGGCGGCAAGGACGGGCGCTCTCCCCGATGGAATTCCGAATCGTTGCGAAAAGCCGATTTTCACGCGAAATCCTACCCGCGACCAAATTCGTCTGTTTCGCCAAGCGGGGTTGCTTCTGTGAAGATCATCGCCTGCCACGGTTCGCCCGGACTTCCCGGTGATTTCACGCCGTTCCGAAGACGCGGGCGACGCGATCCCGTGGACGCATGCGAAGGAGCTGGCGGATCAGGTCACGCGTTTTATCACGGAGAGCCTAGGAGCAAAATCGGATATTTCCCCGGGACTCACCCGATGAACAACGTCCACTCCATCCTGGACGAGCACCTAAAGGCCGATCCCGACCTCGTCGCCCTTCGCTGGGTCAGCCCGGAAAATCTTCGGAGCTTCAAGCCCGGCGAGATTCTCAACCACGAGTCGATCGACATGCAGGGGCTCTACGAGCGCATCGGACACGTGGCGGCCGGACTGAAGGAAATCGGCATTGAGAAAGGTGATCGTGTCATTCTCTTTGTCCCGATGTCGCTCGAGCTTTACACGGCGATGTTCGCGCTTCAGAAGATTGGGGCGATTCCCGTGTTTCTTGACTCATGGGCCCGAAGAAACCATCTTGGCGCAAGCGCGAAGATCGTCGCCCCCAAGGCGATGATCAGCTTCGAGAAGGCGTTTGCTCTCTGCGCCGACATCCCTGAACTCGCGAGCGTCTCCGTCAAAATCTGCGTGGGTCCGGCTACGCGTGAATACACTGCTCGCCTCGAGGAGCTGCTGAAAACTCCGGGAATCGCTCCGAAAGAGCCCGTCGAGCAGGAGCACACGGCGCTCATTACATTCACGACCGGAAGCTCCGGTGTCCCGAAGGGCGCAAACCGCACCCATCGTTTCCTCGCAGCCCAGCACTACGCACTGGATGAATGCATCCCCTACGTCGCGAGCGACGTGGACCTTCCCGTTTTTCCCATTTTCTCGCTGAACAACATCGCCGCCGGAGTCAGCACGGTCATCCCCGCCTTCGACATCGCCCTCCCAGGCGATTATGACCCGCAGATCCTGCTCGCGCAGCTTCAATCTTGCGGCGTGACGTGTACGACTCTCTCTCCGTCGCTGTTCAGCCGCCTGTCCGCGTACTGCCTGCAGAACAAAATCCAGATGGCCAACCTCCGGCGCGTCGTGACGGGCGGCGCGCCGGTGAGCCGGGACAACGTGATCGACTTCCAGGCGGTCGCTCCCAACGCCCGGATCTGGGTCCTCTTCGGATCGACCGAGGCCGAACCCATGGCGCACATCGAAGGCAAGGAAATGGTTTCGCTCAAGACTCGCGCCGCTAAGGACCCGGAATGGGTGGACGACGGGGTGAACGTCGGGCGAGTGGCGGCAGGGCTGAAATACCGCTTTCTCAATATCCAGACGAGCCCGATCACGATTCGCGGGGCGACCGATTGGAAGAGCCTCGAAGTCCCGCCCGGTGAAGTCGGCGAACTGATCGTCGCCGGAGAACACGTCTGCCGGAACTATTATAACGATGAGGAAGCCTTCCAGCGGGCAAAAATTCTCGATGAAAAAGGCGTAGTCTGGCACCGCACGGGCGACCTGGGGCGGATCGACGAACACGGCTTTCTTTGGATCGTGGGCCGTGTCCACAATGCAATCCAAAGAGAGGGACGATATATCTTTCCGGTCCGAGCGGAGATGATCCTCAAAAAGCTTCCGTTCGTCCATCTCGCCGCCTACCTTGGAGTGCCCGACGCGAAACTGGGTCAGAAGGCCGTGGGCGCGATCACCCCTTCCGAGAGCGGACTTCTCGGAAACCCTGCGACAGAGGCGCGGTGGAAGGCGGAAATCCTCCGCATCATGGAAAAGAACGGGATGCCGATCGACCAGATTGTTTTCCGCGACAATATCCCGATGGACGCGCGCCACCACAGTAAGGTGGAATACGACGTTCTTCGCAAGGAGCTCCAGTCGGAAGGGCTTGTCTGATGGCGTCTCGGTGGTGGACATTCACGGTCGAGCGGTTCGAGCCGATCTCTCATTCGCTCATGATCCTCCTGTTTTTCTCGGCCCACTTGGTCGTCTTCCTGACGTGCTTGCGCCCGGGAGCGTCGATCCGCTGGCCCCCTACTCTCCTGATTCTCCTCGGCACTACGATTTTTTTCTACAAGCTGAGGCTCTACGATGAAGTCAAGGACTACGAAACCGACATTCGGCTTAATCCGACGCGGCCTCTCGCTCGAGGACTGCTCCAGCGAGAGGACCTCCATGGCGCGATCGCGCTCTGCGTTCCTCTCGAACTCCTCCTCTTCGCGGTTGGAGGCGGGGGAGCGCTTGTAGGCGCCGGGATCGCGATCTCCTACTCATGGCTCATGTACAAGGAGTTTTTCATACGCGAGATCATTCGCCCTCGCCTGACCGCTTATGCCGTGAGCCACACCGTCGTTTCCTCGTTTCTTTCATTGGCCATCTTGGCCGCGTTGAGCTCGGTGTATCCCTGGCAGCTCGGCAAAGACTCGGTGCTTTTCGCACTGAGCAGCTGGTGTCTTTTCAACGTCTTTGAGTTCGGCAGAAAGACATTCGCCTCAGGCGAGGAGCGGGCGGGAGTGCAATCCTACTCCAGGATCTTCGGCCGATTTGTTGCGGTCCTTCTCGTCCTGGTCATGGCCGGGCTGTCAACCTATCTGCTCATGAGCCTCCCGTTCCCTGAAGGGAGGCTTCTCATGATCTATCTCGTTGCGGTATTCGGACTGCTCTCCTTTTTCGGAGTTCTCTACGCCAGCATGGACCGAAGCGCGCTCGGAAAGACCTATCGCGCGATGTCATCGATTTACATCGTTCTGGTGTACCTAGGCCTCGTCATTGTCCATCTCATTCACCTCCGGGAGACACCCTGATGTTGATCACCGCGCAAAGCACCGAGAGCTATGCCGAGAGAGAAGCGGGCGGCAAGGGTTTCAACCTCTATCTGTTGAGCCGCGAGGGATTTCCCGTTCCGCGCTGGATTGTATTGGGAGCTCAGCTTTTCCGGGATTTTCGTGCGAAGACCGGGATTCACAGCGGGATCCAGAAGCTCGTGGAACGCCTCGACCCGGCCGCTCCCCCTGCGCGCCTCGGAGAGATTTCCGAATCGGTGCGCCGGATCATCGTGGAGACGCCACTTCCTCTAGAACTCGAATCGCGCGCGCGTGAGGCGTATCGAGCCCTGGCAAGCTCGCTGATCGCAGTGCGCTCCTCGGCGCTCGACGAGGACTCTGTTCAGCATTCCTTCGCGGGCCAGCTCAGCAGTTTTCTATTTGTCAAATCCGAGAACGAGGCGCTTAAAAAGCTCAAGGAATGCTGGGCTTCCGGCTACTCCGAACGCGCCTTGAGCTATCGGCTCCAGAACCGCCTTCCCCTTTCCGCACGGATCGACGTCGCGGTCGTCTTCCAGGAAATGGTGGATTGCGAAAAGAGCGGCGTTCTTTTCACGTGCGACCCGATCCACGGGGACGGAAGCAAGATCACGATTAACTCAGTCTACGGCATCGGCGAGGGCTTGGTTTCAGGCCTTCTTGACGCGGACACTTTCCTTCTCGACAAGAAATCAGGCGGGCTCGTGGCCAAGCAGATCGCAACTAAGAAAACCCGGCTCGTCCGAAGCGACTCCGCCGACGGCGCCTCTGAAGCGCCGGTGCCTGAACCGCTCCGCACGGTTCCGTCTCTCGAAGACGGTGAGCTTCGGGAGCTCACGGCCATCGCGAAAAAGATCGAAGCTTATTACCGTTTTCCGCAGGATATCGAATGGGGCTGGAAAGGTGGGCGGTTCTACCTTCTTCAGTCCCGTCCGGTCACAACGCCGATCCGAAGCGAGGACGGCCTGCTTTATATATGGGATAACTCCAACATCGTCGAGAGCTACGGCGGCATCACCCTGCCTCTCACCTTCAGCTTCGTGCGCCACGTCTATCACCGGGTGTATATCCAGTTCTGCGAGAGCCTTCTCATTCCGCAGAAGGAGATCCGGAAGATGGATTGTTTTCTACGGAACATGCTGGGGATCTTTTACGGACGGATCTATTACAACCTTCTCAATTGGTACAAGCTCACGAGCATTCTCCCAGGATTCAAATACAACCGCTCGTTCATGGAAACGATGATGGGCACTCAGCATAGCCTGGCGGACGAAATCGCCGATCGCCTCAAACTACCTGGTTTCCAGGAAAAATTCTCGTCAAAACTCCGGCGCTTCGTCACGGGGCTCAGGTTCCTGTACTTCCACTTCACCGTCCAATCGATGGTCGATAAGTTCCTGAAATACTTCCACGAGGTCTACGGCGAATATCGCAATAAAAGCTACCGGCGCATGTCGGCCGACGAAATCTACGCGCATTACCAGGAGCTGGAGCAAAAGCTTCTCATGGAATGGAAGGCCCCGATCATCAACGACTATCTCTGCATGGTCCACTTTGGGATCCTGAAAAAGCTCACAGGGAGATGGCTGAGCCGTCTCGGCGATTCGCTGCAAAACGACCTTCTCTGCGGAGAAGGGAATCTCGAGTCCGCCGAGCCCACGCGCGAACTCATCCGCATGGCGGCGACGATCCAGCGGGACCCCAAGCTCCGTGAGCTGATCGAGAGCACGGCGCCTGAGGACTGCCACGAGGCGCTCAGGTCGTCGGATAGCTCGGCCAGCCGGGAATTCCTGGCTCGCGTCGGACGCTACATCGATCTGTACGGGTTTCGCTGCATGAACGAGATGAAGCTCGAAGAGAAGGATCTCTATCAAGACTCCTCGTTCCTCTTCGTTTGCCTGAAGAACTACCTCAGAACCGGGCAAACCGATCTCGCCGCCTACGAAAAGCGAGAGAAGGAAATCCGCGCCGCCGCTGAGCGGAAAGTGAGCCAAAATCTGCGCGGCCTGAAGCGGATTGTTTATCTCTGGTCCCTCAAGCACACGCGCCAAGCCGTCCGCAACCGAGAAAATACCCGTTTCTGCCGCACTCGGATCTATGGCATCGCTCGAGCGATGTTCCATGGGATCGGCCGGGATTTCACGGCCCGCACGATTCTGGACCGCTTCGAGGACATCTTTTATCTCGATCTGAGCGAAGTGGCGGGCGCGCTCGAAGGAACCCTGACCGTGCAGAACCTGCGCGCCCAGGTCGACCTCAGAAAGAAGCAATACGCCGAGTACCAGGCGATCGAGCCATCCCCTCGATTCATGACCCGGGGGCCGGTCTATTGGATGAACGAGCACTCTCCCAAAGAGGAAACAATGGCCGGGGACGAAAAGCTCCCTGAAGATTGTCTCAAAGGAGTCGGATGTTGCCCTGGGGTCGTCGAAGGACGCGTCAAGGTCATCCTATCACCGAAAGACGATATGGAGCTGAATCGAGAGATATTGGTGACTCTGCGAACCGACCCGGGCTGGATCCCTCTCTATCCCTCGGCTTCCGCGCTGCTGGTTGAGCGGGGAGGCCTCCTTTCGCATTCGGCCATTGTCGCTCGGGAGATGGGACTTCCCACCATCGTGGGGGTAAAAGGCCTGACCCGGAAGCTTCGTTCCGGAATGAAAATCCGGATGAACGGTGAAACCGGCGTGATCAAAATTCTGAGCGAAGGAAACTGGTCATCATGACAAGCGAAGGCCGACACCCTGCCGCGAGCCCTTGGCCGATTCGCTACGCGCAATGCTGGGAGGACGCGGATATCCTGCTCAAAGCCCTTGATGTCCGGCCTGAACATACATGTCTCTCTATAGGCTCGGCGGGAGACAACGCGCTCGCACTCTTAAGCCGAGGCCCTAAACGTCTCATCGCCATCGATCTTAACCCGGCGCAAATCGCCTGCCTGGAGCTCCGTGTCGCCGCCTACCGCGAGTTAAGCCACCCTGAGTTGTTGGAGTTGGTAGGATCTTTTCCCAGTAACCGCCGCGCGGCTCTCTATCATCGCTGCCGCCCTCTTCTATCCGCGGGAAGCCGAAACTTCTGGGACTCCCGCACGGCTGCTATCCATGGTGGGATTGGTGAAGCCGGCAGGTTCGAGCGCTACCTGGCTCTCTTTCGTTCCCGCCTCCTGCCGCTCATCCACACGAGAGCGCGCGTCGAGCGCCTGCTCCGGGGCGGCACGCTGGAAGAGCGTCAGGAGTTTTACCGGCGCGAATGGGACACCCGGCGTTGGAGGTGTCTGTTCCAGCTCTTTTTTTCCCGCTTCGTTATGGCACGCACCGGACGCGATCCGAGCTTCTTCCGTTATGCTGCGGGAAGCGTCTCCAGCCATCTTCTCGAGAGGACCCGTCGCGCGCTGACAGAACTGAATCCTCCAGACAATCCCTACCTTCAATGGATTTTAACGGGCCGGCATCTCACCGCTCTGCCCTACGCGCTCCGTCCTGAGAATTTCGCGGCGATCCGTCGCAATCTTGATCGCCTCGAATGGCATTGCTCTTCCATCGAAGAATTTCTGAGTACGCTCCAGGAGGGACAAATCGACCGCTACAACTTAAGCGACATCTTCGAGTACATGCCGACGGAGCATTACCACCGCGTTTTGCAGCGCTTGGTCCGGAGCGGCAGGAGGGGCGCCCGGCTCGCATACTGGAACATGCTCGTCGAGCGTGCGCGACCGCCGCATCTCGAAGATCGCCTTCGGCCGCTGACCGAGCTCGCGCGCCTGCTTCATAAAGAGGACAAGGCGTTCTTCTACGGCGATTTCGTCGTGGAGGAGGTTGTCTGATGGAAAATCCGTGGGCGGGCATCACTTTGGTGTTGGCGATCTTCAGTGCTTTGCTGCTCGGCTTGCGCGCTTACCAACGAGCGCGCTCTCCCGACCCCGAATGGCTTCGCAAACTTCTTCATTTGGCCATGGGAATAGTCGCGCTCGCTTGTCCCTGGCTTTTTGCCTCGATCTGGCCGGTCATTTTGCTCGCGATCGGTTTGGCCTCGTTTCTTACCGCTCTTAAGTTTTCAGACTTTTTAAAGCGGTTCTTTGGCGGAGTCATTGACGCCGTGGAACGGGAGTCTCTGGGTGAGATCTATTTCCCCATCTCGGTCGGGCTCTTGTTTCTGTTATCCGAAGGCGATCCGATCCTCTTTTGCATCCCGGTCCTTATACTTACTCTTGCTGACACCGCTGCCGCCTTGGTCGGCCGGCGTTACGGTCGACTGCGCTACCAAGGCTTCCGAGGCGCAAAGAGCGTAGAGGGATCACTCGCCTTCCTGGGCGTCGCCTTTCCCAGCACCTACATTCCACTCCTTCTCTTTGCCGACGCCGGGCGTAGCGAAACTCTCCTTATAGGCCTGACGCTTTCTCTCCTCCTCACGCTCGTCGAAGCCATTTCAGTGAGAGGACTGGACAATCTCTTCCTACCGCTCGGCGCTTTCTTCCTTCTCCAAGCTTATCTCCAGTTGGAGGTGAACCAACTCGCCGCGCACCTCGGGGTCGCCATTTTCT
>Ga0156192_1099_pt1 | contig 19169 bp, 14 predicted proteins | sample RifCSPlowO2_12_FD_107845 | JGI IMG/M metagenome (GOLD analysis project Ga0156192, IMG submission 107845) | Deltaproteobacteria bacterium RIFCSPLOWO2_12_FULL_60_19
TCTCCTCCTTTGAGTTGTGGGGTTGGCTCATCGCCAACCTTAGTGCCTCTCGGAGAAGCCTGCTAGATGATTATCAAGTCTGCCGTAAAGGGGTCAGGCAGACCTTTTTGACTTTTTGTGCCGTCGCCCTTGCCTCTCTACGCTAGAAATCGGCTTTTGCGACGTCTGCCTGCTTGTTCTGTAGAAGCGCCAGCCGCTCATCGTGCAGTTTGACGAAGCGTTGAAGGTCATTGCCCTTCAACTGTTCGGTTCGGGGAATGCGCAACGCCAGGAAGTTGATCTTCTCTCCTCGTAGAAGCATCTCGAAATGGAGGTGCGGGCCGGTCGCATGCCCGGTCTCTCCAACATAGCCTACTACGTCGTCCTGCGTAACTTGCTTTCCTCTGCGGATGCCGGGCGCGATCCGGGAGAAATGCGCGTACCGCGTGGCATAACCGTTGACGTGTCGAATCTCTACCAGCTTGCCGTAACCGCCGCGCCAGCCCGCAAAGACGACCCGGCCGGATCCGACGGCAACCACCGGCGTGCCCGCAGGCGCGGCGTAGTCGATCGCTCGATGCGGTCGCAGGGTTCTAAAGATCGGATGGCGCCGATTAAGGTTGTACGTGGAAGAGATTCGCCGGTAGCTGAGCGGGGCGCGCAGGAAAGCTCTCCGCACCGACCTTCCGTCGGTGCCATAGTACGATCCCCGGCCCTCTCGATCGACGAAGTAAAAGGCACGGAAGACCTCGCCCCCCGCTTCGATCATTGCGGCGAGAAGCTTCCCCGCTTCCGTCCGTCCATCCTCATAGCGAATCTGTTCGAAAACCAGGGAAAACTCGTCTCCGCGCTGGAAATCGGAGAAAAAGTCGATGTCGAACTCAAAGATGGCGGCGAGCTCCAAGATCTGCGCGGGACTGAGGCCTGCCTGAGTGCCGCTCACATAGAGATTCTCCACGATGTTTCCGCGGACGACCCTGGTCTCCTGCACAAAAAGAATCGGACTGTGCTCAACGGCCCAGCCTTCGGCGGTCGAGATCACTCGTAGCAGGGAGCGATCGATGGTGTATTCGAGACCTTGAATCCTCTTCTCCTCCGGGTGGAGAAGCAGGTGGAAGCGATCCCCCGCACGGAGCCTTCTGGGGTTGACGAACGGTCGGACCGTCTCGATCATCGCGTGTGCCTCGGCCCTCTCCAGTCCGAAACGGGTCAAGATCGCCATGAGCGTCTCTCCCCGCCGGAGCGTTACCAGGACGCTCTGCGGCGGCGAAATCAGACTCGGGTCGGTGCCGGAAGATCGCAGATCGTCGGTAGGATGAGTCACGAGCTTGGGCGTCAGCAATAGGGCGGCACAAAAGCCGACCGTAAAAACCAAACGCCTCCAGCCCCGTGCGCCGAACCTTATGCCCTGTCGAGCCAACATCCTCTCGAGTCGCCTCCGTAGAAAACCATGCCATTGTACGGCATCGCGTCGCGGCAGTCAAAGAAAACGTCGAAAAAAAATCACGCCCCGTACGAATTACCGCCGCGCTGCTGTCATCCTCTTCCCGTAAGGGTCGGTTGATCCGATCTCCACCCGACCGATTTTATTGCTGTCGCAGCAACGTCGATCTGTCAGGTTAACAGCAACGTAAAAATGTCAGGGTGAGAGTTCGTAGAGTTTGGCTGGGTGAGTCGTTTCGGGTCCAACATCCGTCCTAACAACCACCTCCTGCCTCGAAGTTGTTGGCACAACCGACTTGCCTTCTTCCTCCCAATGGTGTCTTCTCTCATACGAGTGGCTTCTCTCCTTGATCGGTTAACCGTGGATTGTTCCACGGTGGAGCCACTCACAAAGTCGTTGGTTCGTAAGGGGGGGCTATGAGAAGATTCATCGGATTTTTGTTCTTTGCCGTCTTGTTGCTATTTTTGTTTCTCAGCCGGACGATTTCCCTTTATACGGACTGGCTTTGGTTTCACGAAGTCGGCTTTTCCCGAGTTTTTACGACTATCCTTACGTTTGAGCTGATCCTGGGCATCGTCTTTGGGGGGCTCTTTGCGCTGCTCCTTTATCTTAACGTCAAGCTGGCGAGCCGAGCGTCCGGCTATGCCGACATTGTGGAGCAGTCTGTAATCGAGCTACCCAGTCCCGATCTCGTCGATCCACTTCTCCGGCGCTTGCTCCTCCCGGCTGCCATTGTGCTGGGTTGGTTTGCCGCTTCACACGCTGCCGGCCACTGGAAATCCATTCTCCTATTCTTAAATTGGGTTCCTTTTGGACTTGAAGATCCCGTCTTTAACCGGGACATTGGCTTCTATGTTTTTCGTCTGCCGGCGCTCACCGCCCTTTACAACTGGCTTAACTTTACCCTGGGGCTTACGTTCCTGGCGACCGCCTCTACCTATTTCGTTTATCGGGGAGTCATGTACACACCCCAAGCGATATCCCTGACAAATCGTGCGCGAACGCATCTGTTCATCCTGATTGCGGCTATTCTGCTGGTCAAGGCCGGAGGCTACCTGCTGGACACGTTCGAGCTTCTCTACTCACCCAGAGGCGCAGCTTTCGGCGCGAGCTACGCGGATGTCAATGCTTCCCTACCCACCTTGCGATTTATGGCTTTGCTGGCGCTGATAACAACCGGGCTTTGTCTCATGCAGATCTACCGCCCGGGCTTCAGATACATTCTCGTCGGCGTGGGGAGCCTGCTCCTGGCGCATTTCGCGGGATTGACCCTCTACCCGTCTTTGCTCCAGCGTTTTCGGGTAGTTCCAAACGAGATTGCCGCGGAGCGGCCGTTCATCCAGCGCAATATCGAGTTCACGCGCCGAGCCTATGGGTTGGATAGAGTCGAGACCGTGGAGTTCCCGGCCGAAGAGAAGCTTACCGCCGCCGATCTCAAGCGCAACGTCCTGACCATTAAGAATATCCGGCTCTGGGAGCACCGACCTCTGCTGGCCACCTTGGGTCAGCTCCAAGAGATCCGCACTTATTACAAGTTCCTCGATGTCGACAACGACCGCTACCAGATTGACGGCACCTATCGCCAGGTGATGCTTTCAGCGCGAGAGCTCTCGCATGAGCATCTGCCCAGCCGCATCTGGATCAACGAGCATCTCACGTACACCCACGGCTATGGTGTGGTTTTTGGGCCCGTCAACCAGGTCACCCGTGAGGGCTTGCCGGAGTTCTTCATCAAGGACATCCCGCCGGTCTCAAGCCAGCCGATTAAAATCACCCGCCCGGAGATCTATTACGGAGAGCGGGCCAACGACTATGTTTTCGTGAAGACCAAAGCTCAAGAACTGGATTATCCGTCAGGAGATCAAAACGTTTACGCGACCTACGAGGGAAAGGGAGGTGTGCCGGTACATTCCTTTTGGCGTAAGCTCCTCTATTCAGTCAGCTATGCAACCCTGAGAATTGCTCTTTCAAATGATATTACCAATGAAAGCCGCATTCTCTACTACCGTCAGATCCAGGAGCGGGTAAAAAAAATCGCCCCTTTCATCACTTTCGATCGCGACTCGTACCTTGTCATTGCCCAGGGGGGTCGTCTCTTCTGGATCATTGACGGGTACACGACCTCGGACCGCTACCCATACTCAGAGCCAGCCGGGAGGATGGGAAATTACATTCGCAACTCGGTCAAGGCGGTCGTGGACGCTTATAACGGGACGGTAACCTTCTACCTGAGCCACCCGGATGATCCCATCATCCGGGCTTACGCGAAGATTTTTCCCGGCCTCTTTGAGCCCCTGGAAGCGATGCCGGAGGATCTGCGGGCTCACATTCGCTATCCTCAGGATTTGTTTGCGGTCCAGGCACGTATGTATGCCACCTATCACATGCAAGACCCGCAGGTATTCTATAACAAGGAAGACTTGTTCAGCATCCCCCGTAGGGAATTCGCGGCTGAGGATCAGGAGACAGGCCCCACATTGGCAATGAGAAGGGAACAAGTCGTTGAACGGGAGGTAGCTCCCTACTACACCATCATGCGCCTTCCCGGTGAACAGAGAGAGGAGTTTGTTCTCCTTCTCCCATTTACTCCAAACAAGAAGGACAACATGCGGGCGTGGCTGGCCGCGCGGAGCGATCCGCCCCATTACGGCAAGCTGATTGCTCTGGACTTTCCCAAGGCGAAGCTGGTTTACGGACCGAAGCAGATCGATGCCCGGATCGACCAGGATGCTTTCATTTCTCAACAGCTGAGCCTCTGGGGCCAACGCGGGTCGCAAGTGATCCGGGGAAGCTTGCTGGCGATCCCGATTGAAAAATCCCTTCTTTATGTTCAGCCCCTTTACCTGGCAGCGGAGAAGGGATCGCTTCCAGAGCTGAAGAGGGTGATTACCGCCTTCGGTAACCAGATCGCTATGCGGGAGACTCTGGATCAGTCCCTCGAGGAACTGTTCGTTAGCAGGACAACCCGGGAGACCCCCCAAACGGCAGCAGTTTCCGCAGGCGCCACAAAGGGAGGGAGCTTGGCGAGCCGTGCTTTAGAACATTATCTGAAATCCAGGGAGTTTTTGCGCCAGGAGAATTGGGCTGGATACGGTGAGGAGTTGAAAAGGTTGGAGGAGCTGCTCAGGGAGATGCAGAAGGGTGGTTGATTCAAGATCTTAAGGTCTCGCCGGGTCCAGGGTCAAGAGCTCCGGCCACCGGGGGGGGTCAGTCGGCCTGGAGAGTGTCCTGGCGGTAGCGCTGGTGGGTGGAGAGGACCCGTGTCGCGTAGCCGAGGGGAACGTGCAGCTCTTCGGCGATGCGGCTTTTGATCCAGGTCGGGCCGTGGTTGTAGGCCGCCAGGGCGAGCTTGGTGTCGCCAAAGCTTTTCCTCAAGAAATCCAGATAGGAGATACCGAGCTTGATGTTCAGGACCGGATCGTAGAGGGGGGGTGTCTCGGGTATGCGCTTGTCCCCCCACATGGCCATTCGTTCCTGGGCGCTGACCTGGGCGGCAACCGGCAGAAGCTGCATCAGCCCTTTGGCTCCCTTTACGGAAATAGCCGTGTCCTTAAAATCGCTCTCGACGCCGATCACCGCCAGAACCAGAAGCGGATCCATCCTATGGCGCCAGCTTTCATCCAACACGGTCTTGGCGACATGCCAGGCCCAGCCGTCGTCCGCATCGGGTCGGGCGCGTCTAACTAGCGAATAAATCTTGAATAGTTCTGCAGCTTCAAAATCAGTTGAATAACCGTCCTCAGTAGCCGCCTTGCCCGTGGCCTTCACGAACGGCCACGATGGCGGGATCATCATGACGAGTAGGATGACCAGAGCCACCCTGCGTGCCAGGACCCAGCGGATAACCGCCTGTAAATCAAGGACTTTTTTTCCGAGCCCCATATACAAAAATACCCCAGAGAATCACCCCTGAGGCCCTCGAATCGAACGGCTCCGAAGCTATCAAATCGGCGGGAAAATGTCAACCTATAGGGGATGGAAGAAACCGCGTCTACATTCTATAGAAAAAAATCGCGGATGACCGGAGCGGCCTGCCCCCGAGATGGTGGATAGTCGAGGCTAGGCCTTGCGGGCTGGTCGGCTCATAAGGCGGCCCCATTTCCGGCGGATCTGCTGCTCGTATTCCGGCGTAAAGGTCATGTGTTTACCGAACTGCTCGATCCACTCCCAGGGCTTGCAGGCGTTGATCAGTACCCTGCCGCAGGTGAGATCCCCCACCTCCCGCTTGTGCGGGCTGATGATCGGGTCGACCCGGGTGCTGACGGTGGCCCGAACGATGTCGATCTGGTCCTCTGGGACGCAGCGGGTGGTCATGGCCCAAAGGACGTCGTTGATATTGCTCGGATCGATGTCCTCGTCGACGACGACGTAGTACCGGTAGGCGCTGTTGGAGCCGCGGGCGGCGGTGGCGGTAAGCAGGGCCATCTTCGCGTGGCCGGCGAACTCCTGTTTCAGCGAAATCACGATGAACAGGCCGTTGGCGTGGGCCCAGACTCCGCGAATTCCGGAAAGGGCGCTCTTCTCCAACGCCTCCCACACGGCGATCGCGGCGTGGGTGATGGTGCCCATGCTGATGTTGCGGTTGCTGTTGGGAGGGCCGGTCAGGATCGGGTCGTTGCGGTGGTAGATCGCTTTGATGCGAAGCACCGGTATCGGCGTCGGCTCCTGGCTGTAATACCCCGGCCATTCGCGATAGGGGCCTTCGGTTCTCGAATCGACCTCCGGCGGAGGCACCTCTCCTTCAATGGCGATCTCCGCGCGGGCGGGAATCGGCAAGCCGGTAAGCTCGCCCTTGACAATATCGATCGGCTCGCCTTTCATCCCCCCGGCGACATCGAACTCCGACCGTCCCCACGGCGCGCTGCCGGTGGCGGCCTGGAACAACTCTTCCTCCTGGCCGTAGCAGGCGACGACCGGGCAGGCCTTGCCCCGCGCCCAATATTTTTTGGCGATGAGCATGCCGTGGTGGTGTGGCTCGACGAAGAATCCCACGCTCTTCTCGTCGTGGATCATCTGCCGGTAGGTCCCCATGTTGACCCAACCCTCGTCGGGATCGCGGTTGATGACGAGCGTCGCCGTCCCGATATACCTTCCCCCCTCCAGCGTGCGCCACTTCGGCGTGGGGAATTTGAGGATGTTGACCTGGTCGCCGCGATCCTGATTTTCCAGCACCGGGCCGCCGTCCACTTCGCGCGGCGGAATCAAGCCGGTCTGCTTGCGCTTTTCCTTCATCTGACGCGCGATCTCCAGGTCGTTCAAATCGGTCGGGATGCCGAGCACCAGCGCCTGTTTCTTGGGATTGTTCTGGTGGTTGGCGAGGACGCGAAAGCCCGCCGGGTAACCGGGTATTTTGTCGAACAGTAGAGCGGGATCGTCATCGCTCTCCTGCATCATCTGCGCGATCGCGCCGATCTCCAGGTCCCAGTGCGCCCCTTCGACGACGCGCAGCATCCCCAGCCGGTCCAAGGCCCCGAGGTAATCTCTCAAGTCACGGAATCCCATGAGGTCCTCCTTCCTTGAATCATGCCACTTACTAATTGCTTAACGGGAAAATGACAAGAGGCGGCATGGATCACGACCAGAGGGCGAAAATCCAGCCTTCAGGGAAAGGAAGGTGAAGAAGACGGTTAAAAAGCCCCTCCATAGTCAGCCAAGATACGAGCGTCAGAGAGAGGGTCAAGACCCACCCTTCTTTGCCCACAAGCTTGAGGTAGAGAAAGACAAAGAGCGGCACGGCGATCGGAAAGCCGAAAACGAGGATGAAAGCGAGAAACCCCACGATCCAGGACAATATCGCCAGGGTTCTCCTCCGGGCGAGCGGCGGCGCGACGTCGGTCGTCATCTCGAAGTCGACCGCATGGCCCTCGCGCTCTTTTTCGGCGGAGACGAGGGAGAGAAGCATTTCAAGCAGGGACAGGGCGAGAAGGGGAATTCCGATGAGTCTGGGAAAGAGCGCGGTCCTGAAGGGCCACTCGAGCGAGGCATACAGAGCGTAGGCGCCTACGAGGGCGACGGCGAGCGCAAACAGGAACCGCAGGCTGAGGACTCTATTCATGCCGCTTTTTCCGGCGTCGCGTCGCGGTTGCGCATGCGGATCAGAGGGTAAACGATAACGGCAAGGGTAAGCAGCACTAAAATCAAGACCACGGGCCGCAGAAGCCACGAGCTCCCGTAGCGTATGGTGGAGATATAAAAGTTGTTTTCGGCGATCTTTCCCAAAACGAATCCCAGCACCAGAGGGGCGCGCGGCCAGCCGCAGCGGATCATGACATAGCCCAGGGAGCCGCAAGCGAGGAAGACAACGAGGTCTCCTAGATGGTTGTTCGAAGTGTACGAGCCGATGAAGGCGAGGAAAAGAATAAATGGAATAAGAACGGCGCCCCGGACAAGGGTGAGCTTCGCCAATTGATTGAGAAAAAAGAAGCTCACGGCCACGGTCACCACATTGGCGATGACCATGGTCCAGACCATGGAGAAGGTGAGAGTCAGGTGCTTGTCCAGCATGTCCGGTCCGGGAGTTATTCCCTGGAGAAAAAACGCGCCGAGGAGAATCGCCATGGCCGAGCTGCCCGGGACGCCAAAGGCAATGGTTGGAATCAAGGCCCCGCCTTCCTTGGAATTATTCGCGGCGCCGGGTCCTAAAACCCCGCGCACGTCTCCTTTGCCGAAGCCCTCTCGCTCCTTCAAATCGCGCGCGGCCTGCACAGCATGGCCATACGCGATCCACTGAGCCACGCCTCCTCCCAAACCCGGCATGATGCCGATAAAGGTTCCTACCAGGCTGCATCGAATCGTAAGCCAGAAATGGCGGAATGTGTCCTTGACTCCTTCCCAGGCGCCTTTCCCGAGATTTCCTTGCGGCAGCTCGCCCGCTATCGAGGTCCCTCGGACGGCGAGATCGACGATCTCGGGAATGGCAAAAAGGCCGACCAATACGGGAACGAGATCGAGTCCGCCCCAAAGATAAAGCTGGCCAAAGGTAAAGCGCTGCACTCCGGCCTGCGGATCCTGGCCGACCATAGCGAAGACCAACCCGACCAGCCCGGCAAGAAAGCCCCGCAGCAGCGCCCTGCCTCCCTGCCCGCTCAGGGAGGAGATAAAGGCGATGCCCACGACCGCGAGCATGAACAGCTCGGGCGCCCCGAAAGTGAGCACCAGGGGCCGCACGACGGGGATCGCCAGGGCCAGGGCGAAGGCCCCCACCAACGCGCCCACGAGCGAGCTCATGAGCGCCGCTCCCAGAGCGCGGCCGGCCTCGCCTTTTTTCGCCATAGCGTGGCCGTCCAGGATCGTGGCGGCGGTCGTTCCTTCTCCGGGAACGCCGAATAGAACCGAGGTGATGTCGCCGGTCGTCGAGACCACGGAGTGCATGCCGAGAAGAAAGGCGAACGCCTCGACCGGCGTCATCTTGTAGATGAACGGCAGCATCAAGGCGAGCGTCGTCGATCCGCCCAGCCCCGGCAGCAGGCCCACCCAGAAGCCCAGGGCGATCCCCATGAGCATGATGAGGAAGGGCTGCCACTGCAGGACTACGAAAAGGCCTTCGACGAAAGATTCAAACATAAAAAAGCCGCTGCCTCGAAGTAGAAGTCGCTAGTGGCTTGTAACGCTCATTTTGGCAGCGCCGTTCTGGTTCGACAAAGCTCACCACGAACGGCGCTTGCCTGGTCCGTTCGTACTGAGCGCGTCGAAGTGCGGGCGGACCAGGTCGCTACACAATAGTCTGTCACGGCGCACTATTCGCCGAACTTGATGTACTTGCCGATCTCCTGGGCCATCTCGGGAGGCTGATTGAGAACCTCCCGGACGACTTTCAGGCTCTCCTCCGCCGGAGTGAAGTCGATGGACAGCTTCGTTTTCTTGGCCTCAGCGAGGAATTCCTTATCCTTGGCCATGGCCGCGAAAGCGTCGCGCAGGAGCTTTATCACGTCCGCCGGCGTCCCCGGAGGCGCGACATAAGGCCGGTAGATTTTGGTCGACGCCGAGGCGACCACCATGATCGCTTTGCCTTTCGCATCCTTCGCCAGATCCTCGTCCACAGGAAGCGTCTCGATGCCCGGCGAGGCGGTGCGCGAGCGGATAAGGGGACGGACCAGCCCGCGGTCGATGAACGGCTTGATCGAATCGTACGACCCGGCCCGGCCGTCCACCTCCTTGCGCTCGATCGCCAGCATCACGTCGGCGCTTGAAGAGTAGCCCGGCACCAGCTTGAAGTTGAAGCCGACAAACTCCTTCAGGATCGAAGGAAAGTCATGTGTGGAGCTGCCGGGGCCGGTGGTCCCGATCACGATCTCCTTGGCCTTGCGCATGTCGTCCACGGTTTTGTACGGCAGATCGCTGCGGATCGTGAGGATGACCGCGTCGCTGGCGAGACTGCCGATCCAGGCGAATTTGGTCAGGTCATACTGGACGCCCGCCACCTTGGTGAGCTGAGCGGTGGCCAGACCGTTGTTGAAAGTGCCGATCGTCAGGCCGTCGGGCTTGGCGACGCCGTAGAGATGGTTGGCGGAGATAATACTGTTGGCGCCGGGCATGTTTTGAACCACCACCGCCGGATTGCCCGGCAGGTGCTTGGGCAGATATTTGGCCGCCAGACGAGCGTAACGGTCGTACCCGCCGCCCGGCTTGTAGCCGACGACGATCGTCAAGACCTTCCCCTCGTAAGCCGCGGCGCCGAACACGAGCGCGGGCGTCCCCACGAAAATGGCGAGCAGGAGCAACGTCCAGCCCATCCATGCATTCCGTTTGTTGGCGCTAAACCGTTCCATAACCGTGCCTCCTTTTGTTTGTAGTTGCTTCTCTCCCGATCGGTTGCGGCGTTTCTCCCGGCGGGCGGGGATTATGGCTTCCACCCGCTCGCCTTCAGCTCCTCGTTCGCCTTGCGCGTGAAGCTCAAATCGAAGGCATCGCCGATTTTGATCTCTCGTTGGACTTTCGTCGTCCTTCTCATATCATCGAGTATCGGTTGAAGAATCTTATCGTCGCTGAAGCCCTGCCGGAGGATCAGCTTCGATTCGATGTCATAAATCGCATTGGCCAGCTCGCGGTCCGTCAACCTCAAAGCATCCATCATATATTTGATTGCCGGCTCCCGTTTGCCTACGAAGAAATTTATCCCCTTGAGGGCGGCGCGGATGAACTTGAAAAGCTTGCCCGGGTTTTGTTTGATTTTTTCGTCGGTGCTTGCGAGTCCGCCTTGAATAAGGTTGGCGTAATCGCCGGCGGAGGCCAGTTTCGTGAAGCCTTCCTTCTGCGCCTTGATGCTCGTCCCGGTATTGAAAAGCGAGGCCTGGATAGCCTTGGCCTTCATCGCCGGGAAGCGCACTTCGTCTCCTCCCATGACGACGAGATTCAAGTCTTTGACCGGATCGAGCCCGTTCTGCTTTAAGATCTCTCGGGCTACGACCGCGAGCGAGCCTTCCGGGGACATGATCGCTACATTGGCGCCGCGTAATTGTCCCATCGACTTGATGTTGGGCTGGGCGATGAGATCCCATGAGGGCTTGTCTTGAAAGATCGTGAGGATCTTGACGGGAACTCCCCGGACGGCCGCTGCCAAGGCGCTGCCGGCGTTGGTGAAGAAGTCGATCTCTCCCGCCAGCGCGATCCTGATAGCGATCTCGCCGCGGATGCTGAGCAACTCAACGTTGAGTCCTTCTTCCCGCAAGTAGCCTTCCTTCTGCGCGATGATGAGACAGTACGTCGAAGAATTCATCGACGGGTAGGCGACGCGGACGTTTTCCAGCGCGGCCGCGGGGGATGGAACGAGCGGCCAAAGGAAACTCATTAAGAGAGCGAGCGCGAAGCCTCTCAAGGTTTCTAACCCCTTTCAGGAAGCCGCATACCACAAAACCGTTCGCAGTGCTATCGGGCCAAAGCGCCTCTTCGGGGCCGCCTTCGCCAAGCGCCTCATCCAAGGAAGCGCGGCGATTTCAGTCGATGACACCTTCCTTGATGAGTTTTTCGTACTCGGGCGCGGACAACCCCAAAATGTCCTGATAAAAATATTGATTATGCTCGCCGAGCAGCGGGTCGCGGCGCTCGGGGCCGGCGGGGCTTTTGCTGAGAATATAGGGCGGGCGTTGATAGTGCATCTTGCCGATCTCGGGATGCTCCAACTCGATCCACTGGCCGCGGTGCCGGAGTTGAGGATCGTCGTAGATATCTTTCATCGTCTGCACGACATGCGAGCGCACCCCCGCCCGCTGGAGCTTTTCCACGATTTCATGAGCGGCGAGCGGAGAGGTCCACTCGGCGATGCGCCTGTCCAGCTCGTCCTCGTTGGTCTTGCGCGCCTCATGCGACGCGAAGCGAAATTCATTCGCCCAGGCGGGATTTCCCAGCTCGCGGCAGAGCGCCTGCCATTCCGCGTCCGAGAAGACGCTGATGACGCACCAGCTGTCTTCGCCTTTGCACGGATAGGCGCCGTGGGGCGCGGCGTGGGGATCGCGGTTGGCGTTCCGCATCGCCACTTTGCCGTTGATCTTATAGTCGAGCAGCAGCGGCGCGACGAACTGGAGACCTGACTCGTACTGGGCCAGGTCGATCTGCTGCCCCTTCCCCGTCCGCTTTTTATAGTCCAACGCGGCGATGATCGCGGCGACTCCATAGGCGACGGCGATATAGTCGATGTAGGGGCCGTAAAGAATTTGCGGCGGGCCGTCGGGATAGCCGGTGAGATTGGTAAAGCCGGAAAGCGAAGAGAGCTGGGAACCGAAGCCCGCGTGCTCGGCGTGCGGGCCGTACTGGCCCAGGTTCGAGCTGCTCAGCATGATGAGGTCCGGTTTCACTTGTTTCAGCGTCTCGTACCCCAGCCCCAGCCGCCCCATCGTGCCGGGGCTGAAATTCTCAATCACCACGTCGGCCCACGCGACGATCTTCTTGGCAAGATCGGTCGCCGCCGGCGCTTTTTTGAGATTTAAATTGATGGCCATCTTCTGGCTGTTGCACAGGGCGAACAGACCGGATCGGTTGAGGCCGTGGATGTTGTCCTTGTAGGGCGGGTAGTGGGTGCGAAAGCCGTCCGGACGGACGCGCGATTCGAGATGCACGACGGTCGCGCCGTAGTCGGCGAGATGTTTGCCGACCACCGGCCCGGCGGCGAAGGCGGCGAACTCGACGACTTTCAGTCCCTTGAGTGCTTGCATAAAACCCAATTCAAATTGCAAAGCGCAAAATGCAAAAGTCGAAATGATCCGGAATCCTCATTTTGCAATTTGCATTTTTCATTTTGCCTCTTGCAATAATCTCTAAATCACGCCTTCGCTTTTTAGCTTTCGTACCTCTTCTTTCGTCATCCCCATCTCGTCGCAGTAGATTTCCTTATTGTGCTCGCCGATCAAGGGCGCGCGGCGCCAAACGCCGCACGCGCTCTCCGACAGCTTGGCAAAGCCGCCGGGATAGGTGATCGAAGTCCCTAATTCGGGATGCTCCAGATCCCGCCAGAAGTCGCGGGCGTAAAGCTGGGGATCTTGAAAAATCTCCTCGACCGTCGCCACCGGATAGCCCAGCATCTCACGCTTGATGACTTCCTGAAAGAATTTCTTCTTGGTGACGGTTTCAAAGAAACGCGCGATCGGCTCTTCCATCCGGTCGATCTCTTCCTGCGTGACCTCCGCGATGTTGAAGGCGCGCCACTCTTTTTGCTTGAGAAACTCCGGCGCCATGCCTTTGCTGTCCATCCACTCGACCAACGCCTGGTTGGTTCTTCTTCCCGCCTCGCCACCGTAGATGATGAAGTTGAGATAGCCGTCCCTGCAGGACCAGAAGACGCGCATCTTCGCGCCCGTGATGCTGCGCCCGGTCATGAACGAGCCGGCCCGTTTTTCCAAATGACGGTTGAGATCCCAAAAAGTATGCGCGTGGGAGAAGGCCCAGAGCATGCAAGCCTGCGCCGACACATCCACCTGCTGTCCGGCGCCGGTCTGCACGCGCTGCCAATGGGCGATCAGCGTCCCCATCGCGGCGTAGGCGCCTGTCCAGTGGTAGGACTGGGGGAAGGTGATGCGGAGCGGCGGCCGCCCCGGATCGCCGGTGAGCGACATGCAGCCGCTGGCCGCCATGATTTCAATATCCGATGCCTTGAATTTGCTGTAGGGGCCGGTCTGGCCGAAGGGCGTGATCGAAGTCACAACCAACCGCGGATTGATCTGGTTCATCGTCGCGTAGCCCATGCCGAGCCGATCGAGATATCCGGGATAAAAAGATTCGATCACAAAATCCGCGCCCGCCACCAATCCGCTGAAGATGTGCCGTCCCTGCGGGCGTTCGAGATTGAGCGTGATGCCGCGCTTATTATTATTGAAGGCGAACCAATAGAGGCTCTTCTCCGGATGGCGCTCGCCGCGGTAGAAGGGACCGAGCGCACGCGCCGGATCGCCGCCGGGCCGCTCCACCTTGATAACGTCCGCGCCCAGGTCTCCGAGCATCTTGCCGCAAAGAAATCCCAGCTCGTCCGTGAGATCGAGGACGCGATAGGGCGCGAGGGGCGCGGCGGTCTTTTCTTGAGGCGCGTTCACGATTTTAAAAAAAAGGGCAGGGGATGGACGCCCTGCCCTTCGTGTCGTTCTTCCAGATGCTCGGGCTTAGCGTCCCGTGCGCGCGAGGGAAAGAACCCATCCCTTCATGCGCGCCTTGGCGTTCTGAATATCCTTGTCGGTGAAGAACTTCTTGAGATCGATGCGCTCCACCGGATAGACCGGACGCATAAAGTCGCTCTCGTACCCGAACGGAACGGTGGCGTCGATGCCCATGCCGCCCTCGAACATCGTATTGGAGGCGGTCCATTCTCTCTCGCCGGCCGTCATGCGCTCGGCCGGCATGAAGGTCTGCCCGCGTCCGCCCGGCAGCGGATTGATAATATCCGTTTTCGGATTGACGCGGGTCGTAAGACACCACATGATATCATCCATGTCGTACGGGTCGGTGTCTTCGCTGACGGCGATGACGAGCCGCGAGCCCTGGGAGGTTGCGAGAATGGCCGCCATAAAATTACGCTGCCAGCCCTCTTCGATTTTGTTGCGCTTTTTGACTTGAATGATCGCCCCGCCCCAGTCGGTCATGCAGTAGGGGATGTTGACGTCCATGATGATGCCGGGCTGCATCCTCTCGCACAGCTCGAACATCGCCGCTTCGCGCACCGTCGTGTCGATATTGTGATCGTCGAGCGTGTGGACGCCGAGCGGAAAAATAATCGGCTTGGACTCGCGCTTGCGCGTGGTCCCGGCGGTGACGTGGAAAGTGGGCGCCTTGTACGCCTTGCCCATGTAGCCCGCCCACTCCGGGTGGAAGTGAAAACGGCCCTGGACGCCGGCCTTCTCGGACTCGGCGGTCTCGAAGCGGCGGTCGCGCGGATTCACATAACCTTCGAGCACGACTTCGGCGTCGGCGACGGCCAGGGCGTCAACGGTGCGGGCCTTGACGAGCCGGACGGGCGTGCCCTGCACCGCGCCTGCTACGCCGACTTCGTCACAGCCCTGGGGCAGGATCACATAATCGAAGCCGGCGCCGGCCATCAGCGTGCAGGAGGGCGGCAAACCAAAATTCATGGTGATCGGAACCAGCTTGTTTTCTTTGTAGTATTTAGTGACCACCTGCCACATGTGGGAGCCGGGCGAAATCTGAAAGGTCCCGACGTTGCCCCAGCGGAAGTTCATGCGGTTGTAGCCCAAGTCCGTGCCGCCGTCGAAGTATTCGCCGGAGATCAGCCGGTTGCCGGAGCCGACGGTCAGTTCCGGCTCGAGGTTGGTATGCCGGATCGGCACTACGAATTCAGCGGCGTCGGTCGGCTTCTCGTAAACTTCCTCCTGGACCGGCGCGTTTTTTTGGTCGATGATGACGGGCGGAATCGGATGCCTGAGGGCATAGGACAATTTCTTCGTGCGATCGGTGTTATCCTTCCAGCCGAACATCTTATTGATGACGTTCATGTCGCCGAACAGGTTGGTGACGCAGCGGTGTTTCGGCTTGCCTTTGATATTATTGAACAGGATCGGGCAGCCGCCGTCGAGTTGCTTCTGAATGCCCGTGATTTCGAGATCGGGGTCGACCTCTTTATCGGTCACGATGAGATCGCCCTCGGCCTTGAGCCATTCCAGCGTATTGCGCAGGTCTATAATCTGCTCCGCCGGCGCTCCGGCGTACTTCTCTGATGGCTTGCTCATCTCTTTCCTCCGATAAATTGGAATTCGGTGCTATCGTCCGGGCCGGCGCTCCGGCTCGGCCCACGACTTAAGTTAAGAATCTAGCCTTTCCCCGGATTGTCTCACGTCCGTGAAGAACAGGGGGAGAGAATACGTTCACTCCAGAATCAATAGAAGGTTTTCTTTATCCGATAGCGCGTGAAAAGTCAACCTTGCGTCGCGCGGCGGCGCGTTCGTTCATCCGGAAATCCCGCGCGGAAACCCGGTTGACCGGGCCGTTGCGGCGTCATAAGATGGCCGCCGCAACAGGGGTAAAACCTACGGAGAGAAACTCTCATGTCGTCCCTCGATAGCATCACGCCCGCCGAGCCTGCGCGGCAGGATCAAGCGATAGCCGTCAGGCGTGAGGCCGACTCGACATCGCTCGCGACGAACGTTTCCTTTCGCCGCGCGCGGGCCGGCGCCAGGAGGGAGACAGTGAGAGATGTGGCTCTCAGGGTGGCGTCGGTGATCGCGCTGGTTTCTATTTGGTGGCTGTTGAGCCTGTTTTTTCCTCCCTCGCTGGTGCCGAAGCCGTGGGATACCTTCGCCGAGGTCGGCGTGATCGTTACGTCGGGGAATTTTTTCACCGAGATGGGGGCTACGCTGCGCCGAGTCCTGGTCGGCTTCGGCCTGGCCATGATCGTCAGCATTCCGCTGGGAATCTTCATGGGGACGCTCAGAAGCCTGGAGAGTTTCTTCGAGCCGCCGGTCATTCTGGGACTCACGGTGCCAGGACTCATATGGGCCGTGCTCGCGATCATGTTTTTCGGTCTGACCGAAACCAGCGCCTACGCCGCCATAGCCGTGACCATCGCGCCGATGCTGGCGATCAGCATCTGGCAGGGAACCAAGTCGATCGACAAGGACCTGATCGACATGAGCAAGGTCTTTCATGCGAGCGCCTGGTCGAAGGTGGTGGACGTGATTCTTCCCCAACTGGTCTCCCATATCCTCGCGGCGATCCGCTACGGCCTGGGGCTCGCCTGGAAAGTCGTGGTCGTCGTTGAGATGTTTGGCTTCAGCAACGGCGTCGGCTACCAGGTGGTGCGCGGCTTCAACGTCTTTTCGATGAAGGCCGTGCTCGCCTGGACCATCACATTTCTGGTCGTCATGATCGTCATCGAATTCGGCCTGATCGGCTGGCTGGAGCGCTCCGTCACCCGGTGGCGTCCCAGAGTCGAAGCGTGGAGAAGATAGCGCGCTGCGCGCATTGCAAAATGAAAACTGCAAATTTTAAAAGGCAAATTTCGACCCGCGTCTCTTCTTCATTTTGCGATTTGCATTTTGCGATTTGCATTTTGCATTGAGCGGGGAGTGGGGGTTCGGAGAGGTTATGGCATACGTTTCTGTTGATCGCGCGGTAAAGTTTTTCACGCGCGAGGACGGCTCCGAGATGCTCGTGCTCGACGGCGTCTCATTCGACGCCAAGGAGCACGGGATTACCTGCCTGCTGGGGCCGTCGGGGTGCGGCAAGTCCACACTGTTAAACGCGATCGCCGGCCTGGAGAAGTTGGATCAGGGCGGAATCGAGTTCCGAGTGTCGAGCGCCGAGCGTCAAGTTATGGATCGAAAAAATCCAAAAGAAAACTCGGAACCCGGAACCCGGAACCCGGAACTCCCAGGGCGTAGCCCGAGGCTCGGCTACGTCTTTCAGGACCCGCGCCTGCTCAATTGGAAGCGGGTGGAGGACAATCTCGTCTTTGCGTTCAAGGGAATGAAAATCCCGCGGGAGAGCTGGCCGGGGCTGTTGGAAAAATATTTGTCGCTTGTCGGCCTGCTCGGCTTCCGCAAGCAATACCCGCTCTATCTCTCGGGCGGAATGCGGCAGCGGGTCGGGCTGGCCCGCGGCCTGGCGATCGAGCCGGAGATTCTTCTCATGGACGAGCCGTTCAGCAAGCTCGACCAGTTGACGGCACGCCAGCTACGCCAGGATACGGTGGAGATCTGCGCCCGACTGGGGCAGACGACCATGCTGGTCACGCACGACGTGGAAGAGGCGGCCTACATGGGCGACCGCATCGTTATTTTCTCCTCCCGGCCGGCGCATATCGTCGAGGTCGTCGAAAATCCGCTCGAGGCGGCGAAGCGCGACCTCGACGATTTTGCTTTCATCCAGTTTAAGAAAAGGCTGTTACAGACCGTGCTCAAACTCGTGGAACAGGAGGGGGTATGAAAAGGCACAACGCAGAAGACGCAATGCAAAATGCAAAGTGCAAAATGCAAGGTGCAAATTTTCATTTTTCATCTTTCATTTCTCATTTTGCCTTGGTGATGTTCGCCCTGTTGGCACAGATTCTCGTGTTAAGGCCGAGCGTCCATGCGGCGGAGCTGCCGACGGTGGAGGTCGGGTTGCCGGAGGATGGGCTGTTCGGCTTGGGCGGGCAATACATTCTCGATAAGGGGCTGGACAAAAAGAACGGCTTTGTCATGAAGCCGCGCTGGGCGGGCGTGCCGGAGATTCAGCGGCTGCTCGGTATCAAGGCGATTTCCGTGGGCCTCATGACGCCGGAGGCCGGACTGCGCGCCAACCTTAGAGATATCCCGATACGGTTCATCCAGCCCTACCAGACCAGCCACATGTTTGTCCTCGTGCGCAAAGACGCGCCGTACAGTTCGGTGGAAGAGCTGAAAGGAAAACCGGTCGCCTTAACCTCCGAAGTCACGACGCTCTATAACCTCTTCGATTTCATGATGCGCAAGCGGGGGCTGAACATCGAAAAAGATTTTCAGTTGAAGAAGCTAGGCGCGCCGGTGATTATCGCCGTGTTGGAAAAAGGGGAAGTGGAGGCCGGGCTTATCTGGGAGTCGCACGTGTCGCGCCTCCTCGCCACCGGAAGGTACCGGACGCTCCTTGGCTTCCGCGACGAGCTGTCGCGCCTGCTCAACGTCAAGGTCATGCCGGTGATCTGGCTGGCGGGACTCGAGCCTTGGGTGAAGGAGAACCCGGCGCTTGTGACCGCGCTGCGCGCGGCCTGGACGGAAGCCTATCGCGGCGTGCAGCAGGACGAGGCGCACTTCCGTAAGTACGCGAAGCTATTCTTCGGGCTGGAAAAAGACGAAGAGTTGGCCGTGGCCTGGCCGCGGACAAAGATCTTTCTGCTCCCCGCCGATTTCACCTGGCCCGACGCGGCGACGTTGAGAGCGCAAAAGAGCTGGCTCCGAGAGGGCGTCGAGATGGGAATGTTCGAAAAACAGGCCGCCGGTCTGATCGACGGGATGTACGTGCCGTGAGGGAAATTTGAGCAGTGGAACAATGGATCAATGGAGCCGGAGTTCGTTGGTACCGCGAAACCGAGAGGGTGTTTATGTCGGATGACGAACCACTCGAGCCTGCTGCCGTAAAGTGCAGCGAATGCGAGGGCAATGGAAAATGTGCCCCTTGCTGCGGTAGTGGTGAGACAGGCCTAGTTGAACGCCTTAGATGCGTGAGGTGTGGGGGGAATGGCGTTTGTCCAAAATGTAGGGGAATCGGTCGCATCGTCCCGATCATGTAACTAAAAAAATTAACGCGGATGAACGAGCGGGTGATCGAGCCGGACGGCAGCCGGGACCTTGGGCCATGC
>Ga0156192_1143_pt1 | contig 18994 bp, 21 predicted proteins | sample RifCSPlowO2_12_FD_107845 | JGI IMG/M metagenome (GOLD analysis project Ga0156192, IMG submission 107845) | Deltaproteobacteria bacterium RIFCSPLOWO2_12_FULL_60_19
AGCTCTCCCCTTTGGTCGAACACGGGGATTCAAACCCCGTGTTCGATATAAGTAGACTACCGGCTACTTCTCGTACAATTTCCGGATAAACCCGCTTTTGTCCAGCTCCTCGACGAAGCTCGCATCGACAAAGTCCTCGGGCTTGTGGTTCCACACGTCGGCGCGGTTCATGGCGACGTACTCGAAGCTCGTCTTCATCCCCTTCACGTTGGGATAAGGGGCGGGAATAAACGACTTTGAGAAGAGCTGGTAGGACTCGCGCACCAGCTCATTGTCGTCCAGCTTTAACGTCTGTCGGATAACCTTCCGGCCGAATCCCCGGTCTCGCTTAAAGAGGGCGATCCCCTCCAGATGGGCCCTCATGTAGCTCAACACCATCTCGCGATCTCTCTGAACCGTTGCGCGGCGCGTGACGATCTCCATCCACGGATAATGGACTTCCTTGGATGAATCCCAGAGCATCGGAAAACCCAATTTTTGGGCCCTGGCGTAACCGGGATACGAAAGCGCGGCGGCGTCGGCCGTGCCCTGCACCAGCGCCGCGAGCCGCTCGTTGTCGCCGCCGATCTGGATCAGGGTCGCATCCCGGTCGGGATTGAGCCCCTTCTTCTTCATGATATGCCGTACCAGAAAATCCGTCAGGGAGCCGAAGCTCGAAACGCCGATCTTTTTGCCCTTGAGGTCTTCAGGCCGCTTGATCTCCGGCTTGACCACGAGGGCATGCACCACGCTCGGCATGGTGTGAGCAAGGATCATCAGGTCCGAGCCGGAGAGAGCCGCGCCGATCACCGTCGGAGTGGCCACCGGCGCGATATCCAGACTCCCGCCGATCATCGCCTTGGAGGCGATCCCGGACCCCTGGACGACAATCACCTCGGCGTCGAGACCGTATTTCTCAAACAGTTTGGCCTCTTTCGCGACGAAGATGATAATGTTGGCGACGGTGATGGAAGGGACGCCGACACGAATTTTCTTGAGCGCCTTCCCCTGAGCGAAGGCAGGCGAACTGAACGCGGCAAACAGGCCGATGAATAACGCAGCGAAGCGAATCATGAATCCAATCTTGGAGACAGGATAGCCGCGAATGCACCGGCCTGTCAACGGGAAAAACGGCTAGATTGCCTGGATGATGACATCGACCAGCGCCGGCCGCCCCTCTTCTTTGATAGTTTTGATGGCTCGGTCTAGAGCCGGACGGATCTTCTCCGGTTCCGTGATCGGACCTTCGCCGGAGATGCCGAAGGAGCGGGCCAGGCCGGCAAAATCGACGGCGGGGTTTTCCATCTGCATGCCGATGAGCTTATTTTCCGGCGGGCGGCCGCGCGCGATGGCGACTTTTTCCTGATGCTCGACGTCGTTGTAATAGACCCGGTTGTTGGTCATGACGGTAAGCAGCGGCACTTTGGTATTCGCCGCGGTCCAGAGCGCGCTCGTCGTATAGAGCAGATCGCCGTCGCGCTGGAGGTTTACGCAGATTGTGCCTGTGCCGCGGTGGATCAGCGAAGCGCCGACGGAAGCGCCCGGAGCGTAGCCTAACCCGCCGCCGCCGTAGCCGCCGAGGTAGAGTCCGGGTGTGTCCCAATCCCACAACCGCTGCGGCCAGCTTCTGAAGCCGCCGGCGACGAGCAGCCACGATTCCTTCTTGATCGCCTCCCACACTTCGTGCGCCAGACGCGGCGGCGAAATCGGTTTCTCGTCCCAGCGTTTTTTCAGCTCGCTCTGCCAGCGCGCCCGAATTTCGTCGTGTTGCGCCGCGAGATGCTTGCGCCGTTCGTCGACGACGCTTTTGGAAAATTTCCCCTGCCGCTTGATCTCCTCGATCAAAGCCGGGAGGAAGACCTTGGTATTGGCAACAATCGGGAGATCGACGGGCGCAAGCTCTTGAAAGTCGGTCGTCCAGCCGCGCATTGAGATATCCGCCAGCGTCGCGTGGATGACTTTGCAGCCCGGTTTGAGAGCCGAGACGGAGGTATGGGTTGCGGCGTCCTGGCGCGCCAGCGCGCCGAAGAGATCCATGACGTCCAGCCCCAAGACGACGTCGGCGTTGCCGATCAACTCGCGGTTTTTGCCGGTGAGATTGAGCGGATGGGTGTTGGGAAAATTGAGCCGCGCGCCGAGGTCGATCACCGGCGCAGCGAGCAGATCGGCTAACTCCACGAGACTTAAGACCGCTTCGTTGTCTCTCCCAAGATAGTCGGCCACGATGACCGGATGCTGCGCTCCGGAAAGCAAGCGCGCCGCTTCTTTGATGGCGTCCGCTTCAGCCTGGAGCGGCGCCGGCGGACGGAAACGAGAAACGTCGGGAATCGGAATTTCTTTCTCCAGCGCCGCCTCCTGGTCGCTCACGTCGAAGCAGAGATAGACCGGCCCTTTCGGATCGCTCATCGCGATGCGATGGCCGCGCAGGATCGATGACGGAATGGCCTCGACACCGAACGGCTGGTCGTCCCATTTCACGAAATCGCGGACGAGATGGCCCTGGACCAGCGCGGTGTGAATCCAGTCGATCCACGGCCGCCGCTTGCTCGTATTCATCGGGCCGGTGCCGCCCATCACGAGGATCGGCGTCCGGTCGCACCAGGCGTTGTAGATCGCCATCGAGGCGTGCTGAAGCCCGACAACGTTGTGAACGATCGCAGCCATCGGCTTGCCCGAAGCTTTGGCATATCCATGCGCGACGGAGACCGCGATCTCTTCGTGGCAACAGAGAATAATCTCCGGCCTGCCGCCGCTATAATTCACCAGCGAGTCGTGGATGCCGCGAAAGCTCGACCCCGGATTGAGCGCAACGTATTCGATGCCGAGAGCTTTTAAAAGATCGACGATAAGATCAGACCCGTAGTGTGCCGTCATAAATTCACAGCTTCCTTTCCGTCATGCCCCCAAAAGCGATTTCTCGCAGTGAAAGCCGTCGCCCCGTCGGAGAGCCCGCGCATCCGATACTGCCGGTGGGATTAAGCAGCACCCCATTGCGCGGGCTCGGAGAGGGGGTGACGGCTTTCATCGTCAACGGTGATCGAAAAGATCGTAAACATTATTCAAAAAAAGCGTTCTCGATCAACTCCGGCTCCCCGTAGCCTTCAGCGGCCCTGCCGCCGATCTGCTTGCCGTCGGGGTTGATCCGGTGGTCGATTTTCTGCTTGTGGGCGCCGAACCGGATCATCACCAGCGGCTCCTCGCCGTAATTGGCGAACTGGTAGAAGCAGCCCTTGGGAAGAACAATCGCGCCATTCTTGTTGAGTTTTGTCACCTCTCCGTTCAGACCCGTGAAGGTCGCGGTGCCTTTGAGGACCACGAAGATGTGATCTTCGGTCAGATGCGCATGCTGCGCGTTCTCGCCGGTTCCGGTCGCGTAACAGTGAATTCGAAACGTGCTGTAGTCCGTCTCCGAGAGTAGGACTCGACTCCGCCCTTTTTTCACCAGCTGAGTCCGCAATTGAATGACCTGCGGCTGGACGCTTTTATCGACCTCCATACTTTCCTCCTTCGCGCTTAGAACAGGCCTTCCTTCTCTAGCTTACGGGCAATCCGGTCGTCAAGGATATCTTCCACCTTGAGCCGGCGAATCTGCTCACTACTCTTGCTGAGCAGACGGATTACATTCTGCAGCCCTTCGACATTCGGATAGATGCGCCGGCCGTACAGGACCTTCATCATCTCATAACCAGCTTCGGCGTCCTCGACCTTTTGCAAGCGCAGTCCCCTGGCCAAAATTCGCATCACGGCGGTTTTATTATCAGGCTGATTGATGAAGTTGATCGCCTCCAGACAGGCGCGGACCGCTTTCTCAGCCGTATCGGAAGAGCGATCGACCAAGCTCCGTCGCGCCATGAGTCCCAACCCCTGGTACGGAATCCCTATCTTGGCGAGATCGGCAAGGACGCGGAAGCCCTGTCGCTCCATCTGGGCGCCGAAAGTGTAGCCCAGGTAGGCGCCGTCGATAATGCCGGATGCAAGGGATTGGGCCAGAACCGCCTGGTCTCCGATCACCCGGAGCTGGATTTTATCGCGCTCCGGATTGAGCCCCCAACGCTCGAACGCGAGCATGGTGAACATCCAGATGCCACCGCCGATGCTTTGCACCCCGATGCGTTTGCCCTTGAGATCGGCCGGAGCGCGGATGCTCGGCACCACGACGAAATCGCCGTCGAGCTTGTTGATCAGGCCCGCGATGAAGACCAGGTCCAATCCGCCGGCCATGGCGCCGATGGAGGCGCCCGTGGCCGAGCCGACGTGAAACTGTGTCTCGCCGGAGGCGAGGGCCGCCATGCCCACCGGGCCGCTGCGCACATGGACCACCTGCGCGTCGAGACCGTGTTTCTGGAAGATGCCCGCGTCTTTCGCCACAAAAAGAACTCCGGTGCGCTCGCTCAAGCCGCCGAAAGTAAAGACTACCTTGGCAGGCGCTGAAGCGGCATCGGCGAAGCCGGCCAAGAGGAGGACAGAGGCGCAGCAGGCCCAAAACACAGCCACGACCTTCGCACGGAATCTCATCTCGTCTCCTTCCTCTTCACTTGTAGAGCGCGTCGATATAACCGCTCTCGTCCAGCTCTTTGACAAACGAGGTGTCTATGAACTGCTCGGGCCGGGCGCTCTTCGCGGCCGGATTTCTCTCGCCTATCTCTTCCAGCGCGAGCTGGATGCCGCCCATCGCCGGGTAGGGCTTTTTTAGATAGACTCTGGCGTTGTAATCGTAACCGTTTTCGATCTTCTCCATGTCTCTGCTTTTGGTGTACCGCGCGATCACTTCCATACTAAAGCTCTTATTTTTGGCGTAGAAGCTCGTTCCCTTGACCATCGCCTTGACGAACCGCTGAACAGTGTCTCGAGAGTCCCTGGCAAATTTTCTCGTGGTTACGATGTCGCTGTTCAAGCCCTCGATGCCGAGCGTGGTAATGTCCACTAGAATATTCAAGCCCAATTTTTTAGCCACCAGCATCTCCTCAAAGGTCAAACCGGTCCCGTCGATCGACCCGTTGGCCAGCGCGGCCATTCTCACCGGCGAGCTGCCCACCTGCACAATGGTCACGTCTTTCTCCGGCGACAGCCCGGTCTTCTTGAGCAGATATCTCAAGAGAAAGTCTGAGGAGGCCCCGAATCTGCTGACTCCCAGCTTTTTGCCTCGAAGTTGAGAGGCCGTCGTGATCTCCTTGGAAACGACGAGATAGGCCTGGGCTGGATCTTTTTTCGTGCTCCCCAGCATGACCACGTCGGAGCCCGAGAGGGCGGAATTGATGGCGGTGGCGCCGGAAAGGATCGCGATCGGCACGTTGCCGCCGATGATCGCCTGGGTCACGATTGTCGAGCTGCCGATGAATAGGATCTGGACATCGAGGCCGTTTTCCTTGAAAATCCCGGCCTCTTTCGCGACCCATATGAGAGACTGGCCGACCGCTATCGTGGAATAGGCCGATTGCAGCTTGACCGGCTGGCCGGAGGCTGGGGAAGAAAAAAACACGGCAAATAGAAGCAGAACGATTGTTTTGCTCATTCTGTTCTCCTGGGAGTCTCCTCCTGCCTATCGCCTGTTGCTCTCCCCATGTTTCATTCGATCACGTCATCTGCTCTGATGACCAGGGTTGCTTCATGGGCAAATCACCACGCGGCATGCTAGTCCTGTTTGTGGGCGCTCCTAGCCCGCCTTCCTAACCTTCGCAGCTCTAATCATGCCATCAATAGAAAGATCTTCATCCAACTCCGCCCAGTGGATTCCATACCCTGACGGGGACACTTCAAAATTCATCTTCGTTCGCTCATCTGCCGAGGCGAGCCTCGTTGGGGGTGGTTTCCTCGGGTTTTGCGTTGCGGCGTTGGCTAACGCCTCCTCGATCGCTGCCTGAAAGACCTGAAAGGGCCGGGCGCCCACCAGCATCTGTCCGTTGATGAGAAAGGTTGGCGTCCCCCGGGCCCCTAGCTCGAGCCCGAGCTTGGTCTCATCTTCGACCTGCTGTTGGTACTTGCCCGAATCCAAGCACCGGGCGAAGGCCCTCATGTCCAGGCCCGACTGGTGAGCGTATCGTTTCAGCTTCGCGTTGGTGAACGCCAGGCCCCCCTGGCTCTCGAAAAGCTTGTCATGGTATGGCCAGAACTTTTTCTGCTCCCTGGCGCACTCAGCAGCCTGGGCGGCAGCAAAGGAGTGCTCCCCCAGAAGGGCAAAGTGCTGGTACGCGAACCGCACCTGGCCATTTTTGATATAGGTCTCTTTGAGCCGTGGAAGCGTCTCGACCCAAAACTTCCGGCAGAAGCTACACTGAAAGTCCGACAGCTCGACCATCGTCACAGGTGCCTTGGGGAGACCCAGGGCCCGTGTAGACTCCGAGGGGAAGGCTTGAGGGACGGTGGCGCGCTCGGCAGCCAGCACGACGCTCGCAAAGCCGAGGCCGGGTGCCACCATCAACATGAGCATCACCGTCAACGTTCTCAGCGTCCTTCTCCTCACGGTCTTATCCGTCGTGGGTGGACCAGCGGTCCATATCAGGAAATAGCTTCCACCTCACCTGACATGAAACGGGATCGTCACGGCGTTGGCAGGGCCTCGACGACGTCCAGCTGGTGCTTCTTGACTTGCTGGATCAGGGGCCCGGTGACAGTTAGAAACTCCAAGTTGATCTCTGCCTTCTCGCTCGGACCAAGGGTAGCCTGCTTCGTCGAAAACGTGGCCGTTCCGAGAATCTTGCCGTCAGCCCCAAAAGCCTTTCCCCCCATCTTTATCTTGCCAAGGGTAACGCCGGCCATGTTCTGCACGGTCCCCTTGATGTGGAGGTGGTTTGACGCGCAGATATACATCCCCGGATCCATGCCCGGATGCAGGCCCACGCTCAAGGTCTCCACCTTGACCTTGTCTTTCAGATCTGCTGCCAGAGAGGTGCTAAACCCTCCGAGCATCAGAAGCCCGACAAGAAATGGAACTGCAGTTGCCTTCATAACTTTCCTCCTTCTGCGGCTAGAGCCGCGCCTATTTAATGACGCGATTAGCGCGAGACAGCACTTCCCCAGGAACCTGGAGGCCGAGCCGCTTCGCGGTTTTAAGATTAATAATGAACTCGAACCGGTCGGGGAGCTCGACGGGCAGCTCCCGAGGAGGCGTCCCCGTAAGGATCCTATGGACCAAGCGCGCGGCCTGGCGGCCTTGAGCATACTGGTCAGGACCATATGAAACCAGTGCGCCGAACTGCGACCAGAACGAGGCCGGATACATAGTGGGCAGGTTGTTTGAGGTTGCTACCTCGAGGCTTCGCCCAGGGATGTTGAGGTTCGTCCCAGACTGAACAATCAGGATTCCGTCATGCCCGCCCGCCTTGAGATTGGCGAGAGCAGGCTCGATCTCCAACGGCGCCGTGATCGGGTGCTTAAGCAATCTCACTTTGAGCCGGCTTGCCTCGCTGCTGGCGAATGTCGCTGCCTCCTGTTCCTCTATCTTTCTTGGGTCAAAGGTCACCAGCACCTGGCGGAGGGATGGAACGGTTTCCTTGAAGAGCTCCAGGCGCTTTGCGGTCAGCTCTGCGCGCAGGTTCGCGATCCCAGTGATGTTTCCGCCGGGTCGAGCTATACTCTCCACTAGACCGAGTCTCACTGGATCACTCACTTGCGTGAATACAATGGGGACCTTTTGACCGGTGTTCTGCCGGCAGGCATCCGAAACACAAAAGAGGAGATCCGGTTTTAGATCGAGCAGCTCCGCAGCCAGCTTCGGTAGACGAGTCAGGTCGCCCTGGGCGGCGCGTGCCTCGAAGACAACATTTTTTCCCTCAACATAGCCAAACTCCTTGAGCCCGTCCCGGAACCCCTGGGTGCTAGAGTGCCAAGCTACCATGGCGTCTGTCAAGATTCCGATATTGAAAACCTTTGGCCTCTGGGCCCACGCATCAGGTCCCCGATAAAAGAAGACCAGCAGGAATGGCCAGGTAGCTATTATTAAGACTAGGGCTTCAAATCTACGCAAAAAATAACCTCTGGTTTTCATTTTATCACTTTGTCCGCCCGCACCAGCACGTTCGGCGGAATCGTCAGGCCAATCTGCTTCGCGGCTTTCAAGTTGATGACTAACTCAAACTTCTTCGGCTGCTCCACCGGGAGATCGGCGGGCTTGGCGCCTTTCAAAATCTTGTCCACATACGTAGCAGCGCGCCGGAACAAGTCGGTCAAGCTCACGCCGTAGGTCATAAGCCCCCCGGCTTCCACAAATTCTGGGGCAACGTATATCGCCGGGAGGCGGCTCTTTACCGCGAGTTCTGCAATCTCTGTTCGCTGAGACAAGGCGATGCCGCCCGACACATTCATAAGGACTGCATGAGCCCGCCCTTTGCCGGCGGCTCGGAATGCGGTCTCAATATCCTTGGGACTTAGGACGTCCAGGTATTGAAGCTTCACTCCGAACGCCCCTGCGGCGAGTTCCGTCTCTCTTAACGCTTGTGCGTTGCCCGGTCGGGTCGAAGTCCCGAAGACGGCCACGCGGGAGAGCTTAGGAACGATTTCTTTCAGAAGCTCCAGTTGCTTTCCGCTTATCTCCGGGGCAAGGGTTGCCAATCCAGTAATGTTGCCACCCGGACGCGCCAGGCTGGCGACGAACCCGCTCCCCACAGGATCAGCATCCTGCGCCATCACAATGGGAATCGTAAGGGTTGCTTCCTTGGCGGCACGGGTTACTATCGGACCAGCCGTGACGATGACGTCTACCTTGAGACGCACTAGCTCGGCCGCGAGTTCGGGGAGGCGATCGAATTTCCCCTCTGCATATCGAAACTCAATGACAATGTTTTTCCCCTCCACGTACCCAAGCTCGCGCAGACCTTGCCGGAATGCCTCGATGCGGGCCGATTGAGCGGAAAGGGAACTAGCAGTTAGGTATCCTATCCGGGGGATTTTCGTTGGCTGCTGCGCCCCAAGGAACGGAGCAATGGACAGTAGAACAGTGGTCAATAGGCAGACAGTGATTTTCCGGTTCACGGGTTTCTCCAATCGAAAATCTCAAATCCTTCGACGTCACTCATACGCGGACTTTTTGTACTCCGTGCGCATCTCGGATTGCAACCGGCCGAGACGATAGGTTTTCCAGTCGACGAATCTCCCGCACTCCGCCAGTGCCGGGTGAACTTCTTGAATCTTGCGCCACATCTCCTGGACGATGAAGCGATAGTCGGGATGGCCCTGGGGCATGCTCCGTAGCTCGCAGATAAAGACCGCCTCGCGCAGATTCATTTTCATGGCCCAGCGAATCTTATAGGCGAACGGGACGACATATTGGGCCTCAAGTGGAAGATCGCGGTGGATTTTCTCATAGACCGCCGCCGCCTGCTCCATGCAGCGATCGAAGTCGGACTTGAAACCCGCCTCGACAATTTCCCGCGGCATGTCGTAGCCGTGAGCCGTGGTGAAGTCCTGCCTCTCCTGCGTGAGGATTCTGTGACGGTGCAGATCGCGGTAGAGCCCGAGATTGCCGAGAATGTCGAAGGTGTAATACGCCTGCTCCAGCGCCCGCCCCGGCTTGTCGCGCCTGTGGCGTCTTCTTTTGAGATAATCCGCCAGGATTGTCTTGCGCTCATCAGGCTTGAGCTTCGCAGCCAGTTTTCTCATCTCAACCATCGGATGGCGCGAGTGAGGGTAGAGAATCGCCGCGACGATCTTCTCCTCCGCGTCGCGGTCGTAATCCACCAGCGTCACGGGCTCCAGCGTGCGAGCCGGCATGTCCTTGACCAAACGGGAAGCCAGGGAGCGGGCGGCGCTAAAGGTTTCCGTCAGGTAGTCGCTCTTTTTCGCCCGCTTGACGAAGGATGGAATGAGCTGGTTCAACTCGCGGTGCATCGCCACGGCGAGATCCTTCGCTTCGGTCAGTTCCTGTGAATAAAGCTTGGTGAGCAGGTATTCGAACGCCTGGCCCACGCCGAAGAAGCCGACGTTGGTGAGCGTCGCCGCCGGCAGATAGCCGCGCAGGATATCGCAGGTCTGCGCTCTGAGCGTCGCGCGATAGGCGGTCTCCGCCCACTTCTTCAACCTCTCGTCTTTCACCGCCTCTCGATAGCTGAGCGGCGCGCCGCTTTCCGGGTGGCGTAGCTCCACGTCTTCGATGGGTAGCGAGCTCTTGATGAACTCCATCATCGGCGCCATCTGCCGGGAGTAGGTGTCAAAGAGGAGTTGCATCAGCTCGAGGTAATCGTTCCGGTGAGACGAAGCGACGATCTTGGGCTCGCGATAGAAGAGATAGTCGCCGGTTTCGTCCTTTTGATCGAAGCGCACGTAGCGCGTCGATTTCTCCAGCGGCGCGATGCCGATGCGGGCGTCTTCGAGAATCTTCGCCGCGACGTTGGAGATCTTCTCGCAGGCGATGTGTGCCCCGCCGAGCTGCGCCACGGAGTCGTCGCCGTAGCCGACGAGCACTCGGTCGTAGAAGGCCCGGGCCTTGTTGAGCGCGGCGCTCTGATCGCTTGCCGGAACCGAGCCGCCCAGCAGATCTTTCAGCGCCAGCTCCGGGTCGCCGAGAAATTCATCTAAGAAAGTCCGCCTCAGGCTTTTGGTCGAGCGGCTGTAGCGCGAGAACAACGCGCCGGCGACTTCCTGCGGCAGCTTGAGGCCGAAGATCGGCTCGGTCAGGTTGGTGAAAAAAGGGGCGAGAGTCTTCTGTTCCTCCGCCGTAAACTCCTCGCTCATCGATAGCGCGCCTCCGGTGATCTAAATTGGTGATTCTATTCGCTTCTGTGTTAATAACAAGCGGAAAGGGAACCCGGGATAAAATATCAGTTGCGGCACAGCCGATCGACCAGGGGGCGAAGCGGAAACAAAGTCTTCGAGGAAAGGCGAACCAGGGGCGCAAGCAAAGAGGGGCGATAGATCAGGCCGCGGATGATCCGGTTAATTGTCTGACGAGAGCTGAAGGCCTGCCGGCAGAGACACTCGTAGCCGGCAAATTGTTCTACCGTTCCATTGCGCCGCCTGAACGCGCGGTCGATCGCCTCGCCGGCCAAGATGCCGCTCTTTAGCGCAAAATAGACTCCTTCCCCGGTGACGGGCTCGGTGACGCGGGCGGCGTCTCCGGCCAGAAGGAAGCTGTCTCCATAACAACGTCGCGGGGAAAAATAGACCGGATAAGCGGAGCGGATATCGCCCACGATCTCGCTTTCCCTCAAGCATTCTCTAAGAAAATCATTCTTGCATAAAAACTTCTCCAGCAGGGCTGCCAGAGAGAGATTCTCTTTCGCCCGGCGCTTCTCCACGGTAAAGCAGAGATTGGCCGCTCCCCCACCCAGCCCCACCAGTCCCGCGTAACCGCCGGGAAAGCAGTGGATCTGGACCTCCCCGGGAAAGCTCCAGCGCCGGGTCAGGCGCAGTTGAAAGGCCAGATAGTCCGTCGGCCCGTCGCTTGTTTTGGCCAAACCCAGGCGATGCGTCACCGACGAGTTGCGTCCATCGGCCCCGATCAAGAAGACTGAATGTAATTGCTTCTCTGCCGAGTGCGCCTCAAGAGTTATAGACCATCCTTCCGCGTCGCGCGCCACAGCTCCGACCCTGCAGCCCTGCTGTACCGCCACTCCCTCTTTTTCCGCCGCCTGGACAAGTAGATTGTCCAGATAGAAACGGCGCAGACCCAGGCCGAAACGGCGTTGTCCGGCCTGAACCGGAAAATCGACTCTAGCCTGATCTCCCGCGCAAGTTGAGATGCGGAACGCTCCGACCTCTTCATGCTCGAACGAGAGCAGATCGTCCGCCACGCCCAACTGCTCGAACAGCGGCCAGGCGATCGGATTTAAAAAATCGCCGCAGAGTTTTTCGCGCGGGAAAAAAGCTTTGTCGAGCAGGACGACCGAATAACCCTTGCGCGCCAGAGAGATGGCCGACGCCGACCCGGCCGGACCGGCGCCCACAATCGCCACATCGAATCGTCCCACTTTCATCCCTTCAGCGGGAAATAAGCGAAAAGACGAAACGGGAAAAGTGGCAAGAGGCGAAACTCCCCGATATGCGCCTGTTCAAAGAGCCGCCGCCACTCCGCCATAGTAAAGGCCCGGCGGACGGAGAGCGGCGCGTCGGTACGGGTCATCACGTTGCGGCTGAACGCGGTGAGCAGGCGGATGCCGCCATAGGCCAGAGGGTGGCGGATCAGGTCGCTTACGATGATGCCCCTCCTCGCCAAGCCAGCCCAGGTCTTGAGCAAAACAATGATTTCGCTTTCCGAAAAGTGGTGGAGCACTTGGGAGACGAAGACGAAATCGAAAGTTCGCGGAGCAAACGGCGGTGAAAAACCGTCAGCCCGCAAGACGGAAATCTCCGGCCAACGCGCCGCCAACCGGCGCACCATTTGCGCCGCAACCGGATCCCGTTCCAGGGCGACGACCCTCGCGGACACTCCTTTTCGTCTCGCCCAGCCCGTAATCCGCGCCGAGAGATCTCCGCTTCCAGCCCCGACGTCGAGCAAGGAAAAGCCGGTCATGCGATTTTCTTCGACGTACCCGTCAAGACAGCCGAGCACGCCGCGCGCGGCGCCGAGAGCGCGATTGATGGTCCGGAGATTTTTTAAGTCGCCTTCCAGCAACCGCGCCGGCAGCCCCGCCAGGTCCATCATCTCCTTGTCGAGGCTGCGCTTCATCTGCCGTTGCCGCGCGCTACCACCAGCGCCGAGTTCTTCGAGCCGAAAGCGATGCAGTTGCAAAGGGCCACCTCAGCCGTTGTAGCCGCGCCCTGGTTGGGCAGATAGTTCAAATCGCACTCTGGGTCGCTCTCCTCGTAGTTGATCGTCGGAGGGAGGAAGCCGTCGTTGAGTCCAAGGATGGCGGCAGCGAGGCCCGCCGCTCCGGAGGCGCCTTGGGGATGGCCGATCATCGACTTGACGGAACTCATGGGAATGTCGTGAGCCCGGCGACCGAAGCAGATTTTAGCCGCCTGTGTCTCCGTCCGATCGTTCAAGAGCGTTGATGTACCGTGCAGAGCGATATAGCCCACCTCGTCTTTAGCCAGACCTGCGTCTTGCACCGCGAGGGACATGGCCCGCGCCGGCTCCTCGCCGCTCGGATCGAGGCGGACCATGTGATAGGCGTCGCAGGTCGAGCCATAGCCCAGAAGTTCGGCCACGATCGGCGCTTTGCGGGCAAACGCATGCTCGCGTTCTTCGAGGACTAAAATCCAGGCGCCTTCGCCTAACACAAAACCGTCGCGCAGCCGATCAAAGGGGCGCGAGGCGCGCTCGGGGTCGTCATTATGCGACGGAGAAACCACCCGCATCGTGGAAAAGCCCTGCATGATGGCGGGCGTGATGGTCGCGTCCACTCCGCCCGTGATCAGGCAGTCGGCCAGGCCGAAGCGGATCAGATTGAACGCATAGCCGATGGCGTCGGTTGAGCTGGTGCAGCCGGTGGAGATGACGTGGCTCGGCCCTCTAAGGTCGAATGCGAGCGAGATCTCGCTGGAGAGAGCGCCGATGGTGGAACTGGAGACGCCGTAAGCGCTGGTCTTGCGCAGGAGATCGGAAAAATAGAGCCGGTACTGCTCTTCGATAAAATCGGGCGTTCCGCCGCCGCTGCCGAGAATCACCCCCCAGGAGCGCCGCTCTTCGAGACTCATCGCCGGCGGATCGACATGAGCGTCGCGCAAGGCCTCCCTTGTCGCCGCGATGGCGAAGGGAACCGCGCGACCGACGCGTCTCATCTCTTTTGGCGCGAGATAATTTTCAGGGCAAAATCCGCTGACTTCGCCGGCTATCCGGCACGCCAGGGGCAGCGGGTCGAACAGGCTGATCTTGCGGATTCCACTGACGCCGTGCCGCGTCGCCCGCCAAAAGGCGTCTGCGCCGATGCCGTTGGGGCTGACGACTCCCAGCCCGCTCACGACCACTCTTCTCCGGCGCGAGAGCTTTCCGTTGTCTCTGCTCATCTTGACAGGTGGCACGAGAAATAGTTTGATCGCAGCTATCATAGCACCCTAAGGCGCATTGTGAAGCGCCGACCTTTGATCGGAGAACGCGCGATGAAACTCGTACTGGCAGGCGGCAGCGGTTTCATAGGCCGGGCACTTTGCAACCGACTCATCGAGCAGGGCCATTCCTTGACGCTGCTCACTCGCTCGCGATCGCCGGCCCCGCTCTCACCCGGCAAAACATGGGTCGCCTGGAATCCCGACTCCGCCGGCGACTGGCAGCGAACCCTCGACGCCGCCGACGGCGTGATTAACCTCGCCGGAGAGCCGATCGCAGGCAAGAGATGGACCGCGGCCCAAAAGAGGAAGATCCGGTCAAGCAGAATCAACACCACCCGCGCGCTTGTGACGGCCATCGACAAAACTGAAATCAAGCCCAAGTTTCTGCTCAACGCTTCGGCCATCGGTTACTACGGCGCGCGCGGCGATGAGGTTCTGACGGAAGAGAGCGTGCCGGGCAACGATTTTCTGTCGAGCGTCTGCGCCGCCTGGGAACAGGAGGCGGAACAAGCCGCGGCTTACGGTTTGAGAGTCATTCGGCTTCGCACGGGTATCGTCCTCGGCAACGGCGGGGGAGCCCTCGCCAAGATGGTTCTGCCGTTTAAGCTTTTTGTCGGCGGCCCGTTGGGTTCGGGAACGCAGTGGATGCCGTGGATCCACTTGGAAGACGAGATCGATCTGATTCAGTTCCTGATCGAGAACCGCCATGCGCGCGGCGCGGTGAACGCCACAGCCCCTTATCCCGTTACGATGAGAGAGTTTTGCAACACGCTCGGCGGCGTCCTTCACCGCCCCTCATGGGCGCCCGTTCCGGCCTTCGCCCTCAGGCTGTTGCTTGGTGAGATGGCGGAGATACTCCTCGCCAGCCAACGGGTAATCCCGGCGAAGGCTCAAAGCTTAGGCTATCAATTCAAACATCCGACCCTCCTCGAAGCCCTGAGAGCTCTGCTTGCCTAACTCTCGTTAGCTTGGAAACGGCATATGGACTTCAAGAATCAAGTCGTCCTCATTACCGGCGCTTCCAGCGGCATCGGCCGGCGTCTCGCCATCGACCTAGCAGCTCGGGGAGCGACAGTGGTGGGCTGCGGCCGGTCGCGCGAACGCTTGCAAGAAACAGAGCAAGAGATGAAGCGCCACAGCGCTTCTTCGACTGTTCATGTCTGCGATGTGAGCGATCCGCAGCAGGTCAAAGCGATGGTCGAGAAAGTCCTTGCGCAGTTCGGCAGGATCGACATTCTGATCAATAATGCCGGCTTCGGATTCTATAAAACTCTCGCCGATTCCCCTCTAGAGTCGATTGAGGCCGTGTTGCGGACCAACTTTCTCGGCGCGGTTTACTCCATCAAAGAGGCCCTGCCCTTCATGATTGCGCGGCGCTCAGGCCATATTGTCAACATCGCCTCCGGGGCAGGCAAGATCGGCACGCCCAGCATGGCGGCCTACTGCGCCAGCAAGTTCGCAATGATCGGCCTGAGCGAATCTCTCTATCACGAGTTGAGGCCCTTGGGCATTCATGTGTCCGTCATTTCTCCCGGGCCGGTGAGAACGAAGATGCAGTTGCTGTTTGACCAACTCGCCGCAGGCGTTTGGACGCCGGAGTTTCTGATCCTCAAGACCGAAGAGGTCTCCCGTGCCGTCATCAAGGCGATCGAAAAGAAGCGGTTCGAGACTGTCATCCCCTTCTGGTTGGCCGTGGTGTGCCGGGTGAAGGCCCTGTGCCCGGCGCTTTTCCGCTTCGTGTCATACCACGCCCTCCGCCTGCGGCAGGCGCAAAGCACCCGCAAAGATATGTAACGGGAACTTAACGAAGCGGTACGGAGTTTATACGTGCAAAGGAGGCCGTATGCCAAAACGTCTTGTGCTCGGTTTGTTGTTTGTTCTGCTTTCGCTTTCGCCGCTCCACGCCCAACTCGGGCCCAAGGATAGCGCCAACCTATCCGCCACCGACTTAAACAGAGTAAAGATCGGGGATCCTGCGCCGGAGTTTACTCTGGAAAACGTGGACGGCAAAAAGATTTCTCTCTCCGACTTTCGGGGCAAGAAAAACGTCGTCCTGGCTTTTTACCGCGGCCGGTGGTGACCCTACTGCGCGGAACAGCTCGGCGAGCTGAAGAGACTTTTGAGCGAAAAAGAGAAGGCGAACGGGCGAATCCTCGCGGTGAGCATCGATAGCCATGAGGACAGCAAGCAGTTTAGTCAGAAGCTGAACGAGCGGTCCGCCGGGCGGATCGACTTCCCCATGCTCGAAGACAAGAGCCACAAGGTCATCGACCGCTACGGGATTCTCAATCCCGACGGCAAGGGCTGGCCTCATCCGGCCACGTACGTGATCGACAAGCAGGGAGTGGTTCGCTGGCTCTTCGTGGACGTCGATTACACCAAGCGCCCGACCAACGAGCAGATCCTGCGAGAGCTGCGGAAAATCTCTTAACTTCTGCAAAAGGAAGGAACGACGATGTTACCAGGGCTACTGATAGTTCCAGTGGCCGCAAGGAAAGTCCATCGGGTTATTCTTGCGGAACTTTTTACGGGTAGCACGGGTTAACGTAAAAGAGACGAAATTGAAGCGATTCGACAAGGAGTGGATGCTATGGTCGGACGACTCGATCCTGTAAGCGCGTTAAAGGCTGGGGTTCTAGGGACTCTCGCCATGACGATCGTCATGTACGGTCTCCCACCGCTGATGGGCAGTCCCCCCATGGACATTATGGCCGCTCTGGGATCGGTATTCCCATTTAAAATCTCGCCATACATCTTTGGATTTCTGGTCCATTTCGGATTTGGCATCGGCCTAACATTCATCTATGCCGTTTTTTTCTATTGCTGGCTTCCGGGTCCTACCTGGCTTAAAGGCGGGCTATTTTCGCTCCTCCCGTGGCTCTTTGCCATAACTCTGCTCGGTCCCTCGCTGCAATTGGCCGCCAAGATCTCTGGCACCGGCTCGTCTGCTGCCGCCAATCCATGCGCCGTGAGGAATCCCTGTGCTCCGAAGGCCTCCAATCCCTGCGCGCCGGCCGCAAACCCCTGCGCTGTAAAACCGGTAAACCCTTGTACCGTGAGCAATCCGTGCGCGGTCAAAGCAACAGCCAATCCTTGCGCGGTCAAAAGCTCAAATCCCTGCGCCGTCAATCCATGCGCGGTTAAACCTTCGGCCAACCCCTGCGCCTCCCAGTCGGCAAACCCCTGCGGGGTCCAGAAGAATCCGTGCGCCGCCGGGCCCGCCGCCGGGGGCGGCATACCGCCTCAAGTTCTGAGCCTCATCGTTCATCTGATCTATGGCGGGATCATTGGCGCATTTTACCGGCCCCGCGCGTAGTTGTGTTCCTAGTTTTGGTTCTGCAATCAAGTACGGTTAGTTTGTCATTCAACGCCGCTTCGCATACGGTGACAATCGAGAAACGATTCGACTGAAAGGAGACTTGTGATGGCAGAGGACGTTCAGATAAAAAGGGAAATCGTGCTGGAGGCGGACGCAGAGACCCTGGAGAAGATGCGCAAGGAAGGGCATGCGAGAGGGTTTACGGTTCATTGCGACGAGGGAGAGCGCGTCGGCGGAGAAAACACTGCGCCCCCGCCGCTCGCCTATTTCGGCCTCTCTCTGGCTTTCTGACTGCTCACCCAGATTTCCCGGTACGGGGAAATGATGAAGACCAAAATCGACAAGGCCCGTGTATTCGTGAAGGCCAAATTCAAAAGCGAGGGCTCGGTCCTGGCGGAGACCGTGAAGGCTCAAGGTTTGGGCTTTGAAACCCGATTGGAACTCCAGTCAACCGAGCCTGCGGAACGGGTCGCGGCGGTCGTGCGCAACGCCGAGAACGGCTGTTATGTCCTGCAATCGCTCCTCAACCCGGTCCCGGTGGAGCGCAAGTTCGCCTTAAACGGCGCCGAATTCGACCCTGAGACCTTGAAAAAGAAAAAAAGGCCGGCTTCCTAAGACAACGCCGGCCTCGCATTGGCCATAGCTTTCATAGTTGTAGGAATCCCTCAAATCCTTCTGGATTAACGCACCCCCCACGGACCGGCAGGTATGGAGACTCCCTTGGCGGCTGTCCGGAACGGCCTACTATTTTTGCGCGGGCACCTGCTTGTCCTCTCTTGAGGTTGTCGAGCCTGAACTGAGTGCGGCTTCAGCGATTTCGTACTTGCAGCTCTTCTTTTCGGGAAGCTCTTGTAGCTTTTTGACAATGCCTTCCGCTTCCTCAGTCGAGTAAAAGAGCCCAACGGTACTCACATCACCATTGGGGCGGATTTCATGGACGTAGAGTTTCTTCACCGAATGGCTACCAGGATTTCGGCGTCTTATAGCCGACCTGCTTCCGCTCCTTCATGAACGCTTTGAAAGTCTCCGGGTGAGACTTCACGTTGTACGGGCAAACATCCACGCACAAGTGGCAGTACTCATCGCGCAGGCGCGAATAGGGGTAACATTTCTCCAGATCGATGAGCCAGCGCTTGATGCCATGCGTCATGACATGCTGTTTGGGAATGGCGTCGCCCGGGCAGTTGAGCTGGCAGACGTTGCAGTTCATGCAGAAGTCCTGGACCCCGAACTCACGGGGTTGATCCTCGGCGAGAGGGAGATCGGTTGTGACAAAGCCGGGGCGAAAGCTGGCGCCGTATTTTTCGTTGATCAGGCTGCCGTGCCGCCCTAGCTCGCCGAAGCCCACCTGGTAAAAAATCGGAATGGCCTGAACTTCGCTTCCGCCGTTATGGTGGGCCCGCGCGGGATAGCCGAGATCGCGAATGTAAGCGGCAAGCTCGGTCGCGATTTCCGTGCATTTGGCGTAGACCCGCATAGCTTCTTCTTCAACCGTGTTGGCGCCGTGGAGGACTTTTTCATAATCTTCCGCCACGCAAGCGGCGATGACGAACTCGTGGGGCACATCCTCGCTGAGATCGATCATGTGAGGTTGAAGCCGGCAGATCCCAGCCATGTTCGCTCCCAGCTCGATGGTTTTGGCTTTGATCTGCTTCGCCGTCTCCGCCGGATCGCCGACTTCGACGCGCTGCGGACTAACCGGGCCGTCGCGAAATTTTGCCAGCTTCACCCAGCTATCGCGGTACGCTTGAATCTTCGGAGTCGCAGCCGTGTAAT
>Ga0156192_1085_pt2 | contig 18855 bp, 15 predicted proteins | sample RifCSPlowO2_12_FD_107845 | JGI IMG/M metagenome (GOLD analysis project Ga0156192, IMG submission 107845) | Deltaproteobacteria bacterium RIFCSPLOWO2_12_FULL_60_19
TCGATGTAGTCGCCATGGGAGGCATACGGGTAAAGCTGATTCTTCGCGTCCACCGCGGTGACGGCGATGACGTTGCTTAAGGCGGCGGGGTAGACCGGCTCACCTTTCGGCCCGCGATTGCCGACCGCGGCCACAACCACGATGCCTAGGGACACCGCCCGATCGATCAGCTTGGGAATCAGGATGTCCTTTGGGCCGCCAATGCTCATGTTGACTACCTTCGCCCCAGTCGAAATAGCGAAATCCAGCCCTTTGGCTAACGCCTGCGCCGTACAAATCGCCTCGGCCTGGCCGGCAAATTTTGGACGGCACGATCTGATCGCAACGAGCTCCGCCTGGGGGGCAATGCCGTAGATGCCAAGTCCGTTGTCAGCAGTGGCGCCGATAATGCCGGCGATGACCGTCCCGTGAACATCCATGCTGCCGTCACCCTCGATGAAGTTCGCGCGTTCTACGATCCGCCCGGCAAGGTCGGGATGGGCGGCTTCCACGCCCGTGTCGATGATCGCTACCCTGACGCCCTTGCCTGAAACGCGATGATGAACCGATGGGGCGCCGATAAGCGACAGCCCGCTCTGAAGACCCGCAAGAGGATCGTTCCTTGCCGCCGTGGCGGCGTGCAGGAAATTGGGCTGGGCAAAGAGAACGCGCGCATCGGCCGACAAGGCCGCGACAATGCTCTGCACGGTTTGCGGGCGCACGATCTCGAACAACACGAGAGTGGTGTCGATGGAGCGGAGATCGTAGACGTCGAGCCGCCTCAAGCCGTGGCGTCCCTCAAGCTCTGCGAGGACCGGATCGATCGTGGCGCGAGGGGCCAGTCTCAGGCCCGCCAGCAACTGGCGTGGAACAAAAGTGCCCGCCCCGGGCTCCGGTTGCCAGGTAAATCTCCTGGTTTCGCTTTGCGCGATCTGGTTTCCGTCTTTGTCCAGACCCTTCACCTGCCACGAGTATCCTCTCCCTATCGCGAAGATCTGCGTGTTGTGCTCGGGCAATGTGTAGGTCGGCTCTCTGGTCAGCGCCTTGAAGATAGGTTCTTTTTTCCCCTCCTCGTAGATTTCAACCTGGTAGGAAGCAGCTTGAGATGTCGGCTTCCAGCGAAAGGCCACGGGCGATTGGGGCAGCGTCGTGCCGTCGGGAGGCGAGATAAGCTCGATCGGCGCGGGCGCGGCGGGGCGACCTTCCACGTAGTAGTTGATGGTCGGGACCGTAAAGCCAGGCACGGGGCTGATGACTCTGAATGTAATACGGTGGAGCCCCGGTTCAAACGTCGGAAACTCCGGCGTATCGGGACTCTCGATGACCTTCCTCGAGCCAAAGGTAAGGTATTCGTGGATGATGGCCAGGGTGCGCCCATCGACCTCCCAAGCGGCGGTCAAGAGTCCGCTGCCGTTAAAGAGGATGTCCGCATACGCTTTTAGCTTGGGCGAATCTCTGGGAACGGTGATCTCGCCCCGGCCGTTGGCGAAACGAAGCTCAAGCCGCCTCAACGCAAAGGGACCGGTTGTTTCCGTGTTGACCGTGAGCGCCGCAACCGGCGCTCCGGCGCAGTTGGGCGCAAACGCAGCGACAGTGAACGTTCCAGTTTTGGTGTAGGTGTGTTTCAGCGCGAAGGGTACAGCGGTGGTGACCGTTCTTGAGCTTCCGTCTCCGAAGGTCACCGTGACCGTGCACGAACCGGTCGGCGCGCCGCTCACCGTTATCGTGACCGGCGATCTTGCGATGGCCGGCGATGGGGTCACTATGACAGCGGTCAAAGTCGGGACCGCGGCCTGTGCGTCCAACTGGACTGAACTCAGTGCCAGCACAAAGCCGAGAACCGCTTCACCTGGGCGAATGCGCATAACTCTCCTCATCATGGGCGCTGCGGCCCCGGCCCGGAAGCTCCGATGCCAGGCGCCGGCCCATTTTTGCGCGGCCAAAGCCGGTCGAGCCAAGTTGAGGGAAGCAGAGGTGTCTTAACGTAAAGATCAAAGATTAGAAACACGCCGTGCTCTTCCCGTCGATTGGTCGATGAAATGAAGTCCGTGGTTCGATTGTAGTTGTAACGCAGCGAGAGGGCGGGCGCCAGATGTTCGCTCCCGATAAGCCGCTTGAGATGCCACGAGAGCCGGAGAAGCCCCGTAAAGATGCGATTATTAACCGTCCCGTCCGTGTCCCGGGTTATGTTGTATAGAGCCTGCGTATCGAAGATCAGCGTTTGCGGGATGAACTCAACTCGTGCCGTGAGCGTCGGCACGTGGGTAAAAATAATGTTGTTTGTCTGCCGGTTGACCTGGCGACTCAAGGCGTAGGTGGGGCTTATGTTAAGATAGGGGGTGGGTCTGAAACCGAGGCCGAGGGCTAAATTGAGGTTGTTCGTATCTGCCGCCGATTCCCTATCGTCCTGGATGGAGAAGCTGGGCGCAAAGCTCACAGACCAGGTAGGTTGGCCGTATGCAATGGAGGCGCCGACGATGTCCGTATCGAAGGCGATGCCGGTGGAGCCGGCGGGGATATGCTGGCTGCGCTGCTGGGATCTTGCGTAGGTAAGATTGACGATAGGGTAGTCGGGGACGAACAGGCCGAACGTCAGGCTTGGCCCCGTTTGCGTCGCCTGCGGCAGGTCGTGGTCGTTCCTCACGTTGTCGTGGGACCACGTATACGCTAACTTCCACATCGTCGGGCCGAATCGCGTGCCCACGTCGAAGGTCGCCATCTCTCGGTCGCGAATCAGCGCGGGATTCGCCAGGCTGATAAAGTCGCGGCCCAAGCGCTGGTACTCTGCCCCGAAATTGAACCCAAACGCGTCAGCGCCGAGCTTGAAACGCGCCGCTTGATCCATTTGCTTGCCGAGCTGATCGCCGATGCCGAGGTTGGCATCGCTCATCGCCCATTCCGCTTCGGTTCTGAGCTTGTCCTGGAAAAGCTTGGACGTTAACTGGAGGCCGTAGGTAGTTCCCTCAGAGCCTGCTTGCGCCGACGAGCCGATGGTTGCGGCGGTCGTGCTTTCCGTTCTCCCGTTGACGACCGATGCGCCAATGCGGAGAGCCTGATCGCCGATCACCGGAACTGTAAGCGATGCGCCGGCTACGCGCTCTTCCGTGTCGGCGACTCCGCTAAAGTGGCGATTGCCGGTAGCCGGCGCGGGCCGCACGCCGAACAGACCGAACTGCGCGCCGAAAAGTTCTCCGGTAAGCTTAAGGCCTCTTCTGGCGAAAGACGGTCCTGTGGTGAAAAAGCTCTGGTTTACCGAAACATCCCCCATCTCAAATCGAGTTTTGTCGTAGCCAACCGTTATTAAACCATTTGTCAGCTCCAGATCTCCATCCTTGCCGGCGGCGCCACGGGCTATATCTTGCTCCGTCCAGCGCATGTTGACATCCGAGGAGGCAAAGAACGCTCCTTCCTGGACTCTTCCCTGGACCTTCAGGTTGATGCTTGACTTCCACCCCGGATCTTTCTCTTTGAGCTTGTTGGGACTGTATTCCACATTCAGCGTAGTATCCGCGTTGAGACTCGTCTCTGCCAGGCCGCTATAGTCTCTGACGGTGAATACCCAATTTATCGGTTCCAGCGGCTGGCCGGTGAGGTCGATGAAAGTGAGAGCGGCTCTGTGCAGGCCGGGATTCAGGCTCGATGCGAGGCGGAGACGAATTCGTTGCGCTTCGATCTCCACCTGGGAGGTCACGTCGGCGCCGTCGATCGTCAGGTTAAAGAATCCCGGCGTGAACGGAAACGCCTCCGGGGCGAGAGTGACTTCTATAAGCGGCTGCCTCCCGATTACTATTCCTTCGGGCGGGGGATCGATTTTGGAAATGGGCGGCGGGCGCCCCGGCTGTGTAAGATGAGCCACCGGTATTTGATAAATCAGGCCGGCGGCAACATCTGCCGGATCGGTGTGTACTTGTCCAGCCTGGTCGGTGACACGGACAAAGAATTGCAATCCCGGCGCGACGACATCCGTGGCGGGAACGCTCGCCCGGTAGAGGCGCTGGGGTTCTGTGGCCATCATAACTGTCCTGAAATCCCCGGTGACTGCGGAGCGGTAGAGAAGCTCAACGCGGCGAGGGCTGATGTTTTCGCCAACGACAGCCGACACTTCGAAAGGAGTCAGGGGACGGGCCTCCGGGGAGAGCACCTCCGTCCTGATTTGCGCGAACGCAGTTGCGCCCGCGAAACAGAGTAGCGCCGGCAGGACAAGCAGAACCCTCGGCCGGCGTTTTGGGCCTATAAACCTTCTCGGAAACATACGTTTCCCGGTTAGCATGTCTATGCCGGCTGGAATATGGATTAGGTTATGATCACCCAGGTAACAGTAACGGATTACCGATACCAGCGTCAAATGAAAAGATATTACGGGTAAAACATCGGACGCGCCCGGTGAGTTAACCGAACAGCAGCGCCGCATGAAACTTGACAGACCGCCCCGTCTAGGATTAGCGTCTCGGAGAGTCCGATTCAACCGCCGGCAAACCGCGCCTTGCGGCCGAGAGGGGGAGAAGAACATGAAAACATCCGCCGCCCGTTTGCGGCTCTTGATGGTGTTCGTCCTGTTCGCCGTCGTGGGCGGAGGCACTATGGCCGGGGCGGGTGGCGCTCCGACCGTCGAGGAAATCGCGCTCATGAAAGGCGCGGAGCGGCAGAAAATCCTGGAGCAGGGCGCCAGGAAGGAAGGCAATCTCCTGTGGTACGGTACCTTGATCGTCGACCAGCTTATGCGCCCCGTCAAAGCGGCCTTCGAGAAAGAATATCCCTTCATTCAAGTCGAATTCTTCCGCGGCAATTCCGAGCGCGTGGCGCAGAAGGTGATCGAAGAGTATCAGGCGCGCAGGCGCGACGTGGACGTCGTCGACGGGACCGTCTCTCCGGCGATGGTCAAGAAGGCGGGCTTTATGCAGCGCTTCTTCTCGCCCTACCTGGCGGAATATCCGCCCGAGCTCAAAGACCCGCAGGGTTACTGGGGGGTGACCAATCTCTACTTCATGACTTTAGGATATAACACGCGGATGGTGAAACCGGCTGACGTGCCCAAATCATGGGACGATCTTCTGCATCCCAAGTGGAAAGGTCAGATCGTCTGGTCCACGAGCCGCGGCTCCGGCGCTCCGGTGTTCATCGGCAATATCCTGGCGGCAATGGGGCGGGAGGCCGGCATGGGCTATCTGGAAAAGCTCGCGAAACAGGGTATCGCGAAGAGCACGGCCAGCGCCCGCGCGCTGTTGGACTTGGTGATCGCGGGAGAGTACCCGCTGGTCCTCAACATCTTCAACCATCACGCGGTGATCAGCAAGAAGGCGGGCGCGCCTTCGGAGTGGCAGCCGATGGAGCCGGTGGCCTCTCCGTTCAACACGATCGGACTTGCCAAGGACAGCCCGCATCCTCACGCGGCCATGCTCTTCCTCGACTTTGTCCTGTCGAAGAAAGGGCAGGCGGTCTTTCGGGATGTGAACTACCTGCCGGCCCACCCGGAGGTGTCAGCCAAAGAGCCTGAGTTGAAGCCCGGCGGCGGGAGATTCAAGAAAGTCAACTACCTCAACCCGGAGCAGCAGTTTGAAAAAGGAAACGAGTGGATCGATCTCTTTCAACAGCTCTTCGTGAAATAGTCGCTTCCGACTCCTTTCCACCCGGCGCTTCGACGTGAAAGTTCCCGCGCGACCACGCTCCGCTGTGCCGCATCTCAGCGTGGAGATGTGGATTCTGATCGCGGTCTCGGTCGTTACCGCTTATCTGGTCGTGCCGCCTCTTTTTTCGGTGATTCAGACCAGCCTGACGACCACGACGCTCGCGGGCGCAATCGAGGCGGTGACGCTACGCCATTATCGCGACGTTCTTTTTGGTTTTCGCCTCGCCGCTCCTCTGGCGAACACGTTCTACTTCGCCCTGGGGAGTTCTGTCCTGTCGACCTTCATCGGCGGGTCGATCGCCTGGCTCGTGACCCGGACGGACACGCCGCTACGCGGACTGGGCTACTTCACGGCCTTCGCCTCGTTCGGCACGCCGTTCATTTTGTACACTATCGGTTGGCTGCTCCTGTTGGGCAGGTCGGGGCCGGTGAATGCGTGGCTCAGAAGCCTCTTCGACCTCACAGGCCCTGCTTTCAACGTCTATTCTCTGCCCGGCATGGTGCTGATCGAATCGTTTCTCTGGTCTCCGCTGGTGTTTCTCATGCTGGCGGCTTCATTCCGCGCCATGGACCCCGCGCTCGAGGAGGCTTCGACGGCGTGCGGCGCGAGCGGCTGGCAGACGATCAGGCGGGTGTCGCTCAGGCTGATTCTGCCGGCGCTGTTTTCCGTCGTCCTTTTAATTTTTATCCGCGCCTTCGAGGCGTTTGAGATTCCGGCCCTGGTGGGATTGCCGGGCGACGTCCAGGTTCTCACAACGTCGATCTATCTCGACGCCCACAGGATGCCGCCGAGATACGGGACGGCGGGGGCATTCTCCGTCATTCTCATGCTGGTCGTCGCCGCGGCTCTCTACTTCTATTCGCGAACGACACGGGAGGCGGCGCGGTTTCACACTGTCACGGGCAAGGGGTACAGGCCCGCTCTGATCCGCGTCGGCCGCTGGCGCTATTTCACCGCCGGCCTGATCGCGCTGTACTCTTTCTGCTTGCTGGTTCTGCCGTTTTTCATCGTCCTTTGGGCCTCGCTGTTGCCTTTTTACAGCCATCCTTCGCTTGAGGCGCTGTCGAGGTTGACGCTGCGCAACTACGAGACGGTCGTCAAGTTCCCGAAACTCTTCGATGCGGTCCGGAACAGCATGCTGCTTGGCATCGGCACCGCCACGCTGGTCATGGCGCTCACGACACTGGCCTCATGGATCCTGGTCCGCACGCGGCTCAAGGCGCGCTGGCTGCTCGACCTGCTGACCACGCTGCCGCTCGTCTTTCCCGGCATCGTGATGGGGCTGGCGATCCTGCGCTTCTATCTCATCGTGCCGATCCCGATTTACGCGACGCTCTGGATCCTGCTCGTCGCCTACGTCGCGCGCTATATCCCGTATGGCATCCGCTACACCCACGCGGGATTGCTCCAGCTCCACCGCGAGCTGGAGGAGGCGGCGTATTCCTCTGGCGCTTCGTGGCTCAACTGTTTTCGCCGCATCACACTGCCGCTGCTCACGCCGTCGTTTCTCGGCGGCTGGGTGTTTGTCTTCCTCATCTCGGCTAAAGAGCTGGCGATGTCGATCTTGCTCGCCGGCCCGCGGACTCCGGTCGTCTCGGTCACGATCTTCGAGCTGTGGGAGAACGCGCAGCTTGGCGAGCTGGCGGCCTTCGGCGTCGTCTGGACGGCGATTCTATTGACCGTGGCGATGGGTTATTATCTATTCGCGCGCCGCTATGGCATCCAACTGCAATAGGCCGTTGAAAGAGGCGAATCGGCCCTCCGAGAGACCCCCAGGCGGGCGGTAGTGAAGGTTGCGCGATGACTGAGTTCAGAGATCTATCTTGTCTCCTCGATCCGCAATCGGTCGCGATCGTCGGCGCTTCGCCCAAAGCGGGCTGGCCCGCGCGGCTCTGGGCCAACCTCCAGCACGTCCGCTATCCGGGAAAAGTCTATCCGGTGAATCCCAACTACGAGACGATGTGGGGCGTCAAGTGTTACCGAAGTCTGGAGGCGCTGCCGGAAGTGGTGGATCACGCGGTCATCATCATTCCGGCGGATCGCGTGATCGATCTGCTGCGGCAGAGCCCCCGCGTCCCATTTCGCAGCGCGACGGTTTATAGCGGAGGATTTGGCGAGGGTGGCGACCCCGAAGGCCTGAGGCGCCGGGAATTTTTGCGCGCTTACGCGCGGGAGAAAAACGTCCGCTTCTGCGGGCCGAATTGCATGGGCCTGGTCTCCACCCGCTCGCGCGCGATGCTGTTCCCCGACCAGCGCATGGCGGACATCCGCGAGGGAGAACTCGCCATTGTCTCGCAGAGCGGCGGGCTGCTCGGAAGCCTGGTGCGAGCCGCGCAGAGCTGGGGCCTCGGCTTCAGCTACCTCGTCACCAGCGGCAACGAGGCCGACGCCGAGCTTGCCGATTATCTGCATCACTTTCTCAACGACGAGAGGACCAGGGTCGTCGGAGCTTTCGTCGAGGGCGTGCGTGACGGGGAAAAATTTCTCGCGGTGGCTCAAGAGGCGCTGAAGCTCGGCAAGCCGATCATCGCGCTTAAAGTCGGGCGCTCGGAGAAGGCAGGCGCGGCGGCGCTGGCCCACACCGGCGCGCTGGCGGGCAACGACCGGGTGTTCGACGCCGTTTGCGCGCAGAACGGGATCGTCCGCGTGCGCAATCTCGACGAGCTGCTGAACTCAGCCGAGCTGTTTCTCAACCTGAATCATCTTCCGCCAGGGAAGAAGACCGCCTTTGTCACGTTTTCGGGCGGATTGAAAGGGCTGCTGTCCGATCTCGCTGAAGACGCCGAAGTGGAGCTATCCCAATTGAAGCCGGCGACCGAGGCCGAGCTGCACAAACTGCTGGGCGTCGGCTCGTCGGTGGGCAATCCGTTGGATACGGGATGGGGCGGCCTGTCGAGTCAGGAGACCTATCTGAAATGCGTCCATCTTCTGCTCGACGATCCGGAAGTCGATTTGCTCGCGCTGCAAGAAGAAGTGCCGCAGAACGACATCCGCCCGGACAAGCAAAGCAATCTTCGCGCGCTCGCCGAAATCTCCAAGACAAGCCCCGAGCCTTTCGCCATGTTTTCCATGGTCGCGCAAAGCATCAACGACTACGCTCTCCAGTTCAAGCAGACTTGCCGCCTACCGTTTCTGCAGGGGGCCGAGAACATGGTCCAAGCGATGAAGCGTCTGGCCATGTTCGGCGAGGCGATGCGAGCCTATCGTCAGGAAAAAGTGCGCGTCGCGGCCGGCCCTTTAAGCGCGCGAGTGCGCGAGAAATTGGCAGGCAAAAAAATTCTTAGCGAATGGGAAGCCTGCCAGGTGATGAACGAATGCGGCGTTCCCGCGTGCGCGGCACGGCCGGCGGCGAATTTTTTCGAGGCCGCGCGCTTCGGCGAGGAGATCGGCTATCCGGTAGCGGTCAAGGTCGTCGCTGCCGGCGTCACGCATAAATCAGAATTGGGCGGTGTGAAACTCAACTTGTCCACGCCACAAGAAGTCGAGAAAGCCTGTAAAGAGATAGAGGCTGCGTTTCAAGCGCACAACCCTGGGGCTTCGATTGAAGGCTTCCTGGTTCAGGAGATGGTCCGAGGCGGGGTCGAGACGATCATCGGAACGGATAACGACCCGCAATTCGGCCCCGTCGTGATGTTCGGCCTCGGCGGCACGGCTGTCGAGCTTTATCGCGACGTGACGTTTCGGATGGCGCCGGTCAGCCCGGCAGAGGCGGCGAAGATGATCCGCAGCATCAAAGGCTACCCCTTGCTCGCCGGCTTTCGCGGCGCGCCGCCGATGGATGAACAAACCCTCTGTCGCGCTGTCGTCGCGGTCTCCGAACTCGCCGCCGCCGGCAAGGATCTCATTCAATCCATCGACATCAATCCCTTCATCTGCCTCCCCCACGGCGGCAAGGCCGTCGATGCCGTGATCGTCACGCGGGCGGGCGCAGAACGAAAATGAAGGGCTGATAGCGTTGGTTGACTTTTTTCCGTCGGTGGCACAAACTAGGCGCAAATGCGGCGTATTAGTAATAGTGTGAGGCGACTATGAAACGGACCATTCGCGCGGTGGTTAAAGAAGGACTCTTAAGACCCTTGGAAGAAGCTGACCTTCCTGAGGGAAAGGAAGTGACGCTGACGATCGTGAGGGCTCCGTCTGAACGGGACTTCGATGCGTTTGTCCGTTCAGCCGGCGGATGGAAAGGGACGATCGACGCAGAGGCGCTCATTCGAAACATCTACGCCGACCGTCTGATCTCCACCCGTCCTGAACCTCTCCTATGACAGTCACCATGTCACATTCCTCGCTCGTTGCAGCCTCCATCGCTGAAATCCTCGAAAGCTTTGCTGATCTGGGTCTTGTTAGAAAAGTCTCTTTGCCGACCCCGGCCGCCGGAGTGACAGGCAGTCGTCGTCTTGCTGCGGGGCAGCTCCGGACGTTAAGTCGTCTGCCTCGCCGGAGGTCAGATGCGGCCAATGGAGGCAAGCAAAGTTTGGTTTCTATTCATCTCGCCAAGCGCCGGTGTATTCGCCTGCCACGAAACGACGGCAACTTTCTTCTAAAGGCGGTCTTGGAGGAGTTTTGCCCGCGATTCGTACCGGACGGTGTCGTGGTTTACATCGGCGACGGCGGGAAAAAATTCAGGCATTTCGACGCGGCTTATCTACGAAACCTCGGTGTTGCTGTCGAGGAGCACGGCAAGATGCCCGACGTCGTCGCGCATTTCACCGACAAGAACTGGCTTGTTCTGATCGAGGCGGTGACCAGCCACGGCCCGGTCAACCCGAAGCGTCTAACGGAGTTGAAGGCCCTGTTTGCGAGTAGCAAAGCAGGCTTGGTGTTCGTGACCGCTTTTCTAAATCGTCGGGGACTCTTGAAATACCTCGCCGACATTGCGTGGGAAACCGAAGTCTGGGTCGCGGATGCCCCCGACCACATGATTCACTTCAATGCCAAGCGCTTCCTTGGACCGTACTGAACGGGGCATTTGGAGTAGACAGTCTCACTCTTGTTTGGCCGCAGTGGATCTCCTCCAACCATGAAACCCATGACGCGTGATGAGTGGCGGGCGTTTTTGCTGGACGGGACGCGGACGGCCGGCCGCATGTGGCGCCGGGGTGGTTCGAGCTGGACGGTGACGAGCTTGTCTTTACGACGGGAAAAGATTCCGTCAAGGGCAAAAACATCCTTCGCGATCCCCGCGTGATGATCAGCGAGCGATACATAAGGGGGAAAGGTCTTGCAATCACGCAACGTCGTAATGCAGCAAGCGAGCTAAAGGGTGGAGAACCGGGCCTCGGTTGGCTTGACTGGCGTAGAATAGGCGTGTTACGAAGATTTGGAGGTATAGTTCATGTCAACCCCTGCTGAGGACTTGTATCGACGGATTCAGTCTCTTCCATTGAGCGAGCGGCTGGATTTGGTGTCTCGCATTGTTGCCGACGTTAAAGGCAATCTTCAGTTGCGGGACGAGCTTGCTGAATGGGATCGGTTGAGCGACGAAGCGCTAGAGTTGTTTGAAAAAACTAACCTTAAGACCTCGGGCTTTCCCGGCACGCTTGTTAAAGACCCCACCGATTACAGCTCGACTGTTCGTTTTCAAGACCGCTGAGCTGGAGCATTGAGTCGCGCGGAACTCATCAGATCATGAACCCCATGACAGATGAGGAATGGCGAGCTTTTCTCCTGTATGGAACACACACGGCGAGGGGCTTGCCACGGTTCACGCGGACGGGCGGCCGCATCAATCAGGCGACGTCAGGATGGTTGTGTCGAGTGCTTGATAACGCTATAGTCGACCCTATGCACGTAAAAATATCCGGGAACGGGAGCCTGTGGTCGGTCGTGGCGGTGCTGTCGGCGTGGCTGGGCCTCACTTGCATTATTGCCTTTTCGGCACAACTCAACGCTTCAGAGATCGCTTGACCGTGAGCGTCAGACGGCCAATAGGAATTCTGTGCCGCTAGCTGTTGGTTGGTAAGGAGTCATTGATGAGAAAAGTAATTCCCGTTCTGTTGCTAAATTTGTTTCCCCTACTTGCCTGGGGACAAATCCAGCAGAACCGGGGCGTTTTGCAGACCAACCCGGACGCGATTCAAAGAGACACCAAGCTGGAGCGCGCAGCTTCGGAACGATACCGCAAAATTGCGGCTGTGCTGCAACCCGAAGCTAAGACAAAACTGGCCATTGCCTCTCGCGCTTTCCAGAAGGCATCTGCCAAGAGCCCTGAATCCAGCGACCCTTACAAGCTCGCGCGCGCGGAGGTGGATAGACAATTTCCAGGCCTTTCGGCGCGGCAATCGGACCTTCTAAGCTTTTGTCTTTTGGCGGAATTCGCCGAGCATGCCTCATACTCAGAAGGGCGCAGGAAAAGGCCGGAAGGCAGTGATGAAATGTCGGAGATGACTTCGCTGCGCTTGCAAATGATGATGGATAGGCGATCGAAATTCATGAGCACCCTCAGCAACATAATGAGGAAGATTTCGCAAACACAGGACACCTTGGTGGCGAATCTGAAATAGATAGTGCCTATGGGAAGTGGTCAAACTGCTATCGATGACCAGACCCGCAAAGCCAGTTCACATCGACATGACAGCTCTATATTGCCTTTCTCCTCCGACGCTGAGCTGCTAGCAATTGTTTGACGCACCCTCTTCATTTTAAGCTACAACTGAACGTTGGCTCGCTGCGGAGACCGTGACCTGTGACGAGCGGCCGGCGTTTCTGCTGGAGGGGATGGGCACGGCGAACCTTGCCCCCGTTTGTGTTCGGGGGTAATCTCTCACTAGCAAAACTTGATCTACTGAGGGGATATCGATGTCCCTTGCTTCTCAGTTATCTCCCCGCTGTCTAGCCGACAGCGTGCCGTTTACCGGATTGATGGGGTTGGTGTGGCGGCTCCGGGGCGTGCGGCGGAGCGAGGCCAATCCCAATCTCTGCAACCGGTGAGAGTCCCACTGGGAGACGGGCCGTCTCTCCGAGGTCACGGTGCTGTTCGCCGATTGCCGGGAATATACCCGCCTGACGCATGAGCTGGGGATCGAAAAGCTGGCGCCGGTGACGGCGGAGTTTTTCAAGACGAGCGCGGGAGTTATCCGGGAGCAGCACGGCATCGTCGATCGTCTGCTGGGCGACGCGGTCATGGCCTTTTTCAATGTCCCCATCAAGCGCGGCGACCACGTGGCGCGCGCCGTCAACGCGGCGTTTCGGATTCAAGAAGGGGTTAGGCGCATCAACGCAAGGCTCGACGCGGAATTTGTCTTGGGCGTGGGCATCGGGATCTCGACCGGCACGGCGCTGGCGACCAGTATGGGCTCGACCAACTGCAACGATTACACCATGGTCGGCGACAGCATCAACATCGCTTCGCGGCTGCAAGGGCAAGCCGCCCCCGGAGAAATATTGCTCACGCACGATGCTTATCACGCGGTTCGCGCGATCTTTCCTCAGGCAGAGCGCGCGGAGTTCCAGTTAAAAGGGATCGCCCAGCCGGTTGTCGCATACAAGCTGACGCAAGAAAATCTTCAATGGAGAGTCTCCACCCATGACGCCGATGACGCGTGACGAGTGGCGGGCGTTTCTGCTGGAGGGGACGCGGACGGCGAAACTGGCCACGGTTCGCGCGGACGGGCGGCCGCACGTGGCGCCGGTGTGGTTTGATCTGGAGGGTGACGAGCTTGTCTTCACTACGGGGAAAGATTCCGTCAAAGGCAAAAACATCCTTCGCGATCCCCGCGTGATGATCAGCGTGGACGACGAGCAGCCGCCGTTCGCGTTTGTCTTCATCGAAGCCTCGGCCGCTGTTAGCGAACTCTCTCCTGCGGAGATGCTACCGTGGACTACCCGCCTCGCAAAGCGATACATGGGGGCCACGCAGGCGGAGGCCTACGGCAAGCGCAACGCCGTTGAAGGGGAGATTCTCGTTCGTGTTCCGCTCGCCAAAGTCACCGCGCTTAAAGGGATCGCCGACTGGTAGAATCATTCCGGGGAAACATTTATAAGGACGCCCATGGACATCAAAACTTTGCTGACCGTTTTCTCCGCTGTGTTCGTCGCCGAATTGGGGGACAAGACTCAACTGGCCACGCTGCTGTTTGCCGCCGACAGGGAAGCCGGCAAGCTCACCGTATTCGTCGGCGCGTCGCTGGCGCTGATCGTCACTTCGGCCATCGGGGTGTTGGCCGGCGGGTTGATCCCTCAATACGTCGGCGAGAAGCACCTGCACTATCTGGCCGGCATCGGCTTCGTCGCCATCGGGCTTTGGACTCTCGTTAAAGCGTGACGTTCCAGGATGCTGCCGGTTACGCGCGGTCTCAGGCTGCCGCCCACAATTCCCAGAGGTTCCCGTCCGGGTCTTTGACGTAGAGGGAGTAGCCCTTTCCGTCCGGGTGATCGCGGGTGTTTTCTACTTTGGTTCCCGCCTGCTCCAACTCGCGGACGGTGTTTTCTTTTTCCTGCCACGGGATCATGATCGTGTGATGCGGCACGCCCTGGCGCGGACCGTTCGACGCGTCGAAGATGTGGACCTGGAAGTTCCCAATCTGCACATCGACCTCTTTGACGCGGCCCCGCTTGAGCTGCTCTTCGTTCGGGTCGATCCGCCTTGCGACCTCGCCGCCTAGCACCTGCGTGTAAAACCGTTCCGCGCGGTCTAAATCTTTCGCGTTGACCGCAAACGTCCTGATCGCTTTGGCTTTCAGCATGGCGTTCCCTCCCGGCTCGACGGTTTACAGGCCCCGTGTTGAGTTCCACTCACGTTTACGCCTATACTTCCAGTGATCTCCCAAAGCAAGCCGGAGGTACGCTCATGGACGTCCGCTTTGTGAAGCAGCTCGAGGAGAGCTTATATTAAAACTCTCTACGCCGGACGTTAGGACGCCCTTGTTCGCCAAACTCATCCTCGCCGTTGTCTTTCTGTTGGCGGGCGGGTGCGCCGCCCCGCAGGCTGTAGGCGAGCGCGTTCCGCGCCGGGATAGACTCCACCACTTTCAGTCCACGCTCGCCGCGTTGCGCGGCCTCGAGTTCCGCCGCGAGGTTTCGGTTGAACTCAAGAGCGAGGCCGAGATAAAGCTCTATTTTCAGCGTGATCTGGAGCTGGAGTACGGCGACCAGCGGCTGGCCCATATGGCCCTGGCCTATGCCAAGCTCGGGCTTCTCCCCAAAGGAAGCGATCTTAAAAAAACTCTAATCGAACTTTACGGCACGCAGGTCGTGGCGTTTTACGATCCGCGCGCCGGGAAGCTCGTTTTGCCGGACGGCATGAGCCGTTGGATCGCCATGGATGGTCAACCCGCTGCGGCTGAGAGGGATGTCGCCAGCGAGATGGTCCTGGCGCACGAGTTGACGCACGCGCTCCAGGACCAGCACTTCGGTCTCGGAGAGAAGCTTAAGCCGTCGGCCGACGGGGATCGGGATCTGGCGCTCCGCGCCGTGGCCGAAGGAGACGCGACGCTTAGCGGCTACGGCTATCTGTTCGGCGGCCTGGACGGGCGGTCTCTGGCCGAGACCAGCCGGGCCGTTCAGGACAGCCTCAAGGAGGCGCGATCGAGCATGGCCGGCGTCCCGGAGGCGTTGGTCGAAGAGTTGCTATTCCAATATTACGGCGGCGTGGCGTTTGTCTCCCGCTTGCTGGCAGAGCGCGGTTGGTCCGGCGTCGATCGGCTCTACGCTTCGCCGCCGCTCTCCACGGAGCAGGTGCTTCATCCGGAGAAATACTTCGCTCTGGCGGATCCGCCGACGACGATCGAACTCAAGAACCTCTCTTCGCTCTTTTCGCCCGAGTGGGTGGAGATCGAAAACGAAGTGCTGGGGGAGCTGATGGCGCAGGTGTTGTTCAAACAATTTCTCCCGGAGAGCGAGGCGAAGCTGATCGCCGGCGGTTGGGACGGCGACCGCTTCGTCGCATTCCGGCGCGGCGGAGAAATCGCGTTTATCTGGGCGACGGTTTGGGATTCGGAGAAGGATGCGGAGGAGTTCACGCGCGGCTATCAGGAAATTCTCGCCAAAAAATATTCCGGGGCCGGGGCGGACGGGAACTTTTATCTCGAGTCGCGCGACCAGAGGGCGATCGTCGTCGAGGGACTTGGCCGAAACTTCGTCAAAGAGAAAATCGCGGCAGTCTGGCAGGGCATGGCGCTGAAACAGGAGCCGGCCAACACGCCGTTTGCTCCGGTCTCGAACGCTGTGCCGGCGGCGATCAAACCGATTCTGCCTTGAGAAAAATATAGGAGGTCGAAGATGAAGAACGGATATCGCTGCTTGGGGCTCGTGGTGATTTGCCTGATGGTGGGAGGTTTCGTCCCTCACGCGCAGGGCAAAACTGCGGAGGAGATCTTCAGCGAGTTCGGCAAGCTCGCTCCCGCCGAGCGACAGAAGCGGCTGGAGGAGGGGGCTAAGAAGGAAGGGGCGGTCATGTTCTTTTCCAATGAGAACATCGACCTGCTACAGAAGTTTGCCGAAGGCTTCATGAAGCGCTACCCGTTCGTGAAAGCCGATTTCTGGCGCGGCAGCGGCGCGCGCCTGGTGGAGCGGGTGCTCTTAGAGCATCGCGCCAAGAAACTCGACGCCGATGTCGTCAACGTCCCGTTCGAAGCCGGCATGGCGATCAAGCGGGAAAGTGTCTGGACACCCTATCGGTCGCTGGAGCTGCGCAACTATTCCAAGATGTATATGGACGAAGGGGGACTCTGGTACTCGAACCACATGAACATCGCGGTCATCGCGTACAATAGCAAGATGGTAAAGCCGGAAGAGGCGCCCAGGGATTACCCGGACCTCTATAACCCGAAATGGAAAGGAGATCTCTCGATCGACCTGGAGCCGGATCGGGCGTTGATGGGCTGGCTCGCGGCGTGGGGAGAGGAGAAGACGCGCGACTTTCTCAAGCGGTTGATGCGCAACGGCATGATGGTGCGCCGCGGCCACACGCAACAAATCCAGCTTCTCTGCGGCGGCGAATTCAAGATCGGCGTGGAGTTGTACGCCTACCGGGTCGCCCAATTTAGGCAGGAGAGAAAATGCCCCGTAGCCATGAGCTTTCCCAATCCGACGCCAGGGTCCGTCGGCAGTTTGGCGGGGATCAACCGCAACGCGCCGCATCCGCACGCGGCGGCGCTGTTCAGCGACTTTGTGCTCTCGGCCGACGGGTCGAAGATTCTGGCCGCCACCGGCCGCATTCCGGGCCACCGCGAGGTGAAGTCGATCTACGAAGACGTCAATCAGCTGGAACAGAGAAAAGTGCCCCTCCTGCTGGTGTCGCCCGAGAAAGCCGACGAGCAGAACGAGGTGGCGAAAAAGATTATGGAAGAGATCTTAATCCGAAAACAGTTCTAAAAGCCGTGTCCGTAGCTCGTGTTCGTAAAGACCGGCACGGGCACGAGACACGGGCACGAGAATTAGTACCCCATCGCGCAGCCGTCCTTGCGCGGGTCCGCCCCGCCCAGGAGCGTGCCGTATTCGGGGTGGATCATGATTCCCTGGCCGCCGCCGAAGTTCGCCTCGTTGACAATCTTGTGGCCCATCCGTTTCAGCTCGCGGCGCGCGCCCGCGCCGATGCCCGGCTCCAACGCGACCTCCAGCCCTTCGAGGTGATTCACCCGCGGCGCGTCCAGCGCCTCTTGCAGCGTCATGCCGAAGTCGATGAGATTGGCCAGCACCTGCACCTGTCCCTGCGGCTGCATGTGCGCGCCGGTCACGCCGAAAATCAAAAACGGCTTGCCGTCTTTGAAAACCATCGCCGGCATGATCGTGTGGCTGGAGCGTTTGTGCGGCGCGACGCAGTTCGGGTGAGACGGATCGAGCGAAAAGAGCTTGCCGCGGTTTTGCAGCATAATTCCGGTATCGCCCCCCACAAGGCCGCAGCCGAAGCCTTCGAAGAGACTATTGATGAAGGAGACGGCGTTGCCTTCCTTATCGACCGCGCAAAAAACTTGAGTGTCTCCGGAAATCGCGCCGAGTCCGGGCGAATAGTCGCCCGCGCGCTCCGGATCGATTAATCTAACGCGCTCCGCAGCGTAAGATTTGCCGATAAGTTTCTCGACCGGCACGCGCGCGCGTTCAGGATCGGCGAGATAGCGATCTCGGTCGGCAAAAGCCAGCTTTTTGATCTCGACGAAGGAGTGAAGGTAAACCACCGTGTTGTATCCCAGCGACGCGACGTCGAACAGCTCCAGCATGTTCAGCATCTGGAGCACGGTCATTCCCTGGGTGTTGGGCGGCATCTCGACCACTTCGTATCCGCGATACGAAGCGCGAATCGGCTCGACCCAGGTGGAACTGTGATCATTGAAGTCTTGGAGCGACAGCAGGCCGCCGTTGGCGCCGGAGAATCTGACGATTTCCTCGGCCAGCTCGCCTCCGTAGAAAACCTCCTTTCCGCCCGCGGCGATCTTACGCAGACTCGCCGCCAGATGTTTCTGACGGAACAGCTCTCCCGGCTTCGGCGCGCGACCGGCGATCAAATATTGCGACGCGGAATTCGGCTGAGCGCTGAGCTTCTTTCTGGCCTTGGCCCATTCTCCAGCCGTCTTCTCCGCCACGGGAAAACCATCCTCCGCGTAGCGTATCGCCGGCTGGAGCAGATCGCCTAGGCCCATCGTGCCATAACGCTCCGCCACCGTAGCCCAGCCGTCGAGCGCGCCGGGAACCGTGACCGGCAGCATTCCCTCGTCCGGGACGGCGGCGATATTTCTCTCGTGGAAATATTCCAGCGTGGCGGCATAGGGTGCGCGGCCGCTCGCGTTCAGCGATTTAATCTCGCGGCTCTTGGCGAGGTAGATCAAAATAAACGCGTCGCCGCCGATGCCGGTGGACATCGGCTCGACGACGTTCAGCACCGCCGCCATCGCCACGGTGGCGTCGACGGCATTGCCGCCGCGCTTGAGAACTTCCAGCCCCGCTTGAGAAGCAAGAGGCTGCGAAGAAACCACCATGCCATTTAAAGCGGCGGGCATCGAGCGCCCGGCGGAGACCAACTTTCCCATTACCACTTCCAGCTTAGGGCGACACCGAGCAAAAGAACTATAACGCCGAGCGCGGCGTTGATCTTTAGCAACACGAACCACTTCCGCCAGCCGGCCAGCAAAAGCTCGGGCCACGCGTCAATTGAATCATCGCCTGTCACGTCAGTCAGGGAAGCGATCCGCGGCGCATATTTGAACGACTGGAGAGCATGATGAAAGACCATCGCCGCGAACAACAGCAGCTTTACGGTCAACGTCGCGTAGTAGGCGATTCCCAAGCTCGATCCGCCGGTCGCCGCGCGAAACCC
>Ga0156192_1088_pt1 | contig 18756 bp, 20 predicted proteins | sample RifCSPlowO2_12_FD_107845 | JGI IMG/M metagenome (GOLD analysis project Ga0156192, IMG submission 107845) | Deltaproteobacteria bacterium RIFCSPLOWO2_12_FULL_60_19
CGTTAATAATCGGCCGCAGCCCGAAGGGGGAGCCGGAAGTCCGTTATGCGGGGCTGGGACAAACGTACGGCAGCCGTCTTCTCGCGGTGGTTTTTACCATCCGATCCAAGCGTATTCGCGTCATAAGCGCCAGGCCTATGAGCAGGAAGGAGCGAAAGCTGTATGAAAAAGAAAGCTAAGCATGTAGCGAAATACGATAGAGAGGCGGCTGAGCGGGAGTTTTGGAGCACGCACGACACCACGGATTATTTCGACTTCTCGAAACGGAACCGCGTTGAGATCGAGTTCGATCCCGGAGTCGAGGCTCCGGTCAAGTCCATCTCTCTTCGTTTGCCGCGCGAGATGCTCAACGAACTCAAGGTCCTCGCCAACAAAAAAGACATTCCTTATCAATCACTCATCAAGGTCTACCTCGCCGACAAGATCAAGCAGGAGCGAAAGGCGGGATGAACCAATAGTCGGGAAAGATAACCTTCCCTGAGGGTCAGGCCTGAAGATTGACTTACGTTGGTAGAGGTGCCTTTTTCACTGGCCGGCTGCCGCCTTGACTTCTCTTCGACGCGAGTGCAGCACGGTTTCGGTGTAAATGAAGCGGGGCTGCGTCGACGAGTTGACGTTTAATCTCGGTAGCCTACTTTCCCGGCTGTAGGATCGCCTTAAGTTTGGCCACTTCTGCCGGCGGTAACTTGAAGAAGCTATGCGCGATCTTTTCCACTTCCGCGCCGGACAGGGGATTGATCGAAAGATTCGCTTTTTTCATCTCCGCCGCGAACTCGGGGTCTTTCATCGTCGCGAGGAATGCGTCGCGCATTAGCTCCACCCGATCTTTCGGGGTCCCCGGCGGCAGGGCGTAGACTCGGAGAATGGCCGCCGAATTCAAAATCCCCGCCCGGATGATTTCGCGCCCCTCTTCGGTCTTGGCGTGTTCGAGCGCGTTGGGCACGTTGGGCAGGTCCGGCAGCCTCTGCGGGTTCACTTGTATCACCACGTTGACGTTTCCAGACTCCAGCCCTTGGCGCCAGGTGGTCTTGATCGACTCCCATGTCCAACAGCCGCCGGCGATCTCTCCCGCCTCGGCGGCCAGGCGGATCTGCGAAGTCCCTTTGTAACCTTCCACCAAATGGATCGGCAGACCCAAGACCGCCTTCAAAAGCCGCGGCACGTCGGAATCGTTCGCGCCCGGCGCCTCGCCTCCGAGCTTGACCGGCTCTTTGGCGGCGAACCATCTTTCAAGGCTGGTTATCCCGCTCGCCTTGGTCAGCGCGCAGGCGGTGGAATCCTGCACGGGCACGCCGAGCCATTCGAATTTCCGCGCGTCGAACTCCACCCCCTTGGTCTCGAAGAGCTGCTGCTGCACGAGCGAGCCGATGAAATTTCCTACCGTGACTCCATCCGGCTTGGCGCGGTTGTAGATCTCGTTCGCCGCCAGGAGGCTTCCGGCGCCGCCCATGTTCTCCACGACGATGGCGGGGCTGCCGGGGATGTGCTTACCCAGGTGACGGGCGATGGCCCGCGCATACGTGTCGAAACCTCCGCCGGCGGCGAAGCCGACGATGATCCGGATAGTCTTGCCTTTGTAAAATTGCTGGCCCAGCGCCGCGCTTGCAGCGACGGTGACAAAGAGGGATGCGAGAAGACCCACTAAACATGCAAATCGCTTGTTCATCGAAGCCTCCTTACGCCGACAGGCAGGGAACTCTGTTGTTCCGGCGCCAGCTTAGTCGAAAAGCTTTGCGGCAGTCAACACGAAAAAAACCGTGCCCGGAGGTCTCCCCCTACGCGCCCTCCCGTTCGCACCAGCAGCTGCCGAGCCGGGTCGTGGACCATCCACGAAACCCAGGCTGACGGGAGCAAGCGGAGGAAGATGAGTCTGTGGACAAGCGCAAGCCGCGGCCGATTGGGCGCGCGCCATTTGTTTTTCTTTCCGGGCGAGCGTATAAAGCCTGGCACATTCACCGGAGAGGAGAACCAGGCATGGCCACGATGAAGCAGAGATATAGCGCAGAGATACAGCGCACTAAGGGCCTGTTGGAGCTGGCGGCAGCCCTGTATGACACGTCGCTGTCGTTCCAGACCACGCGCGCCGCCGAGCAGGTCTTGCAGACTGAGTCGCGCGTCGGTTACTCACTCAAACTCGCGCTGACGGCGACGCGAGAGAAAGGGGTCTCGCTCTCCTTTGCCGCCGACGGCTTTCGCGAACTCCTCGCCGTAGCCCGAGGCGACGCCTCGCTCGCATGGATCAACCCTTCCGTGGCCGCAACGATGGCGTTCAGAGGCAAGGGACTTTTCTCCAAGCCGCTCCCCATAAGGATCATCGCGGCCTTCCCTTCCTACGATGTCATGGCCTTTGCCGTTCACGAGTCAACAGGCATCACCTCGCTGGCCGAGATCAGGAAAAAACGCGTTCCCTTGCGCCTGTCCACCGGAAATGCCACGAGCGCTTTTCTTAAATATAGCCCGACGATGTTTACGGTGAGCGCGGTCATGAAGGCCGCCGGCTTTACGTTGGCGGACATCCGCAAGTGGGGAGGCAAGATTCAATCGGTTTCGCGGCCCAGCCATCCGGACCGCCGCGCGGCCATCGAAAATGGAACGATCAATGCTGTCTTCGATGAGGGAATCAAAAGCTGGGGCCAGACTGCCATACAGCGTGGCTTCCGTTACCTGCCCGTAGGCGCAGAGATTCTAAATCGCCTGGTGGCGTTGGGCTATCGGCCGTCTGTAGTGCCAAAGGCCAGATTTCAGGGGATGGCCGAGGACGTTCAAACCGTGGATTTCAGCGGCTGGCCCATGGTGGTCCATGCGAACATGCCGGAAGATGTGGCTTATGCTCTATGCGAAGCGATCGACGCGCGCAAGCATCTTATACCCACGGATAACTTCAAGCCGCTCGACGTAGCGCAGCTGTGCGCCAACGACGAGGAGGCCCCCTACGATGTCCCACTTCATCCCGGGGCGGAGCGCTTCTACCGGGAACGAGGCTATCGCAAGTAGGGCTGTTAGAGGGATTCGCCGCCTTTCATTTCCCTCCTCCGCGAATGTAGCACGTCCATGGCTGCATCCCTTCTGTCAGGGCCTTTTGTAATCTGTCCTTATTGAACGAGCCGCAGCCCTTTAACAAGCTCCCGGTTGTCGCCCGATGGCGATTAACATAGAATCGGCGCTCGGTCTTAAATTGATTCAGGATGGAACGGCCCACCGATCGCAATCCCGCTCTTCTCGTCGCCTCTGCCGGGCTGCGCGCCGCGCTCTTCCCGATCCCGGTCATCACTCTTTTCTGGAAAGACGAGATCGGGATGTCGCTGACGGATATCATGTGGCTGCAGGCGATTTTCGGCGCGACGGCGGTCATTTTCGAATTCCCTTCCGGCTACGTCGCCGACCGGTTGGGTTACCGCCGCTCGCTGCTCACCGGAGCGCTCTTTTGGTTTGCCGGCTGGATCGCCTACGCCCTGGGGACGACGTTCGGCGGTATGGTGTTCGCCGAGGTGTTGCTCGGCGTCGGGCTGGCCTTCATCTCGGGCGCCGACGGCGCGCTGCTTTTTGTCTCGCTGGAGGCGGGAGACAGCGTGGCGCGCTATGGCCGGTGGGAAGGACGGGTGCGAGCCGCCTCGCAGACGAGCGAAGCAATCTCCTCGGCTGTCGGTGGATGGCTGTACAGCATCGCGCCGCGTCTGCCGCTTTGGGCGCAGGCGCCGATCGCTGCGGCTAACCTTGGAGCCATCGCAGCGATGCGCGAGGTAAAGCCCGCGGAGGCGGGAGAACGGATGAGCCACCTCGTCCGCGCCTGGCACATCGTGCGCCACGCCCTCGTGCGCCATGCGCGCCTGCGCACGGCGATGACGCTGTCGGTCGCGCTGGGGATATCCACCTATGTCGCCGTCTGGCTCATCCAACCGTGGATGCAGCAGCGGGGAATTCCGCCGGCCTGGTTCGGCCCTCTCTGGGCGCTGGCTCACCTCTGGCTGGCCGCCGCTTCGCTGTTTAGCGCGACGACGGCCCGGGCCTTCGGACTCAAGCCCACGCTGCTGGGCTGCAGCGTTATCGCCGGTGTGAGTTACCTCGGCCTCGCCTTCAGCTCTTCGTCCCTGGCGCTCGTCTTTTATTTGGGTTTTATGACCGTGCGCGGGCTACAGGGGCCGCTGCTCGCGACCGTTCTGCAGGAGGCCACGCCCTCGGAGGATCGGGCAAGCGTGCTTTCGCTCAATGCCCTTCTCTTCCGTCTGGCCGCCGTCGTCGTTCTGCCGCCGATCGGGGCCCTGGGCGACTATTTCGGTCTTGAGATAACGCTTGGCTTGGTGGGTATCTTATCTCTCATCGCCGCGCTGGGGGCGTGGGCGGCCTTCGCCCTGGCGCATGCGGATGCTACCTGAATCTGATTGTCCTTTTACGTTGTCCCCTTCGCGGCTTTGACCTCTCTCCGCCGGGAGTGCAGCACCGGTTCGGTGTAGCCGTTCGGCAAGTCGCACCCTTTGAATACCAGGTCCAGCGCCGCTTGGAAGGCGATGCTTTTATCGTAGTCGGGCGCCATGGTGCGGTAGTTGCGGTCGCCCGCGTTTTGGCGGTCCACGACTTTCGCCATGCGCTTGAACGTCTCGACGATCTCCTCCCGCATGACGACGCCGTACTTGAACCAGTTGGCGATGTGCTGGCTCGATATGCGCAGCGTCGCCCGGTCTTCCATCAAAGCCACGTCATTGATATTCGGCACCTTCGAGCAGCCGACGCCCTGATCGACCCAGCGAACGACGTAGCCCAGAATGCCTTGCGCATTGTTGTCCAGCTCGCGCTGAATCTCCTCCGGCTTTAACTCCCGGTTCAACTGCGGCGGCGTCAGAATACTATCCAGGCTCGCGCGGCCTCTTCTCGCCAGCTCCTGCTGTCTCCTGGCGACGTTTACATAGTGATAGTGGAGCGCGTGCAGCGTGGCGGCGGTGGGCGACGGCACCCAGGCGGTATTCGCGCCGGCCTGTGGGTGTGCGATCTTGGCCTTCACCATCTCGCGCATCTCATCCGGCGCCGTCCACATCCCTTTGCCGATCTGAGCTTTTCCGCGAAGCCCCGTTTCGATGCCGATGTCCACGTTCCAGTCTTCATACGCCTTGATCCACGGCTGCGCTTTGATCTCCTCCTTCGGCAGCATCGGCCCCAGTTCCATGCTGGTGTGGATTTCGTCGCCGGTGCGATCCAGGAAGCCGGTGTTGATGAACACGACTCGCTCCCTCGCCGCGCGGATACATTCCGTCAAATTGACGGTGGTGCGCCGCTCTTCATCCATGATGCCGATCTTGAGCGTGTTGGGCCTCAGGCCCAGAGCTTTCTCAATCCGCGCGAACAGCTCGACCGTGGCGGCGACCTCTTCCGGTCCGTGCTGTTTCGGCTTGACGATGTAGATGCTTTTTTTCCTGCTGTTGGCGAATTTTCCCTTTCCCTTGAGGTCATGGATAGCGGCCAGCACCGTCACCATCGCGTCGAGAAATCCCTCGGGGATTTCCTGCCCGTCCGCCGTGGCCACGGCGTCGGTGTACATGTGGATGCCGACGTTCCGCACCAGCAGCAGGCTTCTCCCCGGCAGCGTAAGCTTCCCGCCGGTGGGCGTGATGAAAGTTTTGTCCGGGTTGAGCCGGCGCTTGAGCGGGCGGCCGTTTTTCTCGAACGTCGCTTCCAGCGTCCCTTTCATGATGCCGCACCAGTGGCGGTAGACCGTGATCTTGTCGGCGGCATCGACCGCGGCGACGGCGTCCTCGCAGTCCTCGATCGTCGTGATCGCCGCTTCCAGCACCACGTCCTTCACCCCCGCCGGATGCGACTTGCCGATAGGATGGCTCCGATCGATCTGAATTTCGATACGCGAGCCGTTGTTGCTGAGCAGAATATGGGTCAGCTCGCCGTTCTTTTCCCGATAGCCGAGAAACTTGCGCCCGTCGGCCAGCCCCACGGTGCTGCCGTCCTTGAGCGTCGCGGCCAGTTGCTTCTTGCGCCCCATGCGCCGCAGGAAAAACCGGGTGATGGCGGCATAACTGCCGCGCTTCAGGCTCACGACGTTGTCTAAAAACTCCTCCGTGTAGGCGATCACCTTCGCGCCGCGCCGGGGATTGTACGACGCCCCTTTTTCCGCGCCGCCCTCCTCCGGGATCACGTTCGTTCCGTAGAGCGCGTCGTAGAGGCTGCCCCAGCGGGCGTTGGCGGCGTTAAGCGCGTAGCGGGCGTTGTCGAGCGGCACGACCAACTGCGCGCCGGCGATCTCGGTGATCTCGGGGTCTGCGTTGGCGGTGGCGATTCTAAATTGCTTGCCTTCCGGGACGAGGTAGCCGATCTCCTTGAGAAAAGTCTTGTACTCTTCCACATTGAACGGGCGGCTCTTGCGCGCGAGGTGGTACTCGTCGATCTGCCGTTGCAGCTTGTCGCGCTTCTCCAGCAGCGCCGCGTTCTTCGGTCCCAGGTCTCTCACGATCGCGCCGAGCGATTTCCAAAACCGGTCGGCTTTTACCCCCGTGCCCGGCGCAATCCCGTCCCGCACCAGGCGATACAGTTTCGCGTCGACCTTAAGCCCGCCGATCTCCACCCTGTTCGCCATGATTTTTCCTTTCGGTTTGCATCATAGTGGAGCACAAAGGTATATAGCAAGCAGCGCCATGCTCATAGAACTTAACTACCCCGATCCCGTTCCGGTCGAGCTCGAAGCGGAGAAAACGCTGCTGCTGGTGATCGACATGGAGAACGAGAACGTCCATCCCGATGGCGCGCTCTTTATCGGTGAGAAAGTCAGAAAACTCGTCCCAAAGATTGCCGAGTTAAGAAAGAAAGTCCGTCAGGCCGGTGGCAAGGTCGTGCATACGCAGTCGGTACGGTCGCCGGACGCGCTGGAGTTCACGGTTTTTAAAAACACGGTGCGCAAGCTGGAGGGAAGTTGGGGCGCGGAGATCGTCGACGAATTAAAGCCCGCTGCCGACGAGCCGCTGATTGTGAAGCACACGCACGATTGCTTCTACCGGACGGAGATGGATCCGCTGCTCAAGCGTCTAGGGATGCGGCCGGGACAAAGTCGCGTGATCGTCACCGGCATCTCCACGCGGAACTGCGTCCAGTCCGCCGTGATGGGCTTCAGCGTGCGCGACTACCACGTCTACGTCCCGATGGATTGCACGGCGCATAACGATGAAAAGCAGGTCCTGCAGGCCTTCTCCCTGTTTACCAGCTTCGGCTACAAACACAGCGTAACGATGACGCGCTCCGATCTGATTCAACTGCGCCAGCGCGGATGACCTCTATCGCGCGCCGGCGTAGTATTCGATCCGCCGTTCGACGAAGGCGACGGCCTCGGAGAGCAGGAAGGCGAACATGAAGACGACGATCACCAGCGCCCAGAATTCCTCCATCAAAAAGTTCTTCGAATAGAGCTCGAACAGCTCTCCCACGCCGAGGAGCGCGATCAAAAGCTGGCCGATCACCACCCCCTTCACTCCGCGGATGACGCCCAGCCGCACGCCGGCCAGGATCTCCGGCAGGGCGCTCAGCAGCAGTATCTTCGCGTAGATCTGGTAGGGCGCCGCGCCGAAGCAGCGGGCCATTTCGACCAGCGACCGGTCCGCCTGCCTGACGCCGACCTGGGTGTCCAGGATGATGACGAAAACGGCAAAGAGAAAAACCGTTACGACCACGGTGGCCTCGCCGACGCCGATCACCGCCATCAGGATCGGCACGAGCGCGGAGATCGGCGCGCTGACGAAAATGTTGACCCACATGCCGAGGAGCTTGCCGACGCCGGCGACCCGCGCCATTGCGACGCCGAGCGGGATTCCGATCCCCAGCGCGAGCGCCATGCCGAGCGCAAAAGAGCGCAAAGAGATCGCCGCGGCGGCGCTGAACTTCTCGGTCGGCAGGATCGTCATTCCCGCCGCGACCACGTCGGAGAACGGCGGGACGATCGTCGAGAGCTTCGCCCGGCCGATCAGCTCCCAGACGACGAACCAGATGACCAACGAAAAGACGATCGGGACTCTCTTGCCGAAAAGAACCATATGAAACCCAGCGCGCTCAGACGACGTACCGCTTCAGGATCTGCCAAATCTCATCCACCACGTCCAGATAATTTTTATCCCGCCGGATCTCGTCCGGATTCTTTCCGCCGCGCTCGATGGCCGGATGGATGATCCGCGAAACCGTTCCGGGCCGCGGCGACAGCAGGACGATCTGGTCCGAGAGATAAGCCGCTTCCTCGATGCTATGGGTCACGAAGATCACGGTCTTCCGTTCGATCTTCAGCAGATCGAGCAGCTCCTCTTGAAACTTCCGCCGGGTCTGCTCGTCGACCGAGGAAAACGGCTCGTCCATCAAGATGATGTCCGCATCGACGGCGAGCGCGCGGGCGAGCCCCACGCGCTGCCGCATCCCGCCCGAAAGCTGGTGGGGATAGCTCGTTTCGAATCCTTTCAAGCCGACTTTTTCGATGTATCCCCTCGCGATGTCATGGCGTTGCTCGGGGGTGACGCCCCGCAGCTCAAGGCCGAAAGCTACGTTGCGCAGCACCGTGGCCCAGGGAAGGAGGGCAAAGTCCTGGAAGACGAAGGCGCGCTCCGGCCCCGGCCCATCCACTTTTTTTCCCTTCACCCAAACCTCGCCCGCGCTCGGCGGGATCAATCCGGCGATGATCTTGAGGAGCGTCGTCTTCCCGCACCCGCTCGGCCCCAACAGCGTGCTCAGCCCGCCCTGCGGCAGCGCGAGGCTCACGTCTCTCAGCGCCTCGACCGTGCCGTCGTAGCTTTTGCCGGCCCCTCTCACCTCGACGATCGCTTCAGCCGGCATGCTCACGCTCCCCGGATTTCCGGCGGAAAGAGTTTCCGTTCGAGCCGCTCCAGGCCGTGAATGGCGAGCGCCGCCAGGGCGATGATCGAGAAAATCGCCGCGAACATCTCCGGGTAGTCCGCCACCGAGCTGTGGTAGCTGATGAGATCGCCGATCCCGGTCGGCGTAATCATCAGCTCGGCGATTACGATGCCGATGAATCCCATCGCCAGCCCGAGCCTGAGCCCGGCGAAGATCAGGGCGCCGGCGTGGGGCAGGATGATTTTGACGACCTCCTGCCGCCGCGTGCCGAGAAAGGCGCGGCACATCTGAACCAGCGACGCGTTGGTGTTGCGGATTCCCTTATAGGAGTTCATCACGACGACGGGCGCGGCCAGGACCACGACCGCCAGCACTTTGGCGGTCAGGCCGATGCCATAGATGTAGGTGATGAGCGGAATGATCGCGGCCATCGGCGCCGCCTGCAGGATGATGAAGATCGGCAGGCTGAACCACTCGATGGTGCGGGAAAGCCCCATGCCGATGCCGAAGCCGATCCCGGCAATGCCGCAGAGGACTATGCCGATGACGAGCGGCTGTAAGGTCGAGAGGTAGGCCTTAGGGAGACTGCCGTCGACGGTCATGCGCAGCAGCGCCAGCGCCGTCTTGCTGAACGGCGGGAAGGCAAGACTGATCGGCCAGCGCCCCGCCAGCTCCCAGAGGCCGAAGACAAAAACGAAGGAGATCAGCGGCCAGACGAAGCGCTGCTGCGCCATCGGTTCCGCGTCGCGCACTATTTCAGGTTCGCGAGGGCGGCCTTGAGCGGCGCAAGGTGCCAGAAGTCCTCGACCTTCAGGTTCTCGCCTTTGAGCGCGCCGGAGAGGCTGTAGAACTCCAGATCGTTTTTTGCCGCGTTCTCCGCGCCGCCGTCGTTAGGGAAGACGCCGTTTGGGACGGCTTCCTGGAAGAACGGGAGGATCTCCTCTTCCATCTTCGCCGGCAGGTCCTTCAGCAAGCCGAGTTTTTTGCGCTCTTCAGGAACCCATTTCGGGTTGGCGTTGATCGCGCGCGCCACTTTGGTCAGCTCTTCCAGAAAGATCCTGATCGCCGCCTGGTTCTTATCCAGGAACTCCCTCGTGGCGAAGAGCGCCTCGTCGCTCGCTTTCACGGCGCCGAGCGGCAGGACGATGAACTTGTCCGGCGCTTCCTTCATCACGCGGTTCTTGTTCGGCGCATCGAGGATTGTGGCCTTGATGTTGCCCTTTAACAGCGCCAGCGCGCGCACCTGAGAACCCGGCACGTAACTTATATTTTTGTACTTGATCCCGTGCGTCTTGGCCATCAGGATCATGATCGCTTCGGTCCCCGAGCCGCGGCCCTGCACCGCGATCTCCTGGCCGTCGAGATCTTTCCAGCCTTTGTAGCTCTCCTTGGCGACGACCGGGAAAAATTGCAGCGCGCTCAACTGGTAGAAGAAGCGGATCGGCGCCGCCACCTTCTGCAGCGCCGCGTACGGCGTGCCTTGACCGACGTCGGACTGACCGTTGATCACGGCCTGGGTAGCGATCTCTTCGGTTTTAAACGACGTGACCTCCACCTCCACGCCGCGCGGCTTGGCGCGCTCCACGGCGATCAGGAGCGGCAACTCGTCGATCCCGATCACGTCCCCCAGCGCGTACCTGATCTTGGTTTTGCCCTGCGCCCCGGCGTCGCTCACGAGCCCGCCGATGAAAAGCGCGAGCGCCAGAAAACCGCCCACGAGCTTCGTTTTTTGGATCATCTTATGCCACCTCCTGCTTTGAGATTGGGATGCACGCCGAGTATCGCAAACTGGGGCTGCGTGTCAAGCCGCTCTACAACAGCCGCCTACAACAGGTCCGGCTCTATCCGATGCGTCTTGGCTTGACTCGGGGCCGGTCGCTTCTATAACATGCGGCTCAGACAACGAAGCCGGCTAGGAGGTGCCCTATGTTCGCTCGAATCAGGCATGTCGCGATCATCACGGAGAATTACCAGAGAATGGCGAAGTTTTATCAGACCATCTTCGGCATGAAAAAAATCACCTCCGGGATGACCGACGAAAAGGGCGACTATAATCCCGATCGCGGCCACATCAGCGACGGCGTCATCGGCATGGCGCTATTGCAACGGCATCCGGGCAACCGCTCCGGCATCGACCACTACGGCTTCGAAGTGCAGGACATCGACACGCTGCTCGGCCGCGTGAAGGCGCGCTATCCCGAACTCCGAGTTATCACGAGCCTGGAGCACGTGCCGTTTTCGGTGGCGCGGATGTTGGACCCGGCGGGGACGCACATCGACGTCTCGCAGCAGGGCGTGGCGAAAGTGCGGGAGGGCTACCTGGAAGGCGGCTGGGACCAGCCCCGCCAACTCAGCCATGTCGCCATTAGATCGGCCAACCCGGCCAAGCTCGCCGAGTTTTACCGCGAGGTGTTCGAGCTGAAACCGGTCGAAGGTTCCACGGAGAACGGCGGTTTTTGCCTGACCGACGGCAAGGTTTCCGTGGCGATTCTGCCGTGCGGCAAGACCTCGTATAAGGCGATGACCGAGGGGCTGGATCACATAGGGTTCAAGGTGGAAGGCGTCGAGAAGGCCAAAGAAGAGATCGAGGCGTTAAGTAAGAGTTCGCCGGAATCCGCGCCGCGCAAGATCGACATCGGCCGCTTCGGCCCGACCACGAAGAAGGAGCTGGCGGCGTGCGCGATGGGACAACATCCCACGACCGATCCCGACGGCAACCTGCTCGATCTCTTGCAGTAGGGTACTCGCGATGCAACCGAAAGCGCGAAGCATGTTTGCCGGTCGTTCACTATTGATTAGCATCAGTTTTGTCGTCGCGCTGCTTTCTTGCGACGCTGGCGCCCAGGAAAAGAAAATCATCCTGGGGCTGACGACGCGGGTGGGCAGCACCTCTCTGCCTTTCGTCATCGCCGAAGAGCGGGGCTTTTTCAAAGCCGAGGGGTTGAACGTCCTGGTCGTCGTCATGCAGAACCAGATCGTGGTTAACGGCGTGGTGACGAAAAACGTGGACTACGGCGGCACTTTCTCCAACTTCGTCGGCGCGGCGCTGGCGGGGCTGCCGGTGCGCATCGTCATGACGGCGATGGACGGCTCCGATCACGTGCTGGTGACGGCGCCGGGCATCAAAAGGGTCGAAGATCTGAAAGGCACGACGATCGGCATCTCCAGCTTCGGCGGCACGCCGCACAGCGAAATCGTCATGATCATGCGGAAGTACGGGCTGAACCCGGACAAGGACGTGACGTTCCTCCAGATCGGCGGCAGCTCCAGCCGTTACACGGCGCTCGAAAGCGGCTCGGTTCAGGCGGCGATGCTCGTCCCTCCGTTCAACAAGATGGCGCGCCTCAGAGGTTTCAACGAGTTGCTTTCCTTCAACGACGTGATGCAAATTCCTTTGGGGGGCCTCGCTCTTCATACGGATCGGATCAAAGAAAGACCGGACGAGATCGTTAAGATGATCAAGGCGGTGCTGAAAAGCATCCAGTTTATTCGGAGCCGGAAGAGCGAGATATTATCCTACATGGAGAAAAGCTGGGGCATTAAAGGCGCCGACGTGCGCGAGGGCATCTACGATGACGTCGCCGGCCTCTACAGCCGCAGCGGCGTGGGATCGGACGAGACGATGCGCAACGTCGTGCGTCTGGTTCAAGAGGCGAGAAAAACCAAGGGCGAGGTTCAACTTTCCGACGTCGCCGACTGGAGCTATGCCAGGAAGGCGAATGAAGAGGTCAAAGTAAAGTGAGCGAAGTAACGGCGGCACGAGGAGGATGGATGATTAAGACGGGATTAATCGTTGTCGGTTTGCTGATCGCCCTCATCGGAGGGACCGACGCATCGTCGCAGGAAGACAAAGGTCTCCTCTATGCGACGCTGAAGACGAGCATGGGGGATATCGTGATTCGCCTTTACGAAGACAAGGCGCCGAAGACGGTGGCGAACTTCGTCGGCCTGGCGACCGGAAGCAAAGAATGGACCGATCCCAAGACAAGAGAGAAAGTGAAGCGGCCCTTGTACAGCCGGACGATTTTTCACCGCGTGATCCCCGGATTCATGATCCAGGGCGGCGACCCGTTGGGGAACGGCAGGGGTGGACCCGGCTATCGCTTCGAGGACGAGCTCAATCCCGATCTAAGACACTCCAGGGCCGGAATCCTTTCCATGGCCAACTCCGGACCGAACACCAACGGCAGCCAGTTCTTCGTCACAGAGGCGCCGACTCCGTTTTTGGACGGCAAGCACAGCGTCTTCGGCGAAGTCGTCAAGGGCCAGGAGGTGGTCAACGCCATCGCGCGCGTGCCGCGCGACCCGCAAGATCGGCCGCTGAAAGAGGTGAGGCTCGTCGAAGTGATGATCTCCCGCGGGAGCAACTGAGCGCGGCGAGCCGCGCCGTCGCCCGCAACTTGACGGCGGAAGATCGCCGGTGATAGGAATGTTCATGGGCAGGAGGCCGCGATATGACAAAACCAATTGATGCAAAGGGCATGGCCGGAGAGGTTCTCATCTCCTCGGATTCCCACGTCATGGAGCCGCCGGATACGTTGGTCGAGCGCGTCGACGCGCCGTTCCGCGACCGCGCTCCGCGTTTTCCGGAGCTCAAGGTCGGCGAAAGCTTTCAGACCCATCCCGGCGGCTCGGACCCCAACTCAAGAATCAAAGAGATGGAAGTCGACGGCTTGAGCGCAGAGGTGCTCTACCCGACCTATCTGCTGCCGCACTTCGCTATGGACGACGCGAAACTCCAGGAGGCCTGCTTCCGGGCCTACAATAATTGGTTGATCGACTATTGCAAAGTAGCGCCGAAACGACTGATCGGCATCGCCGCCATCTCGGTCTACAACATCGACGAGGCGGTGAAAGAGCTGACGCGCTGCGCGAAGGCCGGCGTGAAAGGCTCGATCATCTGGCAGGCGCCGCATCCGGACCTACCTTTTCGCTCTGAGCATTATAATAAGTTCTGGGCGGCCTCTCAGGAGCTGAATATGCCCGTCAACCTGCACATTTTGACCGGCCATGGTTACCACAAGGAGACCGTCTTCAAAAATAGGCCGGGAGGAGTGGAGCACTATCGCGGCAGCGTCAATTTAAAACTCAGGGAAATCACCGACGCCTTTTTCGAGCTTATCTTCTACGGCGTGCTCGACCGCTATCCCGGCCTCAAGATCGTGAGCGTGGAGAACGAGATCGGCTGGATGCCGTTCATGCTGCAACAGTGGGATTACTACTACCGGCGGTTTCGCGGCTCAAATCCGCCGCCGATCGACAAAGATCCGAGCGAATATTTCCGCCGGCAGATCTACGCGACCTTCTTCCGCGACACGGTGGCGGGCCATAACTTCGAATGGTGGGGCCACGACAACGGCATGTGGTCGAACGACTATCCGCACGGCAATTCGACCTGGCCGGAGTCACGCAAGTACATCGAGCGCGACCTGGGGCACCTGCCGGGAGATGTTCGCAAGAAGCTCCTCTGCACGAACGTGGCCGGGCTTTACGGGATGGAGATTCCTCAACCGGTCGCGGCGGCGCCCGCGCGCGCGGCGTCGTAAGGCAGTTTGAGCTGAGCGGCCGTGCGGAGCGTAGAATTCAGGCGCGCGCGGCCGGAAGATTTTCCCGCGATTTTGAGGATTCAATCGGCCAACCAGATCGCCAATCTTTCCCTTGATGAGCGCGAGCAGGGATTTCTTTCCGCCCGGTTTACGCCCGAGCAGATCGCGGCGATGGCCGGGAACCTCGGCATCATCGTCGCCGTCGAGTCCGATTCCGTCCTCGGCTTTCTCTGCGGCTTTCGCTGCGACTTCCATACCGGCTCTCCCGTCATCGCCGGGATGCTCGAAACGTTTGACGGCGTGAAGTTCGACGGCAGGCCGCTGAGCGCCTGGAAAACTTTCATCTACGGGCCAGTCTGCATCGACCGCCCGTTTCGCGGACGCCGTTTGCTGCACGGTCTTTACGAGGCGCAAAAGAGAGAGCTTGCCGGACAATTCGATGTCGGCGTCGCCTTCGTCTCGCGTAGCAATCCTCACTCGCTCCGCGCGCACGTGGCCGGTCTCGGCATGGCCGAGGTCGGCGAATTCGAGGTGAAGGGCAACGTGTACGTGACTCTGGCGTTCAAAGTACCTGATCGTGGTTGACTCTGCTGAAAAACCCTATGAATGCTTCGACTAGGCTCAGCATGAACGGAAAATCTCCAATGATTTCAACCGCTCCTCCGTTCGTCCTGAGGCCCTCGAAGGATGAACGGAGGGTTTTTCAGCAGAATCGTAGTTGACTCCTGCCTCGAATTTGCCTAGCCTCGGTCTGCGGTTTTCTAAGGGATAAGATGCTTCACTTTCTTAGGCCGACCCACCCCTGGGGCTTTCACGTCCTGCGGCTCGTCGCCGAGGCGCAGCAGGGCGGCGGGGACGTTTTCGACATCGCGCGGCTTTGCGAGCGGCTTCAGCCCGACGACAGGGAAGGCTGGGAGCGCGGCTGGCTGGATCTCGCTCAAAGGACGGAGGCGAAGGCCAAGCAGGCGCTCGCCGACGGCCGCAGAAAGACCGCGATGCAGAACTTCTTTCACGCCAACCAGTATTACCGGATGTCGGACGTGCTCCTCACGGCGGCGGAGATGGCGAAGAAGACCGAGCGGTTTTTGAAGGCACAGGAAAACTTCCGCGCCGCGGCACGGCTCCACGCGCCGCCCATCGAAGTTATCACCGTCCGCTGCAACGCCGAAGAGTACGACGGCTACTTTTGCCATCCGGTAAATCCGCAACCCGGCCCTTGGCCGGCGATCTTGTTCCTCGGCGGCGCCGACGCCTACGCTGAGGAGATTTACTTCGGCGCGCGGCCCATGCTGGCGCGCGGCTGGGCGGTGTTGCTGGTGGATACGCCCGGCCGTGGATCGTCGTACTACGTCAAGAAGATCCCGACCCGCCCCGACTACGAAATTCCGGGCCGGGCCTGTATCGACTACCTCGCCTCCCGCCCGGAGGTCGACTCAAAAAGAATCGCGGTGATCGGAATCAGCATGGCGGGCTACTACGCGCCGCGCCTGGCGGCCTTCGACGCGAGGATCAAGGCGCTCGTCTGTTGGTCGGGCTGCTACAGCCTGCTGGACGATCTCTATCTTTTCTGCAAGCACCTCCAGCCAACGCTGCAGCGCCTTCTCGGCGGCGTCACGGATAGCGAGGCGCGGGAGCGGCTCAAGGCGTTTACCATGGAAGGAATCGCGCAAAACGTCACCTGCCCGACGTTGATCGCCCACGGCGGCGAAGACCGCCTGATGAGCGTCGAGGGGGCGAAGCGACTGTTCGCGACGCTCGGCAGTTCGGACAAGACATTAAAGATCTACGACGATCCGGGCGCCGGCGGCACGATCCACTGCAGCCACGACGCTTGGGCGCACAACCTGCCGTTCATGCTGGATTGGCTGGAGGAACGGTTATGACCAATTTCCGATGAGAGAGCCGCCACCCGCTCTCCAGGTCGTGCTCGTGCCTCGTGTTCGTGCTCGTGGGGAGGGGGCCGAGCACGAGAGACGAGCACGAGCCACGAAGGGATGCGCGGGCGCTGCGACCGGCCCTTCGACTCTGCTCAGGGTGGTGAGCTTGGTCGAACCAGCGGCGGCTTTCACTTCGAAGGCGAAGGGCACACGGAAACAACCAGCGAACGTCGGATGCACGGTTTCAAGATAGAAGGGAGATTCCATGTCTGACTTTCTGCGATGCGAGCGAGACGGTGATATCACTATCATCACACTCAACCGGCCGGAGATCGGCAACCGCGTGAGCGATCCGATGGCGGGGCAGCTGGCGGATCTGATCGACGCCGCCGGCAAAGATTCCCGCCTGATTGTATTCAGAGCGGCGGGTGAAGAGTTCTGTCTGGGGCGCGAGGCGATGGGGCAGCGACCGCCGAACGTCGAGGCCTACGAGCTGCGCGGGCAGGTGGAGGTTATTTTTAACTGCTACGACGCCTTTCGCAGGTCTAGAGCGCCGATCGTCGGCGCGGTGCAGGGACGAGCGGTCGGCTTCGGCTGCGCGCTGGCGGCGCTCTGCGACATCACGATCGCGAGCGAAAAGGCGCGGTTTCAACTGCCGGAGATGCACCACAACATCATGCCGACCATCGCCATGTCGGCGCTGATCGACCGCGTGGCGCTGAAGGCGGTCATGCATCTGGTCTATTCGACGGAAGAACTGACCGCGCAGCAGGCTCTTTCCATCGGTTTGATCAGCAGCGTGGCGGCGGCAAATCAGCTCGACGCGGCGGTCAATCAACTGGTGGAAAAGCTGAAGAAGTACCCGCTGCCGGCCGTGATGGCCGTGAAGGAATATGCGAGAGTCGCCTACTCCATCGACACGCAGGCGGCGAACGACCTGGCGAGAAATATACACGCGACTATCAACAGCTCATCGAAGATGCGGAAGTAGCAGAGCGGCGAATCGTGTTCGTGCTCGTGATTCGTGATCGCGCCGGAAGAATACGAACACGGACACGAAACTTCGGAGGACGCCTTCGAAGTGTCATAAACACGAGTTACTTGACCGGCTCCGTGCCGACCCACTTGCCGATATCGACCACGATCCCTTCCGGGCCTTTGTACTTCGCCTCATAGTGCGCCGGGCTGCCCAGCTCGATCGTGGCGATTTTCTTCGCCCCGGTGGATTCCAGCCGCTGCGAGGCCTCCGCATCGTCTTCGACCGTGAAGCCGATGTGGTCGACGCCCTGGCGGGCCGGCTCGCCGTTCGGCCCCGCTTGCAGCATGGGTAGGACGGTGATGTTGATCGTGCCGTCGGACAGATCAATCGCGCGGTTTTTTCGCCGCTGGGTGATCGTCATGCCCAAAGCGTTGACAAAAAAGTTCGCCATGGTCTCGACATCGGCGGAGCGGTACGCAATGTGTCTGATCTTGCTCATTGGAACACCTCCTGACAAGAGGACTCTAGGGGAGCCTCACCCACGCTGTCAAGGGCGACGGATCAGCCGACACATATTCCATTGACGCTGTTGTTTCCTTCGCCCGATTCAGCGACTGTCTTGTCCGAATCGACGGTGATCCTGAAGCGGCAATCCGGGTTAAAGCAGGCTTTCGGAATCTGAACCGTGAAATCAGTGGAGGCGCCCGCCGCCAGAGCGGGCGTCTTGTGTGCGATGGGTCCTCCCGGAGCGAATACTACTGTCGTGACGGAGGCCGGGGCACTAGCCTTTCCCTGGTTTCTGACCGTAACCCGCAGGGAGTCGTTATCCGACGCAAGGTTGCAATATCCTCCCGACCCACCGGCATCCAACGCCTTGACGGGAACTAGATCGGGCCGCGGGGTGCTCGGGGTTTTCAGTTTCGGCTCAGCGGGCGATTTCGGCGCCGGCGGCATCTGCGCGAAGCCGGCTGCGGCCACAAATATCGACAAGCCCAAAATCGTCAGCATAAGCGTTGGAAGACGCATGAGGAACCTCCTCTTTAGTCGTTATCTAAAACCGCCCACTTTGTAATCCTACGCCTATCCAATTGTCAATTAGCCCGCGTCTCGGCGGCACAATTCTCGGATTCGTCGGAGCGACAATCGCCGATGGCCATTGATCTCTTGATCCCAACTATGGTAATCCGTTGGCTTGAAACAGGAGGGACTATGAAACAACGCGGAGCGCTGAAGCCGGCCTTTTTGTATGTCGCGATGTTATTTTTATCGGGACTCTGGCTCATTCCGGAAGTCGCCGGGCAGGAGCCCTTTTACAAGGGAAAAACGATCAAGCTCGTCATCGGGACCACTCCCGGGGCGCTGTACGACCAATGGTCGCGCCTGATCGCGGCGCATATTGGAAAGCATATTCCCGGAAATCCCGATCTCGTGCCGCAAAATATGCCGGGCGCGGGCCACAAGATCGCGGCCAACTATGCCTACAACGTGGCGAAGCCCGACGGCCTGACGCTGATCGGATCGATCGTGC
>Ga0156192_1153_pt1 | contig 18663 bp, 21 predicted proteins | sample RifCSPlowO2_12_FD_107845 | JGI IMG/M metagenome (GOLD analysis project Ga0156192, IMG submission 107845) | Deltaproteobacteria bacterium RIFCSPLOWO2_12_FULL_60_19
CAAGCGCCGCGGCTTTCTCCGCAACGTCGCCGTCGCCCTCGGAAATCTGAAAAGCCGCGAAGCTGTTCCCGCGTTGATTCAGGCGCTGCAGGACGACGAAGCGCTCGTACGCTGTCACGCCGCCTGGGCGTTGGGACAGATCGCCACAGACGAATCTTTGGCTGCATTGGAACAGCGGCTGGAAGTTGAGAACGATGCAGAAGCGCACGATGAGATTGATGCAGCAATCAGAGCAGCCGAGGGCCGGAGGCGAGGGGTCCGAAAACTTAACACTTGAAACTTAAAACTTCTTTCTCCCTACCGCGTGAGCGCGGCTTTCAGCGGGTTCTCCAACGCGGTCGATATCTTGGCGACTTTTCCCTCGCGATCCACGCAGGCGTGGCGGGGGGCGCCTTCGGCTAAGAGCTGGCCGTCGTGTTTGCGCGAGATTCGGTAGCTGAACTCCAGCGTCACGCGGCTCAGTGCGGCAAGCGTGGTTTCGATGGCGATCTCGTCGTCGAACCGCGCCGGCTTGAGATAGCGGCATGACGCTTCGATCACCGGAAAGAAGAATCCTTTTTCCTCGATGGAAGAGTAGGGGAGGCCGATCTGGCGCAGCAGTTCCGTTCTTCCCATTTCAAACCATCTTAGATAGTTGGCGTAGTAGGCGACGCCCATCTGGTCGGTGTCGCCGTAGATGACTCGGTATGTGGTCAGGTTCTTCACGTTGAATGAGTTTAGACCTGCTTCTATCCGGTTTTTGCCGGCGCGGCAATGGTGTTGTCGCCGGCGGCGCGGACACCGCTTGACAGAGCCGGCTTCTCCGAGCAAGATTGGCGTCGAGGAGGTGACATCGTATGAGTAAACAGTTCAAAGGGGCGATTGGTTACCCGGCCATGATCGTAGCGATCGCGGCGCTCGGCGTTGTCGGCTCGGCGCACGAGGGACGGAGCGCGCAGGCGATGCTGGCCACTGCGGAGCAGGCGGCGCAGGTCGTCACGATTCGCAACGTGACGGTTAAGGACGGGCAGGTTTCGGGCGAGTTGGTTAACGGCTCCTCAAGGACGCTGCGCGACGTGCAGGTGCTTATACGCTACAGTTGGCACTGGACTAACGAATTCCGCCCGCCGCGGGACGACATGGGTGAAGCCGTCTATCACACGGTGGCAGGGGAGATCGCGCCGCGCGGAGGCAAATCGTTCAGCTACCGGCCTGCGCCGCCCTTACGCTCGGGCACGGACGGCCGCTACGAGACGACGGTTTCGATCGCCGGCTACACGGAAATCATCCCGCAGAAGCGGTAAGGCCGCTGAAACGGTTCATCTGGGTCGTGCTCGTGGCTCGTGCTCGTAAGGAGAGGACGAACACGAGGCCTCGAAAGACGGCTTCGAAGTAGCACGAACACGATCACGAAGAGCGTGCTCTTCTACTCCGCGCCGGGACGGGTGAATCTTTTCTCGATATAGCCCGGGGGGCGGCCGTGCCTGGACTGGACCTTCAGCCAGTTGCCCTGGCTGCCGACGACTTCGACGGTCTTATCCTTGGCGATGGGGGCCACGGTTTTGTAGTGGAGACCCGGCCCTTCTCTGACGACCGTATCCGCCGTCGTAGTATATAAGCCTTGAACTGAAGAGGCCACGCGCGCAACCGGCACGCCCAGCGGCTTGGCGAATTTCTCGTCAATGTAGCCGGGAGGGTTTCCTTTCGTCGAAATGACCTTAAGCCACCCGTTTTCATTGACCGCCACGTTGATCTTCGTGTCGGGTTCGATTTTGGCGACGATCTTATGCTGGGTTCCGGGTCCGCTGCGGACATTGACGGCGCTTGTGGTGACGTAGGGCTGCGTCCGCTCGCTACCGGCGGAACCGGTCTTGGTCTCTGCGGCCTCCGCCATCCGGGAGTCTGGAAGAGCCAGGAAGACCAGGGCAAGGAAGGCCAACTGAAAACGCTTCAATTGTCGAGCCATAACCACCTCCATAAAGTTACTGGCGCCAGATTAACAAACGTTGTCTTAGGAGGCAATCCTCAACCCAAAAAATCTCAAAAATCCCCTTGACAGGCACCCGCTTGCGTGTGTTATATTGCGAGCAATTTTGGAGGAGAGGAGCGGTATTCATATGACGAGAGAAAAGCTAGCCGTTTGCCTCGCGCTCGCCTTTTTTCTGGGTAGTTGCGCCCAGATGACGAATAAGCAGAAGAACGCCACTATAGCTGGCCTGACTTGTGGCGCTGCGGGCGCGGGCTTAGCGGCAGGCATCACGCATACTACCCGTCACAAAGACTCATCACAGCTGCGCGAGGGGCCTGCAGCCGGGATCGGGTTTGCTACGGGCGCGTTGATCTGCGGGACACTGGCTTACATCTTCACTGAGGAGCCGAAACCGGCCCCGCCGCCACCGCCACCTCCGCCACCTCCGGCTCCAAAGCCGAAACCGCCGGCGCCGCCTCCACCGCCGCCTCCACCTCCGGCGCCCAAGCCGGCGCCGCCACCGCCACCGCCACCGCCGCCACCGCCACCAAAGGTGGAGAGAACGATTATTTTGGATCACGTGCTATTTGATTTTGACAAAACAGCTATCAAGCCGGACGGCGCGAAGATTCTCGATCGTTTGATTGCGTTCCTCAAGGAAAATCCGGATAAGAAAGTAGACCTTGAGGGGCATACGGACTGGGTTGGCACCGATCAGTACAACCAGGGTCTGTCGGAGAGGCGCGCCGCTTCGGTCAAAGACTATCTGACCAAGCGAGGCGTTGACGCCGGCCGCATCTCCACCCGAGGGTTCGGCGAGTCGAAGCCCATGGCCGATAACAAGACGAGAGACGGCAGGGCGAAGAATCGCCGGGTCGAAGTCAAGGTCCGCTGATACGACGGGAGGTAGAGCGCATGAGAGTGAAGGGTTTAGTCCTCTGTGCGCTCTACCTGCTTTTTCTGACGCCGCTAGTGGCGCAAGCGCAGGACTTCAAGAAGTGGGAAACGGCGATCAAGGAATACAAGCAGTGGCTGGACCTGGTTAAATCCGATCAATACAAGTATTGGACCAAACTGGATAGCACGCGCCGCCCCATCAAGCTCTACGTGGGCGCAGGGTTTCATCGGGCGGAAGCGCAGGATCAGGAGCAGTTTGTCGATGTGTTTTCCCGCTATCTCGCCGGCCATCCGGAAAAATTCGCGCTCATAGACATTTTCGATAGCGGGACCGGCTCTCACATCGGCGAGTTCGGGTGGGGAGGGTTTAAGCTCTACCCAAACAGTGACGCCGCCCGAGCGCGCAATGCAAAGGCCGGAAAGTAGAGATCGTCCATCCGCTAGCTATTCTTCCAAACCCTGCAAGCATGGAGGCTGAGATGGTGAAGACGAAGTTATCGGCGCTTTTAGTTCTGGCGTTCTTTCTGAGCGGCTGCGCTGAGATGGGCTACAGAGAAAAAGCCGCGTTGGCGGGCGCAGCCATCTGCGCGCCTCTCGGAGCAGGCATCGGCGCTGGCACGGATAGCACCCACAGGGGGCGAGGAGCAGGCATCGGCGCAGTCACCGGCGCGCTGATCTGCGGCACGATGGGCTACCTGTTGGCCGAAGGGCCCAAACCGGCTCCCAAAGCCGCTCCTCCACCGCCTGCTCCGCCTCCAGCGGCAAGGGTAGAGCGGACTATCGTCCTCGACAACGTTTTGTTTGACTTCGACAAGACCGCGATCAAGCCGGATGCGGCGAAGATTCTGGATCGTTTGGTTGCGTTCCTCAAAGAAAATCCCGGCAAGAGAGTCGATCTTGAAGGGCACACGGACTCGGTCGGCACGGACCAGTACAACCAGGGTCTCTCGGAGCGACGCGCCGCCTCGGTCAGAGACTACGTGGTTAAGAAGGGCATCGATGGGAGCCGCATCAGCGCCCGCGGATTCGGAGAAACGAAGCCGATTGCCGATAACAATACCGAGCAGGGCCGGGCCAAAAACCGCCGGGTTGAAGTAAAAATTCGCTAAGCTATTCGCTAACGGGGATGGAGGATCGGGCAGAGCGATCCTCCATCCTCAATCTTCCATCCTCGTTTTTGTTTCATGGCGGAGAAGGGAGGGAGTCGAACCCTCCGGGGACCTTACGACCCCCAGACTGGTTTTGAAGACCAGCGCCACCACCGGGCAGCTTCCTTCTCCCCGCGCGCATCCTGAGTTACCTACCATCTTTCCCATCTCCGTCCAAGCCATCTCGGCTCTTGACGTTCACGTAGAACACGCAGTAGGCTTGCTTAAGCCGGCAGGGTAAATACCGGGCCCGAGTTTTGGATGCGTACGACCCGACATAGCCATCCAAAAAAAGAATCCACGCTCGCTAGCACGCCTTCGAAAGGCGGAGACCCTCGTTTCCAGCTCTTTCTGCAAATCGCTGAAGCGGTCAGCGAGGCCGCCGATTTTAATTCCGCCCTGGCGGCGACGCTGGAGGGAGTGTGCGCCGCTTTGGGTTGGGATCATTGTGAGGCGTGGGTCCCGAACTCTGCCGGAGAAGTTCTGGAATTCAGGCCGGTATGCTGCGCGACCCGCGAAGGTCTCCGTCCTTTTAGGTTGTTCAGCGAGGGCGTTGCGTTTGGTCCGGGCATCGGTCTCCCCGGCCGGGTCTGGGCATCAAGGCAGCCGGAGTGGATTGCAGATATTTCAGTAGTTCCGGAAAACGTCCGCTTCCACATCGCAAAGGAGGCGGGGCTCAAGGCCTCGCTGGGCATTCCTGTCATGGCGGGCGGCCGGGTGGTGGCTGTCCTGGTGTTCTGGGCCTTCGAGCTTCGGAAAGAAGACAAGACGCACATCGAGACCATCTCGATGATTGCGAGTCACCTAGGCCCGGTTTTGGAACTGAAGCGCGCCGAGCACGCGCTGCGCGAGAACGAAGGGCGCCTGCGCGCGATCATCGACACCTCGACGAGGATCATCTACCTGAAAGACCGGGAAGGGCGATACCTGTTGGTGAATCGCCAATACGAAAAATTGTTTCACTTGACTGCGGAACAGATCGCGGGAAAGACCGATCACGACATTTTTCCGAAAGAGTTTGCGGATGCGTATCGGGCGAACGATCTTAAAACCCTCGAAGCCGGGGTTCCCCTTGAGTTCGAGGAGGAAGGCATGCAGGCCGACGGCCGCCACGTCTATAGCTCGAACAAATTCCCGATCCGTAATTCCGCCGGCGCTCTCTACGCCCTCTGCGGCATCTCCATGGACATTACCGAGCGCAAACGCGCCGAGGAGATCGACGTCCGGGAGCGGACGCGAGCGGAAACATGGCTGCAGACTCTCATCGAGGCGACTCAGGATGGCGTGGTCTCGATCGACCGGAAGGGAAGGATCAAGTTGTTCAACCACGCGGCGGAAGAGATCTTCGGCTACACGAGGGACGAGATCCAGGAACAGAAAATCGGTCTCCTCATGGCCGAGCCCTACGCCACGGAACATGAAGACTATATCGCCCGCTACGAGCGCACCGGCGAGCGACGGATCATCGGGCGCATTCGGACCGTGGCGGCGCGAAGGAAAAACGGTGAGGTATTTCCCGCCGAGATTTCGGTTACCGAGGTCGCGACCGAGGGCGATATCCGCTATACGGGATTCATCCGGGACATCTCCGAAAAATCCAAGCTCCAAGATCGATTGATCGAGAGCGAGCGCCTGGCCGCGATCGGCGCGACGGCGGCCAAGCTGGCCCACGAGATCGGCAATCCGCTCAACAGCATGTCGCTTACGACCCAGCTCCTGGGGCGGCACCTGGCGCGGCAGGGTGACGCTTTGGACGGGCCGGTCAAAACCACTCTGCGCAGGCTGACGGACGAGATTTCCCGCCTCAGCACTTTGCTCCATGAGTTCAGCTCGCTCTCCCGCCGGGAAAAGTATAACTTCCGGCCAACCTCGCTTGCCGCCGTGACTGCGGAGGTCGTCGAGCTTGAAAGGAGCCTCTGCTCGGCTCTCGGGGTCCGCGTCAAGCAGGATTTTCCTCCGGACCTGCCGTTCGTACAGGCGGACGGCGAAAAGCTCAAACAGGCGATCTTGAACCTGATTAAAAATTCCGCCGAGGCGATGTCGCGCGGCGGCACGCTGACGCTGCGGGCGCACAACGCGGGCGAAGAAGTGGTCCTGGAGATCGTCGACAGCGGCGTCGGAATCCCGGACGGAGTGGATGTTTTTGAGCCGTTCGTCACGACGAAGGAATCGGGCACCGGACTTGGCCTGGTGATCGTGCGGCAGATTGTTTCGGCCCACGGAGGCGCCGTTTCCTATTCCAGCGAGCGAGGGAGGGGAACCGTGTTCCGCGTCACGTTCCCGCTTCCGCCTTCGGCTCCGACCGCTTGACCCCCGGTGGTGTTCTTTCTGTGCTGCTTCCGCAACATCCTTTTGCGCGGAACCCGCTGATCCTGCTCACGCTCACCGGTGCCGTGGCGACGGATCGGGTGGTCTGAGATTTGCAAGAGTAAAACACAAAGGATTGAAGTTCGCTTAATCCCCGTCACATTTTCGCGCGTGTGAGAAGCGCCCCTAGGGCTATTCGCACTTCTGACAAAGCAATGTAGGTTGATTGAAAAGGCGCCGAATGGCAGGAAACATTCTAGTTGTCGAGGACGAGGAAGCGGCTCGCAGGAGCCTTTGCGAGCTCCTGCGCGAGGAAGGCTACCAGGTGCATGAAGCAGCCGACGGCGCTGCCGCTATCAAGCTCGCCGACGAGTTGGATCTCGACCTTGTGCTGACGGACTTGCGGCTCCCCGCGGCTGACGGCCTTGCCGTGCTCAAGCACGTGAGCGAAGTCTCGCCGCAAACTCTCGCTATTCTTATGACCGCCTATGCCTCGGTGGATACGGCGGTGGAGGCCCTGCGTCTGGGAGCGCAGGATTACATCCTGAAGCCGTTGATCTTCGAAGATGTCTTGCGCAAGGTGCGCCACCTCATGGAGCACCGCAGCCTCGCCTGGGAGCTCCAGATGCTCCGGAGAGAGGTGTCCAAATATTCCGCGCCGGATCAGCCGGTGGGATCCAGCAAGGCGATCCAGGAAATCCTGGCGCTGGTGGAAAAGGTCGCGCCGACTCCTTCGACGGTGCTCATCACCGGCGAGAGCGGCGTGGGGAAGGAAGTCGTGGCGCGCGCCATCCACCTGCGCAGCCCGCGCCGTGAACGCGTGTTTCTGCCGGTCAATTGCAGCGCGATCCCGGAGACGCTGCTCGAAAGCCAACTGTTCGGCTACGTCAAAGGCGCTTTTACCGGCGCGACCAATTCGCAAGAGGGGCTTTTTCAGCGCGCGCGCGGCGGCACGATCTTTCTCGATGAGATCGGCGAGATGCCCTTGAGCCTGCAGCCCAAGCTGCTGCGCGTGATCGAAGAAAAGAAGGTCTTGCCCGTAGGCTCTACCAACCCGACTCAGGTCGACGTGCGCATTCTGGCCTCCACCAACCGGGAGTTGAATCGGGAAATCGAAGCCGGCAGGTTCCGCGAGGATCTTTACTATCGCCTGAACGTCTTCGGCGTCCATATCCCGCCGCTGCGCGAGAGACGCGAGGACATTCCCCTGCTGGTGGAGCATCTGATCCACCGCCACAACCAGGAGATGAAGAAAAATTATCGCGGGGTCGACAACGTCACCATGAGGGTTCTCGTGTCGCTTCCCTGGAAAGGCAATGTCCGGGAGTTGGATAACACGCTGGAACGGGCGATGATCCTGGGCAACGGCGAATGGATCACGCCCGCCGATCTGCCCGGCCATGAGGCGCCGCCGCAGGAACATCTCGTGGACGACAATCTGGAGGAAGTCCTGAAAGAATGCGAGCGGCTCCACGTCGCGAGGATTTTGGAGAAAACCTCCGGCGACAAGAAACGGGCGGCTGAAATGCTGGGCTTAAGCCTGTCCACACTCTATCGGAAGATGGAGAAACTGGGTATCGAGAACACGTGAACCCGCACGCAATCCGACCGACTGCGGACCATGACAGAATGATTTGCGCTCCGATTCCCGCCCCGGCTCATCGCTTCACGCGCTGCCGCACAAATACTTCGATCGCCTTGGCCAGATCGGGGCGGCCGATCTCCTCAAGCTCGTAGCGCACGCGCGCGCACGGCCGATCTATGGGAATCAGGCGGGGCAGGTCGATCGGCGTCGCCAGCACGAGCGCGTCGCAAGAAACGGCGGCGATCGTCGCGGCGAGATCGTCGAGCTGGGCAGGCGAATAGCCCATGGCGGGAAGCGCCTGCGTCACCCAGGGATGGCGGCGAAACGTCTCGACCAGACTCCCCTGGGCGAAAGGGCGCGGGTCGAGCAGTTCGGAAGCTCCGTTTTGCCGGGCCGCGATCACGCCGGACCCGTATCCCATCTCGCCGTGCGTAAGCGTCGGGCCGTCTTCGATGACCAGAACCCGTTTGCCGCGGATCAACTCAGGGTGGTCGACGGACACCGCCGAACGCGCCTGAATCACCGTGGCGGCCGGGTTGATCTCGGCGATGTTCTTCATCACCTGCCGGACGCCCTCGACCGGCGCGGAGTCGAGCTTGTTGACGACCAGGATCTGCGCCCGCCGGAGGTTCGTTTCGCCGGGATGGTAGAGCAGCTCGTGTCCGGCGCGATGAGGATCGAGCAGCACGATCTCCAGGTCGGGCCGGAAGAACGGCCAGTCGTTGTTTCCGCCGTCCCATAGAATGACGTCCGCTTCCTGCTCCGCCGAGCGCAGGATGCGCTCGTAGTCGACGCCGGCGTACACGACCACGCCCTGTTGGATGTGTTGTTCGTACTCTTCCCGCTCTTCGATCGTGCAATGCTGCCGGTCGCAATCTTCGATCGTGGCGAACCGCTGCACCGCCTGACCGGCCAGGTCGCCGTAGGGCATGGGATGGCGCACCACCACCGGCCGAAGCTGCCGCTCCCGAAGCAGCGCCGCGATTCGACGGACCACCGAGCCCTTGCCGCAGCCGGTGCGCACGGCGCACACCGAAATCACCGGGCGCGTCGAGTTGAGAAAACTATGCGCCGGTCCCAACAGCCGAAAGTCGGCGCCGGCGGCGAGCGCCCGCGAGGCCAGGTGCATGACCGTCGCATGAGAGACGTCGCTATACGCAAACACCACCTGGTTCACGCCCTGGTCGCGAATGAGGCACTCCAGCCGATCTTCCGGGTAGATGGGAATGCCCTGGGGATAGAGCTTCCCGCTGAGGCTTGCCGGATAACAGCGGTTCTCGATGCCGGGGATTTGCGCGGCGGTGAAGGCCACTACCTTATAATCGGGATTGTCGCGGAAGTAGACGTTGAAAGTGTGAAAGTCCCGCCCCGCCGCCCCCATGATCAAAATACGCTCAGTGCCCATAATACGTAAATCCTAAAGCTGAAAAACGAGCAAGAACTATGCCCCTCGTGGCGAACACGAACGCCACGCAGGCGCAGCGGCTTTTCTATCATAGATGAATCCCGTTTGCAGCTTCGCGACTTCTTGCCCGTGGTTTTTTGCACGCGTGCAAAGCGGCGCCGGCTTGCGGATTGGAAAACGCCTGAAAAAATTGCGTTTTTCAAGCGATGACTGCCCCTTCCGAATTGGCATGGAAGATGCTGTCTTAACTAGCATAGCAACAGTCACGAAAGGAGGACTCGCTATGGCAAAGCCGATGCCGCAAGGCTCGAAAGAGGAAAAAAAACCGGTCCCGTGGCGTCCATTTACGGAGATGGCCCGGTGGGAGCGGGAAATGGAGGATATGTTCGACGACTTCTTCGGTCGCCGCTTACGGCCTATTTTGGATGAGCGCTGGTGGGGACCGAGGACGGCCGCCCTTGCCACTCCGGCCGTGGATCTCTACGAGGAGAAAGACGAGATCGTGGCCAAAGTGGAATTGCCGGGTATGAGCAAGGAGGACATCGATGTGAACCTGGCCGATCGCCACCTGACCATCAAGGGCGAGAAGAAAAAGGAGGAAGAGGTTAAGGGAAAAAATTTCTACCGCTGCGAGCGGTTGTACGGCTCGTTCAGCCGCAGCATGGAACTGCCCGCGGACGTTCAAATGGAGAAAGCGCGGGCGTCCTTCAAGAACGGCGTGTTGGAGGTCCATCTTCCCAAGACCGAAGAGGCGAAGAAAAAAGAAGCCAAGGTCAAGGTGGAGTAGGGAGACGCGGCGTCCTCACCCGGAAAGGCCCAGGGAGAGCCTGGGCCTTTCTATTCCGGAATCGCGGAACGGGCGGAGAAACACTTCTCGACCGCTCTCCGGAAAAACGTTTTCCGCGCCGGACTAGGCCGGCAATGTGGGGCACGGGAAGACCGGGTCCTGGTGATGGTAAATCTCAGGGGTGACACGAATCGCCGTTTTGATCGAGTTCGAGATCAGACAGTTCTTTTCCGCCTTTTCGATAATCCGCCGCGCGCGGTCGACGTCGCCGATGCTGTGAATGACAAGCCGCGGCTTCAAGACAATCTCCGTCATCTGCAATCCGGCTTCCGGCACCTTCTCCAGCTTACCGCTCGCCGTTGTCGCGAAACTGGCAAACTCCAGCTTGGAATTGCGGGCGATCGCCAGAAATGTCGTCATGAAGCACGACGCCACGGCGCCGACATAGAGATGCTCCGGAGTCCATGCGCCTTCGCGTCCGTCGAATTCCGGCGGGGCGGATACTTCGAGCGGCGGCAGATGCGGCGCTCGCAAGCGGCCTGCGCGCTCTCCGGTCCACTCGATCTCCGTTTCGTAGACGAAAGTCATCTGAGCCTCCGTTTTCCGTTAGCCTATCACCCTTGGAAGAATTGAGGAGCAAGGGATGTGCCAGGGCTTTGCGAAGAGGTCGGTCTTCTCACGGCTGCGAAGGCGCTGGTCGGTGGTTCTCGGATGTGGGAAGTTTAGCCTTGGAATTTTCCTTTTCCGGCTTTCGGCGTCGGCGTAAATCGACCGAAACGATGGTGGCATAAGATTTGCCACTTATAGGCTCGGTAAATCCAGAGGAGGTTGAACGACTTATGAAAAATTCATCCGGCAACGGCGAGAAAATCTTCGCCGGGTTATCGCTGCGAGTGGCTTTTCGCAACATGTCTCCCTCCAAGGCGGTCGAGGCCGACATCCGGGACAAGGCGGCCAAGCTGGAATCGTTCTATAGCAGGATTACCAGCTGCAAAGTCGTTGTCGAGGCGCCGCACCGCCGCCACCATAAGGGCAAGCTTTACCATGTGCGAATCGATATCGCCGTGCCGGGCGGCGAGCTGGTGATCAACCGCGAGCCGAGCCAACACGCGGCGCACACCGATGTTTACGTGGCCGTGCGCGACGCCTTCGACGCCTCCCGCCGCAAACTTCAGGATTTCGCGCGGTGCCAGCGCGGAACCAAAAAAATCCACGAGGCTCAGCCTCTCGCCCGCGTCGCCAAGCTGTTCTCCGAAGAGGGCTATGGCTTTTTGCAAACCGCGGACGGCAGGGAAATCTATTTTCACCGAAACAGCGTGCTGGAACCGGGCTTTGAGCGGTTGGAAGTCGGGATGGATGTGACTTTTGCGGAGGAGGAGGGTCTCCAGGGGCCTCAGGCCAGCACCGTCAAGCTCGCGGGGAAGCAATCGTTGAGCGCCGCGCGGGGATGATAGTGAAAGGGGGCGACCGTTCTGTTACCCCGTCGCGGTGAGTTGGCGGTTCTCTATCTCCTCGGCTTCCGGACGAATTGTCAGGACCGGACAACAGGAGTTCTGCACCACTTCCGCGGTTATGCTCCCTACAAATTGATCGGCTGAGCCGCCTTTTCCGCAGCTGGAAATTACGACGAGGTCTGCGCCGTCCGTTTTCGCCCATTCGACGATGCTTTTCTCCGGCACGCCGAGTTCCACCTTTTCGCGAATTTTCACCCACGGAATCAGATCCGAGAAATGAGTGTTCAGGAATCGGGCCAGGGCAAGCTGCCGGCTTTTTCTGAGCCTCTCGTACTGCTGAAAGGCGGCGTTGATCCGCACCCTTTCTTCCTCCCCGTCATGGTGCTGCGCTAGATCGCGCCAGTTGACGACGTAATAGACCGTCACCTCCGCGCCGACCGCCCTCGCCAGGTTCAGAGCGTAGCGCACCCCGGCCTGCGAGGATTCGGATAGGTCCGTCGGAGCGAGAATGTTTTTGATTTGGTTCATCATCTCTTCTCACATCGCATTGCCGTTTTCGGCTCCCGCCATTTTCGCGCCGCATAAAGCGTGCCATCTCCGCTTGCCGGCGTCTCTATCGTGAATGGCGAGCCGCGGTCCGCTTTATTTGCACGTGTGCAAAGGACGCTCCTGGTTTCTTGTCAAGGTTGACAAGCCGCGCTTCGCCGGCGCTGGAAAAATATAGCGGATCGCCGTGGCATAGCCATTGCTTCTTCTTAGGTACAACCAACCGATTTAGGAGAATAGATTCATGCAAATTCACGGCGCGCCGCATCGCTGCGGGGTGGTTTTGGCTGCGGGCGAGGGGAGGCGGCTTGAGCCTTTTGTCCAGCGTCTGTGCGGCCACGCGCTGCCGAAACAATACGTGAACTTTATCGGCGCCCGCTCGATGCTCGAGCATACCTTCGAGCGGGCGGAGAGTTTCATCGCGCCGCAGCGCATCTTCACCGTAGTAAGCAAGGCGCATTTAAGTCACACAGAAGTGCGCCGCCAGCTTTCCCGGCGGCCCCAAGGCACCGTGGTGATACAGCCGGAGAACAAAGAGACTGCGCCCGGCCTTCTGCTTCCGTTGATGCACATTTACAAGAGATATCCCGACGCGACGGTCGTGGTCTTCCCGTCCGATCATTTCATCGTGGAGGAGGAACTCTTCACCGCCCACGTGGCGTTGGCTTGCCGCGTGGTCGAGCGCCTTCCCGGCTACCTGATTCTTTTGGGGATCGAGCCGGATGAACCCGAATCGGAATATGGGTACATCCTTCCCGGAGAGCCGGTGGAACGGCTGGCGCCTTTGGCGGTTCGCCGGATCGCGCGGTTCAGGGAAAAGCCGGATCGCCATACGGCGCGAGAGTTCCTCCTCGGCGGGGGGTTGTGGAACACGATGGTGATGATTTTTAAGGTCGAGACTCTGTTGGAGCTTGTCTGTGAAGCCTCCCCGGAGCTGTGGCGCGTTTTTCTCCGGATCCACGACGCGATCGGGACGGCGGCCGAAGCGGAGGCGGTCGAAACGGCCTACAAACGGATCGCGCCGATGAATTTTTCCACCGGCCTGCTGGAAGCATTTGCGTGCGAGCGCGCCGCCCGTCTGTTGGTCCTGCCGGTTCACGGAGTCTTCTGGAGCGATTGGGGCTCCGAGCGGCGGATCGTCGCGGCGCTTAGAAAGTTAGGTTATCTGGACCGGCTTAACGGATGGGACGACAAGAGCTGCGCAGCTTAGGCGTACGCGCGGGGAGTGTCGCATGGAAAAGCAAAAAAACGTGGAACCGGCCAAGTTGCCCCAGGTCCCTTACCTTCCCGAGTCAACGGTTGGCAATCAATCCTACCGAAAAAGCCTTCCCCAGCCAGGCGCGGCCTTCGCCCTCCATCTCACCGAACCGGCCATCGGCGACCATACGCTTCATATGAAAATCGGCGAGAAGGCCTACGAGTTGTTCTGCAAACGGAGCCGGATCCACGGCTGCGACCTGGACGACTGGTTGGAGGCGGAGCGGATGGTGCTTGCCGAGTTAAAGGCGCTATGTGAACAGAAAGGTTCCCGCGCTGGAAGACAAGCGCGGCGGTCGCAACAACGAAGTCTGAAAAAGGGAGAATGATTTATGGCGAAGAAGAAAGATACGTTGACCACGGCGAGCGGGAGTCCCGTCGCCGATAATCAGAATTCGTTGACGGCGGGCGCGCGGGGGCCGCTGTTGGTCCAGGACTGGCAGCTCTTTGAGAAGCACGCGCACTTCAACCGGGAGCGGATTCCCGAGCGGGTAGTCCACGCCAAAGGCTCCGGCGCCTACGGCGCGTTGACTATCACCCATGACATCGCCCGATACTCGAAGGCGAAAGTATTTTCGCAAGTCGGCAAAAAGACCGAATGCTTCCTGCGTTTCTCCACGGTCGCCGGAGAACGCGGCGCCGCCGACGCCGAGCGCGACGTGCGCGGCTTCGCGCTCAAGTTCTACACCGAGGAAGGCAACTGGGACCTGGTCGGCAACAACACGCCGGTGTTCTTCGTGCGCGACCCGTACAAGTTTCCGGACTTCATACGCACGCAAAAGCGCGACCCCAAGACCAACATGCGGAGCCCCACCGCCATGTGGGATTTCTGGTCCCTCTCTCCCGAGAGCCTCCATCAGGTGACGATCCTGTTTTCGGACCGGGGGTTGCCCAAAAGCTACCGGCACATCAATGGCTACGGCTCGCACACCTACAGCCTCATCGACGCCGATGGAAGATTCCGGCTTGAAGGAGCCGCCCCTTCGAATCTCCGGCGACGCGGACCGCTACGATCATCGCGTGGGTAACGACGACTACACGCAGGCGGGAAATCTCTTTCGTCTGATGAAGCCGGATGAGAAGAGAAGGCTCATCGAAAATATCGTCAGTGCCATGAAGCCCGTGCCGCGTTACATTCAGGAACGGCAAATTCAGCACTTTCTCAAAGCCGACCCGGAGTACGGCACGGGGGTAGCCAAAGGGTTGGGATTGACGCTGCCTGTCGCCGCGTAGAGGGGAGGCACAGAATGAACGATCCCGTGATGGAGGTTTTCGGCAAGACTCTGGAGAAAACCCACATTTGGCTCTTGGATCTCATGCGGGAGCTGGATTGGGAGGACGAGCATAAGGCCTACACGGCGCTCCGGAGCGTCCTTCACGCGCTGCGCGATCGGCTCTCGGTCGCGGAGGCCGCGCACCTTGCGGCCCAGCTGCCGATGCTCGTTCGGGGCTGTTACTACGAGGGTTGGAATCCCAGCGGCAAGCCCGTCAAGGAGCGGCACAAGGAAGAGTTCCTCGCACATATCAAGAGCGCGTTCAGAAACAGCGAAGGGATAGATGCGGAAAAGGTCGCTCGCGCTGTTTTTAGAGTGCTGGCGAAGCACATCAGCGACGGCGAGATCGACGACGCGAAGAATATCTTGCCGGAGGATCTGCGCCGGCTGTGGTCTTAGTCCGGATAAGTCAGCGTCCTTTCGGAGGCGGAACGATCAGGACCGGATCGCCTGCGTAACGCACCACGCGGTCGGTGACGCTTCCCAGCACCCAGCGACCTACCCCCGATCTCCCGTGGGTGGACATGGCAACCAGATTGTCGGGAGTCTTGCGCGCCAGATCGATGATCTCCGCGGCGGCCTGCCCTTCCACGAGCAGGTAAGAGACCCGGCTCAATCCCTCCGCCTGCAACTGCTCAACTTTCCCCTCCAGGTAGCTTTTCACTTCCTGCCGCGCCTGTTCCGTGAGTGCGACCAGGTTGGGCACATATTCGTCGGTGGCGTATAGCGCGCCCGAAGGCGGGATGAACGCCCGGACCAAGACGATCTCCAGGGCCATTGTTTTGGCCAGGGCAACGACGGCGGGCAGCGCAGTTTCGGCAAGGCCCGAGCCGTCCAGCGGCGCAAGGACCGTTTTGAGAGCAGCCGGTTCGTTATTTTTGTGGCCCGTGTCGGTTCGGGCCAAAAGGAGGTGGCTGGCTGTCCCGCGCAGCACCTTGTCGGCCACACTGCCGATCAGCCAGCGCTGAATCCCGGAACGGCCGTGCGTCGCCATGGTTATCAAGGTGCCGGCCTGGCCGGCGGCGCTGTCGACGATCACGTCGGCGGGATTCCCCACGTACACGGAACAGCGCACTGCGGCGGAATTGGGGAGCGACACAGCGACCGTCTTCAGATAGGCAAGGCCGTTTCTCCGCATGTCGGCTTCCACGACATCCGCATAGCGCGCATGAGCCGGGTCGGAGAAGGTGGAAATGATTTGGGGCTCAATGACGTGCAGCAGCTCCAGCGGGATTTTATGCGCGTTAGCTAAAGCGCGGGTGTAAGGCAGAATTCCCTCGGATCGCGGCGATCCGTCCAGCGGCACTAAAATTCTTGTGTACACGGCGTTTCCTCCTTGCAGCGCCGGAAATGAGCAAGAAACATGCCTCCCGCAAGCGCGCCTGAAGGCGGCGATATCGCAGCCGGCGGCGATCCGGTTTTTCGCATCGCTGCAAGTTTCGGCGCCGTTTTTTTCACTCGTGCGAAACGCGCTGAAGGTTGGAGGGGCGATTCGACTGAGACAAGGGCCGTCTTGACGGCGTGTCTCGTTGGCATGGTTTCTGCTGATTGCTAAATGTCGAGCCGTAAGAACTTCTCACGCTGCAAGGGCTCATTCGGCAGACAAGGAGGGACCGTGGCGGCATCCAAAACTTATCTTGTGCCGGTCGATTTTTCGAAGGGCTCCGAGGCCGCCCTTCGGTTCGCCGTAGGGCTGGCGAAAAAGGACAGGAGCAAACTGATCATCCTGCATGTCGTTTCAGCCGTCTTTGCGTTTCCGTTGGAAGCCGGCTTCGGCGATATCATCGAGAGGATCGAACAGGATGCGCGGCAGGCGCTGACGAAATTTACCAAACGATTTCGTCTCAAGCCGGGCACGTTCCGGCCTCTTCTGACCAGGGCCGTGGAGCCGGCCAGCGCCATCGCCGATCAAGCGAAGAAATCTCATGCCGCGATGATCGTCATGGGGAGCCACGGCAGGACCGGGCTTCAACGGCTCATGATCGGCAGCGTGGCCGAACGGACGTTGCGCTACGCCCACTGTCCGGTGCTGATCGTCAAGAAGTGACGGGGCGCCGACAAACTCGGTTCATGAGCCGGTGGAGGGGAAGCAGAGAAAAATGAATAGCTTCCGGGCCGGTTTCTGGAGGCTGGCGGATCCGAAGATTTCGCTCGCCTCGTTTGCCGGGATGTTTCTGGGCGCCTGCGCGGCGGCGCGGGATGGAGATCTCTCGTGGGGATGGTTGTTGCTTACCGTGCTTGGGATTTTTTCCATCGAGATCGCCAAGAACGCTTCGGGTGAAATCGTCGACTTCGATTCCGGCGCCGACCAGGCCGTCCTTCCTGAGGACCGCAGCCCGTTTTCCGGCGGCAAGCGGGTGCTCGTCGATAGGCTTCTGACCCGCGGCCAAACTATCGCAATTTCAACGTCGGCCTACACGGCCGGCATCGTCATCGGTCTGGTCATCGCGGTCTACCGCGAGCCGCACGTCATCTGGTTCGGAGTCGCCGGCGTCGCTCTGGCGTTTTTCTATCACATGCCTCCCTTTAAGCTTTCTTACCGCGGCTTCGGCGAGTTGGCCGTCGGCGTCGCTTACGGCCCGGTGATAACCGGCGGGACCTATCTGGTGCAGCGGCAGACGGTGACGTTGGAAGTTGTCCTGCTTTCTGTCGTGCTCGGCCTTTTGATCGCCGCGTTTCTCTGGATCAATGAATTTCCCGACTACCAGGCGGACCTCCGGGCGGGAAGAGAGAATTGGGTGGTGAAGCTGGGACGTCCGAAGGCGGCGCGATGGTTCGTCGGTATCAACGTAAGCGCAACGATACTCTTGTTGGTCCTCCCACTATTCGGAGTGGTGCCAGGCGCGCGGCTCGGCGCGTTGTTCGTGGTTCCCGCCGCCGCGGCCTGCGCCATCCTGCTGCGCCATGCGGAAACAACTCAGCGCATCATTCCGGCCCAGGCGATGACGCTCCTCGCCTTTCTGGTTTACGCCTTAGGCGCGGGCATCGGGATTCTCTGGTAGGACACAAATCGCCGCGATTTCCATCACCAAGAAGTGGCTGCGAAGCCTCACTCAACCGTAGCCATCACAGAAAATCGGCCAGCACCGATCTCAACCTTCTCCCGTATGCCGAACTATCGCTAACCAAGCCACACACTCCGCGCTCAACCGCCGCTTTACAATCCGCATAGCCGCAACTGACGCGCTGCTTCGCGGTTTAGTCCAACACGTTCCTTCGACTAGGCTCAGGACAGGTTTGTCCCCCGGTCGCCACTTCCCCAACCTATCAGAGGCTTGATTGCTTCCAGGCTTCGGGATAAAACGCTATACGTTAGCCCCCCGAGACCGCAACCGCGACAGCCGGAGACCCAATACCGATGAACGAATGGACTCATGATGCCTAGACGGATCAATGCGGACAAGCCGCACCTCTGGAAGACGGACATCGCGGCTTCCGTTGACCAGTTCAACCAGTGGTTCATGCGCTTCGCACCCGAGGCGTTTCGCTCGACACGCGTCAAGACTACCGGGCATGTCAAAGCTGCGTTGCTCGCCACCAGAGACCTGCGCAGTATCAACGCCGCCACGCTCAAGGACAATCCGAGTGCGCTGTCAACGCTCCGCATGTGTACGGCTCCGCCGCTGGCCGTAGACCGCTTGATCGGCTTGGCCGACGCGAGCAAGAACCTCGTCGGTCGGATGGAAGATGGCAAGCTCCCGACCAAGATGAATGCCGCCGATTTGAATGCGGAGTTGACCAAACTTTGCCGCATCATCTCAAGGCTCCTGGACCGTGACATCTTCCCGTGGCTGGACGCCGCGAAAGACCCTACCGATCACGAACGCGACCGAGCATCAACGATCGTCGCTGACCGCTTATGCAGCGCCGTGGCAAACCCAATCGTCCGCAACGCTCAGGAACAGCGGCAACTCAAACTCGTGGGCGATTGGCTCGACGCCCGAGGCTACCGGAAGCAAGGCCATCCAAGTGGGAAGCCGCTGACCGAAATGGAAGCCGCGACGTACACATTCCGCATGAACCTCGCGGTCGGCAAGGCGCTGAAGGTGAACATC
>Ga0156192_1093_pt2 | contig 17782 bp, 12 predicted proteins | sample RifCSPlowO2_12_FD_107845 | JGI IMG/M metagenome (GOLD analysis project Ga0156192, IMG submission 107845) | Deltaproteobacteria bacterium RIFCSPLOWO2_12_FULL_60_19
GCGTTTATCTACGCCGGGACGCCGTCCATCGTGACGACGTTGTGGAAGGTCAATGATCGGGCAAGCTACGAGTTGATGAAGGAGTTTTATCAGCACTTGAAAGCCGGGAAGAAATCCGAGGCGCTGCGCCAGGCGCAGCTCAAGACGATGCAGGAATTTCCCGAGCCGTTTTACTGGGCCGCGTATCAACTGACGGGGGAGCCGTAGGAGCGATGGCGATCTTAGAAATCCTGAAACGACGGAAGCGGCGGTTTTATAAATCTCTGGTTCTGGGATTTTCCGTCTGCCTTGTCACTTCGCTCATCTCCTACATGGGCTACCTCGAAGCATTCGAGGCCAAGGCGCTGGACGCCCTGCTGTGGCTGCGGGGGAGAGTCCGTTCGCCGGAAATCGTTTTGGTGCAGATCGACGATCAGGCCTTTCATAACCTGGGGGAAAAACAGCCGCTGCCGCGCGCCTACATTGCCGGGCTGATCGACACGCTTCACAAGGGCGGCGCGAAAGTCATCGGCGTCGACATCGAGTTCAAAGTCAAGACCGACCCGCGCGACGATGAGATGCTGCTGCTGGCGATCCGGAATGCCTCGGAAGACGGTCTCAGCAAAGTCGTGCCGGTTTATATCATCAGGCCGGACAAAGAAGTGAACGATACGGTGCTCTTCACCCACTCGCCGTTCTTCAGTCCCAAGCTTTCGGTGGTTTCCGGCTTCGCCAACGCGCCGATCGATTCGGACGGGCTGGCCCGCCAGTTGCCTCTGGCCGTGAGGGGGAGCGACGGAAAAATTCTGCCCTCGCTCGCGCTGGCGGTGCTGGCGCGCTACGCGGGATATGACGCCGCGCGGCTGGAAGCCATGATGAACCGGGCGAATCGGGCGGACCGACCGGACCGGGTCACGCTGCCTCTGCCTGAGTGGGATAAGTTCCAGGGCAAACTTCTTCCCCAGCCGACGCCGCTCTCGTTTGAGATCGACGAGCACTGGAAGATCAACTTCGCCGGCGCCCAGGGGAGTTTCACGGCGATCCCCAGCGATCCGGTCTTCCAACTCTCCAAGCTCAAGGTCCCGCTGGCCGGGGACAATCCGTTTCGCGGCAAGATCGTGCTGATCGGCGCGAGCTTCGGCGACAGCCGCGACTTTTTTCCGACGCCCAGGGGACTGATGAGCGGCGTCGAGATCCACGCCAACATCATCCACACGATTCTCTCGCGCTCGCAGATCCAGACGGCGCAGCGCTGGGTCGGGCTGTCGCTCTCGCTCGTCTTCGCGCTGGCGATGAGCCTGCTGCTCACGTTGTTCCGCCCGATGGTGGCGACCGTTGTCTCTCTCACCGCCATCCCGCTGCTGCTGATCCCCCTCAGCTATTTGGCGTTCGCGCGGCTCCGCATCTGGGTGGATTTCGTGACTCCGCTGCTCGCCATTCGCTGGGGGGCGACCATCGCCGACTATCTGGAGAGCCGCCATGTCCGGCGTTCCCTCGGGCAATACGTGGACTACGAGGTGGCGAATCAAATCGTCGATCAGGAGGAGACGCTCAGCGGGCAGACGCGACAAGCGACGGTCTTTTTCACCGACGTCAGAAACTACACGACGCTCTGCGAGGGCAGAACGCCTGAAACGGTCGTCGCCATCCTGAACGAGCTGTTTGCCATGATGAGCAAGGCGATCAAGAGCCACCAGGGATGCATCGTGGACTTTATCGGCGACGCGGTGTTGGCAGCCTTCGGCGCGCACAAGGACGATCCCGACCACGCGGCAAACGCGGTGGCGACGGCGCTGGAGGCGCAGGCCGAGCTTGACAGGCTCAATGTAACTTGGCAAAAAAGGGGTATCCCGCGCCTGCAGATCGGCGTCGGCATACATTCCGGCGAAGTCATCGCGGGGATTGTCGGTTCGGGGGCGCGAAAGAAATTCGGCGTGACCGGCGACACGGTCAACACGGGCTCCAGGGTCGAAGGGCTGAACAAAGAATTTTCCACCTCGATCCTCATCACGCGCGAGACGGTGGAGCGATTGAACGGGCAGTTCAAGGTAGAGAGCCACGGTGAGGTGAAGGTGAAGGGACGGGAGAAGCCGGTCGAGGTTTTTGAGGTGCTGGGAGCGGAGAAGGCGGCTTAAATACCGTCCGAAATGCAAAAGGCAAAGTGCAAATTGAAAAATGCAAAGTTAGAAGAGATGAAATCCCGAAGACCGATGGAAAGCGGCACTTGGGATAATTGACCCCTGAATTCGATCGGTCGGGCATTTTGACTTTTGCATTTTGCGATTTTCATTTTGCATTGTGTTTGTTCTTCGCTCAGGTCCGTAGGAGGTTCACATGAAAGCAAAACTCCCTTTCTTGCTGTTGCTGGGCGTGCTCTTTGGCGCGTTGCTTCCGGTCGGCGCTTCGGCGCAGGACGCCGTAGCGGTGATTACGGAGGTCAAGCTCAATCGCGGCGACGTGCAGATCCAGCTTCCGGGGAAGAAAACCTGGGAGAAGCCGGGGATGCTGCAATCCCTCTACGCGGGGACGCAGGTGCGGGCTTCCAAAGACGCCGCCACGGTGGTGCTTTTCACCGACGGGGCGCGGACGGTCACGATCAACGAGAAAAACTCTCCGTTCGAAATTAAGCCGGGCGATGCCAAAGGCGGGCAGGGGGGCGGCGTAAAAGACGCGGCCACCGCGCTGCTGGGCAAGAAAAAAGCGCCGTCGTACGTAGCCCTCGCGGTTCGCGGCGGCAAGCGCCCGCCGGTGTTGGTCGCCCCGCGCAACACCAAGCTGCTGTCGGATTCGCCAACCCTCCAGTGGATGGGCATGGAGCGCCAGCCGGGCACGGTGCGGGTTTTCGGCCCGCAAGGCGCGATCTGGTCGGCGGAGAATATCTCGCTCACGCAAATCAAATATCCCGCTTCCGCGCCGCAGTTAAAACCCGGCGTGGAATACGCCTGGGTGATCGAGAAGAAAGGTTTTCCCGTAGGCAAGGTGCCGTTTAAAATTCTGCCGGCAGACGACGCCAAGGCGGTGCAGCAAAAGCTGGCCTCGCTTCAGGATGCCGCCGGCCTGCCGAAAACGACGCAGGCGATCCTCAAGGCCGGGTTGCTCTCTTCCAACGAGCTTTACTACGAAGCGAGAGAGGTTTTGACCGATGCGGTCAACGAAGACCCCGACGAGCCTACGCTGCATTTTCTGCTGGCGGAGGTTTACGAAAAGACCGGATTGAAAGACTTGGCGTCCGAGGAGTATAGCGAGTCCGAATTCCTCCTGAAGAAAAAACAATAGGCCGGCCATAAAGGCCCATAGGCTTCGTTGCGCTCGGCCCGCTTCGCGTCAACGTACCGCAAGAGTACGCCGCCGCTCGCGGGCCATCGTGCGCCTCGCCTCTGGGACCTTTCTGACCGGCCTGACAAGAGAGCTTTTCACGAGCTGGCGAAAACGCGAGACTTAGTCTGCCTACTGCTGCCTGCCCGCTGCCTACCGTATTTAACCTATCAATCCCAGATATCTCCAGTAGGGGATCGCGGCCATCAGGCCGAGGATGTAAGCGAGCGCGTAGAACGGGTTGACGCGCGACATGAGCGAATAGTCGAAGCCCTTCCCTTCGCTGGTCGAGTAGGCCAGCGTGTGCCAGTCCACCTGGAATTTGAAGAACCACACCTCCGACGCGATGAGGATGATCATCGCCATCACCCAGGGGCTGATCTCCATTTCAACCGAGAGCGGGATCAGCGCCACGCACAGCGTGACGACCGTGAGAAAGCTCGTAAAGATCAGCTTCAGCGCGTAGCTCAAGAGCGCGATGATGATGAACGAGATCGCCGGCCGGTCTAAAAACGGCAGCAGCAGGGGAGAGATAAATTCCACCAGCCACTGATCGATTTTTGCCCGGGTGAGGAGCGCCGGGATACTCAGCGTCGCGCCCATGTAGATGAGCAGCTCCCAATCGATTCCCTTCTTGATCATGCCCCAGCCGAGGACCCCCGTGTTGATCAGGACGCAGAGCGCGATGAGGGCGATCCAGGCGCCGTCGATCTTGTGGTACGAGATGGTGAGCCAGCCGGTGACCGTGAACAACAGCACAGCGAGAGTGATCCACTCCTTCTGCGACAGCGGTCCGAGGACATCGAGCTGCGTTTGGACCATTTTGTAAGAGATGTTTGCTTGAGCCTCCGGCCGATAGAGGAACATAATGCTTAACAAGATCACCACCACGACGACCAGAGTCGGCGGCACAGCGGCGACAAACCAGTAACCCCAGGTAAACTGGGCGCGGACGTCGACGGGCAGGAGTCCCCAGGCGATGAGGCTGGTGGTCGAGCCGGTGAGAAACAGAAAGCCCAACTGTCCCAGGCCGAGAAAGCTCGCGGCAAAGAGGCCGGTCGATGCCTTAGACGGATTTTTGTACCCCAGGCTCTCGGAGAGATTGACCAGCATTTGGCTGATGATCGCGGTGCGCGCGCTTTGCTGTGGGATCAGGGCCATCACGACGATTCCCATGATGCCCAGCGCGAAAACCTGCCAGTAATAGTTCAAGGGAAAAAGGCGGACGAGTCGCAATGAGAGACGGTAAAACAGCCCCGAGCTGGTGATCGCCGCACCCAGTCCTAACACTCCCAAAGTCATGAACCATGTGGTGCTGGCGAAGCCGCCCAAAACCATCTCCGGCGCCGCTAATTTCGTCAATATCAGTCCCAGAGCGAAGATGAGCGCAACGCCGTAGTCGGGCAGGACCCAAAAGACCCAGTAGATCAACGTCAGGCTGAGCAGGCCGAGTTGTTTGGTGGCTTCCGGCTCAAGGCCGATGTCAGGCGTCCAGAACCACAGCCAGGCCCAGACGACGAGGCCGGAAATCGCGCCGAACCATTTTCCCAACGACCCCTGCGCGTACAGGCCGCCTAAGAATGGCACGGCGTTGCGCCAGTTGAGCCCTTGCCCGCTTGCCGGCGCCGCCGGCTTCGGCGCATGGGCCGCTTTTCCCCGGCTCCAAACGGCGCCAGTAGCTCCGGTTGAAAGCGCCGCGGTCTCCTGCTCCACGAGGTTGAGCGCGCTGCGGAGACAGTTGAGCGCCTGAGCGTACTGTTTTTCCTCGACAAAACGATCGGCCATGCTCTGAGAGCGCGCCAGGGCCTCGGCGTCGAGCGCGGCGGCGCCTCTTTGAGAGAGCACCTCTTTATAGACTCTGACCGCCCCAGCGAAATCTCCCAAGTGGGCCAGCGTTCTCGCCTTGATGTGGACCAGGGCCGGATCGGAGAAAAAATGGTCCGGCGGAATTCTTTCCACCGCATCTTTCACCGCGGGCGCCGACCCGTCCAGCAATTCCGCCGTGTGAGTCGCCACCAGGCGCGCCACCCCGGACCAATCTTTGGCCTCCACCCGATGGTGGATCGCCCGGTCCCAGATCCCGAGCGCTTCGTGCCGCTCGGCTATTTGAGCGTGAAGGCGCTGCCTGGCATCTTTGCCTTCTTCGGCGGCAAGCCTTTCCGTCAGGAAATCGCGGAAGAAGCCGTGCAGCTCGTACCTTCCGTCTTCGAGCGAGCGGAGCAGCGGCGAGCGGCTCTTTTCCAAGGCGGAGAGATATTGTTTCGCCCCTTGCGTTTCCAGGAAATAGTCGGCGCTTCCGGGCTCGATGGAGGCGAGCAAAGCGGCGCGCCGGAAGAAGCGCTGTTCTTCGGGCGCAGCAGCAGCGTAAAAGTCCTCCGCCAGGGAGTTGAAGGCGTCCCGGCCTTTGGAATATTGCTGCTCGACGCGGGCGAGCCGCTTGCTCAGCGTGGCGCAGAAGTGGAGCAGCCAGGTGGGATGCTTTTCGATGAGATCGTCCCAGGCTTCGCGGCTGAGTCGCCACAGCGTTGCGTCTTTGACCGTAATGATCGTCGCGGAGCGCGGCTCGCCGGACAGCAGGGCCATCTCGCCGAACCAGTCCTGCGGTCCCAGCACGGCGATGATTTCCGACCGGCCGCCGCTCCCTTGCAGCACGACCTCCACGGCCCCGGTATGAACCATGTAGAAGGCATCGCCTGTGTCGCCCTGGGAAAAGATCGTCGTTCCCGCCGGGTAGCCCTTCTCCTCGAGTTTGCCCAGGACCTTCGCCACGTCTTCGCGCGAGAGGCCGGAAAAGAGGGGGATGTTTCTTATGGCGTCGGCTAGTTCAGCCATCGTCTTCCAGGATTATCGAACCACTTTATCGGCTTTTTTGAGCGCGGCCGGAGGGATGGTGTGCCCGATCGCGTTGGCCATGCGTAGATTGATCAACAGATCGTATTTCTCGGCGCGCTCGACCGGCAGATTTTTCGGCGACGCGCCTCTAAGAATTTTGTGGATCATCGCCGCGGCTTGCACCCCCATCCGGTAGTAGTTGGCGCCGTAGCTCGCCATGCTCCCTTTGGGCGCCCAGTCGGCGCCGTCGAACATGGTCGGCAGGCTCTGCTGCCGCGCGGCCTCGAAAATGGTATCCGCCTGGCTTTCGACCAGGTCGTCGGAGACCTGGAAGATCGCGTCGCCATCCATCTTTTGCAGCGCGCCCAAGGCGCTCTTTAACTCGTCGACTGTCTTCACCGTGTGCTCGACGACATCGAGGCGCAAGCGCGTCGCTTCTTTCTTGGCGGCGGCGAAGCTCGTCTTGGAAAAGGGATTGTTCGAGTCGTATAAGATGTGCACGCGTTTCAGGTTCGGCACGATCTCTTTGAGAGTTTCCAGCCGCTTGCCCGTCATCTCCGGCGAAAACGCGGCGACGCCGGTGACGTTGCCGCCGGGCTGCTTGAGATTCTTTACCAGGCCTATCGCGATGGGATCGGCGGAGTGGCGAAACACGATCGGGATCTCCCGCGTCGCAGCCATCGCGGCTTGCGTCGCGCGCGTCCCGATGGTGAATATGAGATCGACCTTTTTGTTGACCAGCTCCGCCGCCGCGGGTTGGAGCGCGCCCCGTTCGCCTTTCAGATCTTTCACTTCGATGACGATGTTGTCGCGCTCCTTGTACCGCAGTTCCTTAAGCCCGTCGCGAAGGCCGCGGATAGTCTGCGTCTCCGACGGGCCGGACTGCGCGATGAGGATGCCGATCCTGAGCTTCGGCGCGCCCTTTGCCGCCGCGCCCGCCGTCGCGGCGCAAGTCAATACTGCTATCCCCGCGAGCCATGCGTTCACTCGTTTCTTCATGTTGCGCTCCGTGCGGATTGGATTAGCCTGGAGCGTAGCCCATTGGACGGATTTATGTCAATCGTTATTCTGAGCCGGTCGTGGTTCAGTTTCTCGAAAATTTGTAGGGGTGACCCCTTCGACTCGGCTCAGGACAGGTCTGTGTGGTCGCCCAAAGGCCGGGCGGCTAGGTAGGGGCGACCGGCCGGTCGCCCCTACGAAGACAAATCGTTCAAATCAAATTGAACCGGTACCTCCACGCCGATGGACATCGATGGCGACTCCGTGTAAAGCTATCCTGCCGGCCGTGATCACCCACCTGCTCATCATACTTTGTCTCGTCTTCGCGTGGGTTTCTCCCGCCCTGGGCCAGACCGCGCTCACCATTCTGCATACGAGCGAGCATCATGGAACGTTGCAGCCGATCGAGAACGGCGCGTTCAAAGGACTGGGCGGTGTGGTCCGCCGTGGCGGACTGATCGAGCGCATCCGGCGGGAAACCAGGCATGTGCTGCTGCTCGACAGCGGCGATTTGATGGTCGGCACCGCCATGTCATCGGTCTTTCGCGGCGAGCCGGATATCGCCGCTATGAAATTAATGCGCTACGATGCTTTGACGCTGGGCAACCACGATTTCGATTTCGGCATCGCCCACCTGGGCGCGCTCAGAAAACAGGCCGGCTTTCCCTTCCTGTGCACGAACCTCAAGCCGAAAAAAGCCGGCGTCTGCCAGCCGTTCGCGATCAAATCGTTCGGCCCGCTGCGCGTCGGGCTGATCGGGCTGATCGGCCGGAGAAGCTATCCGGACCTGATCAGCCGCAGTGCCGTCAAAGAACTGGAATTCTCCGACCCGATCGCCGCGGCAAAAAAGGCCGCCCGCGACCTGCGTAAGCAGGTCGATCTTCTGGTCGCCGTCACGCATCAGGAGCCGGAGGAAGACGCCGCGCTTGCCGTCGCGGCGCCGGAAATTCAGGTGATCGTCGGCGGCCACATCCTGGGCTTCGATGGGATCATGCTGCCCGCGGCCGGGCTGGTGCTGCATAGCCGGGTCGAGCCCGTCGCGGGCGGCCCGATCCTGGTCAGAACCCATCAGCTTGGACGGACGCTGGGGCGGTTGGATATTGTCTTTGAAAACGGATTGCGCGCCGCTCAGGCGCGGAATCTCCCGATTGATGAGAGCGCGCCCGAAGACGGAAAGTTGCGCGGCCTGGTTCAGGGTTACGCGCGCCGGCTGGACGCGGCGGTCAATCGAACGCTGGGTCGGGCTGAGGTCGAGCTGCAAGGCGATGGCGCGGCGGTGCGCACCCGCGAAACCAACTTCGGCAACCTGCTCGCCGATCTTGCGCGCCGGCATGCCGGCGCGGAGATCGCGCTGGTCAACGGCGGCGCCGTTCGAGGGGGTATTCCCGCGGGGACGGTGACGCTCAAGAGGGTCATGGGCGTCCTGCCTTACGACGACCCGCTTATTGCGATGAAGCTGACCGGCCGGCAGCTCAGCGGCGCGATGGAAAACAGCGTCGGCGAGCTGCCACGGGCCGCCGGGCGATTTCTCCAGGTGTCGGGCTTGAATTATCTTTTCGATCCGGCAGCCCCGTCCGGCGCGAGAGTGAAGCAAATCACCGTCCAACGCGCCCAGTTGCAGGACGATCGGGAGTACGGCGTGGCGGTTTTCGGTTTTATTGCGGGCGGCGGCGACGGCTACTCGGTTTTTCCCCAGGGGCGGGAGCGGGTCGATCATCAGGTGCCCCTGCGCGATCTACTCATAGCGGCGCTCAAAACCGGGCCGCTTTCCGCGCAGGAAGAGGGGCGGATTAGAGAGGCCGCAGGCCTAAGGCAAAAGTAAAAATGCAAAATGCAAAATGCAAAGTGCAAAATGAAGAAAGCGGAAGACCGTAGGGGCAGACCCGCGTGTCTGCCCTGTAGGGGCGCGATGCATCGCGCCCAAGTTGAGAGCGTGATGCGAGAGGAGGAATAGCCGTGGCGGAACAATCGGCCGCAAAAAGCGAAGTGGATATTTTTTCGGAGGCGCCGCCCGCGCCGAAGAGGGGCGCGCGGCTGGTTCTCTGGCTGGCGCTGCTGTTGCTCGTTCTCATTTGGTCATTTCAGGGCGCCAAGATACGGCCGGGTGAACTGCTCAAGGGAATTCCCGATATCCTGGTCACGCTCGGGCGCATGCTGCCGCCCGATTTCTCCAAGATCACCGAGGCGAAGAGTTATTTTCTCCCCGCGGAGATTTCGCCGGCGCAACTGCTTTTGCCCGCGCCTCTGACCGAGGAGCAACGGCGGGCCAAACAGCGCTGGTGGGACAACACGTTCCCGCAGACGATCGTCGGCGCGACGATCGAAACCATTCAGATGGCGCTGGCCGGGACCGTCCTGGCGTTTCTGGTCGCGTTTCCCGTAGGCTTTCTCGCCGCGCGCAACACCACGCCCCATCCCTGGGTCTATCGGGGCGTGCGGGCCGTGTTGAATTTCCTCCGCACCATTCCCGATCTCGCGTTGGGGCTGTTGTTCGTCGCCGCCGTGGGGCTCGGCGCTTTCGCCGGGACGCTCGCCCTTTTCGTCCACACGGCGACGGTGCTCGGAAAACTTCTCTCCGAAGCGGTGGAAAATATCGATGAGGGGGTGGTGGAGGCGATCCGCGCCACCGGCGCCGGCTACTCCCAGATCCTGGCCTTCGCCGTGCTGCCGCAGATCTTGCCCGACTTGATCTCCTTCACGCTCTATCGTCTGGAAACCAATATCCGCTCCGCGTCGGTTTTGGGCTTGATCGGCGCCGGCGGGATCGGCTATCTAATGAACACCAGCTTTCGCACGTTCCAATATCAGGAGGCGGCGGCGATCGTGCTCGTCCTCGTCGTGCTGGTCGTGGTCGTGGACTACGCGAGCTCGCGTTTAAGAAAACTCGTCGTGTAAGTTTTTAAAGTGGAAGGGGGAAGCAGATGAGATTCAACGTTGTGGGCCGCCCGATGGAGCGGATCGAGGGACGGGATAAAGTCGGCGGCAAGACGCTCTATACGGCCGACGTGAAGCTTGCGGGACTGCTCGGGGGGAGGTGCCTGCGCAGCCCGTATGCTCATGCGCGGATCGTCCGGGTGAATTCGGACAAGGCGAAAAACGTAAAAGGAGTCCTGGCGGTGCTCACGGGGGCGGATGTGCCGCCGTTCCGCGTGGGGCTGAGCCTCCAGGACACGCCGATTCTGGCCCAGGGCAGAGTGCGCTTTATCGGGGAAAAGGTCGCCGCGGTCGCGGCGACAAATATCGAGGCCGCGGAGGAGGCTCTCTCGCTCATCGAAGTCGAGTATGAAGAGTTGCCGGGAGTATTCGATCCGAAAGAGGCCATGGCGTCCGGCGCGCCAGTGATTCATGAAGAGCTGCTCTCTTACAAAGGATTTCATCAGCCGGCGGAGACGATTCCCAACGTCTTTGCGCTGCAGAGTTGGTCGGCCGGCGACGTTGCGGCCGGCTTCAAAGAAGCGGACGCGATTCTCGAACATACCTTCACGACCGGACGGGCCCATCAAGCCTACCTGGAGCCCCATTCCGTTGTGGTCAAAGTCGACGATGCGGATCGCGTCGATATCTGGGCTTCGTGCAAGGCGCCGTTCCGCGTCAAATCGCATCTGTCGCGGCAGTTGGAGATTCCCAAGAATCAAATCCGCGTCCATGTGGTGGCCGTGGGCGGCGATTTCGGCGGCAAGGGCGCGCTGATGGACATTCCCATCTGCTATCATCTGGCCAGGACGGCGCGGCGGCCGGTGAAGATGATCATGACCTATACCGAGGAGTTGATCGCCGGCGATCCGCGCCATTCCTCCGTCATTCGAATCAAGAGCGGCGTAAAAAAAGACGGCACGCTGGTGGCGCGCGAAGCGGAGGTGATCTTCAACAGCGGCGCCTACGCGTCGTTCAAGCCCGGCGATCCGCCCAATCTCGGCGGCGCGACCTATACCATGGGCGTCTATCGGATCCCGAACTACGCGATCCGTTCCTACGGCGTCTATACCAACACCGTGCCCTGCGGCTACTATCGCGCGCCCGGCCAGCCCCAGGCGGTCTTCGCCGCGGAATCGCACATGGATCTGATCGCCAAAGAGCTGCGGATGGACCCGCTCAAGCTGCGGCTGAAAAATCTGTTCCAGAGCGGCGACAAGCTGCCCGGCGGCCGCGCGATGGACAAAGTGCGCGTGCGCGAGACGCTGGAGGCGGCGGCGAAGAAGGCCGGCTGGGGGAAGAAGAGGGCGGAAAACGTCGGCCTGGGCATCGGCGTCTCTTTCCGTCACGTCGGCGGCTCAGGTACGGCCAACGCGGAAATCTCGGTTTCGCCGGACGGCAAAGTCAAGATTCTCACCGCGGTCCCGGACATCGGCACGGGCACGCACACGCTGCTCCAACAGATCGCCGCGGAGATTCTCACGATCGCGCCCAACGACGTGAGCGCCGAGATCGGCGATACGGACACGTTCGAAAGCGACGCCGCGCCGGGCGGCAGCAAGATCACCAACATGAGCGGCCACGCGGTGTTGCAGGCCGCGCAGGAGCTGCGCGAGCGGCTGATCGCCGTCGCGGCGGCGTCGATTTTCGGCTGCGACGCCGGCGACGTAACGCTGGCGAAGGGCCGTTTTTCGGCCGCCCGCGGTCCGAAACCGTCGCTTTCCTTCGCCGAGGTGGCGCGACAGGCCGCGAAAGAAAACGGCGGCGAGATGCGTCTTCGCAAGAGCTATGAGGTCAAGGGGCGCTCGCCGGTGGCCGCTTTCGTCGTCCAGATCGCCGAGGTCGAAGTGGACAGGGAAACGGGAAGCCTCAAGGTGAAGCGATTCGTGACGGCTCACGACGTGGGCGCGGTGATCAATCCGCTGACGCATCAGGGGCAGATCGAGGGCGGCCTGGTTCAGGGATTGGGCTACGCGACGATGGAAGAGGTGGTGACGGAGAACGGCAAAGTGATGACCGTCAACCTGGGAGATTACCGCATCCCCTGCACGCGGGATCTCCCGGCTCTCGACACGGTGCTGATCGAAGATCCGACGGGTCCCGGCCCTTTTGGCGCCAAGCAGATCGGCGAGAACGGCCTCATCGCCACCGCGCCGGCCGTCGCCAACGCGCTCGACGCCGCGGTCGGCGTGAGAATCTTCGATCTCCCGCTCGCCGCCGAGAAGATATATTTCGCGTTGAAGTCGTCGAAGTCCGCGGCCTGATAGTTTTCGACGATGTTGTCATGGTCATGCCCAACCGCGTCCACGGCCTTATTATCGGGGAAACCTGCGCGCCTGAGACAAAAGGCAAGGACTTCTTTTCGCTCATGTGTTAATCTCTCCGTTTGAGAAGGTGTGTTTCCAATGATTCGCGTTGTCGGTCTGGTCGCAAAATACGAAGAGCCCAAGGCAGCCGAGATGGCGAGCTGGCTGGTGCCGTGGCTCAAGGAACGGGGAAAACAGGTCCTGGTGGAGCCGGGGGTGTCCCGAGCCGGCGGCCGGGCTTGCAGCAAACGGGAGATGGCGCGAAAGGCCGACCTGATCGTCGTTTTGGGCGGCGACGGGACGCTGCTCAGCATCGCCCGGCTGGTCGAGCGGCCGCGGGTTCCTATCCTGGGCGTCAATCTCGGTGGTCTCGGCTTCATCACGGAGGTCGGCATCGACGAGTTCGAAGCCGTGCTCGCGCAGACGCTCGCCGGAAAATATTCCGTCGAGAAGCGCATGACGCTGGAGATCCAGGTCCAGGGCAAGCGCGGCGGCCGCAAGCGGTTCCGTGTTTTAAACGACGCGGTCATCACCAAGGGAGCGCGCGCCCGCATTATCGACCTGGAAGCCTACGTCGGCAAGGAGTATCTCTGTACCTATCGCGCCGACGGGCTGATTATCTCGACTCCCACTGGCTCCACCGCCTACTCGCTCGCCGCGGGCGGCCCGATCCTCTATCCCACGCTCGGGGCCATCGTTCTCTCTCCCATCTGTCCCCACATGCTCACCAATCGGCCGATCGTGGTGTCGAGCCGATCGACGATCAGCGTCACGCTGCGCTCCTCCGGCGATACGGTGATCCTCAGTCCCGACGGCCAGCAGGGGGTGGCGCTGAACAACGGCGACGTGATGACGGCGCGGGACTACGGCGTGCCGATCTCTCTCGTCAAAACGCCTTCGCGGAGTTACTTTGAGATCCTGCGCTCCAAGCTCAAGTGGGGCGAGCGATAAGCGGGTTCGCGGATGCTGCGCGAGCTTAGGATCAAGAATTTCGCGGTTATCGACGAGGTGGCCCTGGAGTTGGGTCCGGGGCTCAACGTTCTGACCGGCGAGACCGGCGCCGGCAAGACAATCGTTCTCAATGCCCTCGGGCTTGTCTCCGGCGGCAGAGTGTCGGTGGATACCATTCGACACGGCGAGGAGGAGGCGAGCGTCGAGGCGCTGTTTGAATCCTTTCCAAAGACGCTCACGGAAAAACTTCGCGAAGGCGGCCACGAGATTGAAGATGAACTCGTCATCAAAAGAATCGTCAGCCGCGCGGGCAAAAACCGCATCTACCTAAATAGCGGCCTTTCTCCGCTGGCACTGCTCTCCGATATCGGTCCAAGCCTGATCCACATTTACGGCCAGCACGAACACACGGCTCTGCTCCGGGCCGAGACCCATCTCCAATTGCTCGACGCCTACGGCGGTCTCGAGGCTAAGACCGATGAGATAAAGCAGAAGTACTCGTCTCTCACGGCGTCGTGGAACAACTTGCGGGAAGCGAGAGAGCTGCTTGAAAAACGGCGTCGCGAGGAGGAGTGGCTCCGCTCTCAGGCGGAAGAAATTTCTCGCGCGAAATTGCAGGCGGGCGAGGAAGAGGAGCTGAAAGAGAAAAGAAACATTTTGATGCACGCGGAAAAACTCTTTCAGGGCTGCAAGGAAGGAGAAGATCTGCTCTACGAAGGCGAAGACGCCCTCGCCGGACGACTTGGAAAATATGCGCAGCGGCTGAGAGAGCTGGCCAGGATAGACGGGGGCTTGAGCGGCGCCGTCGAGCTGCTCGACTCTTCCCTGGCGCAGCTGCAAGAGGCCGCTTCGCTGTTGCGCCGCCATACAGACCGCGTGCAGTTCGATCCGACGGCTCAGGCCGAGCTGGAGGAGCGGTTGGCGGAGATCGGCCGGCTCAAGCGAAAATATCAGGGGTCGATTGAGGAGATTCTCAAGCACGGAGAAAAAGTGGCGGGGGAGTTAAAAGGGCTGGCGCGCGGGGAAGAGGAGATTCCCGCTTTGGAACGGGCGTGCGAGGAGGCGCGCCGCGCCGCGTGGGAAGCGGCGGAGGTGTTGTCGCGCGAGCGGAAAAAGGTTGCAAGCAAGTTCAAAAAGGAGATGGAGAAGGAGGTCGAGGCGCTCGGGATGCCGGGCACGGTATTCGAGGCGCGTTTTCTCGAAGACGCGGAAGCGGGCGATGAACCGCCGTTTTTGCAGCGAGGGAAAAGGCTGACGGAACAGGGAATGGACCAGGTCGAGTTCTACTTCTCGCCCAATCCCGGCGAGCCGGTCAAGCCGCTGGCGAAGATCGCCTCGGGCGGCGAGCTGTCGCGGCTCATGCTGGCGATCAAGTCGTTGGTTTTGACAAGGGGCGATATCTCCACGCTGCTGTTCGACGAAGTGGACGCCGGCATCGGCGGCCGCGTCGCCGAGATCGTCGGCAAGAAGCTAAAAAAAGTCGCGGCCGCTCATCAAGTCATCTGCGTCACGCACCTGCCGCAGATCGCCGCGCTGGCCGACTCCCACTACGTCGTCGAAAAAGAGGTGGCGAAGGGACGCACCTTCACCGAAGTGAAAAAACTCGGCGAGCGCGAGCGCGTCGCCGAAATCGCCCGCATGCTCGGCGGAATCAAAGTCACGGACAAAGCGATCCGGCACGCGGAAGAGATGGTGAAGGGGAAGTAGGTAGTAGGCCGGAAAACAGGCTGTTTGACTTTTCACCGTCTGTCTTTTACTTTTATCTCAGTACTCGTCAGTCAGTCCTTCCCTGGTGTGGGGCCGTAGCTCAGTTGGGAGAGCGCTTGAATGGCATTCAAGAGGTCGAGGGTTCGATTCCCTTCGGCTCCACCATTCGACTCGCAATGTTTCCGTTGCTCGCTCATGGCAGGCCAAGAAGAGAAGAGAAATTGCGAGTCGAATGGTGCCCCGAGCGAGCGACCGCAGGGAGCAGTCGAGGGGCGGCTTTCAGGCCTTTGACTTTAACTCGCAGCGTTTCGCCTCGTAACCCCTTCCCGTAGCTGCTTCTGCTCTACAAATCCTAACTCGTTTGACATCGCCAAGCGCGCTGGATTACTTTTCGACTGGCCAACGGTCGGAAAGTAGGAGGTGTCCTATGGTTACCAACGTCAACCATCTTCACATCAAGACCGCCGATCCGGGGAAAACCGCGCAGTGGTTCGTGAAAAATCTCGGCGCGAAGATCGCGGCGGAGAATCGCAGCGGGGAGCGGGTAAGCTTTCGCCTCGATCTCCACGGGCTGGCGCTGAACGTGACGGATTTCATCGAAGGGCAGAAGCTCGGCCAGCACTACGGGATGGAGCATCTGGCTCTGGACACCGACGACATCGCCGGCGAGGTCAAGAGACTGAAAGCCGCCGGCGCGCGCATCCTCGAAGAGCGGCAGCTTCCCGACGGGCGGCACGTCTGCTTCTTCGAAGGGCCGGAAGGCGTGCGGCTTGAAGTCATGGAAGTCCTCAAGTGAAAGAGCGCGCGCAGATGCGGCGGCTGCTCTTGAAAGGCGGCCGCCTGCTCGATCCCGCAAGCGGTCTGGACCGGCTGCTCGACGTGCGTATCCAAAACGGCACCGTCAAGGCGATCGGAGTCAGTCTCCCCGCCGCTGGCGCGACCGTGCTGAACGTCAAAGGTCTGGTGGTCGTTCCCGGATTGATCGACGTCCATCTTCATCTGATGAACGGCCTGGGGGCGTTCGGCGCGGATCCCGATCTATTCGGCGTCGGCTCGGGCGTGACCACGGTCGTGGACGCCGGCAGCACGGGCCATAGCCTGTTCCCGGTTTTTAGACGATATGTCGCCGAGCCGGCCAGGAGCCGGGTGCTCGCCTACGTGAACCTCTCGACTCTGGGCTCGGTGGCGGGCCCCGGATACGCCGCGCTCGCCGATCCGCGCCTGATCGACGAAGAAAAAATAGCCGCCGTGGTCGAGGCGAATCGCGACCGGATCGTCGGCATTAAGGTGATGGCGACCGGCACGGCGCTCGGCGCCGAGGGGCTTAAGCCGCTCAAGCGGGCGCGGCGTCTGGCGGATAGTTTGCAGTTGCCGCTGCTTGTCCACATCGGCGAGAGCTGGGGGCGCGGCGCGGAGCCGCCGCCGATCGGCAAGGTTCTGGCTCATCTTCGCCCGGGAGATATCGTGACCCACATGTTCACGGCCCACCCCGGAGGCTTGCTCGATCCGAACGGGAAGCTGTGGCCGCAAGTGTGTGACGCCCGGGACTCTAGGATCCTGTTCGACGTGGGACACGGGCTTCACAACTTGAACTTCGACGTCGCGCGCCGCGTGCTCGATCAAGGTCTCCAACCGGACGGGGTCTCCACCGACGGCCACCGCGGCAACCGGGCAGGTCCGGTCTATGATCTCCCCACGACTATGGCAAAGCTGATGGCGTTGGGGTTTTCGCTTTCTCAGGTCGTGGAGATGGCGACCGCCAACGCCGCCCGGCTGCTCAGGCGGGAAAAGGAGTTGGGCGCGATCCGGGTCGGCCGCCCGGCGGAGATCACGGTGCTGAGATCCGAAGAGCGCGAGTGGGAAGCCGTCGATTCACAGCAGGGCAAGCTCAAGGCCCGGCAGGCTCTGGTTCCGGTCTTCACCATCCGCAATGGCGCGGTTTGCGACCCGCTACCGAGCGAACGGCCCTGATCCACCAGATTCGCCCGCCCGGAAATCTCTCTCCGGGCCGACATATCCTCGCTTCGCTCGGAATCTCAGATCGCACATTTCAGATCTCAGATTTGCCATTTGAGATTTGCGATTTGAGATCCCGAAGGGCTCGCATCGGCCGGTTCGGCTAAGCTCACGACGAAGCCTTCGAGAGACTCCCAGGCGGGCGGCGGAGATGGCTGCGCGGTTTGCCTCAGTTGGCTCTTGCTCGCAGATGTTTTTCGATCGTCGTTTGGAAGCGGTAGGGGGGGGTCGGCTTCACGAGAAACTCGGCGATCCCGGCTTGGGTTCCTTTGGTTCTAAACTCCTCTTCGTTCCAGACGGTATGAGCGATGACGGGAATGTGAGCCGTGCGCGGATCCTGTTTGATCCTGTGGGTCGCCTCGATGCCGTTCATGCCCGGCAGTCCGAGATCCATCAAGACGAGCTCGGGGAGCTGGGCTTTCGCCTTTTCAATCCCTTCTTCGGCCGTGGTTGCGGCGATCACTTCATAGCCGAGGAACTGCAGTTGCAGAACCAGAAGTTCGCGGGAATCGAGATGATCTTCGACGATGAGTATCTTTACAGCCACGGCTGGTCTCCTAGCAATAATTTCCTGTTCATTGGACGCGCCCGGGGACGGTTGCCTTCTGTGTGCCGCCAAAATCTGGCCTCTTTTGTCCGGTTTTGGACGAAATTGTCATAGGTTCTATGGTTTTTCAGGCTTTCGGGGGCGCTTTGCTTGCGCGTTTGGGAGATGAAGCAAGCGCTATGCCAGGGCGGTTGCTCGGTGCGGATTGGAAAGGGCA
>Ga0156192_1108_pt1 | contig 17684 bp, 17 predicted proteins | sample RifCSPlowO2_12_FD_107845 | JGI IMG/M metagenome (GOLD analysis project Ga0156192, IMG submission 107845) | Deltaproteobacteria bacterium RIFCSPLOWO2_12_FULL_60_19
AGCGTCGGCCCTTTGACCAGCAGCAGGATCAACACCGCCAGATTCACCACCGTGGAGGCGACGATCGCGATGTTGCGGTATTTCGTAAACGGGATCTGGGTTCCGGGCCTGATAAACTCCATGGTGTTCCTCTCAGATGCTGATGCGCGCGAGCTTCCGCGCCGCGATGCGATAGTCGTAATAAACGCGCGTGAGGTAGACGGCGGTCAGAACCGTGGTCAGAATACCCACGCACAGGGTCACGGCGAAGCCTTTAATGGGCCCGGTGCCGAACTGGAACAGGATGACTCCGGAGAGAAACGTCGTGATGTTGGAATCCAAAATCGCCGGCAGGGCCCGGTCATAGCCCGCGTCGACCGCGGCCCGCGGCGACTTCCCGGCCCGCACCTCCTCGCGGATGCGTTCATTGATCAGCACGTTGGCGTCGACCGCCATGCCGACGGTCAGCACGATGCCGGCGATGCCGGGCAAAGTCAGAACGGCTTGGAAGCCGGCCAGCACCGCGATCAGGTAGAGCACGTTGAACACCAACGCTACGTTCGCCACCAGTCCCGCGCCCTTGTAATAGGCGATCATAAACAGGATCACGAGCGCGCCGCCGACGATGAATGAGGTGATGCCCTGGCGGATCGAGTCGCGGCCGAGGGAGGGACCCACGGTGCGCTCTTCGACGATCTCCACCGGCGCGGGCAGGGCGCCGGCCCTGAGCACCAGCGCGAGGTCGCGCGCCTCCTTCATGTCGAAGCTCCCCGTGATCGAAGCCCGGCCTCCGCCGATCCGGTCCTGGATCACCGGCGCCGAGTAGACCTTATTGTCGAGGATGATGGCCAGGCCGCGCTTGACGTTGTCGCCGGTGATCCTCTCGAACAGCCGCGCGCCGCTCGAACTCAAGATCACCTCGACGTAGGGCCCTTCCAACTGCTGGCTGGGGCGCACGCGGGCGTCCGTGATGTAGTCGCCGGTCATGAGCGTGCGCGCCTCCAGGAGATAGGGAGTTCTTTCGCCGCTTGCTCTTCCGTCGCCCCTGACGCCGGAGCCGTAGAGGATTTCCATGCCGGGCGGCGGCCCGGTGCGCAGCGCCTCTTCGGGACTGAGAGACTCGACCACCAGCTTAAACTCCAGCAGGGCCGTCTTGCCGATGATCTCCTTGGCCCGGTCCGGATCCTGAATCCCCGGCAGTTGGACCAGAATGTCGTGCTGGCCGTGACGCTGAATGATCGGCTCGCTCACGCCGAACTGATCGATCCGGTTGCGGATGGTCTCGAGCGCCTGATCCACCGTGGCGTCTTTCAGCGCATTAAGCTCCTTCGGGTTCAGCGCCAGCGCGAACTCCGTCGCGCCGGCGGCGGTTTGAGGGTTTGTCACGGTGAGATTCGCAAACTCGGCTCTCAGCAGATCTCTCAGCTTGTCGGCGCTCGCCGTCGGAACTTTAAGCTGGATCTGATTGCCGCGAACGCGGGAAAGCTCGGTAAAGGCGATGCCCTTCTCTTTGAGCAGCTTGCTCAGATCGTCTTTCATCCGCTCGATCGCGTTTTCGACCGCCTTATCCACTTTGACTTCCAAGACCAGATGGCTTCCGCCCTGAAGGTCCAATCCGAGATTGATCCGCTCCGCCGGCAAGTACGAGCCCCACCACGACGGCAGCTCGCCGACGACCGACGGCAGCAGATAAAAACCCGACGCCAAGCTTAAGACGATAAAAATCGCCAGACGAACGACAACGCCCCGTTGCATGTTATTGCTCCTTGCCCTCTTTGGCCGGCTGTTTTTCTCCGGTCACAACCTGGGAGATTTGCGGCCGATGGACCCTGATCCGCACGTTGGGCGCCACCTCCAACGTCACCGCCGCATCGGTTAAGTTCACAACCTTACCGTAAATCCCGCCGGAGGTCATCACGTCGTCGTTTTTTTTGAGCTGCCCCAACATCCGCTGGTGCTCTTTGCCTTTCTTTTGCTGCGGTCGGATCAGCAAAAAGTAAAAAACGACAAACACCAATATCAGCGGGGCGAAGCTTATCAGTCCGCTCGGCCCGCCCGGCGCCGGTCCCGTTTGCGCAAACGCTAAGTCAATCATGATTCCTCCTAGTGCCTCTAAAGCATTGCAAAATGAAAATTGCAAAGTGCAAAAGTTAAAAGTTCCGCCTCTTTCATTTTGCCTTTTTCAATTTGCATTTTGCATTTTGCCTTGTGTGTTCTTTGACCAGGTTTCGAAGCGGCCCTCCCGGATCGCCTGGCGTAACTTTTCCATCAGCCGATGATAGAAGCGCAAATTATGCAGGGTTAACAGGCAAGACGCAAGTATCTCGCCCGCCTGATAGAGATGGCGCAGGTAGGCGCGAGAGAAACGGCGGCAGCAATAGCAGTCGCAAGACTCATCCGCCGGCCGGGGGTCTTTGGCATACTCCGCGCGCTTGATGTTCATCTTCCCCGCCGAGGTAAAGAGCGTTCCCGTGCGCGCATTCCGAGTCGGCAGGACGCAGTCGAAGAGGTCGTAGCCCGAGCTCACGGCATGGATGATATCCTCCGGCCGGCCGACGCCCATGAGGTAGCGCGGGCGCGCTTCGGGCAGCAGCGCGGCGGAAAATTCCGCCATCGAATGGAGCAGCTCCTCCGCCTCCCCCACGCCCAAACCGCCGACGGCGAAACCGTCGAACGGCAGAGGCGTCATTCGGCGCGCGCACTCGGTCCGGAGATCCTCGTACATGCCGCCTTGAAGAATGGCGAACAGCGCCTGGTCCTCGCGCGAACGCGCCTTAAGCGAGCGCTCCGCCCAGCGCGCCGTGCGCTCGGTGGAAGCAATAACGTATTCGCGGCTGGCCGGGTGCGGGATGCACTCGTCGAGGACCATCGCGATATCGCTCCCCAAGGCTTCTTGAATCTCGACGACGCTCTCCGGCGTGAGCACGTGGCTCGACCCGTCGAGGTGCGACTGAAAGCGGACCCCGTCTTCGGTGATTTTCCGCATCGCCCCTAAACTGAATACCTGGAAGCCGCCGCTGTCGGTCAGAATCGGCCGCTCCCAGCCCATGAAGCGGTGGAGCCCGCCCAACTCCCGGACCACCTCGACGCCGGGCCGCAGATAGAGATGGTACGTGTTCCCGAGAAGAATCTGACAGCCGATCTCTTCCAATTCCCTGGGCGATACGGCCTTGACCGCGCCCTGCGTTCCCACCGGCATAAACGCCGGCGTCTCGACCACGCCATGGGCGGTAACGAGGCGACCCACACGGGCGCTGCTACTCGAATCTTTCTTGATGACGGTGAAACTAAAAGCCATTATTCGTGATCGTGATCGTGTTCGTGCTCGTTACGATCACGAGCACGAGTCACGGACACGGCATTTTATAAAATCAGCATCGCATCGCCATAGCTATAGAACCGATACTCGGCGCGGATCGCTTCGGCGTAGGCGCGCCGGATGAGATCGAGCCCGGCGAACGCGGCGACCAGGAGCAACGGCGTCGAGCCGGGCAGATGAAAGTTGGTCACCAGCGCGTCGATGACGCGGAACGAGTCCCCCGGCGCGTCGATGACGCGGACCGAATCTCCAGGCGCGTCGGTGACGCCGAGCGATTCCCCCGGATAGATGAAGAGCCGCGCGACCCCTTCGTCAGCCTCCACCCCGCCTTTCCTGCGGGCTATCCATTCGAGCGCGCGCGTCGTAGTCGATCCCACGGCGACAACTTTGTTTCCACGAGCCTTTGCGCGATTGATCTGTTCCGCCGTCTCCGCCGTCAACGCGTAATGCTCGCCTTCCATCCGGTGTTTCTCGACTTCGTTTTCACGCACCGGCTCGAATGTCCCCGGTCCTACGTGCAACGTCAGAAACGCCTTCTCGATGCCTCTCTCGCCTAACGCGTCCAGGAGAACCGAAGTGAAATGGAACCCTGCCGTCGGCGCGGCCACCGCCCCGACATGACGCGCGTAGACCGTCTGATAGCGCTCCCAGTCGACCGCGGCCACGGCCCTCTGCTTGCCGACGTAGGGGGGAATCGGCGGCTCGCCGAGTCGCTCCAGCAGGTTCATAAAATCGCCTTCATAGTGAAATCTGACACCGTAGCGGCCCCTGCCCATCTCGCCGATAATCTCCGCGGAGACGTCCGAGCCAAAAACGATCCGGCTGCCCACCGGCGGTTTCTTCGCGGCAGCTATCAATGCGATCCAGAGGCCGGGCCAGTGAGGGAAAGGATCCACCAGCAGCAGCTCGACTTCCCCGCCGCTCGCTTTCCGTCCACGGAGACGCGCGGGGAAGACGCGCGTGTCGTTCAAGACCAGCAGGTCGCCGGCCCGCAAAAAATCTCCCAACGCCGAAAAACTGCCGTGGGATATCTCCCCGGTCTCCCTTCGCACCACCATCAGGCGGGCGGCGGCCCGATCCGGCGCCGGCGTCGCCGCGATCAGCGAGCGCGGCAGCTCATACTGGAACTCTCTGAGTTGCATGGATTCGAAAGGCCGAATGAGGGCGAAGACAAGGTTCAAGGAAGAACAGACCGTTCAAAAGCTTCCCCATGCTTCGACGGGCTCAGCATGAACGGAAAATCATCTATCTTTGCATCCTCGGCTCCGTTCGCCCTGAGCCCGTCGAAGGGTGAACGGAGAGTTCTTCAACAGCGTAAGGACTCTTCAACCCTTAAACTCTTTAGAGCTACGTGTCGCCCTTTTTCAGAAACGGCGTCAGCAGGTCGATGGGCACTGGAAAGAGAATCGTCGAGCTTTTTTCCGACGCTATTTCAACCAGGCTCTGGAGAAAGCGGAGCTGCAAGGCGATGGGCTGCTTGGACATGACCTCGGCCGCGTCGGCCAGTTTTTGCGAGGCCTGAAATTCTCCCTCGGCGTGGATGACCTTGGCGCGCCGCTCCCTCTCCGCCTCCGCCTGCTTGGCCATGGCCCGCTGCATCTCCTGCGGCAGATCGATGTGCTTGAGCGCCACCTGGCTGACCTTGATGCCCCAGGGATCGGTGTGCTGGTCCACAATGGTCTGAACCTGGGCATTGATCTTCTCGCGCGCGGCGAGCAGTTCATCCAACACGCATTCACCGCAGACGCTCCTGAGCGTCGTCTGGGCGAGCTGCGACGTGGCGAAAAGGTAATTCTCAACCTCACGAATGGCGCGGTTGGGCTCCAACACTCTGAAGTAGAGCACCGCGTTGACTTTAACCGATACGTTGTCGCGCGTGATCACGTCCTGCGGAGGCACGTCCATCGTGACGGTGCGAAGATCCATGCGCACCATCTTCTCGATGAACGTCCATACCCAGGTGATCCCCGGCCCTCTCGGCTCCACCATCCGCCCTAGGCGGAAAATCACGGCCCGCTCATACTCCCGCAGAATTTTGACGCAGCTCACCACGTAAAGCAGCAAAATAAAACCCACCGTTCCCAAAGGTCCCAGACCTAACATGACTTCCTCCTCTCTTCTCAGCGCAAGCCCGCGTCCTTCGAAGCCCGCTTCACCCTAAGGCGCATCCCGTCAAAGCTCACCACCTCCACCTTCTCCCCTACTCCGATCTCTTCTCCATCTCCATCGGCGCTCCAGGATTCGCCATGAACGAAAACTCTGCCTCCGGGTTTCAGCGCCTCTTTCACTTCGCCGATTTCGCCGACCAGCCCTTCTAAGCCTAACGTCGGCCTGCGCCGCTGCGAGTTGAAGACCAGATACGCGAGCAGCAGCATCAGACCGCTTACCGTGCCGACGACCGCGAAGATCATCGAGCGGTCCACCATCAAATCGGAACTCTCCGTATCGAACAGCAGCAAAGAACCCAAGGCCAGAGAAATCGCTCCGCCGATTCCGAGGACGCCGAAGCTCGGCAGGAAAGCCTCGCCGATCAGCAGCGACACCCCCAGCAGGATCAACAGCAGCCCGGCGTAATTGAAAGGAATGATCTGGAGCGACGTCAACCCTAAAAGCAGGCAGATGCCGCCGGCGACTCCGGGAAAGATCACGCCGGGGTGGGAGAACTCCATGTAGAGGCCGAGAATTCCGGCCATCAACAGCAGATAGGCGATGTTCGGGTCGGCCAGGATGTTGATCACCTTCTGCTTGAGTCCCATCTCGAAGCGCTCGATGCGCGCCCCCTCGAGGGACAACGCCTGATCGCGGCCGTCCACGTCGACTTTCCTGCCCTCGGCCTGCTTGAGCAGATCGCCGATGTCTTTGGCCACAATGTCGATGACGTTCTTTTTTAGCGCCTCCTTTTCCGTGATCGAGACGCTGCGGCGCACCGCCTGGATCGCCCACTCCGTGTTGCGCCCGCGCTTTTGCGCGATCGCCTCGCTGAATGAGGCGGTGAAGTTTTCGATCTTCTCGCCCATCACCCCTTTGACTTCCTGCCCGCCGCCGGCGACGGGATGGGCGGCGCCGATGTTGGTGCCCGGGGCCATCGCCGCGATATGGCCGGCCATCGTGATAAAGACTCCGGCCGAGCCCGCGCCCGCGCCGCTGGGCGCGACGTAAACAATGACCGGCACCGGCGCGCCGAGGATATCCTTGACGATGGAGCGGGTGGAGGTGAGCAGACCGCCGGGCGTGTCGAGTTGGATGATCAGCGCCTTTGAACCGGCGTTGCGGGCGCGGGCGATGCTCTCGCGGATAAAATCGTCGACCGCGGGATTTATTCCGCCGTCGATAACGATGAGATCGACGCGCGGCCCCGGCGCGCCCTTCGACTGGGCGAGCGCCGACAGGCCGAGCGCGATGAACAGCAGCGCGAGGCCGGCCCTAAGCAGAGGCCGTCTTGAGCTCTTCAAGGACTTTCTGGATGTCTTCCCAAACAAGTTTTTTGTCTCCCGGGTTGCGCAGCAGATATGCCGGATGGAACGTCGGCATGAGCTTGATGCCGTGGTATTCGTGCCAGATCCCGCGCAAGCGCGTGATCGGCACTTTGCTCTGAAGCAGCGTCTGGACCGCGAATTTACCCAGCCCGACGATGATCCGCGGCCGAATCAGCTCGATCTGCTTTTTGAGAAACGGCTCGCACGACTCGACCTCGTCGGGTTCCGGATTGCGATTCTCCGGCGGGCGGCACTTGATCACGTTGGCGATGTAAATGTCCTCTCGCCGAAGCTTCATTCCTTTGGTGATGATGTCGGTGAGCAGTTGACCGGCCCTTCCGACAAACGGCTCGCCTTGCAGATCTTCGTCCCGGCCCGGCCCTTCGCCGACAAACATGATCTCGGCCCGAGGATTGCCGACGCCGAAGACCAGATGGGTGCGCCCCGGCCAGAGCTTGCAGCGGCGGCAGTCGCCGATCGCCGCGCGCAATGTTTCCAGCGAATCGGCCGCGCGGGCTTCGCCATAGTCCGAAAACAGGTTGTCGTCCAGGCCGCCGAGCGGGCCGGAAGCAGCCGGTTGATCGGAATTCCCATGTGCCGCGCGCCTCTTAGGTATAGCGCGGATTCCGGCGGCGGCCTTCCGTTGCAGATGATTGCGGACCGTCGCCGCGAGCGTCATCAACTCTTCCCGCGCATCCGTCGAACCGGCCGGTTCAGCCATGAATCGCATCTTAGCACCGTTGTCGGATTACTATCAACTCGGCGGGTCGATCCGCGACCCTGTCAAACGGCGGAACGTTCTTTGGTATTTTTCAGCGAGAGGAGGAGATCGTAGATCCGGTCGGCCAGTTCCTCCTTGGTCATCAACGGCAGCGGCTGCACGCTGCCCGTCCGGTCCAATAGGGTGGCGATGTTGGTGTCTCTCTCAAAGCCGCTTCCTTCCTCAGCCACATTGTTGGCGACGATGATGTCGAGGTTTTTCTCGCGCAGCTTTTTTTTCGCGTTCGCCACCAGCTCTTCGGTTTCGGCGGCAAACCCGATAAGCATCCGGCCGTTCTTTTTTGCGCCGAGCTCTTTGAGAATATCGGCATTGGGTTTGAGAGTGAGATGGATGGTCGTCTCGGTTTTCTTGAGCTTGTGCGGCGCAATCCGCTCCGGCCTGTAATCCGCGACCGCGGCGGCCATCAGCACCACCGTCGCCTGCGGAAATTCCTTCAGGACAGCCGCGCGCATCTCAGCGGCCGTCCCGACTCTGACGACCTTGGCGCCTTGCGGTAACGGAAGAGTCGTCGGACCGCTGACCAGCGTCACCTCCGCGCCTCGCCTGAGCCCCACTTGCGCCAGCGCGTAGCCCATCTTGCCCGAGGAACGGCTGCCGAGATAACGAACCGGGTCGAGGGGCTCGTGATTCGGTCCGGCGGTGATCAGCAGCTTCTCACCCGCCAGATCCTTTTTTTTTAGCAGCCGCCGTATCTCCTCGACGATCTGCTCCGGCTCGGGCAGGCGCCCTTTCCCCTCGTAGCCGCAGGCCAGGTATCCATCGGCAGGTTCCATCACGTGATAACCCACGCGCCTTAGCTTGCGGATGTTCTCCTGCAGGATCGGATTCTCATACATATGCACGTTCATCGACGGCGCGAGCAGGACCGGGGCCTGCGTTGCCATGACGACGGTCGTGAGCAGATCGTCCGCGATTCCACCGGCGATCTTGCCGATGAGATTGGCGGTGGCGGGCGCGATCACGAACACGTCCGCCTGATCCGCCAGATTGATATGGCCGATCTCGGATTCCTGGGTGAGGCTGAAGATCTCGGTGGCGACCGGCCGGCCGGAAAGGGTCTGAAAAGTCAGAGGAGTGACAAATTCCGCCGCCTCCCGGGTCATCACCACCCGGACCGCGAAGCCGTGCTGGACAAGCAATCGAACCAGCTCGACCGATTTATAGCAGGCTATCCCCCCGGCAACCCCTAACACGACCGAGGGCGGGGCTTTTTTAGCGTCCATAAGAGGCAAAAATACCCAATTGGCCGGAGGTTTGCAAACCTTCATAAACCCGGGCATCCGGCCGGATCGGCCGGGCCGGCCGGCAAGCATAAAAAAGAAGTCGAAAAAAGGCTTGACCAGACCTAAAACTTCGTGTAGATGTGGCGAAAGTATCTCACTAGGAGGAACACTCAAATGGGGATGCACCAACGCTTTTCCGAACTATGTAAGAGGTTGATCCTGCTTGCGGCCGTCGCCGTCTTCAGCTTCGGGAGCCCGTGGAGGGCCGGCGCCGAGCAAGCCGAGTCAGCTGTCGTTGACTCGGCCTCAGCGGAGTTCGCCGCCCCGGGGAGCCGGGATGACATGCAAGTTCTCGCTAACGCCTTGGACCTGGATGAAGCGCAAGCCGGGGCCGGAGGCGACGACCGGGATCAGGATCCTTGGGAGGGATTCAACGAGTCGATCTTCACTTTCAACCGGCAGGTTGACCGTTTTGTCCTGAAACCTATCGCCACGGGGTGGGATTTCGTCCTGCCGGATGCGTTCCAGAGAAGCCTCAAGAACGCCATGGACAATCTCTCCTTCCCGCGGCGCCTCATCAACAACCTGCTCCAGGTCAAGATCGGCGGCGCCGGACGCGAAGTCGCCCGCTTTACCGTCAACAGCACGATCGGATTTGTAGGCTTCCTCGATGTCGCGAAGGACGCTTTCGGAATCCAGCAGAGCGACGAAGATACCGGACAGACCTTCGGGGTTTGGGGCATCGGTCCTGGGCCTTATTTGATTCTTCCGTTCCTGCCGCCGCTGACGGTTCGCGATGGCATCGGCCTGGCCTTTGACACGGCCATGAACCCGATGAGCTATTTTATCCCGTTCTACGCAACCGCCGCCGTCTACGCGACCAACGTGGTCAACGAACGGTCGCTCAATCTCGACAAGTTCGAGCGGGTGGAAGAGAGCGTGGTCGATCTCTACAGCGCGGTTCGTAACGCCTACCTGCAAAGACGGGCGGCGGCGATCAAGGAGTAGCCGCACGGATGGGTGATGGCGAGGAAGAGCAAGTTTCTCACCGGGAGGAGAATCGATCCGAGTCCAATCACCTCTGAAACCTCTATCGCGGAGCTGGTCGACAGCGACTTCGTCTCTTACAACGCCGGCCGGCTCCGCGAAGCTTGCCAGTTATTCGTAGATAAAATCCTTTCCGACGACGTGACAGTCGGTTTCAGCCTGAGCGGGGCCTTGACCCCCGCCGGGCTGGGCATTTCAGCCCTCATTCCCCTGATCGAAAACGGCTTCGTAGACTGGATCGTCAGCACCGGCGCCAATCTCTACCACGATGCCCACTTCGCGATGGGGCTTCCGATGCATCGGGGAACGCCCAACGCGGACGATGTGGCTCTGAGAGAAGAAGGGATCGTCCGGATCTACGACATCTTTTTCGATTACGACATCCTTATCTCGACCGACGACTTCTTCCGCGAGCTTTTGAAAGCCCCGGAGTTCCAGCGGGCGATGAGCACCTCGGAGCTGCACTACCGCGTGGGAAAATACCTCGCGGAACGCGAGAAGCTGCTCGGAACCGAGAAAAAATCCCTGCTGGCCGCCGCTTACCATTACGCGGTGCCGATATACACCTCTTCCCCCGGCGACAGCTCGATCGGGATGAACGTCGCTGCCATGGCCCTCAAGGGAAATAAACTGGCCTTCGATGTGTCGCTGGACGTGAATGAGTCCGCGGCGATCGTCCTCGACGCGAAGCGCAGAGGCGGCAAAAGCGCCGCGATTATTCTCGGCGGCGGCTCGCCAAAGAATTTTCTCCTCCAGACCGAGCCGCATATTCAAGAGGTCCTGAGCCTGACTGAAAAGGGACACGACTATTTCATCCAGATCACCGACGCCCGGGCGGATACCGGCGGACTCTCCGGCGCCACGCCGGCCGAGGCGGTCAGCTGGGGAAAGATCGATCCCGATCGGTTGCCGGACTCGGTGGTCTGCTACGTAGACTCCACCATTGCCCTTCCCATTCTCACCGCGTACGCGCTTGCGAAACACCCGCCGCGAACCCCCAAGCGGCTGTTCGACCGAAGAGAAGAGCTGATGAAGAACATCGAGAAAGAGTTTCAGGAAAAATTCGGCAAGATCAAACTACGTTAAGCGGCGGGCGCTTTTGCAACGGATCTGTTCCAGGGTTTGAGGAAGGAGAGGCTCCGTTTTCCGCGGAGCTTCTCCTTCCTCGGCTCTCACTTGTCGCCCGCCTCCGCTACTAACATTTCCTCCCCCACTCCCCACTCTAGACGGGCGCATAACTTCTGACGGACAGCTTGGCGTTGGGTCAGAAGATCGCGGCCGCCGACGTCGATCCCGCCTCGGATGGCGCCGTCACGACGAAGTTGGAGTGATCTGCTACCCCACCGGCGTCCAGTGTCTCATTGAACGGGTCCTGAGCGCCAGCCGCGGCTTGTACGCTCACCATCATACTATTAACACCGCCTTCCGCCGTAATTTTAACGATGTCATCCACTCCTGGCACCCCTCCCAGCGCGTGGCTAGTGCTAATTGTACTATCCGCAGGGACCGTGAATCCCATCGAGTCGCCATCCCTGAAGTTTATGCGGAATGCCCCGGCTGAACCAGAGGCCGTGGCGCTGATGTTTAGGGTATATGAGAAATTCCTCGCTCCTGCGACCTTTCGAACTCCGGCGTATACAGCCGTGTCCGAGGGGCTTGAGCAAGTGCAGAAAAGCCCATGATCGCTGAGCGAATGGCTCGCCTGTGCTGCTGGCGCCAAGAAAACGCTCAACCCCATCCAGATCGCGATAGTAACCACTATCTTCTTCATATCTTATCCTCCTACGATACTATGTTAGGCTCTCATCGCGAGAAGCTTTCTCCCGAGGGCCGCTTACCTCTGATTTTCTCCCTGCAAGACAAGCGCAAGAAACCCGGGCCAGGCTTAAGGGCCTCTAATTTTCGGCGTCATTTTTCGCTACCTTCTCTGCATGGACGATAAAGATGCTCGCCGCATAAGTTAATAGCTTCGATCAACGAGGCCGTGAAAAAACGTTGCTCTATGCGATCGATGGTTGCCGTATCAGCTCAACTGTAAGCAAGTGCGCAAATTGGACGCAAATTCAATGCCAGAGTTGGCGGCTGCAACTTCCGACTAGCGGATCGCTTATCGCAGCTCTGCCGGGCATCGAAAATGTTACAAATTTTTACAGGTTAGCGTCCGCCTGCGTCAGGGCGCTCCATGCGCAATGCGAGGCTGAGAAGTGTGATTCCGACTGAAGGGGTAATTTCTACTTGCCGCGAATGGTAGTTTTTACGGATGGTTGACATGTTCTGTTACAGGATGCGCTATTTCAGGTCGGCTCGGGAAGGGTTTTCTTGTCGCCATCCGCGGCCAGCAGCTTCTGTCCGAATTGATCCAGCCGCTTGTCCGCCGCCTGAAAACTCGATTGGGCGTGTCCCAGATGTTTGCCGACCAGAGTGAACTCGTCCTTGAATCTGCCGAAGTCTCCTTCGAGGCGGCCCAGGTACTGCATCACCTCCTTGGCCCGCTCTTCGATCTTCAGTCCCTTGAGGCCCAGGACGATGGCCTGAAGGTAGGCATAAAAGCTGTTGGGAGACACCGGGATGACCCGTTTGCCCATCGCATACTGGCTCAGCCCCTTCTCTCCGCCCGCAAAATCGTCCTTGATGATCGTCTCGTAATAGACGTTTTCCGCCGGAATATACATGAGGGCGAAGTCGTAAGTTCCCTCGTCGGGGAGGATATATTTGGTCGCAATCGCATCGATGTGTTTCTTGACGTCGCTCACGAACTGGCGTTTGGCTTTCGCCTTCTCCTCGTCTGTGCCGGCATCGAGGATGCGCTTGAAGTTTTCCAAGGGAAATTTGGAATCGACCGGGACCAGCGAGCCGCCCAACTTGATGACCGCGTCCACCTTCTCGCCGCTCCTGAATGCGAACTGCGTGGCGAAGTGATCGGCCGGGAGGATCTGGCCTAAGAGATCTTCGAGGAAGAACTCTCCCAGGCCGCCCCTGAGCTTGGGGGCGCGAAGGATCTCCTGCAGCGAAGCGATGTCTTTCCCGACTTCGTAGATTTTTCGATTCGCCTCCTCCAGGCTTCCCAGACTCTTCTGCACATTGCCCACGACGCGGGCGGCGTTATCGAGCCTCTCGCCCAAGGTCTGCTGGGTTTTTTGCATGACCTCCGAGCTTTCCTTGAGCCGGTCGTTCACCTGGGTCATCAGCTGTCCCAGTTGCTGATGAATGAGTTGCGTGCTGCCGTCGAGCACCTGCGTGAACTGGCCGCGCAACTGGTCGATCTGTTGCTGGATGAGGATCATCGACTGATCTTCCTTTTTCTCTCCCAGCATCGTTTGAACGCGGCGGAGCAAAAACCAGCCGAGAACGGCGACGCCGCCCAGGAACAGGAGCAGCAGCGCGATGGGATTCAGGGAGTCCACGATTTGGCTTGGGGGAGTTAAAGCAACCGAAGGGCGTATTCTAAAAGCTCGCTCAGTTTGCGCATTTGAGTGGCGCGCATCGATCTCTCTTCGGGCGGAGAGGAAAAATATTGGTCGAGGCTGCGCTTAAGGTTCCACTCGAGCAACTCCACGCACTGCTCCACGCTCATCTTCTCCGCGCGGCGCTGGCGGGCCTGGTGGACTTCCTTGAGCTTGATGACCTGACCCATCGTCGCCCATAGTAAGGAGGTTGCCTCTGCTTTGCAAGTCCTTGCAGGGCGTTGAAAAAGGCCGATCTGCGTCGTGGTCGGAAAGATGCCGTGCTCGTGGCTCGTGCTCGCGACGAGAGGACGAACACGAAGGCTCGAAGGACCGCTTCGAAGTGACACGAACACGACCACGAAGAGCGCGCGCCTGGTGGCTGTCTCAACTTGGACCTTTTTGACCGGCCTGAAGAGAGAGTTTTTTACAGTCCTTAGACCAGCGGCTCCTGCTGCGTCACGCAATGAATCGCCCCACGCCCGGTAACGAGCGGCGCACAGGGAATGCCGATGACGGCGCGATCCGGAAAAAGTTCTCGAAGGATGCCGAGCGCCGCGCGGTCATTGGGATGGTCGTAGGTAGGCGCCAGAACGACGCCGTTGGCGATGTAGAAATTCGCGTAACTGGCCGGCAGTCTCGCTCCTGCGTCGGCGACGGCGCCGGGCATCGGCAGCGGGACAATCGTGAGTTTTTTACCGTTCCGATCCTTCGCGCCCGTAAGACGCTCATAATTTTCCTGCAACGGGCGGTAATTTCGGTCGCGCGGGTCCCGCTCCAGCGCGCATACCACGGTCGTCGAATCGACGAACCGGGCGATATCGTCGATGTGACCGTCGGTGTCGTCGCCCGCGATCCCTTCCCCCAGCCAGATAACCTGATCGACGCCCAGGGAATCCTCGAGAAACTGCTCGATGCCGGCGCGGCTCAGGTGCGGGTTGCGGTTCGGATTGAGCAGGCACTGCTCGGTCGTAAAACAGGCGCCTTGGCCGTTGACCTCGATGGAGCCGCCTTCGAGCGCGACAGGATGCTCGAAAACCCGCGCGCCGAGGAGCGGGGCCATCGCCTTCGCCACGCTATCGTCGGCCCGGTAAGATTCATACTTCCCGCCCCAACCGTTGAAGATCCAATCGTTGAAAGCGAGCCGCTGATCGCCATCCCGCTTCACCACGAAGGTCGGACCGTAGTCTCGAACCCACACATCCACCGTCGGAATCGTGTGGAAAGTGACACGCTCCATGTCCGCGCCCGCCTGTCGCAGCCGCTTGTCGGCCTGATCTTGAGCGCGCTGATCGTTGACCAACAAACATACAGCCTCGCGCGGCGCGAGCGCCTTCACCATCTGCACCCAGATTTCCTTGATCTGGTCCAATTGACCCGGCCAGGCGTCGCGGTTGTGCGGCCACGCCAGCCAGGTTGCCCGGTGGGGTTCCCACTCGGCCGGCATGCGATAGCCCAACTCCCGCGGGCAAGGGGCCTGGTTATGTTTAAGAGAGCTGTTCAAAGGAATATTCAAGAGCCTTTAGCAAATGATTTGTCTAATAAGTTTTTGAAACACTCTTTTTTCAGGCCGGTCAAAAAGGTCCCAGATACAAGGCGCGCGAAGGTCCGCGAGCGGAGGCGTACTTTTCTAGTACGTTGACGCGAAGCGGGGCGAGCGCAACGCAGTAGATGGGCCTTTTTCAGCGGCCTGCTAGTCATCAAGGAAGCGCGCGGTCAGACCGCCGTACGCATCGATGCGCCGGTCCCGGAGAAAAGGCCAGCTCTGCCGCGTTTCGTCGATTTTTTTGAGATCGCAGCGGGCCAGCAGGAGATCCTCTTGGTCGCCGCCGGCGCGGGCGACGATTTCCCCCGAAGGGTCGGCGACGAAAGAGCCGCCCCAAAATTTGATCCTGCCCTCACGCCCCGTGCGATTCGCCGCCGCGACATAGACGCCGTTCGCCACCGCGTGGGCGCGCTGGATCGTCTCCCAAGCATTTTTTTGCGCCCTGGCCGCGGCCCGGGGCTCCCCGGCCAGCCAGCCGATCGCCGTCGGATAGAAAATGATCTCCGCGCCGCGCATCGCGACCAGCCGCGCGGCCTCGGGAAACCACTGGTCCCAACAGACCAGCACGCCGATCCTGGCGTAGCGCGTTTGAAAACAGGGAAAGCCGAGATCGCCGGGGGTAAAATAAAATTTTTCGTAGTAGCCGGGGTCGTCCGGGATGTGCATCTTGCGATATTTGCCCAGGATCGCGCCGTCGGCGTCGATCACCACCGCCGTGTTGTGAAACACGCCGGCTGAGCGGCGCTCAAAGATAGAGGAGACGACGACGATCCGCTTCGACCGCGCCACGCGGCCGAGCGCGTCCGTCGTGGGACCGGGGATGCTTTCCGCCAGCTTGAACTTTCCGGCGTCCTCGACCTGGGGAAAGTAACGCGAGCGGAACAGCTCCTGGAGGCAAACGATCTCGGCCCCCTTCTTGGCGGCCGCCTCGATCCTGGCGACGGCTTTGGCGAGATTGAAATCGGGCGCCTCCGCCGCGCTCATTTGAATGAGGCCGACGGTAACCTTGCCGCCTTTGCGCTTGCCGGGCAAATCGCCGCCCCTATTTCAGATGCCGGGCGAAGAAGGACTTGAATTTCTCCCAGGCGTCCTTGGCGGAGTCGGCATGATAGCTGCCGCGCTCGTCGCAGAAAAAGCCGTGCCCCGCTTCCGGATAGACATTCATCGTAAACGTCCTTTTGTTGTCCGTCAGTGCCTTGTTGACCTGCGCGACGTGGTCCTGCGGGATCATCGGATCTTTGCCGCCAAAAAAGAGGTGGATCGGGCAGTTGATCTCCCCGGTGCGGGAGAGCGGGCTCGGATTGCCCATCGGAATGCCGCCGCCGTAGAAAGAGACCGCCGCTTTGATGTCTTTATTGTGATGCGCGGCGGTCAAATAGGTAACCCGGCCGCCCATGCAAAAGCCGGTCACTCCCAGCGCGCTCGGCTTGACGTAATTCTGCGATTTGAGGTGCGAAATAACGGCCCCCACGTCGGCCATGATCTTGGGATCTTGCAGGCGATTCATGATGCCGACCGCCTTTTGCAGCTCCGCGTAAGGAACGACTCGCTCCGGCTCGCGATGATAAAGATCGGGCGCGATGGCCACATAGCCCTCGCGGGCGATCCGCTCGGTCACGTCCTTGATGTGCTTGTTGACTCCGAAAGCCTCCATAATCACGATGATCGCCGGCCGCGGCCCGCCGTCTTTGGGCCGCGCCTCGTAGGCCTCCATCTTCCCGTCGGCGGTGTTGAGTTGCAGCGTGGTGGTTGTGAGATCCATGTTTCGCCTCCTTTGAACAGTTTTTTTCTCGGGTAAAATCGCCCTCTGTCTATCAGATTTTTTTCCCTTGGTCTACCCCGTCCGCGCCGGCAGAAGGTTCCGGATCCAAGGCGCGCGCGCTGCGTGATCGTGTTCGTGTCACTTCGAAGTTGCTCTTCCGGGTTTCGTGTCCGTGTTCGTGTTCTTCCGGCCCGAGCACGAGTCACGATCACGAGCACGGAATTTAGCAAGGAGCCTTTTTCAACGCAATGGCGAGCTAGCGATTGGTGATGACCACCACCCCGGCAAACATCAGAAGAGCGCCGAGAATAATTCGTGGCGTCACCTGTTCTACGTCTCGCAGAAAAGCGGCGCTGAAGAGCACCGCAAAGAGGGGCGTCGTATTGAAGAGAGGGACCATCGCGGAGACCTCCCCCATATTGAGAGCGGTGAAATTCAGCATTTGCGCGCCGGCGGAGAGCACGGCGGCGCTCGCGAAAAACGGCACGCTCTCTCTCTGCGGCCGGGCAAGGTGGAACCTTCCCGTCATGAATAAAAACACCGCAAAGATCACGAGCGACGTGGAGCTGCCGATCGCCGCGCCGATAAACGGGTCGGGAAGCAGCAACAGCCCGGCCCTGCGCAAGTTTTGCGACACGGCCCCGCAGACCGCCGCGCCCAAGGGGAAGAGGACATCGATAACATTCCACCGGGCCTCCCCGCTGCGCCGCCACAAGATCAGCCACACGCTGGCGATGATCAACACCGTCCCGCCGTAGACAAACGCGTTTGGCTGTTCGTGAAGAAATACGACGGCCAGAGCGACCGAAACCAGCGGCTCGCTGCCGCGCACGGGACCGGCGCGGGAAACTCCGATGCGGGTGAGGCCCATGTAGTACAGAATCCGCGCCAGCAGAGGTTGGAAACAGCCGCTCAGGAAGAAGTAAATGGTAGCCGGAGACCACAGGAGATCGAGCGGGACATAGACCCAGACGTAGATCCAAAGCCAGAAAGCCGCCAGCGCGTAACTCATAAAGGCGGCGGCGATGATATTCGAGTTCCGCGCGCCGATCCGCACCAGCACGGCGTCGCCCGCCCAACCCATTGCCGAAATGATCGCGATCGCCTC
>Ga0156192_1151_pt1 | contig 17603 bp, 14 predicted proteins | sample RifCSPlowO2_12_FD_107845 | JGI IMG/M metagenome (GOLD analysis project Ga0156192, IMG submission 107845) | Deltaproteobacteria bacterium RIFCSPLOWO2_12_FULL_60_19
GCGGCTCCATCGCGTAGTGATAGACCATCGGGAAGGTGAACGTGTCCTCGAAGATTTCGTCCGACTCGGCGAAGCCCTGATCGACGTTGCCCTTCTCCACGTGCTCGTGGCTGCAAGTGTTGTTGCTCAAGTCTTCGTGGATCAGCGGCGTGCCGCTCCGCAGCGCGGCGTCGAGACCGACCGCCGCCGGAAGCTCTTCGTACCGGACATTGATAAGAGAGAGCGCCTCCTCCGCGGTCTCGCGGTCCTCGGCGGCGACGGCGGCGACGGGCTCGCCTACGTAGCGGACTTTCTTGATCGCGATGACCGGACGGCCGCTGTAGTAGGGATTGGTGTCCGAGACGTCGGCTGCGGTAAGAACGGCAGCGACGCCGGGCACCGCCTCGGCCTCTGAAGCGTCGATGCCGAGGATGCGCGCCTGCGGGTAGGGACTGCGGAGAATTTTGCCGTGCAGCATCCCGGGGATCGCGAGATCCCCGGTGAACTTGGCCTTGCCTGTTACTTTCTCTACTCCGTCTACTCTGGGGATGCTCTGCCCGACGTACTTCAACTGCTTCTTTGGCATCCTGACTCCCACAGGAAAATATTGAACTCAAATTAACAGAGCTACCGGAGGTCTGCAATCGGCGGCCCATGTAATCACCGGGCATCTGCAACAGCTCGTTAAGCCTCATGGAGGAAAATTGACTGTGATCGCCGGAGGCTCTGTGATAGTCCTCTTAAATAAACGGCCTAGTCGCTGTGCGCGCTAGGCCGCTAAGTAGCAATGACCGATTTGATTGTTCTGAGGGATAGCCTGGCGGTTATCCCTCGATGAGCTTCTTCCACTTGGCCCGGACTTTTTCCTTAAGCTCGGGGGTGGACTCGGCCACCGGCGGGAAGTCCTTCATCCACTCGAATGGCCGGCAGGCGTCGATCACCGCGCGCGAGTTGAAGCCCTTCTTGCCGGGCTGGATGCGCGGATCGAGCGGACCGCTCCAGCAGCGCCGGAGGATTTCGATCGACTCGACCGGATCGGAGCGCGTCGACAGGGCCCAGAGCACGTCGAAGGTGTTGGTGGGATCGATATCGTCGTCAACCACGATCACGTAGCGCCCCAGATAGGCGCCGGCGTGGACTTGCGAGGCCGCGAGCATCGCCTGGCGCGCGTGGCCGGGATAGCGCTGCTTGATGGAGATGATGTTGAGCAATCTGCCGCCCCCCGCTTCGTGGCACCACACGCCTTTCACATCCGGCACTCCCGCCTTCTCGACCTGCTCCCAGATCAGCGCGGATTTCACCATGCACTTGGCGATGGAGTAATCCGACGGCGGCCTTCCGGGCCGGGCGCAGCAGAGAATGGGCTCGTTGCGATGATAGATTCTCTCGACGCGCAGCACCGGCTCGGGCCGCGACGAGCTGGCGTAATAGCCGGTCCACTCGCCGAAGGGGCCTTCGGTCTTCACGTCGTCCGGCTTCATGAAGCCTTCGATGACGATCTCGGCGTGCGCCGGGAACGGGAGACCGGTCACTTCGCCTTCGCATACTTCGATCGGCGCCCCCTTGAGCCCGCCGGCGTAGTCGAACTCGGAAACGCCGTAGTCGATCTCGTTGCCGGAGGCCATGAACAGCACGGGGTCCTGGCCGACGCAGATAATGACCGGGCAGGGTTTCCCCTTCTCGAACCATTTGCGCCGCTGGATCGAGCCGTGCTTGCCGGGAGAAATATAGAGCCCCATGCTGCCTTTGTCGTGCACCATTCCCCGGTAAGCGCCGAAATTCACCCAGCCTTCGTCGGGATCCCGGGTGATGACGAGACAGGCGGTGCCGATAAATCGGCCGCCGTCCAGCTCGTGCATGAAGGGAACGGGGAACTTGAGGAGGTCGATATCGCCCCCCTTGAGAACGTTCTCAAGAATCGGGCCTTTCTTGACGACTTTGTGAGGGATCGGTTTGTGCTCCGCGAGCTTCTTGCGAAAAGCCTTGACGAGCTCCAGGCCGTTCAGGTCGAGCGGCAGCCCCAGATTCAACGCCATGCGCTTGAAGGACGCGTTCTGCGCGAACAGCGTACGGTACCCCTTGGGATAGCCCTTAACGTTGTCGAACAACACCGCGGGCACGGAGCCTTTGCTTTCATGCGCCAGCAGCTCCGCCAGCGTCCCCATCTCGAGGTTCCAATCCACACCGTCCACTTTTTTGAGCTCGCCCAGGCTCTCAACGATCGCCAGCCACTCGCGCAGGTCGGTGTAAGACGGAGTCCGGCCGGCTTTGATCTCCTCCTCGGCGAACTTTCTTGCTTCTAGTGCGGTCATTGTTTGTTCCTCCTAAATCTAAAATCCAAAATTGGTTAGCAGGCTGCTGAAAAACCTTTCGTCCACCCTTCGACGGGCTCAGGGCGAACGAAGGGACGGTTGAAAAAAACGTTAGAGATTTTCCGTTCGTGCTGGTCCCTCGACAAGCTCGGGACTGAAGGTTGTCGAGGGAGCCTGTCCTGAGTAAAGTCGAAGGATCGAAGCATGAATCCCACTTTTTCAGCGGCCTATTAGAGTCCCATCATTGACTCGTCGACGCCCTCGGTATCTTCGGCGGGGAGCCCATTGCAGCTTTGCGGATCCAGATGGAGATAGACCTTCTCCCCGATGTTCATGCTGAGAAACGGATGGGTGTGAACCCTGAGCAATTGGTCGCCGACCGCGATCTGGCAGTGGTAAGCATCGCCCATGAAGATCGCCTCTTTGATCGTGCCTTCGAGGACGTTCTCCGAGACTTGCGGCCGCTGCTTTATCACCTCGATGTGCTCCGGCCGGATCGACATCACTACCGGCTGGCCTTTCGCCAGGCTGGGCGCGGGAATAAAAGACAACGTGCCTTTGCTGCTCTCCATGCGGCCCGATTTGGAATCTCCACCCAGCTCGGTCACCTTTCCTTCGATTAGATTCGTCAGGCCCAGGAAGGTCGCGGTGAACTTTCTCTTGGGCCGGGAATAGAGTTGATGGGGCGTGCCGATCTCGATCAGTTTTCCACCGTGCATGACCGCGATCTGATCGGAGATGGCGAGCGCCTCGCCCTGATCGTGAGTGACGTAGATGGTTGTGATATTGACCCGTCTCTGCAGCGCCTTGATCTCGAAGCGCATCTGCTCTCTCAGTTTGGCGTCCAAGTTGCTCAGCGGCTCGTCCAAGAGCATCACTTTCGGCTCGTTGATCAACGCGCGCGCAAACGCGACGCGCTGCTGCTGGCCGCCGGAAAGCTTGGGCGCGGGGCGATCCTCCAGCCCCTGAAGACCGACGATCTTCAACACATCCCCCACTCTCTTTTTGATTTCGGCCTTGGGGCGGTGCTGGATCGTCAAGGGGTAGGCCACATTCTCGGACACCGTCATGTGGGGCCAGATGGCGTACGATTGAAAGACCATTCCGATCGGGCGCTTGTTGGTCGGAATATAGACCCGCTCGCCTGCGGAAAAGACCGCCTTGCCGTCGATGCTGATCTTGCCGCCGTCGGGCCGCTCCAGTCCGGCGACGCATCTGAGCGTCGTCGTCTTTCCACAACCGCTGGGCCCGAGAAAGGTGTAAAGTGAGCCCTCGGGGATGTCTAGAGAGACGCCTTTCAGAACATGGACCCTCTCTCTGTCCTCCCCGAAGAATTTCTCCAGATTCTGAATCTGGACCATGAACCGCTTTTCAGCCATTACCCCTCCCGTATTCGTGACTCGGTATTCGCTATTCCGCTATCCCGATCTTCGCGCCGAACTTGCGCGCGACGAAAGCCATAGCGACTAACAAAAGAACCATCAAAACCCCGAGGGCACAGACGTAAGTGTACTGACCCCCCTCCCAAAGGTCAAAGGCCATGATGGAGAGCACCGTGCTGCTGTAAGAGTACAGCAGGATCGAGGTGGAAAGCTCCCTCAGCGCGATGATGCTGATATAGATCCAACCGGCCACGAACCCCGGCATCAGCAGGGGCAGGATCACCTTGGTGAAGGTCTGGAGCCACGTGCCGCCGCTGGCAAACGACGCCTCTTCCAACTCTCTGTTGATCTGGATCATCGAGGCCGAGGCGGCGCGGATCCCGTAAGGCATAAACTTCGTCAGGTAGGCGAGCAGCAAGACCCACATGGTCCCGTAGATCGGGATCGGCAGCGTCAGATAGACCCAGATCAGGCTCACGCCCAAGACGATCCCCGGCATGGCGATGGGAATGAAGGTCATGTTGTCGAGAAAGGCCCTCCCCGGAACTTTCGACTTGACCGTGATCCAGGCGATGACCGATGTGAGGAGCATGACCAGAGTCGCCGACCCGACCGACAGGATGAAGCTGTTTTTGAAAGCCGTTATGGCCAGCGGATAATTCAAAATATAGTGGTAATTGGCGAGCGTGACTCTCTCGAGCAACTCCATCGAGGGAACGCCGTAGTAGGGAATGAAAGAAGACCAGATCAGGATAAACACGGGGAAGATCACCGCCAGCAGGAAGATGAAAAATGCGCTCGCGCAGGTCACATATTTCCACGGCCCCAGGTCGATGACGCGAGGGCGATAACCTTTCCCCGTCACCGTCGCGTAGCGCTCTTCCCGCCGGGTGATCTTCTGATAGAACAATACTCCGGCGGTGCTGATCGCCAGCAGCGTCACCGCATAGGCGCCGGCCAGGCCGAAATCCGACGGAAACTGATGGATCGCCAGAAAGATCTTTGTCGTGAAAACTGAAATCCTCGCCGGCACGCCCACCAGCGCCGGCACCTCGAAGGATTCGATGCTGCGGATGAACATAATGAGCAGCACGCTGAACATCGCCGGCCGCATCAACGGCAGAGTGACTCTCCTGAACGTCGTAAAAGTGCTGGAGCCGGCCGTCAGCGCCGCCTCTTCGAGCGAGGTGTCCATGTTCCGAAACGCCGCCGCCATCAAGAGGAAAACCAGAGGATAGAGGTGGATCGCCTCGGCCCAGACCATTCCTCCCATCGAGTAGATACTGAACGGCGCCGATTCCAATCCAAACACACCCATGACCACCAGGTTGATAAGGCCGATCTTCGGGCTGAGCAGCAGAATCCACGCGATCGTGCTCAGGATCCCCGGAATGATAAACGGGATCAGCGACATCACCATGAAAAGCTTCTTAAACGGAGTGTTGGTGCGCTCGTTGATCCACGCGAGATAGGTCCCGATGAGGAACGAGATCGCGCAACTCCCTAAGGCGAACTTGAGGGAGTTCCAGAACAGCAGGTAAAATTCCCTGTCGAAATAGGCCTTGACGTAGTTCTGGATGGTATACGCCGCCCCCGGCTCCCCGATCGGGGCGCTGCGGATGCTGCCATAGAGCAGCATGACGAGCGGGATGCCCGCCAGATAGACGACGAACAGGGAGCAGCCGATCAGGATCAGAGTTTGGGAATTCAGGAATCGCGTCATATAACCGGGCGCGGCGGGATTCAGCCGGCGGTGTTGATGTCATGCACGACCTGATCGGCCGCCATCGTCTTGCGCACTTCCTCCTCGATCTGGTTCCAGACATAGTCCTCATATTCCAGAAACTGCTTGCCGCGCTTGACCGCGAGAGGACGGGGGCGCGGCAGATCGATCTTCAGCGCGTCTTTCACTCTTCCCGGACGCGCGCAGAAGATGATCACCCGATCCGCGAGGTAAATCGCCTCGTTGATCTGGTGGGTGATGAAGAGGACTGTTTTCTTCGCCTCTTTCCAGATCCTCAAGAGCTCGAGCTGCATGATCTCGCGCGTCTGCGCGTCAAGCGCCGCAAAGGGCTCGTCCATGATGAGAATCTCCGGATCGACCGTGAGCGCCCTGGCCAGGTTGCAGCGCTGCTGCATGCCGCCCGAAAGCTCATGCGGATAGTGGTCTTCGAAACCGCCGAGACCGACGAGCTTGATGAACTTGAGCGCCCGTTCTTTTTCCGCCGGGCCGTCCAGGCCGCGGCATTCCAGGCCGAACAGCACGTTCTTGAGCACCGTCCTCCACGGCATCAGACAGGCGTCCTGAAATACCAGCCCGCGGTCGGTGCCGGGCCCCGTGACCTCGTTGCCGTCGATCAGGATCTTGCCACCGGTCGGCTTGAGCAGCCCGTCGGCGAGGTTGATAAACGTCGTCTTGCCGCAGCCGCTCGGCCCCACGATCGTGACGAACTCCCCTTCGTCCACCGAGAGATTGATGTTGTCCAGCGCCAGCAGCCTCCCTCCGGTTCGAGGCTGGTAGTATTCCATGCGCAGGCCGACGGTTTGAAGCTTGGTCTTGGCCATTTTTCCCTCCTAGAAGATACCGTAAGTTGTCCGACTACGAACCTACTTGAAGATTGCGTCGGCGGGTTGTCCGGCTGTCCATCCGCCCCATTGCGTAAAACAGGCTCACTTTTCTTGACAAGGGACAAACGATCCGATAGGTTCCTTCCGACACGCGTTTTTATACACAAAGAAAACAGAATGCAAGGGGTGGAGGCAGATGTTTCTGGCCTCCACTTTTTATTCCGATACCAAAACAGGGAGGATCTCTATGAGCGCAGACTTGGTGATCAAGAACGGCCACGTGGTGACACCGGCCGAGACTTTCAAGGGCGGCGTGGCGATCAACGACGGAAAACTCGTCGCCATCGGCACGGACGATACCTTGCCCAAGGGCAAGGAAGAGGTCGACGCGAAGGGAAAACACATCCTGCCGGGCATCATCGACGGCCACGTCCATTTCAGGGAGCCGGGATTGAGCCACAAGGAAGATTTCACGACCGGCTCAACGGCGGCGGTCTGCGGCGGCGTCACGATGGTCATGGACATGCCCAACGTCAATCCTCCCACGGCGGACGCCGACAAGGTGCGCGAGAAAATAAAAATCGCCGAGGGCAAGTTTCTCACCGACTACGCGTTTTACGGCGTCGTGGTGCAGACCAACGCGGATCAGATTCTCCCGATGGCCGAGGCCGGCGTCATTGGATACAAGATCTTCTTCGGCGAAACCATAGGGAACCTGCCCTTCCCCGACGACGGGATGTGCCTGGAGGCGTTCAGCAATATCAGCAAGTCCGGGCTCCCGCTCGGCATTCACGCGGAGAACCGCCAGATCATGGCCTACTACACCAACAAGCTCAAGGCGGAAGGGAAAAACGATCCGATTTACTGGGAGGCCTCGCGTCCGGCGATCTGCGAAGCCGAATCCGTCGCCCACGCGATCTTCTTCGCCGAGACGTTCAACACCAAGCTGCACGTCTATCATATGAGCTCGAAGCAGGCGGCCGCGCTGGTGCGGGAGGCGAAGGCCAAGGGACTCCGGGTCACGGCGGAGACCGGACCGCATTATCTCTTGCGAGATTACAAGGACATGGCGAAGGTCGGGCCGCTGCTCAAGATGAACCCGCCGGTGCGCAGCCGCGACCACGGCGAGGCGCTGTGGGACGGCCTGCTCAACGGCTACATCGACATGATCGCCACCGACCACTCGCCGCACACGCTGGAGGAAAAAGGCTCGGACATCTACGGCAAGATGACCAAGCCGGCGATCTGGGATTGCATCTCGGGCTTCTGCGGCGTCGAGACGGCGGTGCCGCTGCTGCTGACGGAAGTCAACAAGGGGCGCATGACGCTCAACCATTACGCCAAGCTGACTTCGGAGAATCCCGCCAAGGTGTGGCAGATATATCCCCAGAAGGGCGCGATCCGTCTCGGCTCGGACGGCGACGTGACCATCGTGGACATGGACAAGGAAGGCACGATCGATGTCAACAAGCTCCACAGCAAGAACAAGCCTTCGCCGTGGCACGGCTGGAAGGTCAAAGGCATGCCGGTCGCGACCGTCGTGCGCGGTAACGTCCAGATGCGCGACGGCGAGGTGGTCGGAAAGCCCATCGGGAAGCTGGTAAGGCCGAAGCTGGCGTAACCAGGTTCAAACCCGTATCCGTCGTTCCCGCGAAACTGGGGCATCGGTACTAAACGACCATCCGGTTCCGGGAGATTCCCTCCCTCACCCTCTCCCTAGGGAGAGGGAAGGGGTGAGGGTCACGCCAAGACGCCAAGATCGCAAAGGTTGGCCCGGAGGACTGAGAATAGTTCACGCTACACAACGCGCAGATTCATCGAGCCGATCCCTTCGATCTCCGCCTTGAGCGTATCGCCGGGGCCAAGCTCTTTTTGGAACGCCGGCGCATCCGGGTTGCCCGTGGCGATAAGATCGCCGGGGTAAAGCGTCGTCACTCCCGACAGAAAACTCACCAGCTCCGCCACTCCGTTGACCATCGCGTCGGTTTTCGCCGCCTGGCGCAACTCGCCGTTTACCCAGAGGCGCATGAGCAGATTGTGCGGGTTCGCAATCTCATCCGCCGTCGTGATCGACGGGCCGAGCGGCGCAAAGGTCTCGAAGCCTTTGCGCACGCAGCGGCTACCCGGCAGTCCTTTGCCGGAGCCATAGGAGCGCGCCGTCACGTCGAGAATGATCGTATAACCGAAAACGGCGTCAAAGGCCCGGGCCTTCGTCAGATGGCGCGCTTTCTTTCCGATCACGACGCAGAGTTCAAGCTCGGGGAAAATATTACCGGCGCCCTGGGGAATGACGATGGCCTCTTCCGGCCCGACGATCGCCGAAGGCGGTTTCAAAAACGTCTTTTCGAGAATCTCTTCCGGCGTCGCCGTCCCCGCCGTCCCTCGACCGCGCGCGTCGTCCAGTCCCGCGCTGCCCCGCTTGTAATTGGTCGCCGCCGCCCAAAGCTTCGACGGATTCTCGATCGGCGCCTTGAGCTTCTTCGCGTCGAGCGGAATTCGCGTTCCCTTTTCAACCGCTTTGGCCAGCGCGGGCTTGATCCGATCGTACCGAGCAATGAGATCGATCATCGACGCGTCTTTCGCCAGCGCGCCTTCCCGCGCGAGCGCATCGCTCACAAGTACCAACTGATCGCTTTGAACTACCGCGAGCTGATCCGGCTTCACAGACGCAAAACGCATGAATTACTCCCTTCGATCTCTCGTTCTCGCAGAGCGCTGAATAAATAACTTTCGTGCTTCGACAGGCTCAGCACGAACGGAAAATCTTCAACGATTCTAACACTCGATCCGTTCGCCCTGAGCTTGTCGAAGCGTGAACGCAGCGTTTTTCGGCACCCTCGTAGGTTCCTATAACTTGACCCGAGAGTTTAATCAAATCACGCTTGAGTTCTATCCGTCATTCCCGTGAAAACGGGAATCCAGAGTCTTTCTCACGCCTGGACTCCCGCGTCCGCGGGAGTGACGAATACTCTTTTCGTCTAAGGGTGATGGGTCTTGAGCCTCTCTGAAGAAGATACCGACTCGGTGCGTCCCGTGGGTTGGCAGCGTTAAACCGACTTACTCTTCACCCGTTCCGCCTCTTCCAGCGCGGTACGCTGCATGACCGCGTGGAGATCGACGGAGGTCATCGCGCAGTATTCCATCCCGTAGGTGGGGCGCTCGTCGGCCATCCCGTCTTCGAGTAGCCGCTGGAGCACCATCCGGTTGAACTGCCCGTGACCCATGACGCCTCCTTCATGTTCTTCGAGGTCCGCCTCGTGGTGAGTGGAGAAATAGACCGCCTGTTCCTTGGACAGCCCGTAGTGCGTCGTCAGCGCCTTGAACCAATCTCCCGCCCAATAGCCGATGCGCTCCTCCGTCGTCACGCAGGAAAACCATTCCGCCGCCGTCCCTTCGTACATGACGCCGCGCATGAAATCGATCTTGGCGCGAAACTCCGAAAGCAGCGGCTGGGTGAATACTTCTTCTTCCGTCAGGCCGAAAGCCGTCGCCGTCTGCATCATGACGAGATAGTGGCCCGGCGGCTTGGGATGGATGAATTCATCGGCGATCTTCTCTCCCAGCGGCGCCATCAAGTCGCGGTGCCGCTTAAAGAAGGTGAGGAACTTGTGATACGAGCAGGCGTTCAAAGTGTTGATCTCGATCGTCCATGCGCCCCAGTTGCGGAAGAACAGGCGGATCGTCTCCAACGGCAGCTTTCCCTGCGTCAGCTGCTGCATGAACGGCGCGCGCGTCACGCGCTCTTCCCAGCGCGCCGCCGACTCCCTGTAAAGCTCATCCACCAGCCCCTTCGCCTCCGCCGCCTTCATCTTCATCCCAGGTGTAATCTTCATGTTGTTCTCATCTTAGCTCTCAGCCATCAGCTCTTAGGGTTCTTGCATTTTGCATTTTGCATTTTTACTTTTGACTTTCTTCCCTATACAAATTCAGCGCCTCCATCACGGGGCGGTCGTTGAGCGAAAAGAGTATCGCCTCTTCCTTGTCGGAGGCATTCGAGTGACTGTGCCGGCTCCAGGTCGGCACGACAAAACAGTCCCCCTGTTCCCATTCGTATTTCTCGCCGTCGATCTCGCTGACTCCGCTACCGCGAAACGCGTGGTAGATCGTCGCGCTGGTGTGGCGGTGCGCGCGCGTCTTCTCGCCGGGGCGAAGCATCTGGATCTCACACGACATCGTCGGCAGCGTCCAGCCGCCGGTCAGCGGATTCACGTAGCGCAGCAGCACGCCGTCGTAAGGATCGCCCGCGCTTGCGCTGAGCGCCTGCAGTGCCGGATAGGTCTCCGTCCATTTGTAGCGCAACGGGGGATTTTTGAGCCCCTCGACCCCCCAGCTGGGCCTGGCTAATCCGAACCGGCGCGAAGAAAAATCTTGCGGCCTTTCGATCGGCTGTTGCTGCTTGGGAAACGGCTCGACGAACATAACCTCGAAAGCGCTGACCAGCGGCCCGTCATGACCGTCGAGCCAGACGATCGGCTGGTCGCCGCCGTTATGATGATCGTGCCAGCTCCAGTTGGGTGTGAGGATGAGATCGCCCTCTTCCATGAAGAACTGCTCGCCCTCGACCGCCGTGTAGGCGCCATGCCCCCGCAGCACGAAACGGATCGCCGTCATGTTGTGGCGATGGGCGCGGGCGATCTCGCCCGGCTTGACCAACTGGATCGAGGCATGAACCGTGCGCGTGGCCGATCTCACCTCCTGCTTGAGGCCGGGGTTGATGAGACGAACCGTCCGCCGCTCGGAACGGTCCAGCCCGACCAGCTCTCCCGCGCGCTCGAGGCTCTCGGAGATTGCGCTCCACTTCCACACGTGCGGCTTGACCGTCGGAATCGGCTCCGGCGACGGGCTGCGATCCACCGCCCAGTAACCCTCGAGATTTTTCTCTTCCATCTCGATATCCAGATCTTCAAGTCGCATAGATGGACCTCACGAACGACGATTCACCACAGAGACACAGAGTTCGCAGAGGGTTTTTTCTACTCCCTCTTCTCCGCGGCCTCAGCGCCTCCGCGGTGCAATCTTCGAGTCCTTCTTCACCACGAAGCCGTTTGGCTACGCCTGCTTCCCCAGCGGCACGCCGAGCTTCTCCAGCGCCGACTTGATCTTTTGGCGCGCCTCCTCCGTGAGCGGCTTCGACGGCCAGCGCGGGAACCGCTTCAAGTCGAACCCACGGAGCCTGAGCGCCTCGCGCTGCGAGCTTCTGCCGAAGACCGAGAAGAGCGGCTCCGTCGCCGCGAGGAACTCCAAAATCTTCACCTGATCGAGCGTGGCCTTCTCCCAATCCCTCTTGTCGATCGCCTCGACCAGCCGCACGCCGATCTCCGGCGCCGCCGAGAGCGGCGGGCTGATCGTCCCTTTGATCCCGACGAGCATTCCGGGAAACACGTTTCCGGCGGGGGCGAAGAGCGTGAAGTCCTTCCCCACCGCGCTCAGATACCGCTGCGCCTCGCTGATCGAGCCCTTGGCCAGCTTGCTGCCGAACACGCGCGGCGCTGCCTCGACCAGACGCGTCATCATCGCCGGCGTGATGTTGTAGCCGGAATATTGCGGGTTGTTGTACACGAGAATCGGCAGCTCCGTCGCCTGATCGACGACGCGATAGTGCTCGATGACCTCGTACTCGTTGTGATCGCTGTAGTAGTAAGGCCCGACAATCGCCACCGCATCCGCCCCGGTTGCGCGCGCGTGCCTGCCTAAGTCGGACGACGTGAAGGGATCGACCGCGCCGATGTGGACCATGACCGGCACGCGTTGCTTCACGCGCTTGACGGCGATCTCCACCGTCCGCTTGCGCTGCTCCACCGACATGGCCGGTCCCTGGCCGTAGGAGCCGTTGATAAAAAACGCGTTGACCTTCGACGCGAGATAAAAGTCGAGCAGCTCCTCGAAGACCTTCTCGTCCACCTCGCCGTTCTCCAGAAACGGAGTCGGCACCGGCATCACCATGCCCCTGATTGCTGAGATTGCGGACATAAAGTTCTCCTTTCTTCGTGGCCCAGCCCCGGACTTTAGAACAGACAGAGGAAGCCGTCAACCGGCCCTGAGCGGGGCATGTTGTTTTTTTTATCCCCGACCGTGACTGGGATAGTAGCTATTGCAGGATTTCACGCTATGATGTCCCGTAGAGATAGGAGAATGCAGAGATGGCAAAAAAAACGGATCGCATTGGAAGAGCCTTAGGGGCGACAAGGCAGTTTTCCGTAAACACGCGCGCCTCGGGACCCCTCGCGTGGATTCAACTCCGAGAAGAAATTGGCGCGCGGCTTAGCTCCAGGGGCGGCAGGCCCAGCGATCCAGAGTGGAAGTTGCGCAGGGTGATCCCCTTCAAGAAATCATCATGGGATTTTTTGCAGCAGACGAGCGGTAAGCTGCGAGTCAATCCCGGCCACCTTGCGGCGATGCTTCTAGAGCGGGGAATCGAGTCGTTTAAAAAACACCGCTAAGGCGCAAATCCGCGTCGGCTCGCGAAGCGAAGGCGATATTTTCATGTTTTCGCAATTGCGAAAACGTGAGAAGTGTGACAGGAGGACTTGGAGAGCGGGTTTTGGTGCACGTGATCTTTCATCCTTCATAATTTTTACTGTTGCCTCGCGCCTTTTCATTTCCCCCCTACAAATTCCCGATAAAGCTTCATGTACCTCTGATAGTCGCCTTCCGGCTTGATGACGTGAAGGTTGCCGCTTTCCAATAAATCGTCGATCGCCTTGGACGAGCTTTTCACTCCCCGGCGCAGGGGGATCTTGCCGGCGGCAACCAGCGCCTTTTGCCCTTCGGCCGAAAGATAAAAATCGACCAGCAGGCGCGCGCCGGCCGGATGGGGCGGATTTGCGGCGACGGCGATCGCGGAGAGTGTTGCGAAAGTGGGCGAGCCGGCCAGCCAGTCCACGGGCGCTCCTTTTTCCCGCATTGCTTGAGCCTTGGATACCTGCGTAAAGATCGCCAGCGGATATTCCCCGGCCGCCAGCAGGTTGATCATATGCGTAAAACCCTCGACCAGCCTTACATTCTGCTGGCTCAGTCTTTTCATGTAAGCGATTCCCTGCTCTTCGCCCCTGAGGCCCGTCATACCCGTCAATGCGTAGGGAACGCCGCTGTTGATCGCCATCAGGCCTTTGAAGCCGGGCTGAAGATATTCATCGTAGCTCTTCGGCGCCTTTTGCCTCGGCAGGTCCTTGGTATTGAACGCGCTGATGAGGAGGTCGGTGGTGGTCCCCAGCCAGTACCCCTCCGGGTCGACGGCGACGCCGAGCATCTGCTTCGCCTCGGAGGAGTCGATCTTGCCGATGACCTTTTGCTCCTTGAAATAGAGCAGCGCTTCGAGGCTGTTGCCCAACACATCCGCCTGGAGTTTTCCCGCGCGGTACTCCTGCATGACCCGCGCCGCCTGGCGGGCCGAGCTTAAGTAAACGTGCTGGACCTTGAGAAAGGGATATTTCTCTTTCGCGGCTTTAATGACGAACTCAAAGTCGCGCACGGTCGTCGTGGTGTAGATGACGACCTCGCCCTCCTTCTTGACCTGCTCAACGAGCGCCGGGGTTTGGGCGAAAGCGAAGACGGGCAACAGAACGGCGGCCAGTACGATCGCGATCCGGTGCCTCATCGAATTCCCTCCTCTCGTGCTATGAGATCTTCTCCATCGCGTCCGCGAGCGCGCCGCGAAAAGCGCGGTCGATCTCCAACGACTCCCGCGCGCCGCGCAGCGCCGCATCCTCGTCCGAGGCTGATTTGACATGACGGTTAAAGATCATCTCCATCAGATCGGAATGCGCCTCGTCCGCGTCCCGGTGAATTTTCATGTCGGGCATCTCGTCCCACTTGAAGCCCAGCTCCGCCACCCATTTTTTGCCGATCCTGTCCGACAGGCTTCCTCCCCGGACGATCTTGCCGTTGTTGCGCCGCTCCAGGATCGCGGAAGCGGCGAAGGCCTCGAGCCACGGCCGATCTTTCGCGAGGTGAAGCCAGGCGTAAAACGCCGCCCGCCCCGCCGGAAACGGCTCAGAGCCGTCAATCTCCTCCCGCTTGAGTCCAAGCGATTCGCCGGTCTTGACCGTGAGCGTATAGTGATCGCTGTTGCATCGCGGATCGTTCACCAGCTCGTCCTCTTCGTGCTTCCAGATGATCGCCTTCACGTCCAGCGGCGCGGCGCCCTGCACGTAGCCCCAACTGTCGCGCCGGTTCTTGATGTAGTGGGCGCTCTGAGTGACGAAAAAGCGCGCCCGGTCGCGGTTCAGCGGCAGCGTCAAAAAATGGTGAAACTCCGGCGTGGCAAACTGTTCGTTGACCATCCGGTTTAGCTCTTGAATCAATTTTCCCGGCTTGCTCATGGCTTGACTCTCTTCCTCTTCCCCGCCTTCCGCAGTGTCGTCTCAGAAGTTCGACAGAACACTCGCAACGCCATCAGTGTCATTCCCGCCCATTCGACGCGCTCAGGGTGGCGAGCCAGTCGAGCCACGGAAGCGGGAATCCAGAACCTCTACTAAATCTTCCCCTTGCTAAGGGGGAGACAAAGAGGGGGTATGGATTCCGGCTCTCGTCAGCCTTAGGCCGACTCCGCCGGAATGACGGATAAGGATGGGCGTTTTCACCGGCCTTATACACCAAATGCCAGGCTTTTTACTACCACTGGAACGTACCCCTCGCCATCCACCACCCTGCCGACATCGATGAAGTCCAGCTCCCCCAGCGAAATCTCGTCCACGCACGGGATCGCCAGCTCCTCTGCCAGCATTTCACCGACCACGCGGCCGATGTTCTGTTCGAAGACCAGGAGGCTTGGCCGTTGCGCCACGGGCAGCGCGGCAAGCGTGCGGCGGATTCCCAGCGCAACCTCCTGCGCCGCACCGTAACCCAAAAAGGGCGGGGACGAACAAACCAGCGCGAAAGGCATCTCTTTGACTTCAGGATCGATCTCAGCGAGCGCTCGCTTAATGACTTGGGCCGCTTTCTCGGCGATGGGGGGTTCCCACGTCAACTGCGCCAGAGAGACGCGTAGATTGCGCAGCGGCAATCTTTCCGGCTCCGGGATAAAAATTGTCTCGCCGCTCACCTGCATCGAGTACTGAGAAGCGCCGATCACCGTGGCGCGAATGCCTTCGCTTGAATCGATAATCCGATATCCCCTCTTCTCCGCCTGCTCTCCCACCTCTTTTCCGAGAAGCGGCCCCAGGTCGCCGAACACGGCAGACTCGCGCCGGTAGATGTATTCCGAAACTCCTCCGGAAAAGAGAATCCCGTCCACCGGAGGCAGCTTGCCCAGCGCAGGCATCACTAGGATGTCATCCCAAGGCGGATTCCCGCCGGCCAGCAGATCGAACAGCGCGCTCGCCATTCGCGCGGCGACGCGAGCGGGAATCTCAGGCGGAATCCGCCCGCCCATGCGAACGTCGCAGTTGAGGTCCTGAAGAAACCGCTCTCCCGATTTCTCCAGCCGGACAACGCCGCCGTTTCGATCGAATGCGATCACGCGCGCGCCGATGTTGAAGGTCGTGACGCCGGTAATCCTGCCCTTCTCCACCAGACTCGCTTTCGTCGTGCCGCCGCCGATGTCGATGTTGACGAGCGTCGTCCCCTCCTCCCGGCTGCGGTGCACCGCGCCGGAGCCATGCGCCGCCAGGATCGCCTCCAGCCTCGGACCCGCCGTCGCGCAGACGAACTGCCCCGCCTGAGCCGAGAAAAGCTCGGCGATTTTTTGCGCGTTGTCGCGCCGCGCCGCCTCACCGGTAATAATGATCGCCCCGGTATCAATTTGACTGCGGCTTAAACCTGCGGCCCGAAAGCTCGCCTCGATCAATTCTTCGAGCGGCCCGGCTTCGATGTTCCAATCCCCGGCAAACGGCGTGAGCAAAACCGGCGAGCGGCTGATGACTTTGCGTTCCAGGATCTCAGGCCGCCGCCGGTGAACGGAGGGATAACCCACCGCCAACCGCGAGAACATGAGATGCGAGGTCGAAGAGCCGATGTCGATCCCCACGCTAACCAAATGCGTGTGCGGCTCCGCCGTCCCTTCGTGATCGTGATCGTGATGGTGATTCATAAGGCTAAAAACCGTGTTCGTGGTTCGTGTTCGTGATCGCAAAGAAGAATTGATTAGCCCGAGCACGAGCCACGAGCACGATCACAACTAATAGTCTGCCGGCTCGCCCTGCTGCGTGTGCACATACCCCGTGCTCTCCATCGCTACTCTGCCCGTGTGAGCTAAAAAACGCGCCGTCTCGCGCCCGGTGTTGAAGTGCTGGTGCCAGGCAAACACCGGGATTACCAGCGTGTCCCCCTTCTTCCAGTCGTATCGCTGGTCCTCGATGATGCTGTAGCCTTCGCCGCTGAGAATATAATTCGTCTCCTCGTAAATATGGCGATGCGCGCCCGAGCGCTTGCCCGCCGGTATCTCGGCGACCAGCGTGTTCAGAATCTTGACATGGAATCCGAGCGCAGGATCGACCGCGTAGGCCACGCGCCCCATCGGCGTCGAGCCGAACTGCAGATTTTTACCCTTGACCAGCACCTTGCCCGCGCGCCTCCGCTTCTCCTCTCCTTCGGCGTAAGCCAGTTGCCGGTAGTAAATCTCCGCCGGCGTCGGCCCGTTCGCGCCGCCGCTTTTCTCCGGCTTCCACTTGCTTGAATCGAATTTGACGCGCGCCTCGGCCGGGATCTCCGCGCCACCCGGGATCAGCGTCTTCATCGCCTCCTCGCCCTTTTGCGCGAAAATCCAGTATTCGGGATATTTTTCTTCCTCGTAGATCGCGATGCCCATCGCCATCGACAACGGTCCCGTCGTCGCCGCGAGATAGAGCAGCTCGTCGCCGCTCTCGTTGTGATGCCTGTGCCACGCGAACACCGGCACGCAGATCATATCGCCCGGCTCCCACGGATACTTGATCCCGTCGATCACGCTATAACCGTGTCCTTTAAGAACATAGATCACCGCCTCGACCGTGTGGCGGTGGCCCAACTGCCAGCCGCTGAATTCCATCTCTTCTCCCGCGGAGCGCCGATTGATCCAGAAGCGAAACGTCCGCTGGTTAAATCCGAGCCGGGGATCGACGATGTAAACGTGGTTGTGCTCGGCAAGCTGCGCGTCGATCTCTTCGGCCTTCGTGTGAACGGGAGATTTTCTCCTCCGCTCCAGCTCCTCTTTGCCGAACCGGATGTGCTCCATCCGCATCCGCAGGTGATCTTCCTTCCGCGCCATTACCATGACGAAAGCTCCCTTTTTTATTTGAACTCTTTGAACTACGCGAACGTTTTGAACGCGTCGTGGATATTCAATCGATCGGCAAAAACAGCTCCGCAGGCTCGATGCCGGGCTTGGCGATGCCCTGCTCTACTCCATAGCGTATCAGCGTCTCAATCACCTTTCTGTTCGCCG
>Ga0156192_1154_pt2 | contig 17588 bp, 16 predicted proteins | sample RifCSPlowO2_12_FD_107845 | JGI IMG/M metagenome (GOLD analysis project Ga0156192, IMG submission 107845) | Deltaproteobacteria bacterium RIFCSPLOWO2_12_FULL_60_19
TTCTTTGCCTCCGCAAGTGTGATGCCGACCCGGAGCGGGGACCTGCGAGGTTTTTGGCGGGCGTACGCTCCTGAGCTTCCTTCTTTCACCATAGGCTCTCCGACTTTGGACCGCGGTTTACGATCCGAATACTTCTTGCCCTTCATTGCATTCCCTTTCACCCTCCGCCTTATAGCACGGTTTAAGCTCGCCACATATAGCCCAAGACTGCGTCTAACCCCGTCTCGCTTTGCATCTACACGGAAAAGAGGTAAGAGACCTGAATATCTCGGGAGCCGGAACATGAAGCTCAAAGACAAAGTCGCGCTCATCACCGGCGCGGGGCGGGGCATCGGCAAGGCGGTCGCGCTGCACTATGCGCGGGAAGGGGCGAAGCTGGCCCTCTGCGCGCGGACTGCCGCGGAGCTCGAAGAGACGGCGCAAGAGATTAAAGCCGCCGGCGCGGAGTGCCTTGCAACCACGTGCGACGTCTCTCTCGAACAGCCGGTGAGTAGTTTTGTCGGCGAAGCGCAAAAACGTTTCGGCAGGATCGACGTGCTGATTAACAATGCCGGCGTGATGACCCGGCCGGTGCCGCTGGCGGAGCTTGAAATCAGGAAATGGGACTACACGATGGCCGTCAACTTGCGCGGCCCGTTTCTTGTGAGCAAAGCCGTGTTGCCGGTCATGATGGGGCAGAAGAGCGGCGCGATCATCAACGTCTCCTCATCCATCGGCCGCGGAGTTTACGCCAACTTCTGCGCTTACGCTGTCTCTAAGTGGGGGCTTGAGGGATTCACACAGACGCTCGCTACGGAAGTAAGGAGTTACAGTATCCGCGTCAACTCGGTCGATCCCGGCTACGTCGCGACCAAGGTCACCGGCTACCACGGCGGCAGGCCGGAAGCCGTGACGGACGTGTTTGTGTTTCTCGGTAGCGACGAATCGAAGAGCATCACCGGACGGATGCTCAGCTCGTCGGGCTGGAAGCAGGAGATCGGAAAAAACCGAGGATAGAAGATAGAGGATCGCAACTTTCACGACCCTCCATCTTTATTCTCGATTTCGGTTTTGCGGGTTACTTCTTCTTGAGCAGATCTAACGCCGCGTTAGCGTTTTTCACCCCGCTGCCGTGATCGCCAGCGTCGAGATTTTTCTGCGCTTCCTCAAGCAGTCCCTTGGCTTTATCCTGATCCGCCTTGGACGCTTGAGTTTTTCCCAAAAGCTCCCGGCCTTCTCTGATCAGCGGCGCGCACCTCGCCCAAAGAGGCTGAGCCGATAGGATCAAGAGGCTGAACGCCGTCATTAAAAAGAATATCTTCCTCATTTTTACTCTCCTTAGCTCTGCAAATTCTTTTTGAAAAATTCTACGGTCTTGCCCCAAGCTTCCTTCGCTGCCTCAGCATGATACCGGCTGGGGTCTGTGTCATTATTGAAAGCGTGCTGCGCCCCCGGATAGATCGCATAGGTATAGGGCTTGTTGTACTTTTTCATGGCGGCTTCGGTCGCTGGCACCCCGCCGGTTATCCCTTTATCCTCGCTACCGTAATGCGCTAAGACCGGCGCCTCGATCTTTTCAACGAGATCTGCCGGGTTTGGAGTGCGGCCGTAATAGACGACCACGGCCCTCAACCCGCGCACCCGCGTCGCGGCATTAAAAACCTGCTCGCCTCCCCAACAAAATCCGACGATGCCGATTCGATCGCCGCGGACGTCCGAGAGAGTTTTGAGGTACGCGACCGCGGCGGCGGTATCCTCGGCCGTCGCACTCGCCGGCGCCAGTTCACGCATGTTCGACAAGCCACCGCCTTTGGGATTTACCTTTTCCGTTCCGCCGCCACGCGAGAGATAATCCGGGGCCAGCGCGACAAACCCTTCTTTGGCGAACCGCCGCGCGACATCGCGGGCATGGTCATTGATTCCCCGGTTCTCGTGGACAACGATAACCGCCGGATATTTCCCTGACGCTTTCGGTCTAGTCTGGTATCCGTAGACCGTCCCCGCGGGGCCCGGGAACTGCACGTTCGTCGAGGCAAGGCCCGGATCGTTGGGATCTACCTGTGCCGCGTGCGCCGACGGTGAGAGCAACGAATCGATCAGCGTCGTGGCTGCCGCCAGGCTTCCCGTCAAGATGACCGCTTTCTGGATAAATTCGCGGCGGCTGATGTTCCCGCCACGATATTCTTCGACGAGCTTCTTTATCTCCTCTGCCATAATCCCTCCTTAACTTTGAAGATGTTTTTTAAAAAACTCCAGCGTCCTGCCCCACGCCTCCTTGGCGGCCTCCGCCCGGTAACTCCGATCGTTGGTATCGTTGTTGAATGAATGTGGCGCGCCGGCATATATCTTGTACTCAAAAGACTTGCCGTATTTTTTCATCGCCTCTTCCAGCTTGGGCACACCGGATGTGATCCGCTCGTCCGCTCCCCCATAGTGGCCCAGGATCGCGGCTGTAACGTTCTTCACGTCTTCGAGGTCGCGCGGATTGCTGCCGTAATAAATCACGGACGCCGCGAGATCCTTGCTCCGGGTGGTGAATAGCAGAGCTCTGCCTCCACCCCAGCAGAAACCCGTGACACCGATCTTAGGACGGACAAAACTCTGGCTCTTGAGAAAGTTTGCCGCTCTGGCGAGGTCCTTCATGATCAGATCCTCGTCCAATTTACGGATACCTTCGGTAGCGGCATCCGACGTGGGGAAAGATGCCGTTCCGCCTTGCCGAGACAGAAGGTCCGGCGCCAATGCGACATATCCCGCCTTCGCGAGCCGTCGGGCCACATCGCGGATATGATCATTGATCCCGCGGTTTTCATGGATCACGATCACCGCGGGAAGCTTTCCGTCTCCTTTCGGCCTGCTAAGATAAGCCGCGATGGATGCGCCGTCTTCCGCCGTATACTTCACGTCCGACGATGCGAGCGAGGAATCGTGGGGGTCTACTTGAGCGGCATGCGCGGAGGTGGAAAAAAGTGAATCGATGAGACTCGTGGCCGCAGCCAGGCCCCCTGTTAAGACGATAACTTGTTGGATGAACTGCCTACGGGTGATCGTTCCGTTACGATATTCGTCCAGCAATCTATTGATCTCTTCTGCCACGACTTCCTTTTTTACCGTCTTTAATAGAGGGGAACGACCGCGTTCCGACTGCTCATCGTTTTCTACAGGCCCAAGAGTTTTTCCAGTTTCTCCGGATCGAATCCGACCACAGCTTGCCCATCGATGAGCGTTACCGGCGTGCTCTGGAACCCAAGCCCCAACAGCTCCTTCAGCGCGGCCTCGTCTTCGCGCACGTTCTTATCCACAAAGGCAACTCCCTTTTGAGAAAGAAACTCTTTCTCTTTGTGACACGGCCCTCAGCCGGGCTGGCTAAAAACAACTACGGACTTGGCCATTTTTTTCTCCTCTCAAATAGATTTACCACAGGCTCGTATGACCTACCATCCGGTGAACCTATTTGCAAAACGCCAAGTCCCGCAGAGAGTATCCGGCTGAACGGCCGGCGTCAATTCCCAAAACGGGTGGGTGTGGAATGACCCGCCTGGAGAGCCGCGCGGACGCGTCGGGCATTGTTATGCTTTAAAAATTGCTCGATCTTTGTTATTCTCTCCAAAACTTGGCTCCCACGAGAGCGGCATGGCCAATTCCCTAAGCAAACTAAAGCGCAAACCTATTTCGCTCGCCGCCTGGGCCGGCTTAGGCTTCTACCTCACCCTCCTGTGGATCATCGCCGGGTGGGCGACCGAGCTCCCCACGACCGCGCAGCCCGCTTCGGCAACCGAAGAAATCACCCGACACGTCCGGACCCTGGCCGCCGATGAGATGATGGGAAGAGGCGTCGGCACTCCGGGCATCGACCTGGCGCGGGACTACATCGCCGCCGAGTTCAGACAGTCCGGCCTGCTGCCGGGCGGCAACGGCCAGAGCTACTTACAGCGCCTGGAGGTGGTCACCGGCGTCGAGATCAAGCAGCCGAGCGCCGCGCGCATCGCGGGGCTGGAAGAGCTGAACCTGGATGCGGACTGGATTCCGCTCGGACTCTCCGGCTCCGGCGCCGTCGGAGGGGAGCTGGTCTTCGTCGGTTACGGCATCACGGCGAAGGAGTACGGCTACGACGATTACGCCGGCATAGACGCCAGGGGGAAGATCGTCCTGGCCCTGCGCTACGAGCCGCCGCCGACCGACGGCCATAGCCCTTTCCGCAGGCCGCCCGACGCTTCGGATCATGCGGCGCTTCGGACCAAGGTCGCCAACGCCCAACGTCACGGCGCCCTCGGCCTGATTCTCGTCGATCTCCATCCGACGCAGGACGGAGAAGACGAGCTGATCCCGACCCGGCGCAGCATAGGCCCCAACCAGGCCGGCATGATCGCCGTGCAGCTCCGCCGCGACCTCGTGGAACGGCGGCTCAGCGCCGCGGGGCTGTCGCTACGCGAGTTGAAAGACCGGATCGACCGCGAGGGAAGGCCTCACTCCCTCCCCATTCCAAACTTGAAGATTTCGCTCCAGGTCACGTTGGAAAAAACCGCCAAGCCGGCGGATAACGTCGTCGCTCTTCTGCCGGGCGCCGACCCGAAGCTGAAAAGCGAATACATCGTCGTCGGCGCGCACTACGATCACATCGGCTTCGGTTATTTCGGCACGCGCGACTCGAGCACCGAGGGGCACGTCCACAACGGCGCCGACGACAACGCGTCGGGAACCGCGCTGATGCTCAATCTCGCAGCCCGGCTCGCTCGCCTGCCGCAACGGCCGGCGAGGAGCATCGCCTTCGTCGCGTTCACGGGAGAGGAATTGGGTCTTTACGGCTCGGGGCATTTCGTGAACCACCCGCCGTTTCCCCTGGCTTCGGTCAAGACGATGATTAATCTGGACATGGTGGGACGGCTGCGAGACAACCGCGTCACCGTCGGCGCGGGAGACCTCGCGAAAGAGCTCCGCGAAATGGTCGGTCGCTCCGCCCGCGACTTGCAGGTCGAGATGGCGCCGGGCGGCGGGAGAAGCGATCATGCGTCGTTTCAACGCAAGCAGATTCCCGCGCTGCACATATTTACCGGAACCCACGCCGACTATCACCGCCCGTCGGACGACTGGGAAAAACTCAATATCGAGGGGATCGCCAAGGTCGGCGACATGGCGCTCTCGCTCGTCAGGCAACTGGCTGAGACCGGAGATCCCGCCGTCTTTGCCCGCTCGATCCCCTAGCCTACCCACATCTCCCCGTCCGGCTAAGGGTCCGTAATCCTTCACCGCAGCGCGAGCGCATCCGTCAAATCCATAATCCGTTGATAAGCTCGTAACACCTTGGAAACCCTGGCCGTCGAGAAGGCGGCGGGTGCAAGGCGGAGCGAGGGTTCGCACCGGAGCGTACATCGGCAGTACGTGAGGATGCGAGCCCGAAGCGACAACGCAGCAAGCGCCCCTTATCGACGGATCAGGGTCAAATGGCTGCTGCAAGTTGTCTACAGCTGTGGTATGGATAGTTGCTGATACAACACGGCAAGGAGGAGTTGCCCCGATGATCAAACTGTACGATTTCCCTCTCTCCACGAACGCGCGCAAAGTGCGGATCGCGCTGATCGAGAAAGGGCTCGATTTCGAGCGCATCCAGATCGACCTCGGGAAAAAAGAGCAAAAAAATCCCGACTACCTGAAAATCCATCCATTCGGACAGGTCCCGGCCCTGGACGACGAGGGGTTCATCGTTTACGACTCGACGATCATCAACGAATATCTCGAAGACGAATATCCGGAGCCTCCGCTGTTCCCCAAAGATTCCGAAGGGCGGGCGACGGCGCGGCTGCTGGAGGACCTGCGCGACAACTATTTCAATCCCCCGTTTGTCGAGATCTTCCGCGAGACCCGCTCCAAGCCCGAAGGCCAGCGGGATTTAAAGCTCATCGAGCGGGCGAAGGCTGAGATCGCGAAGTGCTTCGATCGGCTCGAAAAAGAGCTCGAGGGCAAACAGTATCTCGCGGGCAGCTTCAGCCTCGCCGACATCGCCTACATGCCGAACTTCGCCGCCCTGGAGCGCTTCAACATCCCGGTCGACCCGAAGCACAAGAACGTGCTCGCCTGGATCGCTCGGCTCAAGGCGCGCCCCAGCTACGCGGCCTCAGCCAACTAGAAAAAAACATGTTCGTGCCACTTCGAAGCGGCCCTCCGAGCTTTCGTGTTCGTGTTGGTCGCCGCACGCTCCGATCACGAGCACGAGTCGCGAGCACGGTATGTCCCCGATGATCCTCGCGTGGCTGGTCCACCTGTACACCGCCTCCGGCGCGGTGCTGGCCTTCTTCGCGCTCCTGCTGATCGACCAGAGCCGCTTCCAGCCCGCCTTCTGGCTCATGACCTTGGCGGTGGTGATCGATGCCAGCGACGGAACCTTCGCCCGCCGGGCGCGCGTAAAGGAGCTGATACCCTGGTTCGACGGCGACCGCCTCGAAGACATCATCGACTACTTAAACTACGTCGTCGTCCCCTGCTTCTTTCTCCTGCGCGCCGACCTGCTGCCGCCGAACGACGCGCTCTGGCTCGCCGCGCTGCCGCTTTTGGCGAGCGCCTACGGCTTCTGCCAGAAAGAGGCGAAGACCGCGGACCATTTTTTTCTCGGCTTCCCCTCTTACTGGAACATCGTCGGCTTTTACCTTTTTCTCCTGCAGATGCCCCGCCGGGTTAATGCCTTCGTCATTCTTATCTTGTCCGTTCTCGTCTTTGTGCCGGTGAAGTACCTCTATCCGAGCCGCAGCCCCGTCTTAAGGGGCACGACGGTCGGCCTCGGATGCCTGTGGGGCGTGGCGATTCTCGCGCTGATCTACCAACTGCCGCACCCGTCGGCCATTCTGATCTACGCCTCGCTCGCCTATCCCGCGTACTACGCGGCGCTCTCGCTGTGGCTCTGGCGCCGCCGCCGCTGACCCGGCGACGGTGTTTTTTTTCGTCTTCCCTTTGCCATTTGACACAACTTCCGCTACACTTTCTAAAATTACCCTCCGGGAGGCGCCGGATGAAACGCATGGCCAAACGCAGAATCGTGATATTGTTCGTCGCAGCGATCTTCGTTGTCGGCTCTTATCTTTTTTCTCCGTGGTCCGATCTCGGTGACACGGCCCAACCGCAAACTCCCAAATACATTTTCATCTTCCTCGCCGACGGCGCGGGCGTCGCTCACCTGGAAACCACCCGGATGTACAATCAGGTCGTCCACAACGAAGGACTGACGACCACCGATAAGATCATGAAGGAGGGGTCGGTAGGGCTGATGACCACCCATCCGGCCGATTCTCTGACCACCGACTCGGCCGCGGCGGCCACCGCGATGGCCACTGGATGCAAAGCGAAGGTCGGCTCAATCGGTAGCTGCGCCAACGGGACCATGCCGAAAACGGTCCTGGAAGTGGCGAAGGAGAACGGACTTCGCGTCGGGCTGGTCACCAACTCCACAATCTACGACGCCAGCCCGGCCGCTTTCGCCGGTCATGTTCCCGACCGCAAGCTCTACGCAACGATCGTCGACCAATATCTCAAGCTCGAGCCCGACCTGCTGTTCGGCGGAGGCAGAGATTACTTCCTCCCTAAAAATCAGGCGGGCAGCAAGAGGAAAGACGACAACGATCTCATCGCCGCGTTCAAGAAGAAAGGCTATGCCTATGCCGCAGACAAACGCGAGCTGGCCGCAGTCAAAGGGCCGAAGGTGCTGGGACTCTTCAGCCTGCAGGAGATGAGCTTTGAGCTTGACCGCGACAAGGAGAAAGAGCCTTCGGTATCCGAGATGACCCAGGCCGCCATCCGCATCCTTGAAGAGGGAAATCGTCGCGGCTTCCTGGTCTTCATTGAAAATGAGAATACCGACAGCGGGTCGCATTTGACGGATGTCGCCTCGGTGATCCACGCCTATCGCGATTTCGATCGGGCCGTTGCGTTGGCCTACGAGTTTTACCGCAAGCATCCGCGCGAAACCTTGATCCTGGTCACCTCCGATCACGACACCGGCGGGCCGGGCTTCACCCTGGCCCTGGAAGAGGCTTCCGGCCGGCAGGCCAAGCGCATGATCGCCACGGAAAAGGATCTCAAAAAAATCCACTCTATTCCGATATCGCTGAAGAAAGCCGCGGATATTCTGGGGCGAAATCCGACGTCGGAATCGATAGATCAACTGATGCAAAATTATTTCAAAGGGTTCACGCTCGCGCCGGACCTCAAAAAAATGCTGCTGGATCACCACATCCCCGGGCGAAACATCTACACGGATCCGATCGCCAACTGCCTCGGCCTGATGATCGCCAACAACACCCAGATGTACTGGCACAGCACGGGCCACACCAACCAGCCAGTCTTTGTCGCGGCCCTGGGAGTCGGCGCGGATAAATTCCGCGGCTATCAGGACAACACGGACTTCGGCAAACACCTCATGGCCCTGGTGCGCGACGATAACTCGGGCCGGTTGGGAACGAATCCAGGCAAGCCATCGAACCTGTGATCTAGTCCCGACCGCAGCAACACCCTTCACTCTCGACGCCGCTCCCGCGGCTGTGCCGATAACTTCACCGGCGCGCCTTGCGGTAGCCCACCGCGGAATATACGATAGCTACGCATTGAGGATGAGCGAATGGCTAATCCACTTGGCGACGGGAGCGAGCGAGTCGGCGTTTTGGTCGGCGGCGGACCCGCCCCCGGTATCGACGGAGTGATCAGCGCGCTGACCCTGGAGGGGCGCAACCGGGGCCGCGAGATCGTCGGCATCTACGACGGCTTTCAGTGGCTCATGGCGGGCGACACCGATCACGTGAAGCTGCTCGACCACGACGACGTTTCGCGCATCCACTTCCAGGGCGGCTCCATCCTGAACACCTCGCGCGCCAATCCGACAAAAAAGGCCGAGCAGCTCGAGGCGGTCCTTACCTCGCTCAAGAAACTCCGCATCGGCTGCCTCGCCACCATCGGCGGCGACGACACGATGTTCGCCGCGAGTCAACTGGCCAGGCGCGCGGCGGGAAGCATTCGCATCTGCCACGTGCCGAAGACCATCGACAACGACCTGCCCTTGCCCGGCGATATCCCGACCTTCGGCTTCGAAACCGCGCGCCAGCTGGGCTTCAGCCTGGTGCACAATCTGATGGAGGACGCGCGCGCCACCAACCGCTGGTACTTCGTGGTGGTGATGGGACGCTCCGCCGGCCACCTCGCGCTCGGCATCGGCAAGGCCTCCGGGGCGACGCTCACGGTCATTCCCGAAGAATTCGACGGGCCGGTGCGCCTCGAGACGCTCTGCGACCTGCTTGAGGGGGCGATGCTCAAGCGCAAGGCGTTGTGGGGCCGCCGCGACGGCGTGGCGTTGATCGCCGAAGGGCTGCTCGAGCGCCTGACCGCCGAAGAGATGACCGCGATCGAAGGGGTGCGCATCACGCGCGACGACTACGGCCACTTGCGGCTGGCCGAGATGGACCTGGCCTTTATACTCAAGACGCAGGTGGAGCGCCGCTTTGTCGAGCGCAAGGAGCCGATCGGCATCACGCACAAGAGCATCGGTTATGAAGTCCGCTGCGCGCCGCCGCTGGCGTTCGACTGTGAGTACGTGCGGGCGCTGGGCTACGGCGCGGCCGAATTTCTTTTGAATCCCGGCCCCGAAGCGGCCAAGCTCTCCGGCGCGCTGGTTTGCGTGGAAAACGGCAAACTCCGTTATCTGAATTTCGATCAACTCCTCGATCCTGAGACCGGCCGCACCCGCGTCCGGCGCGTCGACGTCGCCAAGCCCGCCTATCGAATCGCCCGGCAATATATGATCCGGCTCGAGCGAGAGGACTTCGACAACCGGGAGAAGCTCTCGGCCCTGGCAGCCGCCGCGTCGACCGGCGCGAGAAGCTGCACGCCCGAGGAGTTCGAAAAGCGATTCCGTTACCTGGTGACGGAGATCCGAGGAGGGCTTTGACCATGGCGGCGCGCGTTGCGATCAACGGCTTCGGCCGCATCGGGCGGCTGTGCTTGCGGACCATGCTGGAGCGTGCGAAGAGCGCGCTGTCGGTCGTGGCGATCAACGACATGGCCGACCTTCACACCAACGCCCATTTGTTCAAGTATGATTCGACCTATGGAACATTCACCGGCGCGCTGGAAGTCGGAGAAGGAGTGCTCCGCGCCGGCGGCTGGGAGATCGCCGTCCTCAATCAGAAAGATCCCTCCAGGCTTCCCTGGAAACAGCTCGGCGTCGATATCGTCATCGAATCGACCGGCGTCTTTACCGACGGCGAGCAGGTCCGCGCCCATCTGGTTGCCGGCGCGAAGAAGGTCATCATCACCGCGCCGGCGAAAAACGAAGACGTAACCGTCGTGCTGGGCGTGAACGATTCGAGTTACGATCCGAAAAAGCACCACATCGTCTCCAACGCCTCGTGCACGACCAATTGCCTCGCCCCAGTGGCGAAGGTCCTGCACGAAGTATTCGGCATTGAGCGCGGCCTGATGACCACGACGCACGCCTACACCAACGACCAGCGGATTCTCGATCTCATGCACACAGATCTCCGGCGCGCGCGGGCCGCGGCGATGAACATCGTGCCGACCACTACCGGAGCGGCCCAGGCCATCGGACAGGTCATCCCTGAGCTTAAAGGAAAACTCCACGGCATCTCGCTCCGGGTCCCGACCTCCACCGTGTCGGTCGTCGATTTGGTCGTAGACCTGAGAAAATCCGCCGCCGCGGCCGAGATCAATGCGGCGCTCAAGAACACCGCAGAGGGACGTCTCAAAGGGATTCTCACCTACTGCGACGAGCCGCTGGTATCGAGCGATTTCCGCGGCCATCCCGCCTCCGCGATCGTAGACGCCCTCTCCACCGTCACGCTGGAAGGCAAGATGGCCAAAGTTCTCGCGTGGTACGACAACGAATGGGGCTACAGCTGCCGGGTGGCCGACCTTGCGGCCCTCATGGCAACGGCGGCGTAGCCGAAGAAAGGAACGGACGATGGTAGCCAAAGATATTATGACCCGGGATGTCGTTACGGTCGGTCCGACGCTGGCGGTCAAAGAGCTGGCGAAGGTCTTCATGAAGAACCGCATCAGCGGCGCGCCGGTCGTGAACAAAAAAGGCAAAATCATCGGCGTCGTCTCCGAGGCCGACATCGTGGCAAAGAAGGGCAAGCAGGTAAAGAATATAATGAGCGCGAAAGTGATTCAGGTCGATGAGGGGACGGCAGTTGAGGCGATCGCCTCGATCATGACGCATCACAACATCAAGCGCGTGCCGGTGATGGAGGAAGGCAAGCTGCTCGGCATCGTCAGCCGCGCCGATATCATCCGCGCCATCGCCATGGGCAAACACATCGCCCTCCACACGCCGGTGTACGATTTGTGATCGCAATGCTGTAAGTCCACGCCTCAAGCCTCGTCTCGCCACGATCACGGTTTTTATCGTCCAGGCCATCCTCAAAGGTAGAGTTTAAGCAAATCATCGGGCGCGGGACGCGAGTCCGCGACGATTATGGGAAGTTTTATTTCAACATCCTCGATTACGCGGGCAGCGCAACTCGCCTTTTCGCGGACCCTGAATTCGACGGCGAGCCGTCGCTGATCTCGGAAGAAGAGATCAACAAGGAAGGCGAGATAACCTCACGGACTTATAAAGAAGTCGGTGAGGAGATCGGCGACTTGCAGCAAGACCGTGAAATTCGACCGGTCATAAGCGATGATCTTGAAGGTCAGCGGCGGAAGTATTACTTCGATGGCGGCCAGGTAGAGATCGCGGCGCATCTGGTTTACGAGTTGGACCCGGACGGAAAACAACTTCGCGTCGTTAGACTCACGGGTTACGCGGCGGAAAAGATCAGAACCCTATGTCCGTCACTTGTAGAGTTGCGCAGACGCTGGGCCGACCCTGCTCTGCGCTCCGAGATCATTGCGCGACTGAAGGTGTTGAGAAGTCGCTCCACAACGTGAACGCGATCTTTTTAGGGCAGTTTAACAGCCGCTTTGATTATGTTCTCAGCGAGTTTGGCCATGATCGCTTTCCTCCAGAGCCACAACTATAACCCATGTTCTTGGTTTTTTCATCTTGTGTAGAGAAACGTCTCCAAACCGAAAGCGCCGCCGCCGAGGAGGCCCAGCGCGACGAGTGAGGCCAGCAGCGAGAAGGGAAAGTCCGCGCTGCCGACAAACTGTTTCTCGACAAAATTTCTTGTGCTCGCGACGAGCATAATGACCGCCAGCAACGAAGCGGCCAATCGAGTCCCCAGTCCAAGCAGAAGCATCAGCCCGCCGAAGACTTGAATCGTGCCGATAACAATGGCCAGGTGGCGCGGAAAGGGCAGTCCTAGCCGTCGGATACTGTTGGTTAGACCTTCCCGGCTCGCCTTGGTGCCGCTCTCTACTCCGGTCATCTTGGGATAACCGTGAGCGACAAAGATGAGGCCGATACCTAAACGCAGGAAGAAGAGTCCCCAGTTTGCTCCTGATTCCCAGGGTTGCGTCAACTGTTCCCTCCCTCGGCGCGGAGAAGGTTGGTTTTTTCTTTGTCGATCTCCAGCGTGACGGGATCTATGACTACCTTATACATCTCTCTCGCCTTTTTGACGGAGATAAATTCCTTAACCACGTCCATCCTGACTTTCTCCGGCTCCCGCTCGGCGGGATTTCCGACGCCGGCGCCGCCGCCGCTGATCTTGAGCAGGATGTCGCCCGGCTTAAGGTCGTAGAGCCGGTGGCCTCTGAGCAGGCTCTCCTCCCCGTTTCGAATCAGCGTGGTCTTGGAATTGGGCGTGGGCTCGCCGCCCAAGGCGCCCGGCGCGCGCACGATCTCGCCGTCGGAGCTGCCGGTGGCGATGCCCGCGTCGCCGCCGACGTTCTCGACTTCCCAGTGGATGCCCGACGCGCCGCGCCACTTGCCCGCGCCCGAAGTGTCTTTGGCGAATTCCCAGCGCCGCGTCCGCCAGGGGAAGCGCATCTCCACCTCCTCGACGTTGCCCTTGTTGACTTCCCCGAGCGCGCCGATCGAGGTCGCTCCTTCGTAGCCGTCGAATCCTCTCGCCGCGCCCGCCCCTCCGTCCATGTCGAAAGTGGTCACGACATATTTCTCGTTGCTGCGCGGATCGAGGCCGAAGATGTAGTGACCGTAGCGCTTGCCCCAGCTGGCGATGGCCCGCTCGGGGACCGCTTTGGACATCGCGCTGACGACCGACTCGATAATCTGATGGCCCATGCTGACGGGCGACGCCCCGACGGTGGCCGGATATTGCGCGTTCAACACGGAGCCGGGCGGGGCATAAACCGTGATCGGCCTGAGACTCCCCTCGTTGTGGTATTCGCCGAGCGCCGGATCGAGAAACATAAAGAGCGCCGAGAGCGAGTTGCTATAGGTGGAGTTGAAGACGCAGTTGACAAATCCTTTGCGCTGTTTATCGCTCTTGGAAAAATCCACCTTGAGCGTGTCGCCTTTGACCGTGATATCGCAGCGCGCCCAGACGGGGACGTCGAGCTCCGTTCCGTCGTCGTCCGTCGCCGATTCGCCGTAGTAGGTCCCGTCGGGAATTTTTTCGATCGCGGCCCTGACCGTATTTTCCGTCCGCGCCATCATCTCCTCGACGCAGGCCAGCACGGTCTCCCTGCCATATTTATCGAGCAAGGCGACGATCCGTTGCTCGCAGAGTCGGGTGGCGGCGATCTGGGCGTAGTTGTCGATGCGCGTCCCTTCGGGCCAGCGCACGTTGTTCAAGATCAGCTCCATCACATCGGCCCGCTCTATATCGCCCTCCATGACTTTGATGCCGGGAATGCGCAATCCCTCCGCGTGGATGTCGTAAGCGTTGGGGAAGTAGCCGCCGGGATAGGCGCCGCCGGTGTCCATCTGGTGCGCCCGGCAGAAAGTGAAGAACAGCAGCTCGCCCCGGTAAAAAATCGGCCGATAAAAACCCCAGTCGGGCAGATGGCAGCAGTAGCCGTTGTAGGGATCGTTGACCAGGATCACGTCGCCGGGGTTGAGATTGCCTTTGAATTTGTTGAGCACGTACTCGACCGAGAGCTTGCCGCCTAGATACTGGACCGACAGGCCGATGGGAACCGACACCGTCCGCCCCGTCCCGTCCCACACGCCGACCGAGACGTCGTGCAGTTGCGCGATCAGATAGTTCTGCGAGGTGCGGTCGATCACGTGGCGCATCTCTTTGCAGATGTTCTGGAACGAATGCCACACGGTAGACAGAGTCATAGGATCGATTTTGCTAAGGCTCATGGATTCGCCTCCCTAAGGATTTTTACGCTTCGAGCGCGCCATGGTTGCGCCATTCGGCGAGCCGCGCGATTTTTCTCTCGGCAACCGTCACGGCCTCTTGCAGTTCCTGCTCGTTTCCCGCCCGGATGCCCGCATGGGTTGGAATACCGTCTTCAAACGCGTTTGGCAAGACGGGCGGCGAGTGAGCTAGCGACCTAACGGGTTAGTGATTGCGTTCGTGATCGCTCAAAGAAGGAGAAACTAGGGAAGCCTGCAAAGCGTAGAAAATGGTTTGGGCGGTGCAGCGTTTTGAAATGTCAAAAGTAAAGACCAGAACCTCACCCACTGCCGGAACGCAGAGAAGCTTACGCGGATGATTTTGGCGGCGAAAGTGATGCGCTAAGATCGGGACTCAGTGCCTCTTGGGCGAAAACTTCTAAAAGTACTCACACATAGCGTGGTCCGACCCGTGTGTCCACTGCCCAAACGCAAATATCGCAATTCTTCTCTGACACCGGGCTCCGTCTCCTGAATGAACTACCCCGTGGCCGGTCATGCCGCTTTGCGCCTTGCTCTTTTGGCTGGCTCCAACCTCATGCTGCACCCCATGGCGGACAAAACATTCATGATGGTCCCGATCCGTGGGTTCCTGCCTTTTGAAAGTGCTTTATAAAGGCTTTCCCGATTGAGGCCCGTAGATCCCGCGATCTGCGTGAAGCCATAGGCCCGCGCAACGTCTCGAAGGCCCAAAAGCAAAAGATCCGGGTCGTTTTCTTCGAGAATAACATTCAGATATGCGATTGCGTATTCTGGACTCTTGAGGCGTTTGTCCAGACCTTCCTCGTAAGCTCTGCTCGCCGGATAGATCTTTTTTCTTTTTACTTTCATCTCGTTGAACCCAAGTGTAGCCAATTGGCTACGGCCTGTCAAATCGTCCGCGTCTCCCGGACATTTCAGCGTTTAAATGCTCGCGAACGCTGGCCGCTTTTTCAGGAGATCCAAAATCGTTGAACCTTGCGTGGCCCGGCCCGTGTGCCCCAGCGGATAGATCGTAACGAGTTTATGCAGGCCGCCGCTCCCCGTGTTTTCGTGTTTTCGCAATTGCGAAAAGACGAAAATATGACAGAAGAAAATATGCTCAAGGGGGAAATAAGAGGAGCTTGGGCGCGGAAACCAGATCGTCATCGGCGCCGGCACGCTACGCCGCGCGGCTGCTGAAAGGGCGAAACGATGGAGATCACTTGTTCCGCGGAAATCGACCCTTGCCACGTTTTCGCAATTGCGAAATCATGGCAAGTGTCATCAAGAGGATGATAAGACCCGGAGCGGACCGGCGCGATGTGTTGATCGGACGGATTAAGTGAATGGAATAGCGGTGGCTTTTTAGGTTATTCAGGATTTTGTGTGAAGCAGGCCTCGGAGTTTGCACCGCAGAGTCGTCCTTCGACACCGCTCAGGACAGGCGCCGGGCGCAGAGAAAATCGCCTAAAATAGCAACTTGAACAAACCCTCTGTGTCTCCGTGGTGAATATCTCTTCACAGGAAACCCGGAACGAACACTTTTTAGGGGTGAAACATGCGATCCAAAAGAGTGAGTGGGTCGCGGAACGCGCAACCGATACCGGCTCAAACACCCCGGCGAGATCAGAAGCCTTCTCGGCGCCCTTTCCCGCTTTGTGAAGGACGCTTCCGCCGTGCGGCGCTAGATTCATTCGCTCACAACCGGACGTTTCCACACTTTCGTAAGTCCGAAAACGTGAAAGTGTCGATTCGGCCTCGCCCTCCCGGCGATAGTTGCGTAGTTGCGCAAGTGCGCAACGTCCAGACCAGGGATCGCGTAGCCGGGCATCACGGACGGCGAAGTGCGCCAGCGGCCGGATCTTTCAGAGCGCGTGAAAAGAAAAGTCTTCTGCGGAAACGCGTGGCATGAATCACGAATTGCGCGGCACTATCCGACCAAGAAGCAGATAGCGTCGAACCCGCATATCTCGGCAGAAATTGCTCAAACGCCACTGCCGTGCTATTCTGCCGGCGAGGTTAATACGATGAACAAAAAAGAGTTGATAGCCAAGGAGATTGAGCAGGTCCCGGAGCCCGTACTGGAAGAGGTGCTGGACTTCGTCCGATTTCTCAAAAGTAAGCGTATGCAGGAAAAGCTGGAATCTAGCCTGCTGAGCGAAGCCTCCCTTAAAAAGGATTGGCTGAGACCTGAAGAAGACGAGGCTTGGGGAGATCTGTGAAGGGCGATGTGGTGGTTGTCCCCTTTCCGTACCGTCTCTTTACAGCGGATCAACGCATCGTCCTCTACAAAGCGGGCCATCTCAGAAACGAAAAGCTAAGAGAAGTGATTCGAAAGATCGTGGAGATTGTGCAGCACTGACCGCGGAACGCAGCCGTTCCGGCGCCCGTCACCGATCCCTCGTGTCCCAGCCGCACACAACAAAAGACACGCCCCGCTTTGGTTTTCCAAATTCATCGATTCGGCCTCGCCCTCGCGGCCATCGTTGCGTAGTTGCGCAATTGCGCAAGTACGCAACATCCGGACCAGGGATCGGGTAGGCAGATATCAAGTATGGCGAAGCGCGCCCGCGACTGGATCTTTCAGATGCAGTACGTTGCAGACACGGGACAGGAAAACAGAATTCATCAACTGGAAATGCTGCAAGATCTTCGAGGAAAGGCCAGAGACGAACATGGTTCCTTCGGTTCGATGACAGTAAGTAGATGGGCCGGTTTGTTAGATGACTTAAAAGCAGAGAAACTCGTGAGCAGGGACATGGACGTTAGCACTTTGTTTGATTCGACCTTCCTGCAAGATTTAGAACCGCCAGCTAATTAAGAATCTCGCTGTCGCCTTAATTGGCGGAATTATTCAGCGAGCTCTTCATAAACCTCCCGCCGGTGACCGATTGCGAAAATCTTAATCAGCCGCTTTTTTCGATCGATCTCGTAGACGATGCGAAATGCAAGCCTAGGAACCGGGTAGAGTAGAGGACAGGCTCAACCATCGTTAGGTCACTCCATGCGGTGCTGAAGGGCGGGCCTGGTTCCTCAGATTAGGGAGCACTGTCGGCTTGTCGATTTAATTTTCTGGTTCGTCTGGGTTTCCTGTGAAGAGATATTCACCACAGAGATATCTGACGCGGCGCGGCGGTATTAACCTAAAGCGTCCGAGGAATACCATTTAAAATGTACTCCCAGCTTAGAGGGGTTATCGAGATCAATAATACGAGGGTGGTCGTTTACTTTCATAAAAAAGATTTTTGTCGATAAAAAAGCTTTTGACATTTTTCATCCGACCCGGATGTTTCCCCGAATCACGACGGCAAAGTTTTGCGAGGCCTGTACAGTCGCTGGCATTATAAGTGAAAATGGGCGACAAAATCTAGCGTCCGGCACGCTAGCTGCACCGCCGCTT
>Ga0156192_1124_pt1 | contig 17264 bp, 15 predicted proteins | sample RifCSPlowO2_12_FD_107845 | JGI IMG/M metagenome (GOLD analysis project Ga0156192, IMG submission 107845) | Deltaproteobacteria bacterium RIFCSPLOWO2_12_FULL_60_19
CGTAAACCTCTTCCGGCTCTCCCACCTGCTCCACGCGGCCCGAGTTCATCACCGCGATGCGGTCCGACAGCGACATGGCTTCCGTCTGATCGTGAGTCACGAAGATCACCGTGACGCCGGTTTTCCTCTGCAAGGTTTTCAATTCTTCGCGCATCTGATCGCGCAGCTTGGCGTCGAGATTGCTGAGGGGCTCATCCATGAGCAACAGCACCGGAGAGTAAACCAGGGCGCGCGCCAGCGCGACGCGTTGCTGCTGTCCTCCGCTGAGCAGCGTGGCCGACCGATCTTCCAAGCCGGTCAGGCTGACCAGGGCCAGCTGCTGGCTTACCTGCTGCCGCATCTTTGGATCTTTCCACCGCCGCAACTTCAGCGGGTAAGCGACGTTCTCAAACACCGAAAGATGCGGCCAAACCGCGTACGACTGGGGAACCAGACCCATTCTCCGTTTTTCCGGCGCGACATGGAGGCCCCGGCTCGCCGCCGTCAAAGGCTCTCCGTCCAGGTAAATTTCCCCCCGATCCGGCTCTTCCAAACCCGCCAGGATTCTCAGCGTCGTCGTCTTGCCGCAGCCGCTGGGACCCAGCAACGTAAAAAATTCCCCCTTCTCTATCTCGAGCGAGACGCCCTCGACCGCCGCGGTGGCGTTGAAGAATTTCGTCACATCGCGGAGCTGCAGAAACGGCTGTGCCACGACGCCTCTCAGCGCAACAGCTCGCGCGCGAGGTTGCGCACCTGATCGGAATATTTTCGATAGCGCCACTGGCTGATCATGATGTGCTTTTTCCCCGGCTGGATGCGCTCCCATGGCTCGACGACTTCTTTCACGACCTCCTCGGGGACGTCCATTCGGAGCGAAGGCGAAAGAGCGTGCTTGACTTGCGCCGTCTGTCCCTCCCGCGACAATAGCCAGTTGATATAAACTTTCGCCGCGTTGGGATGCGGCGCCTGCTTCAACAGCGACAATTGGTGCGTCCCCGAGGACACCGCCGACCCCTCTTTCACCTGAGTCCAGGGGATCTCCTTGATCGGGAATCCCTCGCGCTGCAGGCGCTTCAAATCTTCACTGTCCGGGAAAACGCTCACGGCGTGGCGCCCGCGCGCCAGCCACTCGATCGCCTGCTTGCGGTCCGTGCTCGTCGCGGCGTTGGTCTCGCCGAATAATTTCCGCAGGAACTTTTCGCCGAGATCGGGCTGCAGCAGAAAAAAGACCGCTCCGCCACCGCCCGGACCCGGGGCGCGCACGTCCTGCATGACGATCTTGCCTTTCCATTTGGGGTCGACGATGTCCCAATAGGAGCGAAAGCTGGCGGGGTCGGCAAGCTTCGTGTTGACCGCCAGCAGGCTCAAGAACTCGCCTCGCATAAGAAACGAGTATTGCTGTTGCTCGTCGTCCGCCCAGTGGAACTTGCCGTCGATCCACTTGCTCTGATCCTTGGCGTCGGGATGGATCAAAGCAGGCGGTATGGAATCCAGAGCGCCGGCGGGCAGCAAAGCCTCGACCAGATTGGTGCCGCCCACGATGATATCCGCCAGGAAGAGCCCCTGCTGTTGCTCGGCAATAATCTTCGGAGCGGCTCGATCCACGCGCGTCAAAAACTCGACGGTGATTTTGGGGTAAGATTTTTGAAAACTATCCACCAACCACTCGCGTTGCAGCCTTCCGCCGACCGCCCACACCACCACTTTGCCCTCTTTCTCGGCGGCCTTGACGGTCTTGTCCCATTCCTGCTGCCACTGGGCGAGAGCAAGAACGGGCCACGACGCCGACAATGCCGCGAACAGAATCCCAAACAATAACCGCTTCGCCATAAAAAACTCCTTACCCGCCGAGCGGCTGAATTACGCTACGCGCAAACGCCTGAATAACGGCCTCGGGATCCCGGCCCCAGGGAATGATCGCGATCTCATGAATGCCTTCGATCGAACGAACCTCCTCGATTTTCGCGCGCACCTGGCTGGGAGTGCCGGCAACGGCGTAACGATCCACGAGCTGGTCCGGGACCAATGCGGAATGCTCGGCGCCCATGTGATGGTGGAAGTCGTAGGCCTTACGGAGCGGCTCCGTAAGCGCTATCTCTTCCTCCGATAGCGCTCCACGCTCGGCGGCCGAGAGGAGTCTGCGCGCCACCTGAGGTTTGACCGCTTCCAGAGCCTCCCGCCCGTCTTCCGAGATCGCGCACGGCGTCCAGAGCACCGCCTCGACCTGTCCCGGCGGCCGCTGCTGCTTGGCCTCCCCTTCGCGCACGCGGGCAAGCCCTTTCTTCAAGTCCGGCCAATAGCCGAGCACGACGCCGTCCGCGATGCGACCCGCGAGTTCCTGCATCCTGGGTGCTCCCGCCGAGAGATAGATAGGAATCTCCGCTTTGTCGCCGATCGATAATTGCGCCGGATAGTCATCGAGAGTGACTTTCTCGCCGCGAAAGAGCTTGCGAAGCGCGAGCATGGCATTTTCGAGCGACAGAAGACTCGCGCGCTTCTTGCCGAGATTTTTTAGCGCGCTGTCGCCGGCGCCGATGCCGAGCTGCGCTCGTCCGCCGCTGATCTCATTCAAGGTCGCCATCCCGCCGGCGGTCACCGTCAGGTGGCGGGTGAACGGGTTGGTCACACATGGTCCGATCCTGACCCTGCTGCTGCTGACGGCGATGGCTCCCATCAGCACGTAAAGCTCTCTCCAGATGAGGTGGGAATCGCCTACCCAGACGGCGTGGTAGCCCAGCTCGTCGGCCATGCGGGCCTGCCGGAGTGTCTGCCTGGCCGGTCCTGACGGAAAGAGTCCTAAACCAAAACGCATGAGATCTCCGGCCTCCTGATCACGGTTTGGAAAACGGGTTGTCTCCCCATCGCTGGCGAATCTTGCTGCGCCACTTGTCGCTGGAGTAAACGACGGGCGGATAGGTGGCGAGCTGCCGGTAGGGCCGGCAAGCGTTGATCACGATGCGCGTGAACTCGAACTTGCCTCTCTTTTCGCGCACCTCCACCGGCATCATCGGGTCGAGCTGATCGTCGGAGACGCCGGTAAAAAACTGGGAGCCGGATTTGATCTCCGCGCGCGTGCCGATCGCCCAGAGAACGTCCCGGGGATCTTCGAGGTTGATGTCGTCGTCGACGATCACGGTCATCCGGTGAATATTTTTCACCTCGCCGAGGGCGCGGACCAATCTTTGGACGTGGCCCTCGTCTTCCTGGCTGAGCCCGATGGCGAGGCAGCTGGCTCCGGAGATCGTGCGCATGTCCTGAATGCCCGTGATCTCCTTCTGTTCCAACCGGTTCCACAAACCGGCGACGCTCAGCGGCAGAGCGGTGCGGCCTCCGAAAGTGGGCTTGAGCGGCGGCTTGCCGATCAAGATCGGGTTGTCCCGGTAGCTTACCGATTTCACTCTGAGAATGGGCTCGGGCAAGTTCCCGTGAGCGTAATAGCCGAGATACTCTCCGAACGGGCCTTCCGGCCTTTTTTCTTCTTCCGGAGAGGGGATCTCTCCCTCGAGGACGACCTCCGCGGTCGCGGGAACGGGAAAGCCCGTGAGCCTTCCCGGAACGACCTCCACGGGCTTGCCGCGGACGTATCCGGCGAAATCGTACTCGCAAACGTTCTCGGCGGTGCGCGCCACGGTGTCTCCCGCCGCCAGCAGGATCAGCGGGTCTTGCCCCAGACAGACCGCAACCGGACACGCCCGGCCTTTGTTCCAATATTTTTGCGCGATCTTGTAGCCGTGCCGCACGTTCTGGATAAAAATCCCGCCGGTGGCCCGGTCGTGATTCATGATCCGATACGCGCCGAGATTGATCCACCCCGTGTCGGGGTCGCGCACGATGACGAGATCGCCGGTTCCAATGTAACGGCCGCCGTCCAGCTCGTGCCAGAAGGGCGCGGGAAAAATCGAGATGTCCACTTCCGGCCCGTTCATCGCGTGGGTCAGGACCGGTCCCGATTTTACCTCGACCGGGGGCAGAGGTTTGAAATCCGCGATCACGCGGCGCCAACGCTGCAGCGCCTGCTTGGGAGTCAGATCGATGGGCATTTCCAGAGTGGCGAGCAACCTCTTCCGCCCGCGGTAGAGATTGGACACCACGCGAAAACCGGGGGTGTAGCCTTTGATTTTATCGAACAGCAGGGCCGGCCCTTTGGCCTCGGCGCTCATCTCCGTGAGCGCGCCGATTTCGAACTCGGGATCGACGTCCTCGAAGGTTTTCAGTTCGTCGATCCGCTCCATCGCGTCGACCCATTCTCTCAAATCAGCAAAGGGCATGGTCTTCTTCCCTCTTGAACGCTTCGCGTGACCGCTTCTCCATCGGCGCCGTGTCACGCTCCAACAACGCCGCGAGCTTGTTTCGAATAGTGAAATCTAGGTTCACTATGCATATCGCCACCCGAACCCGCTTGTCAAGGTTCGAACATCCGTGAACGCGACGCGCAGCGGACGACGAGCCGAAAACATTGCCGCGGGTTCCCAATTCCGCCGGTCTCAGACTACTTGTTCAAACCCGGTCGGCTCTGAAAACCCAGATTGACCGATATCCTGTCCGCCGCCTGGCGCACCAGCTTGCCGAATTCCGGTACTTTGTTCCTCGGGAACCGAACCGTCGGGAGTCCCACGGAGATGCCCGCGATCGGCCGCTCGGTCATGTCGAAAATAGGCGCCCCGACGGCCCTCACGCCCTCGATCGCCTCCTCATCGCTGAACGCGTAGCCGCTGCGGCGAATTTTTCGCAGCTCTTCGAGAAGCGCGGGCGCCGAGATGACCGTTTTCGAGGTGAACCGCTTCCCGACGGCCTTCTTGAGGAGTTTTTCGAGCTCCTCTTCGGGTAGATAGGCCATGACGGATTTGCCGATCGCTCCGTAGTTGAAGTCGTAAGCGGTGCCGACGTTACGCACCACTCGGAGCACGTGCGGACTTACGCGCACGGCCACCGTGACCAGCCGGTTACCCTCAAAGAGCCTGACGACGACCGTCCCTTGGGTCGCCTGCCACAGGCGATCGATCGAGCTCTTGGATTGCTCGACGATGTTGAATTGGGACAGCACGACCGTGCTGAGCCCCAACAGCTTGGCGGTCAGCATGTAGCTCTTGTCGCGCGGATCCTTGTACAGATAGCCTTCGCTTTCGAGCGTCTCGACGACGCGGAAGACGGCGCTCTTGTTAAGTCCAAGCTCGCGACTGATATCGGTGATCCTCCACCGTGGATGACCGACGCTGAACAGTTCCAGAATCCTGATTCCTTTAATGAGCGTTCCAAGCATAGGCGACACCGTTTCCCAAAAGAATCAGAGGCAACCGATTTCCTTGTAGTAGCGCTCCGCGCCCGGATGAAGCGGGATGACACATTGGGTGGAGAGGTGCTGCGCAGTGATCGGCACCTCGAGACTGCGAATATGCGGCGGTTGGTCTTTATAAGGCGCGGCAATCCGCTCCCGGTTGTCCATCGATGCTTTCGCCAGGAGATAAGCCAGCTCCGCCGGAAGGTCTTCGCGGCAAAAAAGCAGCCATCCGCCAAAGTCCAGGGTAAGAAGATCTTTCTCCACGCCCTTGAGCCTCCCTTTCGGGATGGTATTTTCCACGAAGCCGTATTTCGATTTCATGTATTCCACGACGTCCGCGCTGAGGCCCAGGCAATTCATCGGATACGACTCTACGAGATCCTCCCACATGACGTGATGGACCCCTTCTTGAAAAATCGCATTCGCGTCCCGCTTCTTCACGATCGGGACACCTATGGTCGCCTGTCCCGGAAACAAGACCTTTCCACCCCATGAGGCGATGTCCTGATAGTTGAATCCGTACCGCTTCATCACTTCTTCTATGGTCCAGGTGATGGTGTCAGGCCCGGTTGGACAGATTCGTCCCGACACCAGAGTCAGCCTGGGCTTGCGTCTGGGGATATCCTCCATGGATGCGATTCCAAGCTTTTCGTCCACCAGCCAGAAAATATAGTCCGGCTCCGGGAAACGGGCGATTGCTCTCAGCGAACCGACGCTTTCCCGATACGGCCCGATTCCCTCCATCGCCAGCTTCGCCGTTATGGGCGGATTGGTGATGCCCACGTCCACCTCCCCTCTTCCCACCATCTTGGGATTCTCCAAAGAGCCTAAGCCGAACTTCGGCGCGTACACGCCGACGCTCGACACCACTCCGGGTTTTTCCCGGTTCCCGTCGAGAGATTGGGCGAGCGCCGCCGTGATGCGCGCCCAGGGGTGAAACGGCGTGTGCGAAACAATCCTTAAAATGTAGCCCCATTCGTCTCTTTGAACCATTGCCGTCCTTTCCGTGCCCGATTATTTTTCCAGCAGCGCGGTGACGTCCACCTCGATCATCATGCCGTCGCGGGCGAGCTCTTTGACGCGCACCAGGGTCCCGGCCCGCGCCGGCAAAGCGCTTTTGATGATCGCGACACCCTGCTCGCGGTATAATTTTAGATCCGTCACATACGTGACGATTTTTACGATATTGTCGATCGCGCTGCCCGAGAGCTTGAGAGACCCTTCGATCCGTTTCACGATGATCGCGGCCTGCTCGGCCATCGTCCGGAGAACCGTGTCGGTGGCGGGATCGATGCCGCCCACGCCGGAGAGAAATACGAAACCCCCGGCAACGACGCCGCGGGCGTAGCCTTTCGGGACCGTATACTCGGACGGCAGCACTTGCACGCTCATGAATGACCTCTCCCCTTCTAACGGAACGCCGTCATGACCTTTTTTGCGAAGTCGTTGATGATCGATTCCTTGTTCCCATAAGGCACGATCGTGACGATGTCGGCTCCGTCCTTGACGGTCTGCTCGATTCTCGCGCGCACCTGCTCCGGCGTGCCCGCCATCGAAAATAGATCGACCCACTTCTCCGGAACCAGATGGCTGTGCTCGGGTCCCATGTGGTGGCTGAAGTCGTATTCGCGGTTGAGCCGCTCCGTCGCCAACCGGTCCTCTTCGGGCACCGCCTCTCCGCGCTTCAGCATTCCCGTGAACACGACCATGCCGCTGCGCGCGACGTGCGGTTTGACCGCCTCTCTGGCGGCTTTCCCGTCGCGCCCGATGGAACAGGGGATCCAGGACATGATCTTGAGCGAATCAGCCGCCCGGCCGCTCTCGCGCGCGGCTCTTCGAATGATCTCCACCTCACCGGCAACCTGGTCGCGGCGCCCGCCGAGAATCACTCCGTCGGCGATTCGCGCGGCCGCTTGGCGGCTCCGCGGCGCGTTGGCCGCGATGTAGATCGGAATATCCACGCGCGAAGAATACATGAGGCGCACCGGCTTGCCCTCCACCGGCATCGACTCGCCGCGGAAGAGCTTGCGCAAGTTCTCAACGCCTTCGATCAGCTTGTCGACGGCGACGGGCTTGACGCCGATGTTTCTCGGCCCGCTGGCGCCGATGCCGATCCCGATCGACATGCGGCCGGGCGCCAGTTCCGCCAGCGTCGCAAACGCGCTGGCGGTCAACGTCAGGTGGCGGACGTGAGGGTGCGTCACTCCGGAGCCGATTCCGATCTTCTTCGTCTGAGCCGCGATGGCGCCCAGGATCACGTACAGCTCGCGCCAGATGATGTGCGAGTCGCCGACCCACACCCCGTCGTAGCCCAATTTTTCCGCCAGCTTCCCCTGCTCGACCGTTTGCGCGGCGGCCTCGGTGGGAAACAGCGCCACGCCGAATTTCACTTTTGTTGCCATCGACCTTTCCTCTCCTCGCGGGTTCGCCTAAAAAGGTTCCGCCCCCTCGTCAGATTACGGCCACCGGCTCTATCGGAAAGCCCGTGCCTCCCTTGAGCCGGGTCGGAATCGCGACAAAGAGGAACTCGTAAACTCTGTCTGCCGCCAGTTCTTCGAGGTTCAAATTCTCGATGATATAGACGCCCATCTCCGTAAGACAGACTTCATGAACGGCCCTATTCCTCGGCGCGGAGGGAGGGCACGCGTCGATCGCCCAATTGTCGGCCCCGATCGCGACGACTCCCCGCTCGCCGAGCCACCTGGCGGCCTCGCCGGTCAAGCCCGGCTCTTCGACGATGTAACGGCGATCCCGCTTTTCCCAAAGTTTCGACCATCCTGTGCGGATCAACGCGATATCGCCCGGCTGAACGCTGACGGCTGCTTTCTTGGCGACCGCCTCGATATCGTCTCTCCCGATCGCAACGTCGCTCTCCAGCATCTCGACGCCTTTGTGGGCCGCCACGTCGAACAGCAGGCCGCGGGTGATCAACGGCGGACAGCGGTCGATCCCGAGATCGGTCAAGCCGTTTTCGCTCCACACTTCGTCCTTGTTGATGCCGCCGAAGACGCAATCGTCTTTGTACCAGTGGCCAAACGCGTCGATGTGCGTTCCCGTGTGCGTGGGCAGCTCGACGACTTCGCTAAGCGCGCCCGAGCCCGGGCGGCTCGCCGGCCCGCGCGCGACCACGAACCTGCGGCTGCGGGTTATCGTCGGGCTGTCGCTCAGTTGGGGAATGTCGGTGCTGAGGATCTGCGCCAGCCGGTAAATCTTTCCTCGCTTCACCTGCCTGAGCGCTTTGAGCGTCACGTCGGGCGAAAGCAACTTCGCTGCTCCTATCGCTTCCATTTTCTTTCCTCTGCCCGGTTTACTCACCTCTTAACTGAAATCCAACGTCTTGCCCCACTTTGCCTTGATCTTTTCCGCCAGCTCCGGGCTGATGCTGGCCACTTGCGGGAAGTTCGCGCGGCGCTCGAAAGGAATGCAGGCATCGATCACCGCGCGCGAATTGAAGTATTGCTCGCGCGGCAGACCTTGAGGCAGCAGAGGATCCAGGCGCTGCGTGTATGCCCGCCGGATGATGTCGATATCCTGGGACGGATCCGCGCGCGACGCCATGGCGAACGTGACGTCTTCGATATCGGTCACGTCGATGTCATCGTCCACGACGATCACGTACCTCCCGACGCCTCTTCCGGCCAGTTGCGCGACGATATGCCCTACTTCGCGCGCGTGGCCCGCGTAGCGCTGTTTGATCGACACCGCCGCCATCTGGCTGGCGGCCGCGCGGTGAGTGGAAACCATCGTGACTCCCACGACGCCGATCGCGTCGAGATAACGCATCCACATCGCGTAAGAGAAGACATTCGTGCCGTAAGAGGGATGCTTTCCAGGAGGGCTTCCGAGCAGGATAGGATCTTTCCTTTGATAGACTCGCTCCACTACGATGTAAGGAGCCGGCTCGACCATCCCTCCATAGTAGCCGGTGAACTCGCCAAACGGCCCCTCGTTCATCTCAGCCCCGGGCTGCCAGTGCCCCTCGATGACCAGCTCCGCATCCGCAGGAATCGGCAATCCCGTCACCTCGCCGCGGATGACCGGCATACGCCGCCCTTGAATGGCGCCTATGTAACCGAACTCCTGAGTCGGACCTATGCTGCGCGGAAGCGGCCTGCCGCCGATCACCGCATAGAGAGGATGTTGGCCCAGGCTGATGACGACCGGCGCCGCTTGACCGCGGCTGTGGTAGGACTTCATGTCGGCCAGGCCGTGACGGATCGGCGCCATATAAATCCCGACCTTGCGCCGGTCGTGGACCTGAACGCGGTAGACGCCGATGTTCAACTGCTCCGACTGCGGGTCCTGCGTGATGACGGCGCAACCAGTGCCGATAAAACGTCCGCCGTCCTTTTCATGCCATCTCGGCGAAGGGTATTTGAGCATGTCGATTTTGTCGTCGCGGTGGATTTCCTCCATCACCGGCCCGTCGGAGACCCATTCCGGCGGGAAGTTCTTGCACTCGGATTCCCACTGCGGCATTTTCTCTTTAATCATGTAAACCAGTTCCTTGGTCGAGGCGGGGTCTTTCTTGATGCCCAGCGCGATCGCCGCTCGCACGGGATCTTCGCTCGCGTGGGTCACCGTATTCGCGGCGACGCGGTAGCCTTTGGGGTGGCCGACGATCTCGTCGAAGAGCAGCGCGGGCGAGCCCTTTTTTTTGATCATCAGCTCGGTGATCGCGCCGATCTCCAAATCCCAATGGGCGCCGCGCACGATCTTGAGCTTGCCGCGGCTGTCGACCTCGCGGAGCCAATCTCTGAGGTCCATCTTATTGCCTCCTCGTTTTCATCCGGACCAAATGTTTCACACCGAGCCGCGAGTCCACCACTCGCCCTTGCGCACTTTGTCCTTGTAGTAGCTCCACTCCGCGATGTAATGGCGGGGACCCCGGACCTTTTGCAGGTATTGCCGGTGCTTCTCCTTCGTGCCTTCCATATAGTTGCGGAACTCGTCCGTCAGGCCTTGGAATCCCAACGTATGGGCGATGGCCAACATTCTCGCGGTCCGCTCGAGATAGAGCGTCCTGACACAGACCTCGTCGATGCTTTTTCCCAGCATCACGATCCCATGGCCGGTGATCACGATCGCGTTGTCCTTCGCCATGGCCTCGGCCAGTTCCTTTCCTTCGGCCTCGTCGATGATAAAGATCGGCTTGGGAAAGATCGGCACTCCTCCGGAAAAGGGGCTCGACTGCATGTGAATCGCATCGACCTTCTTCCCGGCCAGACCCAGAGCGATGCACATGGGCGCGTGACAGTGAACGATGGCGTTCACGTCCGGCCGCGCCTTGAAGATCTCCGTGTAAATCGCAGCTTCCGTCGGCGGACGGGCCACGCCAGAAATTTTTTTCATCGAGTAGTCAAAACGGACGATCCAATCCTCCACTCCCGGCTCCTCCGGCTTGCGAAACAGTTTCAGCGTGACGCCGTCTCCCGAGGGCATCCGCGTCCCCACATGACCCCAGATGTCGCCGATCTCCCATTCGAGAATCCGGGACGCGATCTTAAGGTCCTCTTCAATCACATCGAGCTCGCTCATAAGCACCTCCTGTTGGTTTGAACACTACGAATGAAAACCGCTCGGGTCATACGGTTCCTCCCACGCGGACGTTGCGGTCACCGAGCTTCTGCATCACGAGAAACAAGATTCCCATCACGACGACCATGATGACGCCCAGGGCGGCGGCGACGTTTAAGTCTCCCCTGATCCAGGCCGTCCAGACATAAGTCGAAAGGACCTGATTATCCGGCCCGGAGAGCATCAAGGCAATGCTGACTTCTCGGAAGCTAAGCAAACCGGTCCAGAGCCCTAGAAACAGCATCGAGCGGCCGATGAGGGGCACGATCAGCTTCCACCAAACGACGATCTGCCGTGAACCGCATACATAGGCGGCTTCCTCCAGCTCCCGGCTGATCTGCAGGAGCGCCGCATTGGTGACCCGTGTGCCGTAGGAAATCCGCGTCACCACATAGGCCACCACGAGAATGCTCACCGTGCCGTAAAAGGGAACCGAGGGAAACCACATGCGAACCATCAAGCTGAGAACCAGGAGAGCCAAGGCAAACCCGATATTGGGAAACGCATGCGGCAGCATCACGACGCTGTCCATCACGGCGCCGATGGCCATTTTGGTCCGGGTGACGATCCACGAAACCATCAAGCTCAAGAACATGACGCCGATGGAGACGCTCACCATGAGCGCCACAGTATTCCACACGATCCTGCCAATCCCGGGCAGGTTCAGTATTCGCTTGTACGATCCCAGGTTGAGCGCGGCCAAGGCTTCGATCGAAGGCAGCTGCAAGTACGGCAACAGCGACGCCCAGATGAGAACGATCAGCGGCAGGACCACCGCCAAAAGGAGATAAAACAAGACAAACAGCACGCCTAGGCTTTTGAACGAGCCCAGATCGTGGATTCGGGCGACGTAACCCTTGCCCGTCACCGTGACAAAGCGATGGCTCTGGCGGATCGTGACGTAATAATAGTAGAGCGCGATCAACGACGGGACGGCGATCAGAGCCCCGTAGACTCCGCTGATGCCGTATTGCGGTACCGACGCGGTAAGCGTGTAAATGCTGAGAAACATCTCGGTCGCCAGAACCGGGTGTTTTCCCCCCAGGCTTCCCAGCAGAGCGGCGATCTCGAACATCGAAATCGCCGTCATGAACACGTAGATCGCGCCGCCCAGCACCGCGGGGCGAAGAAGCGGAAGGATCACCCACCGGAACGTCGACCAGCGCCGCGCGCCGGTGATTTCGCTGGCCTCCTCCAAGACAGGATCCAGCGCGCGCATAGGACCCGATAAAAGAAAAACCAGCGTCGACGTCATCATCAATCCCTGAATATAAGCGATCCCCGCCAGGCTTTGAATATCGAACAACGGCCGCTGGAGGGCGAAAACGTCCATCAAAAAGCGATTGATGAAGCCGACGTTGGGGCTGAGCAGGAGAATCCAGGCGATGCCTTTGAGAAATCCCGGAACGATAACGGAAACCGCGATGAGCGTGAGGAAAAGATTGGCGTACGGCAGATTGGTGCGGTGCAATAACCAGGCGAGCGGTATCCCGAAGGCCAGCGCCACCACCACGGTCCCGATCCCGACAAGCAAAGTATTGGGGATCACCTCTAAAAACAGATGGCTGTTGAGAACCGCCCTATAGTTTCCCAGCGACAACTTTGATTGAATCGGAAAATCCACCAGAAAGCTGGCCAGCAAAACGATGGCGACGAGGACGAGGATAAGCAAGCAAACAGCGCCCCCAAAGAAAAGGGGAATGCCGTTCCCGGATAAGAGAGTCTCGGCAAAGCCCCGCCGAAAACTCGGGCGGGCCACGCCCTGCGGCAGCACGGCGGAACTCACTTCGCTGGCTCGATGGATGGAATCCATGCGCGAAACCTCACTTCGCCAGATCGGCGGCCCACTTTCGCTCGACGGCACGCCTCATCTCGTCGCCGAATCGGTTGACGATCGGGAACCGCTCGCGCCAGGCGAAAGGCCGGCAGGCCATCAGTACCGCGCGAGAACTGTTCGGTTGCCCCGCCAGATCTTTTTTCTCGGGGGCGATCAGCGGATCCAGAATCGTGCTGCGGCAGTTACGCACGATCTCAACGGCGTCCTGGGGCTCGCAACGCGTCGCCAACGCCCACAGCACTTCCTGCTCGTTTGTGGGGTCGATATCGCTGTCGACCACCACGATGAACCGTCCCAATCCGCCCACCGCAATCGCGGCATGGGCTACGTCCTTGGCATGATTGTCATACTGTTGATCGATGGCGATGACCGTCAGCATGCCGGAAACTCCGGCCGGAAGGATCCACACCGCCTTCAGTCCCGGCATCTCTCTTTCTTCCATCCGCTTCCACAGTTGAGCCGTCTGTAAATAATCCCTCAGCCGCTCACCGGCGGGCGGGCGCATCGGCGGAGCGCCCAGAATGATCGGATCGTTGCGCCACATCATCCGCTTCACTTCGATCACCGGCCCGCGCTCGTCCGACCAGGTGTAGTAACCGGTGAATTCGCCGAACGGCGCCTCAGGATGAGAGTGGGCGGCCACCGGCGGGCACTCTCCTTCCAAAACAATTTCCGCCTCGGCGGGGATCGGCAGGCCGGTGTACGCGCCCTTGACTACCTTGAGGGACTCACCGGCCAGGGCGCCCGCCATTTCGAGCTCCGACGCGCCCGCCGGCAACTTCATACTGCCCGCGGCCCAAATTAAAGGATGCCCTCCCGCCACCACAGCGATGGGGCACGCCTGACCCTTGCTCCAAAACTTCTGGCAAATCGCCCTACCCTGGTTGCCCGGCGCCATATACAGACCGGCCAGGTTTTTCTCGTGGACCTGCACTCTATAGGGAGCGGCGTTGATCGCCCCGGTCTCCGGATCGCGCACGATCACCAGATCTCCGGTCCCTATGTAGCGTCCACCGTCGTGCTCGTGCCACTTCGGAGACGGGAAGCGGAACAGATCGACGTCCGCGCCGTCGGCGACATTTTCGAGAACCGGACCGGACCTCACTTCCGTGAACGGCATCGGCTTGATAGCCCGCAGCTTGTTCTTGAGTTGACGCACCAGATCAAGCGGCGCGGCGCGCTCATCGACGCCGAGGGTGAAAGCGAAGCGGCGGTCGGTCACCAGCGCGTTCGAAAGAACACGGTGGCCCTTGGGATAACCGGAGATTTCATCGAAGAGCAGAGCAGGCCCTTTGCGTTCGGCGAAGAGTTCCGTGAGCACACCGATCTCGAGGTCCCAATCCGCTCCGGCCAGCCTCTTGAGCTCGCCCCGCTCGTCGACCGACTCGATCCACTTTCTGAAATCAAAACTCATCGTTCAACCTCCGGCCGCGAGCCCGGTCATTTTCCCCGCCACGCCTTGGCAATGGCCTCGGTCCATGCCTTGCCTTCCGCTGTCTCGCTCATCCATTTGAGTTTTTTTAGGCTCTCTTCGTTGTCCACGTAGCTTACCATCTTGACTTTCTCGGCCTTCATCCGTTCCATCATCTCTCGCCCGATCTTGGAGCTGCGCAGGTACAAGTGGGGCTGAGACGTGGCCTTTTCGAAGATTCCCTGCCCCTCCTCGCTCAAAGTCCACAGGACAAAGAGCGTCGCCGCGTTGGGATGGCGGGCGCCCTCGCGGACAAAGTACATCGCCTCGTTGATGGTCGTGTAGTCGCGGAAAAATTCCAGACCGATGGGGGCGCGCGCATCCCTCTCCTTGAACTCATGATAGTAGTGGGCGTTGGCGTCGACGAACTTGAACTCGCCCAGGAGCATTCGGTTTACCGCGGCGGATTCCCGCTCGGTGGCCGCTTTGTTTTTTCCCATGCCTCTGACGATCTCGAGCGCTTGATCCTTGTCGTAAGCCAGCAGTGAGGCGTCGGCATCCGAGGTCCAGGGCGGAAGGGCAAACGTCCCTTTGAATCTTGGCTCTCCCAAGTCCTTATGCGTCTTCGGAAGGTCCTTGGCAGATATCAGCTTGGTGTTATAAATGATGGCTTTCAGCCAATGACCGAACGTAAACACCCGGCCTTTGAAAGGACCGGGACTTATCTTATCGATGACGGGCACCGCCTGAGGAGCGCTCTCGCTCAAGACTTGATCTAAATTTTCAATCCGCTTGATCCCGTTGACCTCCAGGAGATGGATGATTTCGTGGGCGCCCCCGAACTGCACGTCGTAGGTGGGGACGATTCCCTGCTTGGTTTCACCTATGGCCTGGCTGATCTTCTGAAACGAGCCCCCCGAAGCGTCGACCTTGAGCTCGATCTCCACGCCCAAACGCTTGAGATAATTCCTGAAGCCGGCGGTGACTTCGTCGCTGCCGCTGGTCGTGGGATAGAGATAAACCTGCTTTTCTTTGCGCGCCCCTTCGACGAGCTGATTAAAAGCGGCCTTACCCGGGGAAGGCGCCGATGCAGCTCCCGCAGACGACGGCATCTGGCCGATCCCAATAGAAAGTCCGACCAAAATTGCGATCTTGAGCATTGTCATATTCCCTCCAATCACACTTCCACGCAGTCGCGCGATCACTTGGAATTCTTGCCGGTCTCCACGACGGCCTGGACGATTTTTCGATAGCCCGTACAACGGCACAGATTGCCGGCCAGGTGCCATCTGACCTCGTTCTCGCTGGGATGCGGCATCTTGTGAAGCAACGCTTTAGCCATCAGGATCATTCCCGAAGTGCAGTACCCGCACTGCGCCGCATCGTAGCGGGCAAAATTTTCCTGGAGGGGATCCAGCGGCCCGTCGGCCGCCAACCCCTCGATGGTAACGATTCGCTTCCCCTGGCATTTTGCCAACGGGGTCATGCATGAGTAGCGGGCCTCGCCGTCGATCAAAACCGTGCAGGCGCCGCAACCGCCGTGATCGCACCCTCGCTTCGCGCCCAAAAGATGAAGTCGGTCACGCAGCGCAGTCAGCAGCGGCTCCGACAATTCCGCCGACACGCTCTGCTCTTCGCCGTTTACGTCGAGCGAAATCTCAACCATGACGGTCGACCCCTTTCGCATCCCTTGCTTGCGAAACATCGATTTTCGCCGCTCCGGCAATAGCGTCGCGCAGCAAAAATCCGCACAACGACCTCTTGTAATCCGCCGAGGCGGTAAAGTGGTCCGTCAAGGTAAGCTCCGTGGAAACGATGCCGGGCACGGCCGCCAAAGCTTTGCCGTCGATTTGCTTTCCGATCAAGAATTGCTCGGTCCGCGGGAGAGAAAAATAACCGTCGGCGCGCGCCCCGACGACGAGCTTCGCGTCCACGCAGCGCCCCGCGCCGTCCGAACGAATAGAGGCCGACGCGTTGACGACGGCCCAATCCGAGGCCGACCGGCGAAATTTCTTGAACTGCGAGCGGCTTCCGGGCGCCGGCCGCGGCAGAAGAAATCCGCTGATGAGCGCGGTCTTTCCGAGTAGAGTCTTCTCCGGTCCGTTCAGCAGATCGCCCACCTCGATCGTTCGCGACTCGCGCGCAACCTGGACCACCGCCTTTGCCCGTAGCGACATGAGAACCGGCACGATATCGATAACCGGAACCCAGCAGGCGACGGCTCCGCCCAGAGTCGCTGCGTTTTTGATCTGATCGGGTCCCGTAGCGTAGGCCGCCTGCACAAGCGCTTCGAATCCCGCGGCGCGAAACGCGTCGGAGCCAATGACTTTGTTGAGAGTGACCATGGCACCGGCTTTGATCGAGTCCCCGCCGTTCTCGATGGTATCGAGCCCGAGGCCCTCGAGATCCACTATCGCTTTAATTTTCAGCAGCGCGCCGCGCTCTCGCTGTTCGTGAACGTAAGTTCCGCCGGCATAGAGCAAAGCCTCGCCGCGGTGCTCCTCCATGGCCGCGACGGCTTCGTTCAAGGTCTTGGGAATCAACCAATTAATGGAGCTAAATCCACTCATGCTCGTTTGGGGATTCTTACGGTCTTGTCTACCCGGTTTTCGTTTTTTCCTTCAAGGCGCGGTGAATTTTTTCCGCCGTAATCGGCAACTCTTTGACCCTGACGCCGATCGCGTTATAAATCGCATTCGCGAGAGCCGCCGGGACCGGAACGATCGCCACCTCCGCGAGTCCTTTGGCGGAGAACGGGCCTTCTTTGTGCGGAGATTCCACCCAGAAGACTTTGAAGCAATCGATGTACGGCATGTCGGGAGCAGCGGGAATTTTATAATCTCTGAAATCCCCGTTGAGGAGGCGTCCGTCGGCGAATCTCATCTCTTCCATCAAGGCCATGCCCACCGCCATACCGGCCGCGCCTTCGACCTGCCCTTCGGCAAGAAGCGGGTTGATGATCTTTCCACCGTCCGCCGCGCAAAAAAGCCGGAGGATTCTCACCTCTCCTGTTTCCCCATTGACTTCCACCTCAGCGACTGCCGCAGCCGGCGTATAGAAAGAATTGACCCTTATATTGCCCGCGTTCGGGCCGGTGCCCGGATTACGGTTTGGCGCGCCTCCCGCGCTCCAGGCGGGAGTCGCGGCCCCGGATAGCGCAGCCTCGCGCGCGCCCGTCGCGG
>Ga0156192_1036_pt1 | contig 17231 bp, 16 predicted proteins | sample RifCSPlowO2_12_FD_107845 | JGI IMG/M metagenome (GOLD analysis project Ga0156192, IMG submission 107845) | Deltaproteobacteria bacterium RIFCSPLOWO2_12_FULL_60_19
CACTCAAGGTCTTTCTTTTTTAACCGCTTACTCTAGCCGTTCCCGTCTGAAAAGACTCCCGTCCGTTTTGTTCACGCGTTGACTAATTCAGAGTAACCTCTAGCTTCCCGCTTCGGCAATTATTGTGCTGACCCATTCCGGAATAGCAGCTGAATAGCTTTTGCCGTTTAGGTTTACCGCGTAAGCCAATATAGTGCCTTCATGTTTGATCTCCAGTAACCTTTCGGTGGTGAAGCAGTATTTACCAAACCTATCTGTGATCTCATCGTACGCCGGCTGGTTAAGCAAGGTTACCCCAGCTGGCGCTCCTGACAACCTGCAAGCATAAACCACTGGCTCGCCAACCACCGTAAGGCCACCCGCTATTTGAACTAAGTGAACTGTCCCGTAATCGATTCCGATTCCAAGACCGACATCATTGAGAATTGATTTGAAGGATCGACGATGATCTTTGTAGTGGCGTTTAAAGGCAGCGTGGCATTTGTCAGCAGCCGAAACAGCATAGTATGCCATGTCTTGCTGACTGTAGAAGTCAGGGAAAAACCCTAGTACCCCGTCTCCAGTAAATTGGTCGATCACGCCATAAGATTGCTTGATTATATCCATCAGGTCGCTGCATAAGGTCGTAATGAAAGCTGCGAATGCTTCAGGAGTGCGGGCTTTGAGCATCAGTTCGGTAGACCTTCTGATATCTACGGAAATTACGAGCGAGAGGCATTCCCTCTGCTCGAGGAACAGTTTTTGGAAGTTTTCGGATTGTAAAAGCGCCCGCTGGCCGTTTTGATCAACACAGTTTAAAAGAAAGCCCAATCGCTGTTTTTGGCTTAATTCCAATAGTTTTTGCTCGAGCTCCTTGACTTGGCCCTTAGATTCCTCAGCGAAAGACTTCTTGTCATCAAGAGCCTGTGCTTGGTCTTGAATTTGACGACGTAGTGCCGAGATCTCCTTTTCAAGCTCGTGCTGTTTTTTCAGAAACGGTTCGCCTAAAGTTAGCAGCGATCCGAGAGTGCCGACAGGAGCTGATAACGGTAGGATGTTCCCAACGAAGGTAGGCCCGAGCGCCTCCAGTAAACGGTTGTTGCGTAATAGGTTCTCAACGAAAACTGAAGTCGGAGATACAAGTGCATCACGAAGTGGGCTTTTCTGATCTGGGAATCCAGAGGGCTTCCCTTTAGGTCCAGTTTCTTTTTTGGGCGGTTCAGCCATGTGTGTGTAGACTGAGGGAGGTGTTGGATCTTGATTTCGTTTCCTCAAAACAAGTGCACGCCGAGGAAATAACTCCGGGCCATGGTGCAGAATTTAAGTTGTGACCGGATCGGCAGACCCAGCCGAAGTTGGTTGCGCGTAAAATAGGGCAAATTGACTAAATAGGCAAGAGGCTCCGCCAGAGGCGGATCAGTCTCCGGCTGAAACAGGCAACAGACGAGAGGCGGAAGGCGCGAGGGAAATAACGGTCGTGATCGTGGTTCGTGTTCGTCGGGCGTGGTCGTTGAGACCGGATCGTACGGTAATGGGCGGATCGGCAAAGCTAGTCCAGATCTAATGCAAAACGGACGGCGTTGTCGATTTGCTGGACTTTCTCCGGGGAAAGAGCCGTGAGTCGTTGCTTGATAAGGGCTTTATCTCGCCGCGCTTCATTTACCACTTTTCTTTCGGCAGCCGCTTGGAGAGGAGCTTAACCGAAGCTTCGGCCCAGTCTGGCTCCTCCGGTTTTTGTCGATAACCTTCCGTGTACAGACGATCCAGTTCTTTGACGCGCAAGCTCTTCAATCGCTGTTTGCAGGCCTCCCGAATAAAAGCGGCGCGGCTTTCCGCCACCACGCCCGCCGTGGCGTCGATGCGTTCCAGCAGATCGTCTTCGATCGGCACTTGGATGATCTTTTTTACCGTAGTCTTAGCCATAATTCGTACCGTAATGTATTGTGTACTGCCTACCACCATCGCTTCCCGGCTTCAAGAAAGGAAAGGGGGAGATGTGCGGTTCCGCAACTCTCGCCGGTCAAGTTGACACCCCGCGGAGCTTTTACTAGCATCGCTGCCATAGCCAACGATAACGCCCGGATTCCAATCGGCGTCGATCGGGGAAAAAGGAGCTTATCGCCATGCTCACTCAAGAAGAAAATGAATTTCTCACGCGCGTAGGTCCCGGGACTCCGTCAGGCCATCTCCTTAGACGCTACTGGCACGTTGTCGGCGCGGCCTCGGAGCTGACAGAGGAGAAACCAAAGAAGAGAGTGAGGGTGCTGGGAGAGGATTTAGTCCTGTTCCGCGATCGAAGCGGGAGCTACGGTCTCGTCGCCGAGCACTGCGCCCATCGCGGGGCGTCGCTCTACTACGGATTCGTCGAGGAGGACGGCATCCGGTGCGCCTATCATGGCTGGAAATATGATGCCTGCGGTAAATGTCTGGAGCAGCCCTTCGAGAGCCCGGAGGCCGGCTTCAAGGACAAAATCCGGCAATCCGCTTATCCGGTGGAGAAACTGGCCGGGCTGTTGTTCGCCTACATGGGGCCGCCGGAGAAAAAACCTGTCCTGCCGAAATGGGATGTCCTTGTAAGGCGAGACGGCGTGAAGACGGTGGAGATCTGCCAGGTCTTATGTTGTAACTGGCTCCAGGCGATGGAGAACTCCGTCGATCCCGTTCATACTTACTACCTCCACTCTCACAACCTCAAACTACAGGGAAACCCCGACCATGTGCCGTTTCATTATCAGCGGGTGAGCAAGATAGAGTTCGAGTTGGTGGTCGAGCCCAGCTGGGCGGGAATTCAGAAGCAAAGAATTTTTGCCGGCGACAACGCCCAGGTCGAGGCGCCCCATCCGCTGATCTTTCCCAACATGCTCTTTGTCCCGGTGCGCATGGGCTACGCGATGCATTTTCGCACGCCCATCGACGACCACAACACGCGGATCTATCAGTTCAGATTCCGCCCGACCGCGGACGGCGGCAGCGCGGCGCAACTCGACGACCCGCCGGCGGAGTTCGTCAGCACCAAAAACGAAGCCGGCGAATTTCACATGGAGCACTTTTCCAGCCAGGACCACATGGCCTGGGAGACCCAGGGTCCGATGGCTGATCGCGGGAGAGAGCATTTAGGCGAATCCGACCGCGGCATCATTCTGTTTCGCAAGCTGCTGCGCGATCAGATCCAAGCGGCGCAAAACGGCACGGATCTTCTCGGCATCAACACGGATCCGAAAAAAGACGAGATCATCCGCCTTATTCCCGAAGGCTACACGGCGTATTCCCACAGGGTGGCGGAAGAGGGGCGCAGCGAGTGAGCGCGGGGCTTAGGCGAGCCGGCGCGGTCGATTTTAGCGCTTGGGTGTCTGAGGAGCGCCGTAGAGCCGGTCGATAAAGCCGCTCTCGTCGAGCTTGCGGACAAAGCGCGCATCGATCAGCTCTTCCGTTTTCAAACCGCCGATCTTGGGATTTTGCAGCGCCATCAGCCTCTGGGCGTTGCGCATCCCTTCGAGCGATGGATAGGGCTTGCGGTTGAGCGTGGCTATTTGGTCCTGGTAGCCTTCCTCCGCCGCGGCCTGGTCGTTCATCCTCATGTTCTTCATCATGCTCTTGAGCACGACGTCTTTGTTCGCCGGCTGAAAAACAAACGCGAGACTTTCGGTCAACGCCGTGACGACTTTTTCTACAATCGCGGTATTTTTATCGACATAGCTTCGCGTCGTTCCCAAGCCGAGGCCGGGGAAGACAACGTTGGCTTTCAGCAAATCCACCACGAGCGAAAAGCCCTTGATGCCGAGCTGGCGGCTCTGCACCGGGTCCAGCACCGCCGCGTCGACTCTGCCCGCCTCCAGCGCGTGGGCCATCGTCACGGGGTCTCCGGTCTGCAGAAAGATGATATTGTCCCGCTTCGGCTCCAACCCCAGTTGCTCCAGCGCGAGCATCGAATTCAGCCAGGTGGTGCCGACGATGCTGGAGACGCCGATTTTCTTGCCGTGCAGGTCCTGCGCGGTTTTTATCTTCGGCGCGGCCATCAATTTCCAACTCACCTTCTCGGAAACCGACGTGAACATCTTGACCTCGACGCCCTGCACGGCCGCGCCCAGAAACGATACCCCCGTAGTAAAAGCCAGTGGGGTATCCCCCGACACCAGGCTCGCGACCAGCGTCGGCCCGCCGCGAATGAGAATAGTTTCCACTTCGACGCCCTGCTTTTTGAACATCCCCTGTTCCTGGGCGATCCACAGGGTGAGCGTGCTGGCGGTGATCGATGCGGTGCCGATCTTGACGCGCACGGGCGCCGTCGCGCCGAAGGCCGGCGCGGACGCGAGAAGACAAAAGGCCAGAAGCCAACAACCCATCAACCCACTTATGCTCGAGCCGGAAATCCTTGCGATCTTGGAGGGAATCATCTGCTGCATATCGGGGGGCCCTTTCCGTAGCCGGACAAAATTTTTCCCACTTTATATATAAGCGCCGCGTTTAGCAAGTTTGGTCGGGGGGCGCTGCGGCTTGCCGGATCACCTATCTCGCAAAGCCCGTTCGAGCGGGCCGTTTTCACGGAACGGCTCCGGCCAGCCCAGATATTCTTTGAACTCGGGCCGCTTCCTCACCAGGTCTTTCACGACATTTTCGATCCCCTTATCCGGCACGAAGGGCACAGGCTTAAATAGCCGCGCGTACGCCGCCACGGACTGTTTGACGATGGCGGGATCTTTTTCGCGCAGCCATTTGGCGAAAGATTTCTCGGCCAGGCTTTGATCTTTTCGGATCAAGTGAATCGCCGCGACATAGGCCCGGAGAAAATCTTCGGTGGTTTTCGGCTCGGTTCTGATAAAGGCGCGGCTGCTGGTCACGCAGGAGGCAGGGTAGATCAAGTCCGTCTTGCTGAGGTCGACGAGCACGGGCCAGCCCCGCTGTAAAAACGGAATCGCGTAGCGCGTCGTAAGCGCCGCAACCGCGATGCGCCCGACCTCCAGCGCGGCGACCATTTCCGGCCCGGCCCCGAGTTGCAGCACGGTGACGTCCCGCTCCGGATCGAGCCCGACCTGTTTGAGCGCCGCCCGCAAGTAGAAATGGGTGCTCGATCCGTAGCGCGTCACGGCGCTGGCCTGGCCCTTGAGATCCGCCGCAGACTTAATCTCCGGGCGCGTGATCAAGTAAACCGGGTCCGCGTCGATCGGGCAGGCGAGCAACACCACGTCGCCCCCGGCGGCGCGCGCGGCCACGACCGACTCCGCGCCCACGCCGGAGAGAGGCAGATCACCGGTGATGATCACCAGCGCGATCAACGACCCGCCGCGAATCTGCACCGGCTCGACGTCGAGGCCGTGGCGGGCGAATATTCCGGTATCCTTCGCGACCCATACCGGAAGATGGGCCGCCGAAGCCGTAGTTCCGTAGTAAATGCGCTTGAGTTCCTGCGCGACCGCCGGCGGATGCGGCGGGAGCAGAGCGAAAAAGACGGCAATCAGCAATGGAAACTTAAAGGAGATCATCTCTGAGGTGTTTGCTTGTAAAATAGGGTCAATTCAGGACGGAGGTCAAGGGAATAGCAACGGGCTGCGCCAACGATCCGGCGCCGGCGCAAGGGAGAGACGATGTTTTCGTGTTTTCGCAATTGCGAAAACATGAAAGCGAGGGTGTGGAGCCTTTTTCAGCGGCCTGTTTAGGTTGACATAACCGCCCTTCGACGGCTATCCTAGAGTTCACGTTTGGAGGAGTACAATGCAAGTTTATTATGATCGGGATGCGGACCTGAAGTATCTAAAAGGCAAGACGGTGGCGGTGTTGGGCTACGGCAGCCAGGGCCACGCGCACGCCAACAATCTAAAGGACTCGGGGATCGAAGTTGTCGTGGGGCTGAAAAAGGGCAGCGCCTCGTGGCCTAAGGCCGAGAAGATGGGCCTCAAGGTTATGGAGACCGCCGAGGCCGCGAAGCGGGGCGATATCGTAATGATTTTGCTGCCCGACGAGCTTCAAGGCGAGGCCTACGAGAAGGAGATTCGTCCCGGTTTGAAAGACGGAAACTACCTGGCCTTTGGCCACGGGTTCAACATCCACTTCAAGAAGGTCGTGCCGGACAAGGGGATCAACGTCTTTATGGTTGCGCCCAAGGGGCCGGGCCATCTTGTGCGGAGCGAGTTTGAAAAGGGGCGCGGCGTGCCCTGTTTGCTGGCCGTCCAGCAGGACCCTGCGCGCGACACCAAACATGTGGGCCTTGCCTATGCGAGCGCGCTGGGCGGAGCGCGCGCCGCCGTGATCGAAACGACTTTTAAGGATGAGACCGAGACCGATCTGTTCGGCGAGCAGTCGGTTCTCTGCGGCGGGCTTACGTCGCTGATCCAGGCCGGCTACGAAACGCTGGTCGACGCGGGTTATCCCCCGGAGATGGCCTACTTCGAGTGCGTCCACGAAGTGAAGCTGATCGTCGATCTCATCTACGAGGGCGGTTTGACGAACATGCGCTATTCGATCAGCAACACCGCAGAGTATGGCGACCTTACGAGGGGCAAACGAGTGATCGGTCCCGAAGTGCGCCAGGCGATGAAAAAAATCTTGGCCGACATTCAATCCGGGAAATTCGCCGAGGAGTGGATCACCGAGTGCCGCGCCGGCATGCCGCATTTCAGAGAGCTGAGAAAAGAGGCGGCGAACCATCCGCTGGAGAAAGTCGGCGAACAGTTGCGGTCGATGATGCCGTGGTTAGGACAGAACCGACTTGTGGACAAAAGTAGAAATTAGGGCGACAGTAGGGGCGACCGGCCGGTCGCCCCTACCGGCCTATCTAATAAAATGAAGATTGCGAAAGAAGGCTATCCGTTTATTCTGACCGTGGCCGGGTTGGCGCTGCTGGCGTTCCTCGGCGGCTGGGCGTGGATCGGGTGGGGCTTTGCGCTGCTCGCCCTTGCGTTTCTGGGCTTTTTCCGCGATCCTGAGCGTATCGCGCCGGAGGGTGAGGGGCTGGTCGTATCGCCGGCGGACGGGAGAGTGACGGCGATTCGGGATTTGAGAGGCGAAGGGTTGCGAACGCGGGTCAGCATCTTCTTGTCTCCTCTCGATGTCCATATCAACCGCTCGCCTGTCGAGGGAAAGGTCGAGGAGGTGCGGTATCAGGCGGGGAAATTCTTCGCCGCCTATAAGGAAGAGGCCTCCGAGGCCAACGAGCGCAACGCCGTCACGTTGGTCGATAAGCAGGGCAGGAGATTCGGAGTGGTGCAAATCGCGGGCGTCGTGGCCAGGCGCATCGTCTGCAAGACCAGGGAAGGGGATTGGCTGGAGCGCGGCCAGAGATTCGGATTGATCAGATTCGGCTCCAGGGTTGACCTGTTCGTGCCTGACGGATCGCGCGTGGAAGTGATCGAAGGACAGCGCGTGACGGGCGGCGAGACGATAATCGCGAGGATGGTATGAGCGGACTCAACGAACCGCAAGACAATGGACCGGCGAGGGCGAAGGTCCGGCTCCTGCCGAGGAGAAACGCGCCGCGCGTTCCGCTCCGGCAGAGAGTGCGCTCGGCCCAACTCCAGAGGGGCGTCTATCTCATTCCCAGCCTGTTTACGACCGGGAACTTGATCTGCGGCTTCTTCTCCATCATCTCGACTTTTAACGGCGCGTATTTGCGCGCGGCCGTGTTTATCATCCTGGCTCATCTGATGGACTGCCTGGACGGGTATGTGGCGCGGTTGACCAAGACCACCAGCCAGTTCGGCGTCGAACTCGATTCTCTGGCGGATCTGGTTTCCTTCGGCGTCGCGCCGGCGATCCTGGCTTATTATTGGGCGCTCGTCCCCTGGAGCACATGGGGCTGGATGGCCGCCTGTCTCTTCGTGGTCTGCGGGGCGCTCAGATTGGCCCGCTTCAACGTCCAGGCCCGGACCGTGGAGAAAACTCATTTTGTCGGCCTTCCTATTCCAGCGGCGGCGGAGATGATCGCGGCGACCGTGGTGATGTATTATTATCTGCACGGCGAAGCGGCGGGCAACAAGCCGCTGATTCTGCTCGTGGTCATCTATCTCCTGGCGGGTTTGATGGTGAGCAATATTCAATATTCGAGTTTCAAGTATTTCTCGCTCAAGAAAAGGCATCCTATTTGGATTTTGATCTCCGCGATCCTGTCGATCAAGGTGACGATCCTCTATCCGGAGGTCGTGTTTTTTACGGCGTTTGTCCTGTATACTTTATCGGGTCCTCTCTTATGGTTCCTGAACGCCTATAAACGGCGGCGGGGGAAGAGAGGGGAACTCGCAGACGCTCTGCCCTAGTTCCCGTCTCTCCATGTCGGTCTTACACTCCCGCGGGCCAGAGTCGCGGGAGTTTTTTTTTATGGAGGATGAACGATGTCGGAGAAAATTGTGAACGATCAGATTGTAAAAATATTCGATACCACGCTCCGGGACGGCGAGCAGTCTCCCGGGGCGAGCATGAACATGGAAGAAAAGGTGGTGATCGCGCGCCAGTTGGAGAAACTCGGGGTCGATGTGATCGAGGCCGGCTTTGCCGCGTCGTCGGAGGGCGACTTCGAGTCCGTCGAGCGGGTCTCCAGGGAGATCAAGCGGCCGCGGGTGCTGAGCTTGGCGCGCGCCCAGGAGGGCGACATCAAGCGGGCGTTGAAGGCGGTCGAGCACGCCAAACATCCGGGGATTCATATCTTCATCGCCACGTCCGATATCCACATGAAGCATAAACTCAGGATGTCGCGCGACGAGGTGGTGGACGCGGCGGTGTGGGCCGTGAGCTATGCCAAGAAACAGATCGACTACATCGAGTTCTCGGCGGAAGATGCGTCGCGGAGCGACTGGGAGTTTCTGGTGAAGGTCTTCGGCGAGGTGATCCGCGCCGGCGCGATTACCCTCAACGTTCCCGACACGACCGGCTACGCGATCCCTTCGGAGTTCGGCGCCCTGGTGCGCCACCTGATCGAGCACACGGACGGCGCGGATCGCGTCATCTGGAGCGCGCACTGTCACAACGACCTGGGGCTGGCGACGGCCAACTCGCTGGCCGCCGTGGCCAACGGGGCTCGGCAGGTGGAGTGCACGATCAACGGGATCGGAGAGCGCGCGGGAAACACTTCGTTGGAAGAAGTCGTGATGGCGATCAAGACGAGAAGAAATCTGCTTGACGTGGACACCAACGTCGCGACGGAGCAGATTTATCCGACCTGCCGCCTGCTGTCGCAGATTACCGGCATACCGATCCCGATCAACAAGCCGATTGTCGGCGACAATGCCTTCGCGCACGAAGCGGGCATTCATCAAGACGGCGTGCTGAAGCATAAGTACACCTACGAGATCATGACGCCGGAGTCGATCGGCATTCCCGGCAACCGGCTGGTGATGGGGAAGCACTCCGGCCGCCACGCCTTCGGCGAGCGGTTGAAGGAGCTGGGATTCAATCTCGAAAAGGAAGACATGAATCGGGCGTTTCTCCGCTTCAAGGAGCTGGCGGACAAGAAGAAGGAAGTTTACGACGAGGACATCGAGGCGATCGTGGCCGAGGAGATCCTCAGGCTGCCCGGACAACCGGACGCCTTCGAGCTGCTATATTTGAACGTCAGCTCAAGCTCCAACGCGGTTCCGTCGGCGACGGTGAAGATGCGGGTCAACGGCCACGAGCGCACGGAGCCCGCGACGGGCGACGGCGTCGTGGACGCCTGCTACAAGGCGATCACCAAGCTCACCGGCGCCCGCGCCAACCTGGTGCGCTACTCGGTCAAGGCCATCAGCGGCGGGACCGATGCCCAGGGGGAGGTCTCCTGTCTGCTCGAAGACGGCGGGATTCGGGTGTCCGGGCAGGGGTCCCACACGGACATCATCATGGCGAGCGCGCTGGCCTACATCAACGCGCTCAACAAGCTTGAGTATCGCAAGCACTACCGCCAGGTGGTGGAGCGGGAAGGACCGTAAGAAATAATTTTTAATTTTTAGTTTTGAATTTTGAATTGCACTCAGAACCGGAAATCGGGAACTAGAATCGAGGGAGGGAGACTTGAATTTCAATATTGCGGTTTTGCCGGGGGACGGGATCGGGCCTGAGGTCGTTCGGGAGGGAACGCAGGTCTTAAAGCAGGTGGCGGGGCTTTATCGCTTCCAGGTCGAGTTGGAAGAGGGGATCGTCGGCGGCGCTTCCATCGACGCCCACGGAAAACCGCTCACGGAGCCGGTGCTCAAGTTGGCCAAAGAGAGCGACGCAGTGTTGCTCGGCGCGATGGGCGGGCCCAAGTGGGACGCGCTGGATTATTCCCTCCGCCCCGAGCGCGCCCTGCTCGCATTACGGCAGGAGCTTGGGCTGTTCGCCAATTTGCGTCCGGTAAAGCTCTTCTCCGCGCTCGCCTCCGCCTCGACCTTGAAGCGCGAGGTGGTGGAGGGAACGGACCTGTTGGTGGTGCGGGAGCTGACGGGCGGCATCTACTTCGGCCAGCCGAAGGGAATTACCAAGCTTCCCGACGGAACCGAGCGGGGCGTCAACACCGAAGTCTACACCACGCCGGAGATCGAGCGGATCGCCAAAGTCGGTTTCGACGCGGCGAGGCGACGGCGGAAGAAAGTGACCTCGGTGGACAAGGCCAATGTCCTGGAAGCAACCGAGCTGTGGCGCAAGGTCGTCACGCGGGTGCACAAGGAGCAGGGCTATACGGATGTCGCGCTCGATCACATGCTGGTGGACAACTGCGCGATGCAGTTGATCCGCGATCCCAAGCAGTTCGACGTTATGGTGACGACGAACCTGTTCGGCGACATCCTGAGCGACGAGGCGGCGATGCTCACGGGCTCGATCGGAATGTTGCCCTCGGCCAGCCTCGGCGGAAAAGTCGGGATGTACGAGCCGGTTCACGGCAGCGCGCCGGACATCACGGGGAAGGATATGGCAAATCCGCTGGCGACGATCTTGACCATCGCGCTCATGCTGCGCCATTCGTTGGATCAGGGAAAGGCCGCCGATCGCGTCGAGGCGGCGGTGGAGAAGGTGCTCGACGAGGGCTACCGCACGGCGGATATCAAGTCGCCCGGCTGCAAACTCATCGGCTGCAAGGAGATGGGCCGGCTCGTCCGTGACAAGATAGAAAAGCTTGGTTAGAGGGATGAAACGGAGAAACGGAGAATCGGGGAACCGATGTGCACATATCGGAGGTTGAGCGGCGGACGCCCACGTACCTGGAGGGCAAGAGGTGATACTGGCCTCAACTACAGCAAAGAAAGGGAAAATGATGAGAATGAGAAAAATAGTAATAGGATTAACGGTAGGTGCTTGTCTGTTTTTGAATATCCCAGCGGTGCCCGCTGAAAATTGGGTGGCCGTTCCTGGCGGTTTTATTGACGTAGACAGCATTTACAAAGCTGACGATGGCCTTACCTATTACCTTTTACGAAATAATCCTTCCGCGCCCGGCTATAAATACGCTTTTGATTGTGTAACCGGCCACGCTTACTACGAGCTTAATTCCAAAAAAAGCCGCAGCGTGATACCCGGCACTGCGGGTGAGGTGATTATGAAGTTTGTTTGTTCGCGTGTACGGTGATGGCGACATGCAGGAAAGCTGTGACCGAGAGACAAGCGGCCGCGATGGCGTCTAACAATGAGAGAAAAAGCTGACAATGAGAAAAATAGTAATAGGATTAACGGTAAATGCTTGTCTGTTTTTGAATATTTCAGCGGTGCCCGCTGAAAATTGGGTAGATGTTGCAAGCTAGACCCTTGGGTTTTGTTTATTCACGTGTGAAGCGATGAGTCGGAGATAAGGATTTAAAGTCGTGAAGAAGGAAAAATATAATGTAGCAGTAGTGGGGGCTACCGGCGCGGTCGGAGAGCAGATGCGCGAGGTGCTCCAGGAGCGGCTGTTTCCTGTCGGTGAGTTGCGTCTGTTGGCTTCGGAGCGTTCCGCGGGGCAGGTGCTTGAGTTCCAGGGGAAGCAGATTCGTGTGGCGGTTCTTCGAGAGGACTCTTTTAAAGGCATCGACATCGCGTTGTTTTCCGCCGGCGGGACCGTGAGCGACACGTTCGCCCCGTTGGCGGTTGCGGCCGGCGCCGCGGTGATCGATAACACTGCTCGGTTCCGCATGGAGCCCGATGTCCCGTTGGTCGTGCCGGAAGTCAACTCCGGTGAGATCGCGAAGTACAAGAGCCGGGGCATCATCGCCAACCCGAACTGCTCGACCATCCAGCTGGTCGTGGCGCTCAAGCCGATTCACGACGCGGCCCGCCTCAAACGCGTGGTCGTCTCGACCTATCAGTCCACCTCAGGCGCGGGACGGAAGGCGATGGAGGAGTTGAGCCAGCAGACTGTGGCGCTGCTCAGCGGCAAAGAACTGAAGAAAGAAAAATTTCCCCATCAGATCGCCTTCAACTGCATCCCGCACATCGATATCTTCTTTCCGGACGGCTATACCAAGGAAGAGATGAAGATGATCGATGAGACGCGGAAAATCCTGGACGCCCCGAGTCTGCGCATGACTGCGACCTGCGTGCGTGTGCCGGTTTTCTGCGGCCACTCGGAATCGGTCAACGTCGAGACCGAGAAGAAGCTCACCGCCAAGGACGTGAAAGCCATCCTGCGCGAAGCGCCCGGCGTGCTGCTCTGCGACGAGCCGGAGAAGAATGTCTATCCCATGCCGCTCGACTCCGTAGGGAAGGACGCGACTCTGGTGGGAAGAATCCGCGAGGACGATTCCGTGCCTAACGGCATCAATCTCTGGGTCGTCGCCGACAATCTCCGCAAAGGCGCGGCGTTGAACGCCGTGCAGATCGCGGAGATTTTGATCAGGGACTATATCTAAAAAGGTTCTCGTTATGACTGCTTTGCGCAAGGCAGGACGCAAGAAAGCTTCACTGTCGATCAGCCAACGGCGGCGTCCTCGTCCGTCCCGGATCAAGCCGGCCGCCGTTTCTCCCTCGACTTCAGCCGGACGGCTACGACTGGCCCTGAAACTTTCTGATTTCTGCCTCGCCCTCCGCGAGGCGGGCCGCCGGACGCGGTGATGGAACGGCGGTTCGTTCCGGCGCGAAGTCCGCGAAGTCGGCTCCCACGCCGAGCTGATGCGGAAGCAGGGGATCTACTACCGGCTGTGCCAGTTGCAGTATCAGATGGAGGAGCAAAAACAGGGCGGGTTGTTAGGCGAGGCTAAAGTGTAGCTTTAAGCTGCCTGCGGCTCTGTTGCCAGACGTACCCGTATTCGCGCACGCGCGAGCATGTTGATCAGCTTATCGATGCTGAAACGACCGATCTCTCCCTTCAGCAGATTACTGATCCGTGGCTGTGTCTCGCCAAAGAAAGCGGCCGCCTCGGTCTGCGTCCACCCGCGCGCCTCAATGTACTGCCGTAAGTCGAGCAGCAAGTCGGCCCTCACCTTCAGGTTTGCCGCTTCCTCCGGCTCGAACCCCACATCCTCGAATACGTTAGCGCTACCGCGGGTGACCTTTATTCCCCCGGTCTCACCGCTGCGTCTGGCGGCGGTGTTGGGCCGTTCTGTAACGCTGCCGGCCGGTCTCGATGTCGCGCCTGGCCGTTTTTTGCGTTTTCTTTTGGAACGCGTGGAGTACATAAATGGCCTCCTCAAACTTAGCGACGTAAAAAACCCGAAACGCATCGGGAGCGTGAATGCGAATCTCATAGACGCCAGGACCGACGGAAGGGACGGGCTTGAAATCGGTCGGCTCTTGGCCCCGTTGCACCGCTCGCAGCTCTAAGCCGGCCTTGCGCCGCGCGTCTCGCGGAAACCGACGCACATCGTCGCGCGACGAGCCGATCCATTCGATGATTTTATCATCCATGCCCCGCCATGCCAAATCAGGCATACCAGCCTTCTCGCTCGTTGTCAAAGCGCGACGTTACGTAAGACAGGTAAGCCGAGTCGAGGTTAAGAGGGTCGAACGCGGAAAGTAAAGGGTACGCCGGGCAAAACGCAGGCAAACTATCAATAAATCTTTGGGGTCAGCTCAGACTGACCCCGTAGTGATCCGCTGCGGTCAGGATGCAGCCAAACTGTCAAGACAGCCATGTATGCGCGCGCCGGGTCGCTGCAGCGCATGGTTAGGTGTTTCCGGCCTTTCGGGCTTTTGCGTTGGCTCCGTAGTTGGACATGAAGGTGTAATCTACCTCGTATGTCTTGGTCTCACGCAGGCCAAACTCGTGCTGCTCAAGAAGCTCGACCAAACGGTCGCCATCAATCAGTTCGATAGGTTTGGACGTCGTGTCACGGGCCGCCCCACGTGCTCCATCCGTGAAGTAGCCGGTCGTAAAGAAAATGCCCTTCTCCGCGCGTGAGCCGATGGCACCCTGAAACTCTCGGACCTCCTTGGCGGCGACGGCGCCACTGTAACGCTTACATTGGAAGGCAACCTTGGTGCTGACAAGTGGGCCGACTCGGAGATAACCCTCGCCGTCAATTCCCTTATCACCTCTGCCGCCAGTGACCTCAACCTCCTCCATTCCGAGGTGCCGCAGAAGGTCGGCGCAGAATCGCTCGAACTCTTCGGGCGGGTTGGATTGGAGGCGGGACAGAATCTCCTCCTTGTAGCTTGCAGGTGCTGGCTCCGCTTCAGTTGGTGGTGTTTCGGCGGGCTCAGTGGAACTCGCGACTTGTCGGCGTGCGGCGTAATAATCCGCCCACTTACGGAAAATCCTTCCGGCCTCATCGAGTGAAAGAATCTTGTTTTGGCCGGCGGGCGTGAGCATCCACAGGCCGTGCTTGGGAGAGGCCAAGTAACCCTCCCAAAGTAGATACTGCCGCGCAAACGCTATATTAGTGGTGTAGCGGAAGCCGCCGCTGTTGAGCTTGGCGTAACGGACGTCGTCGGGAACGTTCGCCAACCGTGCAACGGTATCATAGACCTCGCGGGGAGTCGCGGAACCGCCGTGCTCGCGAAGCGCATCAAGAACGTATGGCATCCACTTGAGGAACTCGGCTTGGGATTTCTTTGTCATCGGTTACAAGAGGTGCGAGGAAACGCCTAATTCAATATTAAGTGGGTAGATCAATCTATCCCAGTCGGCGATCTTATAATTCGCAGGAATTCTACAATTGTTTTCGGCGCTTAACAACAAAAACCTTGACCCGGCAAACACTGCACTACTGTCAGCCTTTGGCGGCTACAGTCGGCCCGAATCAATCCCGACTTGGTCCGCCGGACTGTGAACTCCCTAGTACCTACCCTGGGCGGCGGGTGCGGTCAAGCGCTTTTTCTCCGTAAGCGCGGGGTCTTTTTGCGCCGCCTTTCGGCAATGTTTCCTAACTGCGATTTTGTGATAAGTAGGAAGAGGGAACAACTTGCCGTGAGAAAGATCAGGCGAGCCGAGTTTGAAGTTCGACGGCAGGTTGCTTGACTTAGATATGGCTCTAGATGCATAGTTAGTTATACGTGTAATCGGAGGACTAAAAATGGACAGGATTATTCCTATTTCCGATCTTCAGACAAAGGCTAAAAAGATTCTGGAAAGCGTCAAGAAAACTCGGGATCCTGTGATCATTACGCAGCGAGGCCGGCCGGCCGCCTTTCTGGTCAACTATGAAGACTACGAAGGAATGGTCGCGACGCTGGAGGAGATGAGCGAGCCGGACTGGAGAGAGAGGTTGGCGGAAGCCGAGAGAGACTCCAAAGCGGGCAGGGGGATGGAGCTCGAAGAGTTCAAGGCTAGAAGGGCAAGGCGTGCAAAGAAGGGGTGAGCTTCTTCCGCGGGCTCGGAAAGATCTCGAGGCTCTCCCGCTTTCAATTCAGGACCAGATTATCGCAAAGATCGAGCTGCTGCGTGACTTTCCGGAACTAGGACCGGCCATGGTTGATGCTTTTCAAGGCTACCGCGCTATCCTAGCCGCAAAAAACAGCTACCGCGTCGTCTATCGCATTCTCGCGGATGATTTGGTCGAGGTTGCCTATATCCGCCAGTGCGCTAGACAAACCCGCCTCCGGTTGGTCAGGGGGAAAGAATAAAAAGCCGCGCGCTTGCAAAATGCGGACGCTTCTAAAATCTTGCCGTGCCGCCGTTCTACTTTCCCTCCTGCTCGTCTCGGCCTGCTCTCCCTTCTACGTTCTCCGGGCCGCCTACGAAGAAAGCAAGATTCTCTGGCGGCGGGAGCCGATTGAGAAGGCCCTGGAGAAACCGGATCTCGATCCGGAGACGCGGGAGAAATTCAAGCTGGTGCTCGAAGTCCGCGAGTACGCGCGCGACCGGCTGCAGCTCAACGTCGGCGGAAGCTACGCGTCGTACTCCTACATCGACCGCGCGGATCTCACGTACGTCTTGACGGCGGCGCCGAAAACCGAGCTGCGCCCTTATACCTGGTGGTTTCTGATCGTCGGCCACGTTCCGTACAAAGGCTTCTTTTACGAAGAAGACGCCAAGGCCGAGGCGGATCGCTTGGAGAGCCACGGCTACGACACCTATGTCCGGACATCTCCCGCCTTCAGCACGCTCGGCTGGTTCGACGATCCGTTGCTCACCCATTTGCTGAAATACGACAAAGTTACTCTCGCCACGGTGATCTTTCACGAGCTGTTTCATAATACCCTTTACGTCGGCGGGGCGGGGGACTTCAACGAGAGCCTGGCGAATTTCGTCGGCGGCACGGCGGCCATTTCATTCTTCCGCGACCGCTATGGAGAGGGGAGCGCCGAGCACGCGCGGGCCGTTCGGGCATGGGAAGAAGAAGTTGAGTTCTCCCGCTCCGTCAGAAAATTGGCCGATTCCTTGCGCGAGCTCTATGCCAAAGATCTGCCCACGGACGAGAAGCTGCGATTGAAGGACGACATTCTCTCCCGTGGCCGGAAAGAATGGTCGGAGCAGACGGCCCCTCGTCCCCAGCACCGCTTCCGTGGCTTCAGCCAGATGAAGGTCAACAACGCCGTGATGATCCATTTCCGTCTGTACCTCAAGGAGCTGGACCTTTTTGAGTCTGTGTACCAGGCGAACGGCAAGGATTTGACCCACTCGATTGAGCTAATCAAAGAAGCGGTGAAGAACGCCGAGGAGCCCTTTGCGGCTGTCCGTGAGCTGACGAAGAAACTACGATCTCAGATCTCCGAGAAAAATGATCCTGCCCTCGGGGCCGTGACCGCCTCTACCTCGCGATGATGATCGGCGACAATACTTTCTCCTCCAGCCAGGCGGACAGGTCGGCGAGGCTCTCCGCGCTGATCTCATGGCCCATGTCATACTCTCGGTAGGTCACCGGCGCGCGCAGAGTTCGGAGCGCTTCGACGGACTCCCTCGCGCGGTCCACTTGGATCAGATCGTCCTCCGAGCCGTGATGCACCAGCGTCGCCGGGAAGCGTCC
>Ga0156192_1096_pt1 | contig 17155 bp, 15 predicted proteins | sample RifCSPlowO2_12_FD_107845 | JGI IMG/M metagenome (GOLD analysis project Ga0156192, IMG submission 107845) | Deltaproteobacteria bacterium RIFCSPLOWO2_12_FULL_60_19
TCATACCGATTTCGAAACGACCCGAGGAAGTCTGAGCACCATGTCGAAGCGCGGTCCACGCTTTGTCCTCGCCCCGCGCCGACTTTCTCATCCGGAACGGCACAACCTTTATCAGGGAGCGGAATATCGCAATCAAATTCTATTGCTTGAGCCGCGCGATGATCAGGCGAATCACATGGTGAATCCTGATCTGCTCTCCGCGGCGAGGCGATACGCGGCTGCGACGGGCCTAGCCGGAACGGCGCGAGCGGCTGAACGCCGCGACCGCTACGAAAGGATCGCGTCGCGAGAACGGAAACTAATCCTCGACACAATCAAACAAGCGGGACTGGTTTATACGAGAGTGGAGCGATGGGAGGAGACTGCTAACGGAACGGCTTTCGAAATGGAGCCGCTTGGTCAAGCGTCTGCACGAGAGGAAGTTGTAACGCTGCTCCGCACGCAAGTGTGTCCCCAGACCTTTTTTGCTGAACATCTACGGGACCGACTTTCTACCTTTATGGGCCAGTCCGTCGAGCAGGTAGATCGACTCTATCGAACGACGCTCGGTTTCCCGGTTCCGCTCAAGGACGATATGGTCGCCGGCGCCATCCGGCTCCTTGTGGAAGACAGCGACTCTCGCACTTTGGGTTTACAAGGGCCGCGAGGCCGTAATTTCTGCGGGCAACATGTGGACTTGTCGCCCTCAGAGCTGGACGTGGCCATTCTAAGCGATCCCTGGCCTCTCGATAGCATCCCCCGACCGGGGCCACCGACGACGCCTCTTCCAAAGTCGAGCGACGGCGCCATCGAAACCCCGGTCGTTCCGCCGCCAACCCAAGTCACAGTTCAAAGTGACGAATTGGGAACGCCGCCCTCTCGATCTATCGGCGAGTTGCGGCAACAGCTTGCCGCACGCCTCAATGGCGTAGAGAACGGCGCGATCCAGCAGGTCAGCTTCCGAATCCTGGCGAATGCTCAGGACATCGACTTGTCCGGCGTCAGTTCCGGTGTGCGTGGCGGCCTCAGCGGAAGAGGCAGTCTCGACGTGCAGATTGAGCTGACGTGTCCCGGTCCGATGACCAAAGCGGAAGTCGAAGCCAAATGCGAGCAACTGCCCCAGATGCCGAACGGAACCTATTCGGCGCGAGTCCGCGTTCTCCGAAAGCAGGAAGCCAATTCGCGCTTATTGGTTTAGGGAGCCCACAGAGCAGGTCAGGATCCAAGAAGGACCGGAGGCGTTGCTGCTGTGGATGCGATTTCCAGACATGCGATTCATGGACACACATGCGGCAACGGCGGCGTTGTTCGATTCTATCTGGGACATGCTCGGAACCGTCTGGACGCGAACGGTCCAAAAAGCTCCGCAGGCACGCCCGGTACTTGTCACGAGCGATCATGGTTATATCTTCCTCGGTCCGGGCCTCAGCGAACCAAGGCTGGCTGGGATCGATCGCCAGCTTGAAGGCAAGCGCTTCCGTGAGTTTCCCTCGGGAGAACAGTTGCCCGATAGGAAGCCTGGGCTTTGGATCGACCCGGCGCGTCGATTGGCGGTGCTGGCGGGCCGTGTTCACAACCGTCCGCAAGCGCCCTCGCCCAGTAACTCAGTTTATCGGCATGGCGGGCTCAGTTTGATGGAAATGCTGACCCCTTGGCTGGTGCTCGGTCCGAAGGAGGCAAAAGCATGAAGCAAAAAATCGGTACGCTGATAGAAGAAGACATTATGAAACTGGCTAAGAGACGGGCCGCAGACGAAGGCCGGTCGCTCAGCGACCTCATTCAGGATGCGCTCGTTAACTATCTCAATGCCGGCGCAGCGAGCCACAAAGAACGGGAGATCGCTTATCATGTATTCTGCGAGCGGCCCCTTAAGCTTGTGCCGGAACAGTTTCGGCAAGTGTTGGACGAGGATATGTGGGACCGATGAATCTTGACGACATTCCAGCCGGTAGTCTCTGCGTCCTCGATACCAACGTATTGCTCTATGCGGAGCAAGGGGTCTCAATGCAGGCGCAGCGGCTGTTGCGTCGCATCGAGAAGCGGGATGTCCTTGGAGTGTTACCGCAACCGGTGTGGCAGGAGGTGACGCATAAGCTTATGCTCGCAGAGGCGCTGATGCAGGGACAGATCGGCGGCGGCAATCCAGCTCGGCAATTGGCCGGCAAACCGGAGGTGGTTAAACGACTTACGCTATATCGCGAGAAGATCAAGGCCTTGTTTACTCTCGGTCTTGCCTTCGAGCCCTGCGCCAAAGCGGACTTGGCCGACAAAGCTTTCTACCTTCAAGAGCGCTACGGACTTTTGACGAACGACTCAGTGATCCTGGCGATTGCGATGCGGTTAGATGCCGATGCGCTGGTCTCGGCCGATGCGCAGTTTCGAGAAATCAAAGAGATCAGAGTCTATTCACCGTCGGACCTTAAATTTCCCTCCAGGTCATGAGCACGCAAATCCATCCCATAACTCCACCGGCAAACTCCGATTCAGCGCCGCCGGCGACAAACCAGGAAAGCCTTGGAAAACGCGCGATCGAGGTCGGCTTTCCCATCGTCGAGATCAATCGGCTGGCTGTGCCCGAACGTAATTCTTTCAAACCCATTTACCAGATGCACAAATGGTTCGCCCGCAGGGCTTCTTGTGTTTTTAGAGCGATACTTTTGGCAGCCACGAAACCTGCTGGAACAAACATTATGGATGAACTCTACAAGGATCACACTCTTGATCCCGACACAAATGGCAAGGTTATTCTGGACTCCTTCATGGGGGGGCGGAACGACTGTTGTCGAAGCTCTAAGGCTTGGGTGAAAGGTGAATTCTTTTTCGTGGGGTTTAATCTGACATGAGTAAACAGGCTTTGAAATACGATGCTGGGGCGATGGTTTCGCCTAATGACAGGGTGCGAGTCCCGTCTCATCCGGAGCTTGGCATCGGGGAAGTATTGCGGGTCGCCGAACAGGCCGGATTTTATCAGGCCGATGTTGTCTTCGACACGCCGGGTGGCCGAAAGTTGGAAGCCTTTCCAGTTGAGCTACTGGAAAAAACGAGTGACCTGTGGCAACGACTGATGGAAGGGACCTTCGACGACCCGATCGCGTATAGAGTTAAGCAGGTTGCTATCGATCTCGCGCACTCGAATTCGGGCGGGGAACTCTCGGCCAGCCGCGTGAATCTCCTTCCTCACCAGATTCTCCTGGTTCATGATTTAGTTGCGATGATGGATCGCCGCATGCTGATTGCGGACGAAGTAGGTCTGGGAAAGACGATTGAAACCGGCATGCTCCTGCGAGAATTGAATGCCCGGAGCGAAGCTGACCGGGTACTCATCGTAACTCCGGCCGGTTTAGTAAAAAATTGGCAGAACGAGTTGCGCGACTGCTTCCGGCTCCACTGTTCGATCCTGGGACATGACTTTCATGATTATGGGACCGCTTCATGGGAAACACATCCTTGGGTTGTTGCATCGATCGATACGCTCAAGCAGACACGGAGAGTCCAGCGGCTCCTCGGAGCGCCCAAATGGGACGTGATTATTTTCGATGAAGCCCACCACTTGTCTCGAATCCGTACGGGCAAGAAGACAGTCACAACGCAGAATTACAAACTAGCCGAAGCGCTGCGGAGCCACACGAGAGACATATTGTTCCTTTCAGCGACGCCGCACCAGGGTAATCCTTATCAATTTTGGTCCTTGATCCAACTGCTGAACGATCAGCTCTTCACGAGCCCGGAGGAGTTAAGCGATCACCGGGGCATGTTGGCGCGCGTCATGATCCGACGAACCAAGCGCGAAGTAACAGATGCCAATGGGAATCCGATATTCCGTCGCCGTCAGGTCAACACGGAATACTTTCCGTTGGCGCCGCGCGAGCGGGAATTCTATGACCGACTGAGCGAGTACCTGCGGGAAGGATATAACGTCGCCGGGATCAATCAGTCCCGGACAACCCGGCAGCAGCGGGCCATCGGCTTTGTTATGGCCACGTTTCAGAAAATTATGTCTTCGAGTCCGCGCGCAATTCGCCAAGCCCTTCGCCGCCGTCTGCTCGTTTTATTGGCGCGTAAGCAGATAGCGATGGAGGCCAAACGCAGGTCCGGCGCGGCCAATAGCGAAGCGATTCTCAAGATTCAAGACGAGATGCTGCAAGTTGCGCGAGCGATTTTGGGCGAACAGACAGCCGATAAGATGGATGCGGAAGCGTACGTTTTGCGCGTCCGGCGGCGGCTGTTGAAGCGCATGGAGGAGGATTACGAAACTACCGGTTGGTCACTCGATGGAGACGAGGAAGCGGAAGATGGTGTCTACGCGGAGGCTGATATACCGCAGGAGATTGAGAAGGTCAGAGAATTAATTCAACTAGTGCCCAACGGAACCGACCGGCGCTTCGATACGCTGGTGCGGGCCGTTAGTGAGTTGTTCCGCGAAAATCCCGATGAGAGGTTTGTTATTTTCACTCAGTACCGCGACACGTTGGAATTCTTGTCTGAGGAGTTGGGGAAAATCTACGGCCAGAACCGGATGGCGCGGATCATCGGCGGTCCGCTGGAAGACAAAATTGCCGCCATAGAGTCCTTCTGGGCTGCAGATGGCGCACGCTTTCTTCTGAGCACATCAGCGGGCGGGGAGGGTATCAACCTTCAGATCGGGCATATTGTTTTCAACTACGATCTTCCTTGGAATCCCATGGCCGTCGAACAACGGATCGGCCGGATTCACCGGTACGGTCAAGAAGAGACAGTCCAGGTGTACAATTTGCTGGCGAAAGATACCGTCGAGGAGCAAATCTACGGACTCCTAGAGCACAAGCTCTTAGACATTGCGCGATCGATCGGCAAAACTGATGGGCAAGGAAAGCCGCTGGAAGATTTCAGAAGCAACATTCTAGGTTACCTCGGAAGCCAGCCGGATTACCAGGATCTCTACAAGCGAGCGTTGGTCGACCGCGATTATCGCCGGACTGACGCGGAACTCCAGCGTATGATCCAGGAAGCGCTACGCGCTCGCGAAGCGCTCGATCGTTTGGCCCAAGACCTCGGTCATTTCAACCTTGAGCATTATCGAACGTTGGAAGGTCGGTATTCTCTCTCTGAGCTTGGAGAGTGGGTTCGAAGCTCAGTCCTGACATTTGGCGGCGGCGCCGTTCCAACAGGAGAATTTTGGACTTTCATTTGCCCCGAGTCGTTGCAACGGAAATATCGGCTACTTCCTAGATACGAGAGGGTCTGTTTCGATCGGGCCGTTGCGGTCCGCAACCGCGCATGCGAACTCGGCGGCATCGGACACCCTTTGGTGGATGCTCTCTTGGAGGAAACCCGGTCTGCCGCATTGACCGGTGAAGTTGCTAATCTTCAAGTAGGCGCGTTGTGTGCGCGCTATCTTGTCCGCCGCCGAGATGAGCGTGGCCTTATTCAGAGCCGAGTGATTACTCTGATGTACAGGCCATCGACAGGCGATGTCCAGACGCTCCAGCATTTTCCAACCGAGACAGCGGAGGAATCCGGCGATGGCGTGGACTTTGCCAACGCTCGATCAGCCATCGAGAGCGCGTTGGAGAGCGAAATCAACAACTGGCTTCCGAGCCGACAGTCACGGATCGGACTGAATATCTCATTAGTCGGACTGCACCATTGAAAATTCGCGGGCATCGACATGTCTACATCCGATAGAAAACTGCGAATCATCGCCTACGGCTTTGATGTGTTGGGGTTTAAACACGGCCTTATCCTTCCGCCTTGATCGCGCCGTTTCCTTGACATACACGCGCATTTCCAATACAGACAAAATCAATTCTCCGTGCCGGTCTTGGTGCTTCTCCCAGAGCTTTCGTATGGGGGGCATGGCTGTTTTTCAACACTATGGATGACCTTGTCGCCCATCCATTTTTTCCGATTCTCGTACTCTTTTGCCTTGCCGGAATCGTCGTGCTTGCGCTGCTTCTGGTCGCGCAAAAAGTCGGGCCGAAGAAGATGGATCCGGTCAAAGCGGAGCCGTTTGAGTCGGGCAATCCTCCCAGAGGCGACGCCCGCATCCGTTTCCCGGTGAAGTTCTACCTGGTGGCGATGCTGTTTCTTATCTTTGACCTCGAGGCCGTCTTTCTCTATCCTTGGGCCATTCTTCTGCGCCGGCTGGGAACCTACGGTCTGGTGGAGATGGGAATCTTCCTCTTGATTGCCGCGGTCGGCTTCTTGTATGCCTGGAAACGCGGGGCGTTGGACTGGGAGTGAGGATTGATGGAAGAGGATAGCCCCCGTATTCAACTCATACGAGAGAGATTCCCCTCGAGGCTGCTAGAGGCTCACGCCGTTCGCGGCGAGGAGACGGTGCTGATCCGGCCGGAAGGCGTGGCGGAGTTTTTTCGCTTTCTTAAAGAGAAGCCCGGCCTGGACTTCGATTTTCTGACCGACATCACCGCCGTCGATTATCTGGGCAAGAAAGAGCCCCGTTTTGAAGTCGTGTATCACCTCCGCTCGACGCAATGGAATCATCGCCTGCGCGTGAAGGCGCCGGTAGGGGGAGATAATCCCGAAGTGGATTCGCTCACTCCCTTGTGGCCGGGCGCGGACTGGCTGGAGCGCGAGGTCTGGGACATGTACGGCATTCGTTTTCGCGGCCATCCGAATCTTAAAAGAATCCTGCTGTACGAGGAATTCAAGGGACACCCGCTGCGCAAAGACTATCCGGTCAACCAGCGCCAGCCGCTCGTGCCCGAGCGCCCGTTGGACGGAACTTTTGTCGATCACCGATCGGACAACAAACTGGCACAATTGAAACAGAGATGGGGCCGCTGAGAGCCGGCTCGCCGACCTTGCTGCGATGAGTACCCAAACGCCCGACCTGCCGGTGGAAACCATGGATTTGCAGATGGGGCCGTCCCATCCGGCGACCCACGGGACGATCAAGTTCAACCTCAAGCTTGAAGGGGAAAAGGTGCTCGACTGCGAGGTGGAGGTGGGCTACCTCCACCGCGGCTTCGACAAGATGTGCGAGCAGGCGACCTGGAACCAGGTGATCCCCTACACCGACCGCCTCAACTACGTCTCGCCGCTGATCAACAACTTCGGCTACGCGCTGGCGGTGGAGAACCTCCTGGGCGTCGAGACTCCGCCGCGCTGTCAGTTTATCCGCGTGGCGATGAGCGAGCTCTCCCGCATCATGGATCATCTGACCTGCTTGGGGATGGCGGCGTCGGAACTGGGCGCGATCACGGCCGGCTTCTACATGATCGAGGCGCGGGAACTCTTGATGCGGATTATCGAGGCCGTAACCGGCGCGCGGCTGACGATCTCCTATGCGCGGATCGGCGGCGTGAAGCACGATCTTCCGCCCGACTTCTCCGATTGGGTGGCGGATGCGTTTCGCAAGACGCGGCGGTTGCTCGCGGACTGCGAGCGGCTGCTCTCGCGCAACCGGATTTTTATCGACCGGATGTCGGGAATCGGCGTCGTCTCGCGGGAGATGGCCGTCGCCTACGGTTTGACCGGTCCCATCCTGCGCTCGACCGGCGTCAACTATGACGTGCGCAAAGCGCAACCGTATCTCGTCTACGATCAAATGGACTTCGAGGTGCCGTTGGGGACTAAAGGGGACAACTACGATCGTTTCATCTGCCGCATCCTGGAAATCGAGCAGAGCATGAGGATCGTCGAGCAGGCGCTTGAGAAAATGCCGCTGGGTCCGATTGCGCTCGACGACCCAAAAATAGTCCTCCCGGAAAAAGAAAAGGTTTACAACAGCATCGAAGGGCTGATGAACCACTTCAAATTCATCATGGAAGGAATTCAGGTCCCGGCGGGCGAGGTCTATTTCGCCGTCGAGGGCGGCAACGGCGAGTTGGGTTTTTACATCGTCAGCCAGGGCGGAGGACGGCCCTATCGGGTGCGGGTGCGGCCGCCCTGTTTTATCGCCATGTCGGCGTTTCACGAAATGATCCGCGGCCACATGATCGCGGACATCATCCCGACCTTCGGCATGATCAACATGATCGGCGGGGAGTGCGACCGATAGTGTCGAGTTTTGACAGGCTGTTGAGAAAGTAATTTTCATGCTTCGACAAGCTCAGCATGAACGGAAAATCGTTAACGGTTTCAAACCTTCAGCCGTTCGCCCTGAGCCTGGTCGAAGGGTGAACGGCGAGAGTTTCAACAGTCTGTTAAGTTTTGAGTGACTTATGGCGGTTGAGTTTTCACCAGAGGCGCGACAGAAGTTCGAGAAGATCGTCGCGCGGTATCCGAAGAAGGATGGGGCGATGCTGCCGGTGCTTTACCTGGCGCAGCGTGAGTTCGGCTATCTCAGCACCGAGGCAATCGAATACGTCGCCAAAATCATGGAGTTGCCGGCGGCGCGCGTTTACGGCGTCGTGACCTTCTACACGATGCTCAACATGAAGCCGATCGGCAGACACCACATCCAGGTTTGCCGCACGCTTCCCTGCGCGCTGGTCGGGGCGGAGCGGATCGCTGCGTCGATCAAGAAAAAGCTCGGCATCGGGACGGGCGAGACGACCGCCGACGGCAGGTTCACGCTGTCGGAAGTGGAATGTCTGGCCTCCTGCGGCAGCGGGCCGATGATGCAGGTGAACGACGATTACTACGAGGATCTCACGGAAGAGAAGGTAGATAAGATTCTTGAAAGACTGAAATAAATGAAAATTGCAAAATGCAAACTGCAAAAGTCAAAATGGAGGACCCAAGGAGGATTCTAGTTTGCAATTTTCATTTTAAACTTTGCACTTTGCATTGAGATAACTTTCACATGGAAAAAGTCCTGCTACGAAACGTCGACGCCCCGGAGTCCCACACGCTGGAAGTCTACCGCGCGCGCGGCGGCTATCGCGCTTGGGAAAAAGCGCTGCGGGAGATGGCGCCGGAGCGGGTCACCGACGAGGTCAAAGCCTCAAATCTCAGGGGACGCGGCGGCGCGGGTTTTCCGACCGGCATGAAGTGGGGCTTTGTTCCCAAGGATAACCCGAAGCCCAAGTACGTCGTGTGCAACGCCGACGAGAGCGAGCCGGGCACGTTTAAAGATCGGCTGCTGATCGAAAAGGATCCTCACGCCGTCATCGAAGGGACGATGATTGCGGCTTACGCCATTCAGTCGCACACGGCATTCATCTACATCCGCGGCGAGCTGAGCTTCGGCGCGACGGTGTTGCAAAACGCCCTCGACGAGGCGGAGCGAGCGGGCTATCTCGGAAAAAACATTCTCGGCACCGGCTATGACTTAGACGTGATTCTGCACCGCGGCGCGGGCGCTTACATTTGCGGCGAGGAGACCGGCTTGCTTGCTTCTCTCGAAGGGGGCAAGGGTTGGCCCAAGGTCAAGCCGCCGTTCCCGGCGACCCACGGCCTGTTCGGCTGCCCCACGGTGGTCAACAACGTCGAGACGCTTGCCGCGGTGCCTTGGATTATCGATCGCGGCGCCGCCCAATACACCGCGCTCGGCACCGAGAAGAGCAAGGGGACGAAGCTCTTCAGCGTCAGCGGCCATATCCAGCGGCCGGGAGTTTACGAAGTCGAAATGGGCTACTCTTTCAAGCGTTTTTTGGAAGAGGACTGCGGCGGCGTGCGCAACGGGAAGAAGCTCAAGGGGGTGATCCCCGGCGGCGCTTCGATGCCGGTGCTGCGCGCGGAGGAGATCGACGGCGTCACGATGGACTACGAGTCGTTCCAGGCGGCCGGCACCCTGCTCGGCTCCGGCGGCGTGATCGTCATGGACGATTCCACCTGCATGGTCCGGGCAGCGTGGAACATCGCCCGCTTCTTCGCCCACGAGTCGTGCGGCCAGTGCAGCCCCTGCCGCGAAGGATGCCATTGGATGGAGAAGATTTTCCGGCGCATCGAGCACGGCGAGGGGAGAGCGGGAGACCTGGATCTCATCCAGAGCATCAGCGGCAACATCGCCGGGAACACGATCTGTCCCTTCGGCGACGCGGCCTCCTGGCCGGCCGCCGCGTTTATCAAGAAATACCGGGAAGAGTTTGAGGAGCACATCACAAAGAAGAAATGCGTAAGAATGGAGTAATGGATAATCCGGAATCCAACACTCCAAGACTCCAGTGCTCCAATACTCCAATGAGTTTTTCATGGACCCAGTGAAGCTTACCATTGACGGGCGCGAAGTCGCGGCGACCAAAGGCCAGACCGTCATTCAGGCCGCGGCGGAAGCGGGGATTTCGATTCCCCACTATTGCTACCATCCAAAACTCGCCATCGCAGGAAACTGCCGGATGTGTCTCGTCGAGATCGAGAAGATGCCCAAACTCCAGATCGCCTGCAACACTCAGGTAGCCGAAGGCATGGCGGTGAAGACCCAAAGCGCCAAGGTCGTCGAGGCGCGCCGCGCGGTGATGGAGTTTCTGCTGATCAACCATCCGCTCGACTGTCCGATCTGCGATCAGGCGGGCGAGTGCCGTTTGCAAGACTACTACATGGAGCACGACCTCAAGGGCAGCCGCTTCGAGGAGAGAAAAGAGCGCGACCGCAAGCGGGAGATCTTCGGCCCGCACGTGGTCTTCGACGGCGAGCGCTGCGTCAAGTGCACGCGCTGCGTGCGGTTCGTACAAGAGGTCACGCGCACGGAAGAGCTTACCGTCGTCAACCGCGGCGACCAGTCGACGATCGCTTTGTTCCCAGGAAAGATTCTCGACAATCCGCTCTCGGCCAACGTCGTCGATATCTGCCCGGTCGGGGCGCTCACGGACCGCGATTTCCGCTTCAAAGTCAGGGTCTGGTATCTGAAGAAAACCGCGTCGGTCTGTCCCGGATGCAGCACCGGATGCAACGTCTCCGTCGAGAGTTATCAGAATCGCATCGTCCGGTTTAAGCCGCGCGTCAACGAAGCGGTCAACAGCCACTGGATCTGCGACGAAGGGCGCTATTGTTTTCACTCCCTCACCGACGGCGAGCGGCTCTCCGCGCCGCTGATTCGCCAGGAGGGCGGGCTGGTGCCGACGGACTGGGAGACGGCGCTGCATGTCGCGCTGTCCGGTCTGCGCGCCGCCGCGCCGCTCGCCGGAATAGTTTCGGGGCGCAACACCAACGAGGAGGCGTTTCTCTTCGCCCGGCTCATGAAACGGCTCTCTTCCGAAGCCGCGCTAGAAGTTTTCTATCGGGAAAGAGCGCTCACGGAGACGGAAAAGATCCTCATGAGCCCGGATCGCTCGCCGAATTTTCGCGGCGCGCGGGACATGGGCGCCGGCACGGACGGAAATCATAACTCACTGGCCGCGCGGCTGCTCGAAGGGAAGTTCCGCGGCGCCTATCTCGTCGGCGAGGATTTGGCCGCGCTTGAGGGCGACGGCGGAATCGAACAGCGGCGCGCGCTGGAGAAACTCGCTTTCCTGGTGGTCCAGGACAGCCGATTAACCGCAACGGCAAAACTTGCCCACGTCGTTCTGCCCGCCACCCATTTCGGCGAGAAAGAGGGCACCTACACCAATCGCCGGGGCAGAGTGCAGAAGCTCAACGCGGCCGTTGTGCCACCGGCCGGAGCGCTGCAAGACTGGCAAATCTTTGCGCGGCTGCTGTCTAAGATGGGCGACGGAAGATCGTTCGCCGGCCCCGCGCAAATCTTCCAGGCGATCTCCGAGGAGATCCCGGCGTACCGCGGGCTCACGTACGAGCGAGTCGGAGATCAGGGAGTTCTACTCGCCGGCGAGACGAAACGGCTATGATGATCGACATCGGGATTATCGCAGCGAAGGCCTTTCTCGTTCTCTTCATGGTGTTGAATCTCGCCGGCGTGCTCGGCTGGATCGAGCGCAAGGGCAGCGCGCTCATTCAGGACCGCATCGGCGCCAACCGGGCGTCGATCTTCGGCTTTGCCGGCATGGGGCTGGTCAACACGCTGATCGCCGATCCGATCAAGTTCCTGACCAAGGAAGATTTCATCCCGCCCAAGGGCGATCGATTTTTGCACACGCTGGCGCCCTGCCTCGCGCTGTTCCCGGCGCTGGTCACTTTCGCCGTCATCCCCTTCGGCGACGTGCTGGTCGTCGCCGGCCGCGAAATCGTCCTCCAGGTTGCCAACGTCAATATCGGCATCCTCTATATTTTCGCCATGGCGTCGCTCAGCGTCTATGGCATCGTCATCGGCGCCTGGGCCTCGAACAACAAATTCTCTCTGCTGGGCGGCGTGCGCGGCGCAGCGCAGATGGTGTCCTACGAGATCGCGATGGGGCTTTCGGTGCTGGGCGTTCTTATGATCTTCGGCACGCTCGAACTGCAAGAGATCGTGCGGGCCCAGGGCGGGTTGCTCGGCGGCTGGCTTCCGGCGTGGGGGATTTTCTTGCAACCGGTCGCATTTTTACTCTTTTTTACGGCCGCCGTCGCGGAGACTAAAAGGATACCGTTCGATCTCCCCGAAGGGGAATCCGAGCTGGTCGCCGGCTATCATGTGGAATACTCCGGCGCCAAGTTCCTGATGTTTTTCACCGGCGAGTTCGCCGAGATCGTGACGGCAGGAGCGCTCGTGACCACGCTCTTCTTCGGCGGCTGGCAGGTTCCGTATCTCATGCGCGACGGCTTTCACCTGCCGTGGGGCGGCACGCTGCTCTTGCCGCACCTCGTGGTGGTCCTTCTCCAGGTGGGCGCCTTTGCGGTCAAGGTGATCTTTTTCTGCTGGGTGCAGATCCTGCTGCGCTGGACTCTGCCGCGCTTTCGCTACGATCAGGTGATGCGTTTGGGATGGAAGATGCTCTTGCCCGTGGCCCTGCTCAATGTAGTCGTCACGGCGGTTTGGATCGTTCTCGGAGAGCGCGCCTCGTTGAGACCTTGAGCCTTTTATGACGCTGTTTATTATTCTGGCCGTCTTGACCGTTGTCTCCTCGCTGCTGGTGATCTTTCAGCGCAACGTGGTCCACAGCGCGGTGGCGCTGGTCGCCGCGCTCTTTTTCATCGCCGTGCTGTTTCTCACGCTCGACGCCCCCATGATCGGCATCCTGCAGGTGCTGGTCTACGCCGGCGCGATCATGGTGCTCTTTCTGTTCGTCATCATGCTGCTTAACCCGGCCGCGCTGGAGCCGAGACAAATTCCCTGGTGGACTCTGGGATCCGCGGCCGCGCTGCTGCTCGTCTTTCTACTCATGCCGGCGCTTTTGAATACCGTCGCGCCGCGGCAGGCGGCGCCGGCGGGGCCGGGCTTCGGCAGCCCGGAGCTGCTCGGCCAGACCCTCTTCGGCAGCTTTGTGCTCCCGTTTGAAATCGCTTCCGTATTGCTCCTGGTCGCGATCATCGGCGCGGTGGTACTGGCGAAGAAGGAGAGCTAACCGGGGCAATGCAAAAATCAAAGTGCGAAATGCAAATTTCAAAATGCACAAGGCCGAAAATCCGGCAATTTTTCATTTTTCATTTTTCATTTTTCATTTTGCAATTGGAGTAAGCTGATGGCTCCGCTGAATTACTATCTCGTGCTGAGCGCCGTGATCTTCGCCATCGGGGTCGCCGGCGTGATCGTGCGGCGAAACGTCATCGTCATTCTCATGTCCGTCGAGCTGATGCTCAACGCCGTCAACCTGACCTTTCTCGCCTTTGCGCGGTCCTTTGGCTCGATGGATGGGCAGGTGATCGTCTTCTTCGTCATGACGGTGGCGGCGGCGGAGGCGGTGGTAGGCCTGGCGATTATCATCGCGCTGTTTCGCCACCGCCGGAGCCTGGATCCTCGGGAGATGCAGCTTCTCAAATGGTAAATTCTGCTGAAAAACCCTCTACGAATGCTTCGACTAGGCTCAGCATGAACGGAAAATCTCCAATGATTTCAACCGCCCCTCCGTTCGTCCTGAGGTTCTCGAAGGATGAACGGAGGGTTTTTCAGCAGAATCAAATGGTAACGGCATGACCCTTTTGCGTTACATTCCGCTGTTTCCGCTCGCCGGCGCGCTGCTGAACGTCTTTGTCGGCCGCTGGCTGGGGCGAAGAGCCGCGGGGCTGCTCGCCTGCGCCGCCGTGGGACTCTCGTTCGTCGTCTCGTTCGCGATCTTCTCGCTGCTCCGGGCGACCGAGGTGTTGCGCGAGCCGCTGTTCACCTGGATGGAGGTGGCGCCGCTCAAGATCGAAATCGCGTTCCAGGCCGATGCGTTGACCGCCGTGATGCTCCTCATCATCACCGGCATCGGTCTGCTGATCCACATCTATTCGCTCGGCTACATGGGCCACGACGAGGGGATGGTCCGCTACTTCGCTTATCTCAATCTATTTATTTTTTTCATGTCGCTGCTGGTTCTGGCCGATAACCTGCTGCTGCTCTTTGTCGGCTGGGAGGGCGTCGGCCTCTGCTCCTATCTGTTGATCGGTTTCTGGTATCAGGATCACGCCAACGCGATCGCCGGCAATAAGGCGTTTATCGTCAACCGGATCGGCGATTTCGGTTTTCTGCTGGGCATGCTGCTCCTTTTCTGGGAGATGGGCCGCCAGGGCGTCTGGAGCCTGAGCGTCTCGGAACTTCAGAACATTACGCACCTGCTCAGGCCCGAGCGCGTGCGGCTCATCACGCTCTTACTTTTTATCGGCGCTGCGGGAAAGTCGGCGCAAATCCCGCTCTACGTCTGGCTGCCGGACGCGATGCAGGGACCGACGCCGGTCAGCGCGCTGATCCACGCCGCGACCATGGTGACCGCCGGCGTCTATATGACGGCCCGTCTCAGCTTTCTCTTTTCGATGACGCCGGAGACGCTCGCGCTGATCGCCTGGATCGGCGGCCTGACGGCATTTTTCGCCGCCACTATCGCCGTGGCGCAGAACGACATCAAGCGGGTGCTGGCCTACTCGACGGTGAGCCAGCTCGGCTATATGTTCCTGGCCGTCGGCGTGGGAGCGTTCAGCGTCGCGATCTTTCATCTTTTTACGCACGCATTTTTCAAGGCGTGCCTCTTTCTCAGCTCGGGGAGCGTCATTCACGCTCTCGGCGGAGAGCAGGACATGAGGAAGATGGGCGGTCTCAGGCGCTACCTGCCCACAACGTACACAACTTACCTGGTCGCCACGCTGGCGATCTCCGGATTCCCCCTGACCGCCGGTTTTTTCTCCAAGGACCAGATTCTCTGGGCCGTCCACAGCAGTCCGGCCGGTTCCACCTCCCTCTGGACCCTCGCCTGGCTCACGGCGGGGCTTACGGCCTTCTACATGTTCCGCCAGTTTTTCCTGGTGTTTCATGGAAAATGCCGCGTGGACGAGCCTGCGCTCGCTCACATTCACGAGTCGCCGCCGGTGATGCGAGTGCCGCTCGTGCTGCTGGCTTTGGGCTCGATCTTCGCGGGGTGGCTGGCCACGCCGGAATTTATGTGGGGTAGTCTCTGGGAGGGCTGGCTTGAACCGGTCTTCAGCGCCGGCGGGGTAGCGAATCACGCGGCGTCCGAGGATGAAATACTTTTCATGGGGGTGACGCTCGCAATCTCCGCGTTCGGCTTCTTGCTGGCATTTCTCTTTCGTTCTCCGGAAAATAAAATCGCGGAGTGGCTTTCCCGCTCGGCGATCTGCCGGCTGCTGGCCGGCAAATACTATATCGACGAGCTTTACGATTTTTTTTTCGTCCGCCCGTTCACGGCGTCCGCCCGCTGGCTCGCTCAGATCTGCGATCCGGGATTGATCGATGGCCTGGTCAACGGCGTGGCGGAGCGCGTCCGCGGCGGCAGTCTCCTGGGGCGACAGCTCCAGAGCGGCAACGTGCAGCACTATCTGTTTGCGTTTCTCGCCGGGGCGCTGGCGCTCCTGGCTTACTTTTTGGGAAGGTAGCGCGTGAGAGATCTAAGCCTGCTGGTTTTTCTGCCGACGCTGGGCGCCCTGGGGTTGTTGTTCATCCCAAGACAACGGACCTCCGCGCTCTTCAAGACGGCGTTGGGAGCGAGCGTGCTCACTTTTTTTGAGGCGCTCTGGATTCTCCGGCGCTTCGATCCGGGCATCGGAGGGATGCAGCTCGGCGAGCGCGCGGCGTGGATTCCCGCCTACGGCATCGACTATTCCGTCGGCCTCGACGGTATCAGCCTCTTTCTCGTGTTGCTCACGGCGCTGCTCAGCCCGATTGCGATTCTCGCGTCGTGGACCGTCCGTGACCGGGTCAAGGAATATCTCTTTTTCATGCTGGTGTTGGAGACCGGGATGCTCGGCGCTTTTGTCGCCCTCGATCTCTTTTTGTTCTATGTCTTTTGGGAAGTGATGCTCGTGCCGATGTACTTTCTGATCGGCGTCTGGGGAGGGGAGCGCCGCGTCTATGCCGCGCTCAAGTTCGTGCTCTTTACCATGGCCGGCAGTCTTCTCATGCTGGTGGCGATCATCTATCTCGCGACGCGGAACTACCAGGTAACCCAGGCGCTGACCTTCGATCTCATGCGCATCAGCCATCTCCACCTTCCGCACGACGAGCAGCTCTGGCTGTTTTCGGCCTTCGCCCTCTCGTTCGCCATCAAAGTCCCGCTCTTTCCGTTTCATACCTGGCTGCCGGATGCGCACGTAGAGGCGCCGACGGCCGGCTCGGTGATCCTGGCGGGTATCCTTCTCAAAATGGGGACGTATGGCTTTCTCCGCTTCGCCATCCCGCTCTTTCCGGAGGCGGCGCTCTTGGCCGCGCCCGTCATCATCGCCCTCGCGGTCATCGGCATCATCTACGGCGCGCTGGTGGCGATGATGCAAGAGGATCTTAAAAAACTCGTCGCCTATTCTTCCGTGAGCCATCTCGGTTTCGTCATGCTCGGGCTTTTCACGTTCAATCTCCAGGGCATCGAGGGGGCGCTCTACCAGATGCTCAATCACGGCCTTTCCACCGGCGCGCTCTTTCTCGTCGTCGGCATGATCTACGAGCGGCGGCACACGCGGATGATCGCCGACTTCGGCGGCCTGTGGAAGCAGATGCCGGTTTTTTCCGCCGTCTTTCTGGTCGTGACATTCTCTTCCATCGGTCTGCCGGGTCTCAATGGATTCGTCGGCGAGTTTCTAATCCTGGTCGGCGCGTTTCACGCGGTCCCAGGGGCGGCGGTCCTGGCGGCGACGGGCGTGGTCCTGGGCGCGGTTTACATGCTCTGGATGTTCCGTCGCGTCGTCTTCGGGCCTTTGACCCGGCCGGAGAACCAGCAGCTTCAAGATATGAGCCTGAGAGAGGTCATCGTGATCGCGCCGATCGTCGGGTTGATCGTATTCATGGGAATTTATCCCCAGCCGTTTTTGAGCCGGATGAAAAACTCGACCGAGCTCG
>Ga0156192_1119_pt1 | contig 16912 bp, 11 predicted proteins | sample RifCSPlowO2_12_FD_107845 | JGI IMG/M metagenome (GOLD analysis project Ga0156192, IMG submission 107845) | Deltaproteobacteria bacterium RIFCSPLOWO2_12_FULL_60_19
AAGATCGACCGGCACCCCATCCACCTTCGCCCCGACTACGTCGCTATTGACATGGAGCGTGGAGGTAAGCTCTTGGATTTTTAGCCCCGGCTTGACCTCCACGGCCTTTCCATCCGGCAATGTAACGAGCACCTTCTCCACCCTTTTGAACCCTTGAACCTTTGAACGCTTGAACTCTTTTACTTTTGTTTGGATGGTAGGCACGGGCAGGATTGAACTGCCGACCTCTTCCGTGTCAAGGAAGCGCTCTCCCACTGAGCTACGTGCCTACAAATACCAAAAAGGATGAAAGTGAAAGGCGGAAGGGCGAGATCTCGCTTCATCCTTCACCCTCATCCTTCATCCCTTTGATTATTTCAATCCATCCCCTGCCGATGCAAGCGTCTGATTTTCCTACCAATTTTTAGCTTAACTGTCAACTTACGAGACCCGGTTCTGGAGCCACAACAAACTCTTGTAAAGGTATTGGAGTCCGGACGCCACCGTCGTCGCGGCCGTAATGATGAATAAGACGTCGTCGAACCGAGGATGGAACCAGCGCGGGTCGGCCAGGAACGCCAAAACCACGCCGACCGTAACGAGTTGGAAGACCGTGCTGAGTTTCCCCATCATGGTAGGTCGAACCTCCAAGCGCTCCTCGACGAGCATGTAGATCAGGCCGTAGCCTACGAGGATCAGGATATCGCGGCTGATCACCAGCGCCACGAGCCAGACGGGGATCGCCTCGATCACGCCGAACCAGATGAACGAGCTGCTCACGAGCAGCTTGTCGGCGACCGGATCGATCGAAGCCCCCACGGCGGTTGTCTGCTTCATCCAGCGCGCGACCGCGCCGTCCAGGGCGTCGGTGAGGGCGACCAGGACAAACACCACCAGCGCGTCGAAATAGTGACGCGAAGAGAGCAGCGCCAGAAAGAACGGAATCGCGACGATCCGGATGAAGGTGATGAAGTTGGGCAGGTTCAACATGGGATGGAGAAAAGTGTTTTCAAGAAGCCAGCCATTTTCTCATCTGGCCGGCGAGCTTCGGCGTGAGCAGCGCCGTCACATGGATCTCGTCTTCGCCGTAGCTCTCTTCGAGAATCCGGCCGCGCTGGCGCAGCATCGAGAGGAGCGATCCCTGAGACGGCGAAAAAGAAAACTCGCTCCGCTCCTTGCCTTGATCGAGCAGGGCGCCGATCGTTTCGAGCAGCTTGTCGATCCCCTTCCCCGTCAGGCCCGAGATCGGACAGACCGCGCGCGCGCCGTTGGCGGCCAGGCGGTGAAAATGGCCCTCGGGGAGAAGGTCGATCTTGTTCGGCACCAGGAGATGCGGCGTCTCACCGGCGCCGATCTCCCTCAGCACCCCCTCCACGATTTCGATCCGCTCGTCGCACAGCGGATGGGTCACGTCGACCAGGTGGAGCAGCAGGTCCGCGCACTTGACCTCTTCCAAAGTGCTCTTGAAGGCCTCGATCAACGAGTGGGGAATCTTGTTGATGAATCCGACGGTGTCGGCCAGCATCACTTTGTCGCCGTTGGGCAACCGCAGGCAGCGGATCGTCGGATCGAGCGTGGCGAACAGCTTGTCCTCGACGAACACCCCGGCGCGCGTGAGGAGATTCATCAGCGTCGATTTGCCGGAGTTGGTGTATCCGACCAGCGCCACCGTCGCATAGGGAACTTCGATCCGCTCCCGGCGCTGGAGCGAGCGCGTCCGTTCCACCGTCGTCAGCCGGCGCTTCAGCGTGGCGATGCGCTCCCTCACCCGCCGCCGGTCGACTTCGAGCTGCGTCTCGCCCGGACCGCGCGTGCCGATGCCGCCGCCGAGCCGCGAGAGATGGGTCCATCGGCGGGTGAGTCGAGGGCGCAGATATTCGAGCTGGGCCAGCTCGACCTGCAGCTTTCCTTCGTTGCTCCGCGCCCGCTGGGAAAAAATATCCAGGATCAACTGGCTCCGGTCGATGACCCGGACCCGAAAAGCGGCCTCCAGGTTGCGCTGCTGAGCGGGGCTTAAGTCTTCATCGAAGATCACCAGGTCGGGTTTAAGCCGGCCGATCGACTCTCGAAGCTCATCCACTTTCCCCTTCCCGATCAGCGTCGCCGGCCGCGCTTCTTTCAGATGCTGGGCGAAGCGGCCGACCACTTGAGCGCCCGCGCTCTCGACCAGCCGCTCCAACTCGTCGAGGTTATAATCCAGAGGGATTTTCCCGTTGAGCGCGGGCAGCTCCACTCCTACGAGGAGGGCCCGCTCTCGGTGGCGGCTGAGCCTGGGATAGAGTCGCTTCAAGGGTGTGACGGAGAAACGGTGATGCGGCTGCCGAACAGCCGCTCGACGGTTTCGACCAGCTCCGGATCGGAGGCGACCTTGAGATCGGCGGGGAGCTCCAGGATGGTCTCGCTCTCATCCGGCTTGGTCAAGTGAAGCGAGACGGCGCACGATCCGGGGTGGCGGCGCAGCGTCTCGTGAAGCTGCCCCAACTCCTCCGGCGTAACATCCGCGCTGCTCACGTAGAAATGAATCCGATCGCCGTTTTTCTTCGGTCTCTCTTCGCGCGGTCGCGCCGCCACGTTGGGGAAAGCGGCGAGCGCCTGCGCCAAAGGGGCCACGTCGTTGGCGATCAGCTGCACCCGCTCTTCGCCCACGTCCAGCTTTCCCGATATAAGGATGGGATCGTCCGAGCCTAAAACGTCGGCGATGCGCCGATAGACATCGGGCCAGACGATCGCCTCGATAAAGCCGCTCTTGTCCTCCAGTTGAAAGCTCGCGTAGCGGTCGCCCTTCTTCGTGTTGCGCAGCCGCATCGCCGTCACCACGCCGCCGACTTTCACCTCGCCGCTTGCCGGCCTTTCGCGCAGCTCCGCGATCGAGCCCGACGTGAATCGGGCCAGCCGGGATTCGAATTTATCCAGCGGGTGGCCGGTGATGTAGAAGCCCAACGTCTCCTTCTCGTAGGCCAGAAGCTGCTGCGCCGACCATGCGGCAACTTCGGGGTAGATATCCTTGTACCCGCCGTTGCCGGCGCCTGAGATGTCCGTTGCGCCTTTGTCGTTGCTCGCGCCGCCGCCTGCCAGACCGAAGAGATCGATCTGGTTGCTGTGCAAATTTTTCTGGTAGGACTGCCCGGCGCGCATCGCCTCGTCCAGCACGACGACCATCTGGGGCCTGAGCGCTCCGGTCGAATCGAAGGCGCCGCACTTGATGAGGCTCTCCAACACCCGGCGGTTGACCGCCGTGAGGTCGACGCGGCGGCAGAAATCGAAGATCGACTTGAAGGCGCCGTCTTGCTCCCGGCTCTGGAGGATCACCTCCACCGCTTTTTCGCCGACGTTTTTCACTCCCGCCAGCCCGAAGCGGATTTTGTCGCCGACCACGGTGAAGTCTGAGCGGCTCTCGTTGATATCCGGCGGCAGGACTTCGAGCCCCTTGCCGCGGCACTCCGCGAGGTTTTTGATCGTTTTGTCCGTGTCGCCCATCTCGGAGCTGAGCAGCGCGGCCATGAACTCGACGGGATAATGGGCCTTGAGATAAGCCGTCTGGTAGGAAACCATCGCGTAGGCGGCGGAATGGGATTTGTTGAAGCCGTAGCGCGCGAAGGTCTCCATCTGATCGAAAATCTCGCCCGCTATCTTGGGATCGATCCGGTTTTTGCGCGCGCCCTGAACGAAGCGCTCCCTCTGGCTCGCCATCTCCTCAGGATCTTTCTTCCCCATCGCGCGCCTGAGGATATCGGCGTCCCCCATGCTGTAGCCGGCGAGCGTCTGCGCGATCTGCATGACCTGTTCCTGGTAGACGATCACGCCGTGGGTGTCTTTGAGAATGGCCTCGAGCAGCGGGTGGAGAACCTTGATCTGCTCTTTGCCGTGCTTGCGCTTGATGTACAGCTCGGTCATGCCGCTGTCGAGCGGGCCGGGCCGGAACAGCGCCAGGATCGCGACCAGGTCCTCGAAGCAGTTGGGCCTGATCTTTACCGTCATCTCCCGGATGCCGGTGCTCTCAAGCTGGAAGACCCCGGTCGTATTGCCGGAGCAGAGCAGCCGGTAGGTTTTTTTATCGTCGAGGGGCAAGTCGTTGAGGTCGATCTTTACCCCTCGACTCTGGCCGAGTAGCTTAAGACAATCGTGGATGAACGTGAGCGTCTTGAGCCCCAGGAAGTCGAACTTGATGAGACCGATCTTCTCCACGCTCGACATGTCGAACTGGGTAACGATCCCGCCCTCTTTGTCGAGATAGAGCGGAAGATAGTCGACCAGGGGAAGGTTGGATAGGACTACGCCTGCGGCATGCGTCGACGAGTGACGGGTCAAGCCTTCAAGCCTGAGCGCGTGGTCGATCAGGGTTTTCACCCGCGGGTCGCTTTTCATGAGCGCCGGAAGACGCGGCTCCATCTTGATGGCGTCTGCAAGCGGATAGTCAAAGCCCTGTTTGGGGGCGGGTATCAGCTTGGCGATGGCATCGGTTTCGGCGAAGGAAAACCCCAGCGCGCGGCCGACGTCCCTGATGGCGGCCTTCGCTTTCAGCGTCCCGAACGTCGCGATCTGCGCGACCTTATCGGCGCCGTACTTCTCCTTGACGTAACGGATGACCTGATCGCGACCGCGGATGCAAAAGTCGACGTCGATGTCGGGCATGGAGCGCCGCTCGGGATTGAGAAAGCGCTCGAACAACAGGACGTGCTCGATCGGGTCCAGGTCGGTGATGTTGAGCGAGTAGGCGACCAGGCTGCCGGCGGCCGAGCCGCGGCCCGGACCGACGGGGATGCCGTGAGTTTTGGCGTAATTGATGAAATCGGCGACGATCAGGAAGTAGCCGGAAAATTGCATCCCTTTGATGACGCCCAGCTCGTAGTTAAGCCGATCCTGGTAGAGCTTGAGCTTCGTTTCGTATTTCTCCGGCGCGCTCGATTTGAGCTTCTCCAGCCGCTTGACCAGTCCGCTGCGCGCCAGCTCGTCCAGGTAGTCGTCGAGGCCGATTTCCTTCGGCGGGTCGAAGCGGGGAAAGTGGTACTTGCCGAACTCGATCTCCAGGTTACACCGCTCGGCGATCTCCACCGTCCGCTCGACCGCCTCGGGACAATAGTCGAAGCCCTGCTTCATCAGCTCCGCCGACTTGACGAACAGTTCGTCGGTGTGCATTTTCAGCCGGTTCTCGTCCTGGACCTGCTTGCCGGTCTGGACGCAGAGCAGGACATCGTGGGCCGCGGCGTCGTCCCGCTCGCCGTAGTGGCAGTCGTTGGTGGCGACCACCGGCAGCGAAAGCTCGTTCCCCAGCTCGATCATCAGCCGGTTGACCTTCTCCTGTTGGGGGAGTTTGTTGTCCTGGATTTCGAGATAGTAGCGGTCGCCGAAGATCTGGGCGTAGCCCTCCGCCGCCGCCTTCGCCTTCTCGACGTTGCCGGCGTCGAGCGCTGAGGAGACCTCCCCTTGCAGACAGGCGCTGAGCGCGATCAACCCGTGGTTGTGCTCTTTGAGCAGCTCTTTGTCGATCCGGGGCTTGTAGTAGAACCCTTCCATGTAGCCCGCCGTCACGAGTTTGCACAGATTGCGGTAGCCCTCGAGGTTCATGGCGAGGAGGATCAGGTGATGGTTGTATTCCCTGTTCCCCTTGTCGATGCCCTTGCGCTCGAAGCGGCTCCCCGGCGCGACGTAAATCTCGCAGCCGATGATCGGCTTGACGCCGTGCTTGATCGCCTCCAGGTAGAACTCGATCGTGCCGAACATGTTGCCGTGGTCGGTCATGGCGACCGCGGGCTGCTTCAACTGCCGGACCCGCTCAAGGAGCGTGTCCACGGGGTTGGCGCCGTCGAGCAGGCTGTACTGGGTGTGGCAATGCAGATGAACGAAACGGGAATGCTCCATGTGAACAAATTTACGCTAACACAAAAGAGTCGCTTTGACAATTTTTTTGGCGGCCGGCTTCAGCCGTGAAGCTTGCAGGCCTCGGGGTGGTCCACCGGAAATACTTTTTTCTCCCGCGTGATATGCTTCGAGGTTTCGTATAAACCAAAGTATTCCCGCTTCATCCGCTCGAAGACGTCGGGGTGCCGCCGCGAAACATCCTCTTGAATCACCTCGCCGTTCGCCGTCGCATAGAGCTGCGTCTCGCCGGCGTAAGGCGCATCGCGCAACACAAAGCCGTCCTTCAGGTAGTAGCCATCCTTGCGGCTGCCGCTGATTACCCCCCGGCCGGCGGCCTCGGGGCTTAACAGGCTCCTGCCCATGCCGCTGTAGCAGTGACGGCCGCCCAGCAAAGCGAGAATCGTCGGCACGATGTCCAGATGGCTCCCCAAGGTCTCTTGCGCCTTCTGCCAGCGGCTCTTCATCCCGGCCAGTCGCGGGCTGTAGACGAAAAGCGGCACGCGAATGCGCTCCAGAAAGTTGCGCTGATAAGTGTAACTCGTATGGTCGCCGACGATGACGAAGAGCGTGCGGTCGAAGCGCGGCAGCTGCTTTTTCATGGCTTCCATGAAAGCTTCGAGGCTGCGATCCACGTAGTGGAAGGCGTTGAGCCTCTGATTCTCGAAGACCGTGCCGAAATCCACCGGCGTCGTCCACGGCGAATGGGTGGTGGCCATAATGAGGTAGGCGGTGAATCTCTTCGGCATGCCGGCCAGCACCTGGGCCGTCTCCTGCAGGAAAACCCCATCAAAGACTCCGAGCGTGTTGACGGTATTTCCCGCGGGCCTATCCTTCAAGCGAGCTTCAAAGTATTCAAGGTCGTAAGTTCGGTGGTTCTGGTTCCTTAGAAAACCCACGTAACTGGCGTAACGATGGCGGAACGCCTGGAAGAACAGATGCTGATAGTCCCGCTCGCCGAGAATCCGCGACAGCGAGGGGTAAGGACCGCCAACGTCGTAAGAGAGGAAATCCCTCGTCTGACGCGCCACGAAGGTTTCAGGAAAGCCCGTCACGACGGAGAAGGTCGAGCCATCCGTGGAGTCGAAGCTTTGAAAGAAGTTGGAAAAATAGAGCGCCTCTTTCGTGAGACTCCTTAAGAAGGGCATGACCGCCCGCCCTTCCGTGTCGTGCTGCACGAGAGACTCGCTCAGCCCTTCGACCTGGATCAAGACCACGTTCTCAATTCCGAGATCCGTGTCCGAATGGATCTCGCGCAGCAGAGCGTAAGGGCTATCCCCACCCGGCACGCCAAGCAGGCCGCGAGCGACGGTCAACGCCTCTTCTCTCGGCAGGACAAAGCGCGCGTGGCTTTTGAGGCTGGCGGGAAGGCTGGAGGTGATGAAGTCATGGACCGGATTTACGACCGCCTGGTTGTGAGAATAGTCATCCCACCGCATGTAGTAGCGGCTGGCGACGACGGCGGGATGCCAGCCCAGCGGCCAATCCGTGCTTTTCATCCGGACCGGCTCCAGGTTCAAGAGGAACAGAGCCAGGATGAGGATAATGGGGCTGCGGCGGCCCTTGAGAGCGCTGCGTAACTCCAACGGGTCGGCGCTGAAGCACCGGCTGTAGCGAAATCCCAAGAAAAAAAATCCCACAGAGACCACCCCCAGGGCTGCCGGCAGCAGGGGCCGGTGAAACAGCAGCGGCGCGACCGCGATGTATATCTCTTTCGGCTGCGCGATGTTCGCCAGGAACATCTCCCACATGTGCTGGTTGCGCTCGTGGAAAAAGAGATAGTTGGAGAGGCTAACAAAGGCATGAACGTAGGTCAGCGCTGCCAGCCACTTGCAAAACCGCCGCGGCGCCATCCAACGGGTCCACAAAGCAACCAGCACCAGGACGGCGCTCTCCAGCGCGAGCAAAGCGGCGTCCAGCCGAAGCCCGTAGAGGGCGATGCGAAAAACATCGCCCGCCCCTGCTCCCTGCACAACGCTTCCGATGAACGCGAGCCGGTAAGCGAGAAAGATGAGACTGTTCAGGAGCGTGAAGAGAAAAAGAAGCGAAAACAAACTGCTTCTGGGCCTGGGTGTCATATGAGGGAAGAGGGAATCCGCCTTGAGATGAGGATAATACTAACAGCGCGAGCTTGAGTTAGTCAACGCGGGGCCGCCTCATTTCCGGGCGACGCTCTCGGCGAAGGTTGTGATCAGGGCATTGAAGCGCGCGGGCTCGTCGACAAAGAGGGCGTGGCCCGCGCGCTCGAATATCTCGATTTGAGTTCCAGGGCGATTCTCTTTAAGGTTCCGCGCTTGCGCGGCAAACTGCGGCGTCACAACATAGAGCAGGGGTTCGGCGAAGGCGTGGACGATCCGCTTCCAGTGCTCGCGCGGCAGGGGGCTAGACAGCAGCGCGACGCTGTTGTCGAGCGACATTCGCCTGGCGCCGCGCACCAACGAGTCGATCTCCGGCTTGGGACGCGGCTTGGCGAAGAGCGCGCGCACAAACCCCTCCAGCGTCTTGACGCGGTTTTGCCGGAGACGTTGGGTGAACGGGACGCTCGACGACGGCACCGGCTCCTCCCCAATGGAGCTGTCGACCAATACCAGGCCGGCGAGTTTCGCGGCGCCGAACATGTGCACGTAGTGCAGCGCTTCGAGGGCGCCGAGCGACCAGCCGACGAGCACCACGTTCGACAGCGGCTGCAGAAATTCATGCAGGTCGGTGGCGCGGCGCTCGGCGGTGTAGCCGCGGGCCGGCGCATCGGACTGGCCTTGGCCCCGCGGGTCGAGCGCCAGAACATGATACCGCGCGCCCAGGGCGAGGAGCTGGTTTCGCCAGAGGGCCGCCGGCATGCACCAGCCGGGGACGAACGCGAGCTGAAGCTTGTCTAGCTTATCGGGATTCTTTTGGCGCTCCGCCGCGACGCCCGCCTCCAGAACCGAAAGCTTGACACCGTCACTGGTTCGGAAGGAGCGGCGCGACATCGTTTCTGCGGACGAGGTAACGGTATGACTGAAGAGGATCAACAGACCGATCCCCAGGCAGCATGGACGCGGCACGGGTCAGTTGCTTTCGCGAGTGGCGATCAGCAGCCCTGATTGCTGGCTCCCCCAATGGTAGCCGAACGAAAATGGGAGGACCGGCGTCTCCGGCCGGGCCTCGTACGCCGCCTCCAGATCGGGCTGGTAACCGTATTGCAGCGGCTCGATCGGCCTGGCGTACTTTCCGTAGAGTCGAACTTGCCAGGGAGAGCGGGCCAACATACGATAGGGAATGCCAGTGTCGTCCTGGATCACGACATCCGCGCTGGCGAGCAGCATCGCGCGGGTTTTCGAAAATTGATTGTCGTGCAGCAGGTAGGAGGCCGACTTCAGCAAGGCCGTCGCCGGCTGGTTCCGCCCCATCCAATCGAGAAAACCGGGATAGAACTCAAGCGCCCGATCGGTGGCATCGAGGGAAAAGTAATATAGCTGCTGCGGCGCGCCGCGCCGGGGATTGACAAACTCGAGGCGCGCGCCGCGCAAGAGCTTGCGTGGCCGATTGGCGCCGGGCGTTTCGTAGGCGCGGGTCAACTCGGGAAACAGGTCGACGGATTCGATCTTCACGATACGCAGATTCATCAGCGCCATCATGGTCGCGATGACGGGGATGGTTCCCGTGATTCGCGGCGTGGCGAGCTCCGTGATCATGTTAGAGGTGATGAAATAGTTGCGCCGGAACATGCCGGCCAGGGCGCCGCGCGCGTCCTGGAGCAACTCGACGAACGCCTGGTCGGTCAGGGATTCTAGAGTAGGAAGGTTTCCGGGTCTTTCCAGGCCGAAGAAGATATAGCGCGCGTGGTCGGGCGCCAGGGCATAGGCGTTCAAAAAGTCGGGGCCGCTAAAAGGGTACAACAGCGTCTTGTTGTGCGCCTCGTGCATCCTCACTTCCCGGGCGCGCCACTGCTCGATAGCGGAAATCCGCTGGCGAACCTGGCTCCATTGCGCCTCCATCCATCGGCGCTGCTCTTTCCAACCTTCGAGAGCGGCGAGGCGTTCAACTAGCGGATCTCCCGGCGCAGGCGCGATTCCGGCAAGCAGCTGCGCGGTCACGGTAGGCCGCAGGATTAACTCGGCATCTTGGACGGTAGCGGGACCCGATAGCGCCCCGGCCACCAGCGCCGCTATCAGCAACAGACCTTTCATCGTCGATCCACTCATACGATTAGACGTAGCTAAGCGGCGAATCTAGCAACCCGCCGGATAGCGAGCAAAACCCATGCCGTCGAATGAGAGGCATTCTGGGCAATTTTTTCCTACTTCCAGGAAAAGTCAACCATACATTACGCCCGTTTCCCGTTTTTGCCAAGCAATAAATGTCGCCGCGACCCGATTAGGGCGCGGCAATGGCGGCGGAGGTCGGCAAGCGCCTCCATCTCGATTGCTTCGAATCCGGTCCCCACCGCCAGTTGGAACCGGGCTGGATAGGAAAGTCCGACCATCAGCACCTCCAGGCCGAGGGCCTTCTTAAACGGCGCGCGCGCGATGTCGGACGGAAGGGGGCCCGCGCCGGAGGTGTCCGTAAGAGACTGCGCCGCTGGACCCGTCATAGTCTTATCGCTTCACTCCCACTCGATCGTAGCCGGGGGCTTGGACGAGATGTCGTAGACCACGCGGTTGACGCCGCGGACCTCGTTGGTGATGCGGTTGGAGATTTTGGTTAATAGCTCCGGCGCGAGCGGCGCCCAGTCGGCCGTCATGCCGTCGTCGCTCTCGACCACGCGGAGCGCCACGGCGTTTTCATAGCTCCGCTCGTCTCCCACCACGCCGACGGTGCGGATCGGCAAAAGAATCGCGAACGACTGCCAGACCTTGGCGTAAAGATCCGCCTTGCGGATCTCATCGAGCACGATCGCGTCGGCGGCCCGGAGAATCTCCAGCCGCTCCTCGGTGACTTCGCCCAAAACACGGATGGCCAGCCCCGGCCCCGGAAACGGCTGGCGCTGGATCAGCTCGCGGGGGAGGCCTAACTCCTCGCCCAGACGGCGCACCTCGTCCTTGAACAGCTCGCGCAGCGGCTCGATCAGCTGGAATTTCATGTCCGGCGGCAGACCGCCGACGTTGTGGTGGCTCTTGATCGTCACCGACGGGCCGACGAAAGAGACCGACTCGATCACGTCGGGATAAAGCGTGCCCTGGGCCAGAAATTTAACGTCGCCTAGATTTTTCGCCTCTTCTTCGAAGACCTCGATGAAGAGACGGCCGATGATCTTGCGCTTCTGTTCCGGATCTTCAACACCTTTCAGAGCGGAAAGGAATTTTTTCGTGGCATCGACGTAGCGGAAGCCGCGGCCGAAGCGCTCCGCAAAGAGGCTCGACACCCACTCCGCTTCTCCGCGGCGCAGCAGCCCGTTGTTGACGAACACGCAGGCCAGCCGTTCGCCGATGGCCCGATGGGTCAGCGTCGCGACGACGGTGGAATCCACTCCGCCGCTGAGCGCGCAAACGACGCGCCCGCCTCCAACCTGCTCGCGGATCTTTTGCACTGAGGTTTCGACAACGTGGCCCATCGTCCAGGTCGGCTCGCAGCCGCAGACGCGGAACAAGAAGTTTCTCAGGATCTCCTTGCCGCGCGGCGTATGGACCACCTCGGGATGAAACTGGACGCCGAAGAGGCGGCGCCCCGGGTCGACGAATGAGGCGATGGGGGAATTGTCGCTGTGCGCGAGCACGCGCCAGCCTTTGGGCGCGCTCTCCATCTTATCGCCGTGGCTCATCCAGACGCGCATCGCTTCGCCGCGCGAAAACCCATGAAACAGATCCGCGTCATCGTCGACCACCAGCTCCGCCGGGCCGTACTCGCGCCGCTCGGCGCGCGCGACCTCGCCGCCGCCGGCTAAATTAATGATCCCCATGCCGTAGCAGATGCCCAAAAAGGGAACGTTTAGTTCGAAGAGCTGGGCCTCCACTCGGGGCGCGTCGTGCTGATATACGCTCGCCGGGCCGCCCGAAAGGATGATGCCTTCCGGGTTCAAACGACGAATTTTGTCCAGAGATAGATTGAACGGATGGATCTCGCAGTAAACGTTGGCCTCCCGCACGCGGCGGGCGATGAGCTGCGTGTACTGCGAGCCGAAGTCGAGGATGAGAATCATGGTTCGTTATTCGGGAGGCAACAGACAACAGTAGGGGCGACCGGCCCCGAAAAGGCCCGTGGCCTTCGGGGCTTTACGGGCCGGTCGCCCCTACTCCGCCCGGTAATTCGGCGCTTCTTTGGTGATGAACACGTCGTGGACGTGCCCTTCTCTCAAGCCGGCCATGGTAATCTGCATGAAGCGCGCCTTGGTCCTGAGATCGCCAACCGTGCGGCAGCCGAGATAGCCCATGCCGGCGCGCAAGCCGCCGACCAGCTGGTGGATGTTGAACGACATCGAGCCTTTGTACGGCACCTGCCCTTCGATTCCCTCGGGAACCAGCTTCGTCTCCTCCTGCACGTCCATCTGGCCGTAGCGGTCCCGGCTGCCCTCCTTCATCGCGCCCATCGAGCCCATCCCCCGGTACACCTTATACGTCCGCCCCTGATAGAGAATGGTCTCGCCGGGGCTTTCCTCGGTGCCGGCAAAGAGGCTCCCGATCATCACCGAGTGCGCGCCGGCGGCGAGCGCCTTGGTGATGTCGCCGGAATATTTGATGCCGCCGTCCGAGATGAGGGGGACGTTGTGACGCTCCGCCGCCTTGGCGCAGCTGGCGATGGCCGTGATCTGCGGCACGCCGACGCCGGAGATCACGCGCGTCGTGCAGATCGATCCGGGACCGACGCCGACCTTCACGGCGTTCACGCCGGCTTCGATCAGCGCCGAGGCGCCCTCCTCCGTCGCCACGTTTCCCGCCGCCAGATCCAGATCGGGATGGCGGCGGCGGATAAATTTGACCATGTCGAGCACGTTTTTGGAATGGCCGTGCGCGGTATCGACGACCACCACGTCCACGCCGGCCCGCGTCAATGCCTCGATCCTCTCCTCGCAATCCGGTCCGACGCCCACCGCCGCCCCGACGCGCAGCCGCTCGCGCTCGTCCTTGCAGGCGAAGGGATATTGGGTCTTTTTCTCGATGTCTTTGACCGTCACCAGCCCCTTGAGCTCGAATTTTTCATCGACGATCAGAAGCTTTTCGATGCGATGGCGGTGCAACAGCTCCTTCGCTTCGTCGAGAGCGATGCCGGGCCTGGCGGTCACCAGCTTCTCTTTCGTCATCACTTCCGACACCGGCCGGTCGAGCCGCTTTTCAAAACGGAGGTCGCGGTTGGTGAGAATGCCGACCAGGCGGCCGTTCTGCGTGACCGGCAGTCCCGAGATGCCGTATTTCTGCATGACCTCCTGGGCTTCGGCGATTTTTTGATCCGGTCGGACGGTGATCGGGTCGGCGATCATGCCGCTCTCGAACTTCTTGACCTTCTCGACCGACGCCGCCTGGGCGGCGACCGGCATATTGCGATGGATGAAACCGATCCCCCCTTCCTGAGCGATGGCGATGGCGGTGCGCGCTTCGGTCACTGTGTCCATGGCGGCGCTGACCAGCGGAATATTCAGCTCGATGCGTTGGGTCAAGCGCGTTTTGACATCGGTATCTTTGGGCAGGATCGCGGATTCGGCGGGCACCAACAGAACGTCGTCAAAGGTCAGGCCGAGCGGGAGGATTTCCTGGTCAAACATGGCTCACCTCCGGAATGGGTAAAAAAAACCCAGACCAAGGCCTGGGTTTTTGTGAGCGATCAACCCCTTTTGGGCAAACATGAAATCTTATACCAGGAAAGATTTTCCTTGGCAAGATCATGAACGCCACGTCTTACACCGGCTTGCCCTCCCCTGCTGAACTCAACCCGGAATGGTGATGGTAAAAATAGATCCCTTGCCCGGCTCGCTCTCGACTCGGACCTCCCCACCGAGCATTTGCGTAAAGTTTTTGACGATGTAGAGTCCCAGCCCAACGCCGCCACGGGATTTCTTTAGTGAAGCCTCCACCTGACCAAACATGTCAAAGATTCCGGAAATCTGTCCCCTGGCAATACCGACTCCCGTATCCGCCACTTTGAATTCGACAAATCTGGAATTTGGGATTGGGGACTCGGGACCGGCCCCAATTCCTGATCCCTCATTCCTAATTCCCGGCATCGCGGTGATGGTGACCGTGCCTTTCTCCGTGTACTTGATGGCGTTGTTGATGAGATTCTGCAGGACGTGCTTGAGCTTCCCGCCGTCGGTCATCATGCGGGGGAGGCTTGCGGGGAGGTTCCAGACAACTGCGACGTCGCCGCCCAAGGGAAAATCGTACAGCGACTTTAGCTCGCCGAGCAACTGATTGAGGTCCGTATCCACTTTGACCGCGGACGCCCCACCGGCCTCGACCGTGGTCGCGGTCAAGATGCTGTCGATCAACGTCATGAGCTCGTGGGAATACTGGATGATTTTGGCGAGCGCCTTGTCCGGGTCCGCTATGAGTTTGTCCCTCATAACCTCCGCATAGCCCATGATCACATAGAGGGGCGTTTTGAGCTCGTGCGACATTATACCGAGAAATTCCGATTTTACCCGGTTTGCTCTCTCGATTTCCGTCGCCTGCTTGTTAGCCTGTTCGAACAGCCGGGAATTATGAATCGCTATTCGCCTGCGCTCGGCGACGGCTTCGCCTAGTCGATCGTGCATGCCCTTGACCTCATTCATCAAGCGGGCGTTGTCGATCATGATCGCAATCGGCCCGCCAATCACGGTGAGGACATCCAGATCCCTGGGCGTAAAGACCCCCACCCTCTGGCTCACAACCTCGATGACCCCTGTGAGATCGTCCCTGATCCGTAGCGGCACACAGGCGATGGAACGGGTCTTGAAGCCGGTTATTTGATCGCCTCGTTTGGAAAAACGGGGGTCGCGGGTGACATCGAACACGATGAGCGGGGCACCGGTCTCAGCTACAAATCCGGCAATTCCCTCTCCCCTGGCCAGCGTCATGCTTTTGAGTTGATCGGCCTTGTCTCCCAACGCGATGTAGAAACTGAGGTTGCCCTCTTTGCGGTTCACGAGCAGGAGAGATGAGCCTTCCGCCCTCACGATGCCGGAGATGGCGTGCAGCGCCGCGATGATAACCTCCTTGAAGGGCATCGAACTCCCCATCAGCTCGCTGATGGAGGCAAAGATCTGAAAGTCGTCCGGAATCTCCAAGGGGATAACCGCGGTTTTCATGATTTCCTCTTTCCCGCCTCGTGCGAGCGAAATCCCATTGCACGGTTGCGCAAGCGCGAAACGAAACAAAGCGTCATCGATTCCGCCTCGATCATATGGAAGGAGTCATTCCTAAGGAGCCGAAACTGAAACGGTTGGTAATTGGGAAAATCAACAGCAATCGCTGTGCCATGCAGCAAGGTGTTGATTATATACGGATATAGAATCGCGCGAGTGACAATTTTCGAGAAAAGTGCAACAAAACGACAACGAGCCGGGAAAAAATTACCGAGTGACATCTCTTCCAGCAGTTTCCCTTTTTCGGTATGATGCGTTCATCTCTTATGCCGCTTTATGAATACGAATGCGCGCGCGGCCATCGCTTTGAGACGGTGGAGAAGGTCACGGAGAAACCTTTGACGAAGTGCTCCGTCTGCCCCGCCAAGGCTGAGCGCGTCATCTCCCGCCCTACTTTACTCCACAACCGCGGTATCCACGTCTTCGACCGCCAGACCCAGGACGACGTCCTGCGAAGCCGCCCTTCATCACTCAAGTCCTTAAAGAAGCCGAAATTCTAGGAGCCTGCTGAAAAAGGCCCATCTACTGCGTTGCGCTCGAATCGCTCGCTCGACGTACTAAAGAGTACGCCTCCGCTCGCGCATTCTTCGCGCGCCTTGTATCTGGGACCTTTTTGACCAGGCTCTAAAAAAGAGTTTGTCAGCAACCTCCAGGTTGTCATCTAACCCCAGCTCTGTTAATAGAGCGCATTGAGTCTCGGCAACCGTAGCCGAGAAAGGACGAAGCTCGATGCTCGCCAAGGTCAACAGCGCAGCGCTTTACGGCATCGACGCGTTGCGCGTCGAAGTCGAAACCGATATCGCCGCCGGGCTGCCGCAGCTCGCCACGGTCGGCCTGGCCGAGGGCGCGGTCAGAGAGAGCAAAGACCGCATCCGCGCCGCCGTCAAAAACTGCGGCTATACCTTCCCGGCAAAAAAAATCACCGTCAACCTCGCCCCCGCCGATATCAAGAAAGAAGGCTCCGCCTACGACCTGCCGATGGCCGTCGGCATACTCGCCGCCGAAGGGTTGGTGCGAAAGGATCTGCTCAAGGACTATTTTCTAATGGGCGAGCTGTCGCTCGACGGCGAGGTCAAGCCCGTGCGCGGCGCGCTGCCGATCGCCGTGGCCGCGAAGAGAGAGGGAATCAAAGGCCTTATTCTCCCTGAGCCCAACGCCCGCGAGGCCGCCGTCATCCGCGAGGTCGAAGTCCTGGGCGTGCGTCATCTCGCGGAAGTGGTCGAGTTTCTCAATGGCGATCGGCTCCTTATCCCCACCCATGTGGACGTGGAAGAGCTGTTCAACCAGCACTGCCAGTACGACGCCGACTTCAGCGACGTCAAGGGCCAGCAGCACGTCAAGCGCGCCCTGGAAGTCGCCGCCGCCGGCGCGCACAATGTGATCCTGGTCGGTCCGCCCGGCTCCGGCAAGACGATGCTCGCCAAGCGGCTGCCGACGATCCTGCCCGACCTGACCCTTGCCGAAGCGCTGGAGAGCACGAAAATCCACAGCGTCACCGGCCTGCTCGACGGGCGGCCGATCGTTGCCACGCGCCCCTTTCGTGCGCCACATCACACCATTTCGGACGCGGGCCTCGTCGGCGGCGGAACCGTGCCGAAGCCGGGCGAGGTCTCGCTGGCGCACAATGGCGTACTGTTCCTCGACGAGCTGCCGGAGTTCAAGCGCCACGTGCTGGAAGTCATGCGCCAGCCGCTGGAAGACGGCAACATCACCGTGTCGCGCGTCCAGGGATCGATCAACTATCCCGCAGGCTTTATGCTCGTCGCGGCGATGAATCCCTGTCCCTGCGGCTTCTTCACCGATCCGCAGAAAGAATGCGGC
>Ga0156192_1129_pt1 | contig 16870 bp, 17 predicted proteins | sample RifCSPlowO2_12_FD_107845 | JGI IMG/M metagenome (GOLD analysis project Ga0156192, IMG submission 107845) | Deltaproteobacteria bacterium RIFCSPLOWO2_12_FULL_60_19
TTATTGCCGAACCTGTGATTGAAACCCACAACCGGAGTGGCCGACACGCAACCGTGTCAGTTCCAAAGGTTGGCAAAAATCAACCCTGCCCGTGTAAGAGCGGCAAGAAATACAAACGATGCCACGGGGGGCGACCACCATCAGAATCGTCGGGAAGCTTGTTGACCGGAATTGGATCGACTCCTGAATCTTTAGTTTCCTCAAAGCGGACGCAGCCAGCAAAAGATTAACTTCAGCATCACCATTTTTCGGTTCAGCTCTTCGAATCGGCAGCGCAGGGCCGGATGTTATTGTCGCCAGTCTTGTGAACTGCGCCACAAAACCTACTATCAACTAGCGACCTCCCTTTTGCCGATTAACGCGTTGGCGCGGTCTGCGAAAAACAACCTCCGGAAGCGCTTACATGTCGCTTTTGGTCGCAAGGTTTCCAAGAAGCTCCGGGAAACTTTTATGGAAAAGTCGTCATTGATGTATGTCAGAATCTCGCGGGCCACAGAGTAACAAAATTTGTGCAGGCCGGATGAGTAAATAGGATCGCTATACATTCTTTTCATCCCGTGAATCGGAAAACTCTTGTAAATCTGCCTAGGAACGGGATAACGGCATTCGAGGTACGCAGATTCCAGAGTGTTAACAAAGTCCGAGCCGGAAAATCCGTCGAAATTTTGAGAAAGAAGATATGGAATCTGTCCGCGGGGTTTTCGGTTTTTGATATCGCCGATGATCTCGGAAAGTTTGTGAGACAGCTCTTTCTTCTTCGCGATCCGATCTACTTTCTCAAGTCCCGCTTGTACCAAAAGGCCTTCATAATCACTCGCTCTGCAACCAAGTAGGTACGCCTTACACATAAGTTCGAAACCCATAGCATTAAAGAAAGGGGCATATCTCACAAATGAGCCTTCGATTTTGAAGGCAAAGAAAAAATCAGAGATGCTCATTTGCAGCCATTCAAAAACTACTTGTTCCCGTGTGAGAGTTCTTTTCGACATCATGGCACTCAAACCCACGTGCAATATCTCTCCCTTGGCAACAATCTGTCAAGTATAGTTTTGTCGGGGAAAGCCGGGTTTCGACCCGACAATCTTGTCAATCTTTCCTGCACCGTAAGCGGCGGGATGTAGGCATGATGCGTTCGGCAACAGAAAGAAGGCGCGAGGCGGGAGTCGAGGAGTCACCTTCTGTCGGCTTGACAGGCATCGCAAGCTTGCCCGCCGGAAATCACCGGGAGAAGGAAAGCTCCCAACGATTGCCATCGGGGTCGAAGACGTTGATGGAATAGTCCTGGCCGTTTCTGTGTTCCCGGACCTTCTCGATGTTCGCGCCGATCTGCCGCAACGCGGCAAGCGCCGGCTCTTTCTCCTGCCAGGGAATGTTGAGCGTGTGATGAGGGTCCACGGCTCGCGGCCCTTTGGACGCGTCGAACAGGTGGACTTCGAAGTTGCCGAGGCGCACGTCGACCTCTTTGACCTGGCCCGACTTGAGTTGTTCTTCGTCGGGAGTAATTCTGCGCACGACCTCGCCGCCTAACGCTCGCGTATAGAACGCTTCCGCCCTGGGAAGATCTTTGGCGCTCATGGCAAAGGTTTTGAGCCCTTTGATATCAAACATGGAGCCGACTTTTTCACCAGCCGTTGTCTAACGCCGCGTCGGACCGCTCGTCCCAACTGTCGATAAATCCCCGGTCTTCCCACGCCCGATCCGGCGGAAATTTTGCTTTTATTTCTTGTTGCCTTTGTTCCATAACTCCTCTGTTGCCCCTTCCGTTGCGCCGCGCTCAATTTCCCAACACCTTCTTCAAACGCTCTATGATCTCCGGCGGCTGGCTGGTGATTTCTTTGGCTATCCTGTCAAGTCCTTCCCCGCCCACCGGATCGAACTCGTAATTTCGCTTCTTCACTTCGTCCTGGAACTGCGGATCGTTCATAGTCTTCTCATAAGCGTCGCGGAGAACCTTCAGCCGATCCGCCGGAACGCCTGGCGGTCCGAGCATGGGACGTCCCATCGAGCCGGCTGCGAGCAGCACCTTGGAAAGGCGCCTGCCGGCGTCGTTGGTTTTGTGTCGCTCCATAAGTTCAGCGACGGTCGGAGTATCAGGCAGTCTCGGGTCTCTTTTCTCGCCCGTCTGGAAGAGGTTGCGAACAAACCTCTTTTGGCGCCATGTGTGATAGGGCTCGCGTCCAAAGAACGCCTCGATGGTGAACGCGCGACACTGAATCTCGCCTCTCTCGACTGCGAGGTCGATATCCTGCCCTCCGGGATAGCCGGTGACGATGGTGAACTTAGCGCCGACGGTTTCCTGCAGCAGCTTGGGCAGGTAAGAATCCGGTCCTGTGACGCCGGTAGCGCCGCATTTGGGCGCCTCGTTGGCCGCCCTCACCTCCTCAACGGTCGCGTAGGGAGTGTCGGCGCGCATATACATCTGGGACTCTCCGCGAGCCGGCGCGCCGATCCAGCTGAACTTGGCCCAGTCGAACTGGATCTCTTTCCGTCCCACCAGTTGGTTCAGATAGAGCGACGGGATAATCGAGCCGATCAGCGTCAAGCCGTCCGGCTTGGCGACAGTATAGAGATGGTTGGCCGCGACAACGTGTCCCGCGCCGGGCATATTCTGCACGATGAAATCGGGATTGCCCGGAATGTGCTTTCCCATGTGGGCGGCGATCAAGCGCGCCCACAGGTCGTAGAGGTTTCCCGGCGGGGTGCCGACGATCACCCGGATCGTTTTGCCTTGATAAAAAGGAGCCTGCGCGTGCGCATGGAAGCTCCACGGCAACAGGAAAAGGACGGCAACGAAGATTCTGTTCATGTTTCACCTCGCCGGGGCCGGAACGGCCCCTGGATCGCTCCCAAGGCTAGTCGAAAGCGGCGAGAGGCGTCAAGAGCGTCGCGGGCCGGCTATGCTCCTACCGAATATGCCGCGCGCGCGGCAGCGCCACGTAGATTCCGATCATAGCCAGCGACCCCGCCAAGCCCATCGACGCCACGGCCCACGGCGCTCCCCACAGCGTGGCCAGAGCTCCGACGAGCGCGCTCCCCGTCACCATGACGACCTGGTTCATGTGGAAGATCGCCGTGGTGCGCCCGCGAAACTCCGAAGGGGAGTAGGATTGGATGACTGTTTGTACCAGCGCGTGGGAGCTGACATGGCAGAGACCGACGATCACCATCAGCGCCATCGAGAGATGGAACGAGGAGGAAACCGCGAACATCACGACGGTCAAGCCGTACAATGCCACGCCTCCCAGCATGAGCAGGCCCCGCGGCAGCCGGTCGCCGGTTGACGCGATGAGGAAGGCGCTCAACAGCGCGCCGACCCCCATAGCGGTGAGCAGCAGTCCTTGCCCGGTCGCTCCGACTTCAAGAAGGTCGCGCGCGAAGACCGGCAGGAGCGTGGTGAACGGGACGACGAATAGGGAGGCAAACATCACGATGAGGAGACCGGTGCGAACCGCTTCGTTCCTCCAACTGAATTTCCACCCTTCGACGATGCTCCGGCCGAAGGATTCCGCGTGAGCAAAACGTCCGCCCGTGCCGGCCAGGGAACGCTCTGTGGCGCTGAGCTGCACGGTCCAGACGGTCGCCAGGAAGAGAAACGCGGCTTGAACCGAATACGACGCGGCGGTGCCGAACATGGCGATGAGCATGCCGGCCAGGGCCGGGCCGGTGCTGCGCGCAACGTTGAAAACCACCGCATTGAGACCGATGGCGTTGGTCAGGTTCTCCGGCGGCACGGCGTCGGCAACGAGCGCAATCCGCGCCGGCTGCAAAAAGGCTTCAGCCACCGCCATGAAGACGGCGGCGACGTAGACGTGCCACGGCTCGATCCGGCCGCTGAAAATCAGCAACGCTATCGCGGCATACACGAGGCCGACCGCAAATTGAGCCGCCACCACCTGGGCCTTGCGGGAATAGCGGTCGGCCGCGCTGCCCGCCACCGGAGAGAGAAGAAGAAACGGCAGCGCTTGAATTACCCGCACCAGACCCAGCTGGAGGGCTGAGTCGGTCAGCTCGTAAATGAGCCAGCCGCGGCTGACCTGATCCATCCAGGTTCCCATTCCCGTGCTGGCCTGTCCGAGCCAGAGCAGGCGGAAGTTGCGCCGGCCCAAGGCCTCAAAGACGCGCAGGCGAAGCAATGCCTGGAGCGGACGCCAGGATTGCCGGGCCGCGCCGCTCGTCGGCGCAGCCGAAGTTTCTTTTTCGTCGGATGGTGAAGGCAGAGTCGTCTCCGTGAGCTTGTCGAGCGGTCGAATGGCGATTCGTAAATTCCTACCGGGCGCAACGGAAGCCGATGTTGTGATGCCCCGAGGCCGGGTTGCGCGAGAGATCCTTGCCGCGATGCGTCGTCGTCAACTCTTGCGGCCGAGAATCGTGGCCGCCTCCCCTCGTCCCCCGCACCGGGCCGGGTTTTAACTCTTCGCGCCCGTCCGAGGCCTTGTAAGGATAGGGTAGATAGGCGCTGCTTACCCATTCCCACACATTGCCCAGCATATCGAGAACGCCGTAGGGACTTGCGCCGTTAGGAAAACGATCCACCGGAACAGTTTGGTTGTAGCCGGCACTGAACTGGGCGCGCGAGCGGTCCGGCGGCTCGTTGCCCCAAGCGTACTTGCGGCCGTCGGTTCCGCGCGCCACCTTCTCCCACTCCGCCTCCGTCGGCAGCCGTTTTTTTGCCCAGGCGCAGTAGTCTCTCGCGCCGACCCATGAGACTTCGACGACGGGGTGATTTTCGTAGCCCTGATCCGCCGCCCATTTTCCAGCTCGCCGATGTACGCGGGCATCCACATCGTCCACGTCAAACAGCCTCTCGCCGCTCGAATTGACCGGGCCAACGCCATTCAAGAAAGCCGCGAACTGCGCGTTCGTCACGGGGAGCCGGTCGATCGAAAAGGCGGCGAGTTCCACGCGATGCGCCGGTCTCTCATCCGCCGGCCCATCGTCGCTGCCCATCGTAAACGGCCCGGCGGGAATATTTATCATCTCCGTCGGCGCGGAGGTTTGAGGATAGACGAACGACAAAACCGCGAATGAAAATAGTGGAAGGGTGAGCGAGACGAGCAGGTATCTTCCGGGTGGTTCTAGCCGCAACGCCAGCCTGGGTGTCTCTCGGAGGGCCGATGCGTGGGACGAGGAGATGCAAGCGTAGCTCAGAGATACTCTCGGCTCTTGGGAACAGCGTAACACCGACGTATCGCATCGGCCCGGAGAGAGATTCCCAGGCCGGCTGCCCGTGGATGGGCCGTTTTCACCGGCCTGTCTCAGCCTTCCTGTTCTCCTCGACCTTGATAGAGCTTGGCCAGGTCGTGTCGATACGATCCTTCGCTCGGAGCGCGCGCGTCGCTCCTCATCTGCCGGACCCCCTCGTCCACGTTGGTCTCGATCATGGGATGGTTCGGGTCCCGGTGCACGCCGATCGGGTCTTCGCCCCGCGCTACTTTGGCGATCTCGCGTTTCATGAGTTCGCGCAACATGCCGACGCCTTTGTCGGATGTCGCCAGCCGTTCTCGCGCCCTGTCGGCGATCGGCCCTTGCGTCTCCCAGGCCATATGATCCTGCGGAATGATGTGTTGCAGCGTGTAGCGCGTGAAGGGGTGCAGTTTGTTGGGCGGGTCCTTGTAGGGCTCGCTGTATTTGACCGGAGGGTCCCAGCTCTCGGCCGGCTCTCTGCCGTCTTCCGTGGGGAAAAATAGGACGTGGATGTGCATGGTGTGCTCGTCGTCGATCGGCGTCCGGAGTTGAGTGCTCGGCCCCTGGCGCAGGATCGTCGGGAAGAGCAGCGGATGCTCGTCCACGATGCCGTTGGCATAGATCCGCTTTTTCATGACGCCGTGATCGGTCAGGTAAAACTCCGCCTGGGCCACGTCGTCCGTGAACCCCCGCGTCGTGCTGACCGGCTGGCGCTCGCCCCGCCCGTAGAATTCCTGGTGCAAAATTTGAAGGTGCGCCGGATCGACGGAATTTTCCATCGCCTGAAACCAGTTACAGTCCAACTGCGGATGGACGATGATTTTCCGGTGGCCGTCTTTGCGGAAAAGCGTGTCATAGTGGGTCAACACCGGCGCGGGCACGGGACCCATGTAAGCCCACACGAGGTTCAGGTGTTCCTGCACCGGATAGGCCGGATGTTTTACGGTGAGATGGAACTTGCTGCCCGCGGGCTCCACCGGACACTCCAGGCAATCCCCTTTCACGTCGTAGAGCCAGCCGTGGTAGGCGCAGGCGATGCCGCGCTCCTCTATTCTCCCGTAGAGCAGCGAAGCGCCGCGGTGCGAGCAGCGGTCGCCGAGCAGGCCGAGCCTCCCGCTTTTGTCGCGAAACAGCACCAGGTCCTCGCCCAGCACCCGGACCGCCTTGGTCGGCTGCTCTTCCATCAGCTCCTTGGACACCGCGATCGGGTGCCAATAGCGGCGCAGCAACTCGCCCGCCGGCGTGCCCGGGCCGACTCGCGTGAGCATCTCGTTCTCTTCTTTGGGCAGCATAACTTTACCTCCGGGTCGACGGTTGCCGCGCGCCGTTTGTGCCGTTGAGCTTCACGGCTAACCTACCAGCTTGCGAAGATTCGCCAGCATGCCTTCGGGAGAGTCTTTCTGGAGCAGCCGGCCGAACTGGCTGCGATAGTTGGCGACGATGCTGATGTTTTCGATGACCACATCGTAAAGGAACCACTGGTTGCCCTTGGAAAACAGCCGGAAGTGAACTGGCGTGTCCTGCGATGCCGATACGATTTTACTCTCCACCTCGAAGCGGTTCTGCCCGATTTCGCGCTCTCTGCCAAAGACGACCTCCTGGTCCTTGTACGACAGGATGATGTTCAGGTAGGCCTTTTCGAGGACCGATTTGTAGAGCTTCACGAACTCCTGCTGCTGGTCGGGCTTGAACTTCTCCCAGTTGCGCGACAGCGTGGCCTTCGAGAGCTCGACGTAATCGAAGGTATTATCGAATATCGGCCGGAGCTTCTTGGTCTTGGCCTCCTTGGCCGCTTCGCCCTGGAGGGCCGGATCGCGCAGCACCACCAGCACTTCGCCGACCCGCGATTTGATCGTGTCGAGCGGCGGCCCCGCCAGAGCGTGAATCGGCGCCATCGAGAGAATTAAAAGATTTAATCCGATAACCAACTTCCTCATTTACTGCCTCCTTTATCCGCGTCCTTAGGAGATTTTTTCTCCACGTCGCCGAAAGCATATTTGCTGATGAGTTCCATGAGATCGACCGGCGCTTCGGTGTCTCTAATGGTCCCGCCCGGCTTCAACATGTCGGCGCCGCCGCCCGCGTCGATTTTCACATACTTATCGCCCAGTAGGCCGTCCGTCTTGATCGAAGCCATGGCGTCCTCGTAGATCTTGACGTCTTTCCCGATGCTGAATTCAACCACGGCCACCTGATCGTTCTGGTCCATCCTGAATCCGGCCACCCGTCCGATCTGCATGCCCAGCATCTGCACCGGGCTGCCGACCTTCAGGCCGGTCACCGAGGTGAACTTGGCGAACAGCGGGTAGGACTGGTCGCCGAAAACGGAAACCTCGCCGAGCTTCAACGTCAGGTAGGCCACGCAGACGATGCAAATGGCCATAAAGATTCCAACTAACGTCTCCATGGAATACTTTTTCATAGCGTAAACCCTCGCACTTCACTCCAAAGTATCGAAAGCATCACAAGAGGAACGTCGTGATCACGTAGTCCACGACCAGCACCAGCACGCACGAGAGCACGACTCCCGACGTGGTGGACAGACTGACGCTCTTGGCGCCGTGCACGTCGGTGCGCATGTGCGTGAAATAACCCTGATAGCTGCAGACGGTGGAGACGATGACCGCAAAGACCAGCGCCTTAATAAAGCCGCCGATGATGTCCCAGGTCTCCACGCCGGCCTGGACCTGGTAAACGAACATGCCCGAGTTTAACCCGAGCAACATAACGCCCGTGAAATAGCCGCCGACGATGCCGATGGTGTCGAACAGCGCCGTCAGGAGGGGAAAGCTGACGATCGCGGCGGCGATCCTCGGGCTGATGAGATAGCCGAGCGGGTCGATGCGCATGGTATCGAGCGCGTCGATCTGTTCGGAGATGCGCAGGATGCCGATCTCCGCGGTCATGGAAGATCCCGCCCTGGCGATGATCATGATCGCGGTCATGACCGGACCCAGCTCTCGAATCAACCCCAAAGCCACGGCGGACCCCAACACCCCCTGCGCGCCGAATTTAGCCAACGCATGATAAACCTGCAGCGCCAGCACCATGCCGGTGAACAGGCCGATGAGCGACACGATGCCCATGGTCTTGGCGCCGATATGAGAGAGCTGCTCGACGATGGGAGTTATCTGCTTGCGGCGAAAGATCGGCAGGAAAGCCTTGCCGAAAAAGATCGCAGCCGCGCCCATATCGTTGACCCAGCTTATGGCTACCCTGCCGAGTGGATCGAATGGAGTGCCCATAATATCCGTTAATAGACGTCCCGCCTAACCTGCGCCACAGCCAGGTCCACGCGCCGATGTTACAGTTCTACGGCCGGTTCCGCCGCCTCGTAATTTTTTCATATTAGCAGATGTCGGCGAATTTTCGCAATGGGCGCTATATTTTCATGGCGAAAAAAGGTATCTTATTGCGTTTGCTTCGACCAGGGGGAATCCTTATGAGTTGCCCAAGTTGCCATGCCGAGCTCGCCGGCGAGCCGAAATATTGCAGCGAGTGCGGCTACAATCTCAAATCCGAATCGCCCGGCACCTCTCCCGCCTCCGGCTCGGAAGCCGCGCCGCAACAGGACCTCGCGGCCGGCGGCGCCGAGGGCGCGATGAGACGGCCCTCCGGTTTCAGCCGGACGCTATCCACGGAGCTGGTCTCGAGACAGAACGAGCTCAGGACCGCGGTCAAATTGAGCACCTTGATCCAGAGCCGAAATTTCCACCCCGGAGAAGTCATGATCCGCCAGGGAGAGACGAAGAGAGATCTTTTTTTCTTGACCGACGGCGTGGTGGAAATATCGAGGAAGGACGGCGACGCGGATCTGGTGCTGAACGAAATCGAGGCCCCCTACATTCTCGGGGACGTCGCCTTTCTCTTCGGCATGCCCCGAACGGCGACGGCGAAGGCGAAAACGGATGTCACGGCGTTTGTTTTGAAACAGGAGGATATAAGCGAGCTGCTGAAGGATCTCCCGGCCTGGGTCCATCCCCTTTTGACCTCGCTCGCCAGCGGCATCAAGTCGCTGCATCACAAGAGCGGCACGTTGGAAAAGCGACTTTTGGAAGTGGAAGGCGACAATCGCCATCGATCTTAGGGGAAGATCCAGCGGGACCATCACCACCGCCCGCCTGGGAGTTTCTTGAAGGGCCGATGCGTGGGACGGAGAGATGCAAGCGTAGCCAAGAGGTACTATCAGCTCCTAGGAGCAGCGTAACAACGACGTATCGCATCGGCCCGGAGAGAGATTTCCAGGCGGGCTAACGGCAGACGCCCTTTTTCGGCGGCCTTTAGGAAGGAACAGCATGGACGCGCCACTGATTGAATTTCGCAACGTCACCAAGCGCTTCGGCAGCCGGACGATCCTCGACCGGGTCAACTTCCAGGTCCGCGACGGCCAGACGACGACCATCATCGGCAAGAGCGGCACGGGCAAGAGCGTGCTCCTCAAGCACATGATCGGCCTGCTCTCCCCGACCGAAGGAGATATCCTGTTTCGCGGCAAGCGCGTCGACGAGATGAGCCGCAAGGAAATGGACGAGTTCAGGAGCCAGTTCAGTTACTGTTTCCAAAACAACGCCCTGTTCGACTCGCTCACGGTCTTTCAGAATGTCGCCCTGCCGCTCCAGCAGACCACCTCCATGAGCAAGAAGGAAATCGACGACAAGGTCATGGAGCGAATCAATCAGCTGGAGCTTTCGGAAGTGCCCCACAAGTACCCCTCCGAGCTGTCGGGCGGGATGCAGAAGAGAGTTGCCCTGGCGCGCGCGCTGATCACCGACCCGAAGATCGTGCTGTTCGACGAGCCGACGACCGGCCAGGACCCGATCCGCAAGAACGCGATCTTCAGCATGATCGTCCACAACCAGAAGCGATTCGGCTTTACCACGATCATGATCAGCCACGACATTCCCGATGTTTTCTTTATCTCCGACCGCATCCTGGTCCTGTACGAAGGCCAGATCATCTTCCAGGGCCCCTATCAGGAGATCGATCAGCTGCAACACCCGATGGTCGACGAATTCGTCAAAAGCCTCGAACACTTCCAGGATGAATTGACCGGCCTATACTCCAGGAAGACCTTCAACAAAGTCTATGAAAAGGCGGTGAGCCACAAAAAGCCGGAGGAGACCCTGACCGTGGCCGTGTTCACCGTGAACGACCTGGACGGCGTGAGCGAGCATCTGGGTCACGCCGCGGCGCAAGAGATTATTCAAACCCTTGCCGTGACAATAGATAAACACCTGGGCCATCTGGGGATCTCGAACCGCTTCGGCCGGGATCGGATCGTGACGATTCTGTTTTCCACCGACCGCGAGGCCGCCGAACGTTTAATGGAGAATCTGGCGCGGGATCTGCAACAGCGGGGACTGACCGGCAGCCAGGCCAAAAACCAGGCGGGTTCTTATTCGTTGTCGATCCTCGCCGGATTGGCCGAAGGGAAGGCCGGCGAAGACATCGGCTTCATCTCGGAAAGAGCCAGATCCCGGCAACAGGAAATCGCTCGTTTTTAGCGCGGCCTCTTAGATCCCCATCTTGTCTTCGGGCTTCCGCTTGATGCTGCCATCCTTCACTCTCGGTATGCCGCTCCAATCGCCGGACATCCAAAATTCCGTCAGGCTGCCGAATACACCCAGAAAAATACTGACGGCCAGGATAAAATACCATAGCCCTTCGCCGTAGCCGGCGACCAGAGACATGAGCGTCTCGACGATCTTAGCCGCGCCGCCGCCCAGCAGCGCGCCGAGGAACAGGCGCATTCCACGCTCGGCGCCGAAATTTCCGGCGTAAATTCCCCATAAGGCGCCGGTCATAAACGCCAGGAACGGCCCCAAAAACAGAGCTAAGATGGCGCCCGCTCCGCGGCCCTTGGTCGATGCCTCTTCGAGCCTCTCTAGCTCGGTCATGCCGTCGACACGCACCTCGCCCCTGATGGCCATGAAAATATAGTTGACCCCGGCGTAGATGCCCAAGTCGCGCCTCAACCCGTCAAAGTAGAGACTCACCTGCGCCAGGAGTTTTTGGCTGGCCTGAGGCTCGGGAAAGAGATGCCGCAGCTCGGAGCCCGTTTCGACACCCACTCTTCGATCCTTGATAGCAACGAGCAGCAGGACGGCTTTGCTCAAAGCCGGCTCCTCCAACGGCAACGTTTGAAAAGCCTTGCGGCCGAACTCTTCCATCGGTTCGTTTTCCAGGGTTTCTACCGTAAGAACAATGACGGGATGGCCGGTCTCGGCTTTGAAGCGCCGCAGGCGCTCGGTCATCTCATGAGCGCTCGCGGCCGGCATCATTCCGGCAAAGTCGTTAATGGCATCGTTGAGAACGGGAACTTCCAGGGCGATCGAAGCGGAACAGAATATCAGTCCGGCGAAAAGCGCAAAGGCTAAGGATTTCATTTTAGGCGCTGCCCTGTCGACTTGGGTCACGGGTTTTGCCCCTGGGAAGACGCCTTCGCCTTCTGCTGCACGTCTTCGATGATCGGCTGGAGCCGCTTTTTCAACCTCGCGTCGAGCTGGAAGGCCTTTTTGAAATCGGCTTCGGCCTCCTGGTCTCGTCCTTGCCGGAGCCGGACCAGCGCCCGCCAGCCGTAGGCTTCCGCGTTGCGCGGCATGAAGACGATCACCTCGGTAAAATCGCGCGCGGCATAGTCGTACTTGCCGAGCCGGATATACGCGAGACCCCGGTTGTAAACCGCCTCTGCGTCTTTCGGCTCGATACGCAGCGCTTCGCTGAAATCCTCCACGGCCTGCGCGGGCTGGTCGAGCCGGTAATAGGCGAGGCCGCGGTTGTAGTAGGCCCTGAACGATTTGGGATTGGCCCTGAGGACTTCCGTGTAGTCGCGAATCGCCTTTTCGTGTTGCCCGAGATCGCCGTAGGCGACGCCGCGGTTGTAGTAGGCCTCGATAAATTGAGGGTTGATGCTCAGCGCCCGGTCGTAATCCTCGATCGCCCGTTCCTTGCTGCCCATTCTCGCGTAGGTATTGGCGCGATTATAGTAAGCATCGGCGTCCTTCGGATTGAGGCGAAGGACCTCGGCATAGTCCCGCAAGGAGGCCTCATACTGCCCTCCCGCGTAGTAGGCTGCGCCCCGATTGAAGTAGATATCCCCGTTTTGCGGCGAGCGACCGAGGGCCTCGGCATAGTCCGCGAGCGCGCGCTCGATCTGCCCGAGGCGGCGGTAGGCGTTGCCCCGCTTGTGGTAGGCTTCCGCGTCCTTCGGCGCCAGGCGAATCGCCGCGCTGTAATCTTTCACGGCCCGTTCATCGTCGCCCAGCGCCGCATGCGCGTTCCCCCGGTTCAAGTGGGCTTGGGCGAAGCGCGGGTTGAGCTCGATCGCGCGGTCGTACTGCTGGATCGCCGCCTTGAAATTGCCGGCCTCCTCCAGCCCGAGCCCCTTCTGGAGCGCCTCCTCCGCCGGCTCCGGCCATGCCGGCGCCGCGGCGAGCAGCGCGATGAGCGCGGCGAAACTTGCGATGCGGGAGATCATCGGCGAGGCCTCATTTGGCGTTCGGCAGCGATGATTTCTTCGCGCCGATGTCCGGCTCCAGTTTTTGCTTGAGGCTCGGATCGAGCTCGAAAGCTTTTTTTAAATCTTTGTCCGCCTCGGCGTTCTTCCCCAGGCTGAGCAGGACGAATCCCCGATTGGCGTAGATGCGGGCGTTGCGCGGATCGATTTTGAGCGCCGCGTCGTAGTCCTGGAGCGCGTGGTCGTACCGGCCGAGCAGCGAATAGGCGTTGGCGCGGTTGCTGTAGACCTCCGCGTTTTTCGGATTCAAACTCAGCGCCATCGTGTAATCCTGCACGGCCGATTCGTGCCTGCCCAGACGGCGCTGGGCGAGGCCGCGCTCGTAATACGCCGCCGCGTCTTTGGGGTCCAAACGGATCGCTTCGGTGAAGTCCGGGATCGCCTTATCGAACTGGCCGAGAGCGTAGTAGGCGCTGCCGCGCTGGCGGTAAGCGTTTGAATTCTTGGCGTCGAGGCGGATAACTTCGCCGTAGTCTTTGATCGCGCGCTCGTGCTGCTTTAGCTCGTCATAGGCGTTCGCCCGGTAGTAGTAAGCGTCGGCGAGCTTCGGATTCAACTTGATGGCGCGGTCCTGATCTTTGATCGCCCGCTCGTGCTGGCCCAGCCTGGCGTAAGCCTCGCCCCGGCCGACGAAGGCCCGGGCGAGCGACGGGTTCGCTTTGATGGCTTTGTCGTAGGCGACGATCGCCTCTTTGATTTTCTCGGCCTTGTGCAACTTCAGCGCCTCGTCATAGGCGCTCCGCGCTTCGCCTCCCCACGTTACCGCCGCGCTTCCCGCTACGAGCAGCGCCGCGATTCCGAAGATTTTAGATTTCATGACGGATGTTTAGAAGCTAACCCAAGATAGGGGCAATGTCCATCTTGGCGAACATGTCGCGCCATTCGACAAGCTCATGGCCCTGAGCAAGGTCGAAGGGCAAGCACGGACGCTCGGTCCCGACCGCGCGATCGGTAAAAATTTCCACGTTCCCTCGTCACCTGGCCTAAAAAATCGCTGTATTTTCGGCCTGTTTCAGTGGCACCCGGCTTGCTTGGTAAGAAAGCGGGAAGGAGGGCGTTATGAAAAACCGGACTTTTTGTCTTGTTTTCGTTGCTTTCCTGATAGCCGCGCCGGCGGTGGCAGAAGAGCGAAAGGACAACTATTGGGAGGAGGAACTTGAAACCGAAGAGGAAACTGAACCGGTTCCCAACGGGTACACTTTCCAGGATTACCTATCGGATCTCAAGGCTTGCGCGCGCGCCGATGCCATCGATTCCGGTAAACCGCCTTGTTCACAGGAGCCCAATCGGGATAAAAAATACAAACCGCTGAACCCGTTGGTTATTCCCTGGTAACAACATTCACTCCTCAAAATCTATCGCGATCTGCCAGTTGTGGTCGGAGAAGACACGGTGGGCAGCGTCGGCGCCGGGGAGAGCGAGGCCGGCGCTTTTGGCCATCGCCAGGGCATTGGCGGTGCGGCCGGGGCGTAATTTCAGTTTGTACTTCTTGTCGCCTTTGTTGAAAACATCGCCGACCAGCTCGTCCAACCGCCACGACTGGGCGCATCCGGCGGAGACCGCCCTGGCGAACATCTTTAAATCCAAATCCATCTTCTTCGCCAGCTGCATTCCCTCGTAGATCGCCAGCTCGGACATCGCCTGCATCATTTGATTGATTCGCTTGGCAATCTGCCCGTTGCCGCTTTTTCCGAGATAGGTCACCATGCGGCCGATCTGCTGCAAGACCGGCAGGCAGCGCCGGTAGCCTTCGTAACTCCCGCCGATAAATATCGTCAGCTCGCCGTTGGTCGCGCCGATGTCGGCGCCGCTCACCGGCGCATCGAGCATCTCTATTCCATGCTCGCGCAAGGCCGTCGATAATTTGATCGCCAGCTCGGGCGCAGTGCTGCTCAGATCCACGAACGCCAGACCTTTATTCCCGCTGTGGATGAAACCGTCCTTGCCGCACGTGACTTCCTCAACGGCCTCCGACTGGAGGGACGCAATAACGATGGTGGAGTGTTGCGCCAACTCCCGTGGCGAAGCCGCGCTCTTCGCGCCTTCCGCGACCAGCGGCCTTACTTTATTTTCGTCCTGGTCGAGAACCGTCAGCGGGTATCCGGCCCGGAGAAGGCGAAGCGCGATCGCGCCGCCCATGTTGCCCAGGCCGATGAAACCTACGCGCTCCAAATCAGGCATGATGACCTCCGCGAGATATCGTGAGTCGTGAGGAGTAAGGCGTGAGGGGTGAACTCAATTTGAAGATTGTCGTTGCACGTCCGCCAGCAGATCCCGCATTTCCGCAGGAAGTTTGTCGATCTCGTACTCATCGAAGCCGATATCGAGATCGATCGTGGGCGACTCTTCCTGCAGCACTCCTTTCGGTCTATGACCGTTGGCGACGTCGGCGACGCCCTCTCTGATCATCTTGCGCAGCAGCAAGATGGCGCGGTCGCCGTAGCCCGGATGCTCCAGCGTGCGATCGACGATCGCTCCCTGGCTTTCGACCATCGCCTTGTCTTCCAGCGGCACGATTCCCGTGATGTCGCCGTAGAGCCGCCGGTCGTAGGGTTTTCTTTCCTTCTGCTTCGCCCGATCCCGATAGACCCCGTGATATCTTTTGTCCTTCGGCGGCTCGGAGTAAACCGTCAGGCGCATCTCCTCGCAGCACGTGTCGTCGATCGGGACGATCCAGATCGCCTGCTGCACCGCCGCGCGCAGACCGTCGGGGTCTTTTCCCTTGGGCTCGCGCGACTTCCGATTGATCGTGGGAAGGACGGTGCACCGCCTTCTTACTCTTACGGTATTGGGCCTCGAGCCGGGCGCGAGAATAAATATTTTGACGCCGTAGTCCCCCTCGACGGCCTTGAAAGCCGGACAGCCGTCGACAATCCCGTGCAGAAAGGCCAGGTGCGTCGTGTCCGTGGTATTTTCCACACCCTGAAGCCAGTTGCAGTTATACGCCTTGCCGGCTTCCGCGTCTCCCCTTTCCGCGACCCGGTAGCCGTCTCCCACCAGCACATCGTAGCGCGGCAGCGGCGGCGGGCTTTCCTTGTCGGGGCCGAGATGAGCAAAGATAAAACCGCCCAGCTCGCGCACGGGATACCAGTTTTGCCGAATCGAAGAAGTCGTCTTGATAGGCTCGGCGGGCCGATCCAAAATCGCGCCCTGTCTGTCATAGTACCAGCCGTGATAGGCGCAGCGAATGCCCTGCTCTTCGATCCTGCCGTATTCCAGAGAGGCCCGGCGGTGCGCGCAGTGGCGGTCCAGCAGGGCGAGACGGCCGGAGAGATCGCGGAACAAGACCAGCTCTTCGCCGAGAATGTTTACCGGGGCGGGAATGTCCTTTACTTCTTCCGACAACGCCACCGGCCACCAGAAAGAGCGCAAATATTTTCCGCCCGGTGTGCCCGGCCCGACGCGAACTACGTCATCCCACGAAAGATCGCTTGCTTTAATCACGTTCCCGTCTCCTCATCTCGACACATCGATTACAGACTCGCGCCTGACCATCAAGTACCGTGATCGTGCTCGTGCCTCGTGATCGTAAAGATTCTCAGAAAACACGAACACGGCCACGAACCTTCGGAGAGCTGCTTCGAAGTGACACGAACACGTTATTTCAGCACTTCGCTAACCAGCTTGCGCACCGCGTCGCGGTCCCAAACCTCGGGACCCCACAGACGGACATACTTTGCGCCTTTCACGCGCCGGCGCCACGCGGGCAGCTCGTCCTTTGGAATATCCTCGCGCAGCGAATTCCCCCCCGGGTCGTTGGGCAGCCCTGTTTGCACGGCTGTCTGGCCTTCGCGAGAGAGAAACCAGTTGATCATCACTTTGGCGGCGTTCGGATGGGGCGCCCGGTTGACTAGAGAGATCATCGTGCCACCGGCTTCGAGACCGACTCCGTCTTTGGCAAATGCATGCGGGTCCAACATCTCCACCGGCAGTCCCTGCGCTTTCGCTTCATCCACCGATTCGGCCTTGGCCGTAATGGCGACCGGGTGCTTGCCCGAGGCGAGCCAATCGGTCTGTTGGCGCTCGTCGCGGATCAGCGTGAGGCTGCCGCCGGCGAGCAACTTGCGAAGAAACTCGGGCCCAAGCTGCGGGTTATAATAGAAAAACAGCATCGGGCTTCCGCCCCCCGGATCGGCCGGATCTTTGGCGGTGATTTTCCCTTTCCATTTG
>Ga0156192_1098_pt2 | contig 16619 bp, 13 predicted proteins | sample RifCSPlowO2_12_FD_107845 | JGI IMG/M metagenome (GOLD analysis project Ga0156192, IMG submission 107845) | Deltaproteobacteria bacterium RIFCSPLOWO2_12_FULL_60_19
AACGCCATCGCCCCCGGCCAGACCATGAGCGAAGCGAACCTCAAGCGCGGCGAGGAGACCGACGCCCGATCTCTCCGAACGCGGCTGCTCAAGCGGCGGCTCATGCCGGAGGATCTGGTCGGCACGGTGGTCTATCTCAGCTCTCCCGACAGCGATATGATGACGGGCCAGGTACTGCTGGTGGACGGCGGCACCGCCTTCCACTAGCAGGCCGTTGAAAAGGGCCCATATGCTTCGTTGTGCTCGGCCGTCTCGCTCCAACGTACTTTTCCAGTACGCCTGCGCTCGCCGACTTCTCGCACGCCTTGCCTCTGGGACCCTTTTGACCGGCCTGCAACCGGAGATTTTCAACAATCTGCTGACAAGCAGGTCTTCGATGCGAGGAGATTAAGATCATTCACGTCACCCGGCTTCGCGCCAAACAGCTTTCGCTCCCGTACCGGGAGCCGATGAAAACGTCGCGGAACTATTTTACGGCGGCGATTGCCCTGCTGATCGAAATCACGGCCGACGACGGAACGCGCGGCTACGGCTACACCGATCTCTTTACCCGGGCTGGAGAAATCCCGGCCGGTCCCGGACTGGGACTAGAGGTTGAGTTCTGAGTTGCGCTTCTCAGTTTCCGCCGCGAGGAGACTGATCGGGGCTTCGCTTCCGTAGGCCTTTCAGCCTGCAAACTCAATCCATATTTGGACCGGGGATCGGCGCGGGCAGGAGCTTACCCTGCTCGATCAGCTTGGGAAGCATGCTTCTTATGGTTTTTGGGGCACTCGCCATCGCCTTCTTCTCCTCCTCCAGCGCCAGTTCCGGCTTGCCCGTCCGGTGATAGATCTGCGCTAAGGCGTAGTGGACGCTCCAGGAGTCATAGCCACGCGCCTGCAGCGCCAGGATCTGTTCGAGCGCCTCCTTTGGCTGCCCCTTGCCCAGATACGCAAGCGCCACATGGACCAGCGGGGAGGGTCGGCTCGGGCTCATCTCGGCGGCCTCTCTGTAGTAGCGAATCGCAACGTCGAGGCGCGCTTTGTCTCCCCGCAACCCCCAGTGGTGATTTAACCGACCGAGGAGATAAGCATAGCGCCCGTCCAGGGGATCGAGGCGGCGAGCTTCCCGGATCGAAGCCTCCGCCAAGCCCATGACGCCTTCCGCCCCCATCCGCAGCAACGTGTCGATCCGGATCGTCCGGGCCAGCGCGAGATCCGGCTTAAATCCTTCAGGCGGTTTGAGCTCCGGCTTTTCGGTGAAAAGAATAAGGCCGATCTGCGCCAGAAACCTCCCGAGCGCAATCTGGTAGGCGCTCTCATTAGGCTCCAGGATAGCGGCCTGCTGAAAAGCAGAAACCGATTCTTTCGGGTCGGTCTGGCCGAGAGTGAAGATCGTGTCGGCCGCCTGCCCCCGGAAGCTCAGGCGGTAGATCAGGATCACCGCAACCCCAAGGACGACGGCGTACACGCCGAGATCGCGCAACGTGGTCCGACGATCGCCGCGGAGCGGGCCGAACTCCAGAGCCGGCAGGACGATCCCCGCGACCATCCCGGCCAACGCCACGAGCAAGCTGACGTAAACCCCGGTTATGGAGAATGTACTCCTCAACCCCACGGTCACTATCACGAAGACGGCCAGTGCCACGTAAAGAGCGTAACGGACCATCCAGCTTTTCCAAAGAGAAGGTCCCGCCGCGGGTTGCTCAGGCTCAGAGTCGGGCAAGGGCCGAGCGAGCACAACGGCAAAGGCAAGAAACAGCCAAAAGAGAAAACGGGTGGAAGTGACTCCTATCCCGAACTGGAGCTCGACCAGATGGCCGGCCATCGCCGCGAGCAAGGCGGTGAGGTAGAGCTGTTGTCTCGGGCTTTCTTCTCGCCAAAGCGCTTTAAGTCCAAGACGGGCGAAAGCGCCGATCAACAGGAGAAACGCGGCCAAACCGATGAGTCCGTTCTCGGCCAGATGGTTCAACAGATCGTTATGGGCCCGGTCCTTGATGCGGGCCCACGGCTCTTCCCGCGCCGCGAGCTGTCGATCCAGAGTCCTCTCGACCACCAGGCCCAAGGTTTCCGGCCCATAGCCGATCAGAGGCCGAATGCCTGCCAGAGAATCCGCCGGACGGAGCTCCGGGTCGGTCCATACAAGACGCCAAACGCTCGGCCAAAGACGCAGGCGGAAGCTCACGCTCCCTGCAACGGTCGAGAGGCTGCCTAACCGGGCAAAAACAGGATGACGGCGCTTGAGCGGTTCCAGAGGCCCGCGGGGGATGTTCAGCAAGCCCACGAAGAGGATCGCCAGCACTGCGCCGGCCACGACGCCGGCAAGCAAACGGCGCATCCGCCAGCGGAGCGAGATCAGAAACCCAAAGACGGCGGCGGCGGCGAGCGCGCCCAACCAGGGCCCGCGCGCGTGGGTGGCGATCAACGCAACTCCCTGAAGGGACAGGAGAACCGTATAGCCCGCTACTTCGATTAACGGATGAGACTTGGCGTTGAGCTGAAGCGTCCAAATCAGGAGGCCCATATAGGCGGCAAGGACCGGAAGGTTCATCCACCAGAGCAGCGGGTGGCTGAGCCCGTAGAGCAGAAAGAAGGTCATGAAGAGATTTTGGGCTACCAGGCTGCCGGCCGCCAGCCAGCCTTTGCCGTTTCCGGCGGAATCGCCCGGCCCTTCCTGACGCAGATACCGCAGAGCCGTCTCAAACAGCTTGGCCAGCGTCCAAGGCATTACCATGATCAGGTAGGCGCCTAGAAAAAGATGGTGGCCCATAGTCGATCGGGCCGCCCACATGAGCGTGTCCCTCGAGCCCGCGTAGCGGGCCGGGTCCATGCCGCTTTGCTGCGCGAGGGCATACAGGCAGACGGGGATGCTGGAGAGAATAAGCACGGCGATCAGGCGATCGAATTGCTCCCGCCGCTTGAGATGCGCGGCCACCAAACAGAAAAAGGCGGCATAGGCGAGCGTCGTATAGGCGCCCTGCAGCCGTTCAAAGGAGCCGTAGAAGCTCATGCGCGGCGCCACGGAGGTGAGCGTGGTCAGGAGAACTACCACGACGTAGCCCGCGACGGGCAGGGCCAGGGGCGTTTTCCAAAACGAAGCGAAGAAGAGAAGATGTCGTCTGACGCCGCCGTCTTCCCTCTCCTCCCAGAGCTTGACCGCCCACGCCACCACCATCAACGGCACGACGACGCGCAGAAAGTATGCCTTGGCGACGGCATAGCCCTGGTTGCTCGCGCCGCTGACGTAGAGCTGCACCAGGCCAAGGGCGACCAGCCACCCGGCTTCTATGAAGCGCTCGCAAAAGTTGCTGAGTTTACCGATCATCCTCTCCTCCGGACCGCCCGACCGAACGGAGACCGGCGGCGCAGGGACCAGTAGATTTCACGATCGGCGAAGGTGTCGCCGCAGGATTTTTTTTTGGACCGAGGCGCAAAAAAATTGGGGGCGGTGAAACACCGCCCCCAATTTTTCCATGCTCAACATCCGCGACTAGGTGTCAGGAAGACAGTCCGGTAGAAGCGCTATAAGCTTGTCCGCCTCGCCGGCCCTCAACACTTCGTGCGGGACCTCTTTCAGCTCGGTCTCGTGCATATGGAGGAACCGGTTTTGAGAAAAAGTATTGCCCTGTGACCACGAGTCGAAGGTCTCCGCCGTGAAATGCGTGAGCCAGCCCTTAACCCCCGCCTGGACCTTGTTGGCGAAGTCCCGCGTCAAAACCTTGACGGTAAAGTCCTCGGTGTCATAGAGCCCAAAGAGCTGAACCAGCTTGACATCGCGGTAGGCATTTGGGTCCACGGTTTTCTGTACGCAGCCGCGAAAAGTGTCGCCGTCCCGGTAAACCGCGATAATGGCCTTCAAGGCGACGTTGGTTGGGTTCCCCAGCCTGACCACCACCTCGATGGTATCCGAGCCGGCCAACGGGTCGTAGGTCGGCCCGCACGCCGTGCCAAAGCAGGTGTGATTTCGGCCGTTAGCCGCGCCTATCAGATAAGCGCTCAGCGAGCCGCCGCTCGATCTAAAGTTGAATACGGTCGAAAAGGTCGCCCCCACGGCCAGCGCGCTCAACACCGCCACCGCCGCAAGCGCCATCCCACGGCTTGGCTTGATCGATGTCAGCTTTAGGAATTTCATCTTTGTCTCCTCCCGTCTTTACTTTACGAGCTAGTTTTCGCCCAAACGATTACAGGCAGAGCTCTGCGATAGTCCCAAGCTCGGCATTTGAGTTTCTCTTGAGCACCTCCACCGGAACCTGCTGCATCTGGCTCTGACGGGTAAAGATCAACTGATGACCCCCGTCGTCGCTTTCAGACACGTAGTGCGTCAGCCAGCCTTTGACCCCGGCTTGAACCGCTGTAAGGATATTGGCCTCCAGGAAAGTTACGACCTTTATGACACCGAACTTGCCGTCCCCGTTTGAACCCAAGAAAGGGATCAAGATGTCGTTGTTCACGAAGACACGGGTCGTGTCGTTGCTCTCCACCGGCCTAGTCGTGCAGGCGATTATGGTCCCAGCGTCATCAAACACGCTGATGAGAGCCCGGAGAACCGTCCTCGTGGGATTGGACAGGTCGATTGCCACGTCCGTCCGGTTCGTCAGGATGCCGGCGGCCTCGCCCGGATTACCGTCCTCGTTGTTGTCAGCGCAGGCGGCGCCGATACAGTCGTCGGTCCTGAGATCATAGTACCCCAGCAAGTAAGGGCTCAGGGAACCGCCGCTCGAGGGAAAAACAAAAAACTTGGTATAGGTGAAGCCCACTGCCAGCGCGCTCGCTACAATCACGCCCAACAGGAGCAGCCTTGGCTTCTGCTTAGCAAAATCTAGAAACCCCATAAATCGTCCCTCCTCGTAACTGTAAATCGCCTCTCCAGAGCTAAAAAATTATCTCGTATCTAACATGGCGGCATAACCTCTGTCAACAAGAAAATAAAAAAAATCGAGGCCGGCTACGCCCCCCCTCCCCCCTTGCCCCCCAGCTGTCTTTTCCATCCCAGAGTCCGCGCCTTGGCGGCGATATGCTCCGCCTCGGCGATCATCCCCTTGCGCTGGTAGAAGATCGACAGGCTGGTGTAGGCCAGCTCGTCTTCGGGACTGACCTCGATTAACTTCTTGCCCAGCTCGATCGCTTCGTCCAGCCGGTCCTGGCGGGCCAGGACCATCGCCAGGGCCTGAAGGGCGTCCGCGTAGTCGGGATCCTCCGCCAGCGCCCGGCGATAGGCGGCCACGGCCTCGTCGAGCTTTTCCTCGGCGAACAATTCCATCCCCCGGTTGTAGTGATCTTCTTTCGGCATGAGCGATTCCTCGCAGAGAAAGCGGCCGCCGGTTCGACAAGCTCACCACCCTGAGCAAGGTCGAACGGCCGGTCGCAGAGAGCGGGTGGCCGCTTTCATCGTCAAGAGTCCGTTTGCGGCGGCGCGTCCTCGCCGCGGCACTGCTGCAGGATGATTTTTCTGAGCCGGTCCGGGTCGATCGGCTTCTTAAAGATCACGCACTGAAGCCCCTCCAGGCAGCTCCGCTTGATAATGTGGTCCTTGTCGTAGTGAAAGGCGGTCATGAGGATGACCGGCAGATCGGGACGGCTCTCCTTCACCGCATGGTAGAGCGCGTAGCCGTCCATATCCGGCATGACGACATCGCTCAAGATCAGGTCGAACTCCGACTTCGCCAAAACCTCCATCGCCTTGGTTCCCGACGGCGCCGTCGCGACAGAGCAGCGATCCTTTTGCAGCAGCTCCTGAAGCGACCGGCAGATGCCCAGGTCGTCGTCCACGACCAGCACCCGCAACCCGGCCAGGCCGCCTTTACCGTCGGCCTCGGCGGCGGTCTTTGCCTTCGACGCCCCTTTCGCGCCGAGATCGGTCATCATGCGGCCGCCGTGATACTCCTTGGTCCCATACTCGCCGCCTTCGGCCATCTCGCCGATGCGATGGGTGATATCCTGAATCTTTTTTACCTCCCGCCCGACCGACTCCAGCCGCTCCGACTCTACGATATAATCTTCGTCGCCGGCGACGCGGCTTACATAACGCTGGAGCAGATCGACCTGGTTCACCAGCACTTCCAGCGAATTGTTGATCTCGTGGGACAGGCCGACGGCGATTTCGCCCAGCGTCACCAGCCGGTCGCGCCGCCGGATCTCCCGGATGTCTTTGGCGAAACCGATAGACCCGGTTTCGTTGCCCCGTTCATCGTAGGTGATCGACGCGGAGATGGCCACCGGGATCGGCTCGCCCCGCCGGGTTTTGAAAATGGTCTCGAAGTTTCTGACCTTCCCCTTCTCCCCTTCGGCCCCGCGCCTCATGGCCGCCATGACTCTGCGCGCCTCTTCCTGCGTGGGATAGATCTCCAGAACGCTTTTACCCAACACCTCTTCCGGCGTAAATCCCAGGTTCTGCCGGGCGCCGTCGTTGTAGAAGGCGACGACTCCCGTCTTGTTCACCGCGATGATGATATCGGGGCAGCTTTCGACGAGCTTGAGGAAATACTCGGGGGGTAGTGACATAAAGCAGCCGGTTTAATTAATAATCATAAGTCGTTCCCCGCGCCGATTGCAAGCCCCCGCGGTTGACACCCGGCGGGTCCGGCCCTATCATGAGCATTCTTCATCTTTCCTCATGCGCCCGACACGAGACACACGGCAACTCAACTGGCTCTTGGCCTGGGCGGTGGTTTTCTGCGATATCGGCACCTCCGTCTATTACGTTCCCGGCATCCTCTACGGCCACGTGCGGGACGCCACGCCCTTTTTCGTCATCCTCACGAGCGGCGGCTTCGTGCTGCTCGCGCTCAAATACATCGAGATCTCCTGGCGCAACCCCGAAGGCGGCGGCGTCGTCACGATCACGACCAAGGCCCTGGGCCCGATGTGGGGCTGTCTCGGCGGCATGCTCATCACCGTCGACTACTTTCTCACCACGGCGATCTCATCGGTTTCCGGCTTTCACTACATCGCCAGCGCTTTTCCGGCGCTGGATCACTACATCCTATGGCTCGCCGTATTGGGGGTGCTGGCGCTGGCGGCGTTGAATATTATCGGCATCCGCGAGAGCGCGACGGTCGCGCTGGTGATGGCCGTCGGCGCGCTGGCGGTAAACCTGGTTGTGATCGCGGCCAGCCTGGCAACCATGAAGCTGGCCGATTGGAGCGTCGTATGGAACCAGTTAGGGACCGCAAAGAATCTACCCTCATACGACCTGCTGGTCGGTTTTTCCGCCGCCTGGCTCGCCTTTTCCGGCCTGGAGAGCATAAGCCAGATCAGCCCGGCCATGCGCTTGCCGCTGCGTCGAACCACGCGCCTCGCCATGGCGGCGGTCATCTTTACGATGATCGTCACCTCGCCGATCCTCACGGCTCTTTCAGTAGCGGTCTTGTCTCCCGACATTAAAGCGACCCAGAGCGAGCGCTTTATCTCCGAGCTGGGCCTGGCCGCCGGCGGGCTCGGCATCAAGCTGGCGGTGGTTTTGACGGCCTCGACGCTGCTGCTCTTCGCCTCAAACACGGCGATTATCGGCACCTACCACGTCTTTCTGGCGCTGGCCAACCGGGGCTTTCTCCCCCAGATCGTCGCGCTGCGCAACTCGGCCTTTAACACGCCCCACGTGGCCGTGCTGATCGCCACCCTTGTCCCCATCGCCGTGATCCTGATGACGCAGGGACAGTTGGCCCTGCTGGGCGATATGTACGCCTTCGGGCTGCTCGGCGCGTTTGTCTTTTCTTCGCTCAGTCTCGATTTGATCCGCTGGCGTCTCGGCCGGCGCGACTTCGGCTTTTGGCTCGGGATCTTCACGACGGCGCTCGTCATGGTCGCCTGGGGAGTGAACCTGGCGGAGAAACAGCTTGCGACCCTATTCGGCGGAACCGTCACACTGGTGGGCATGCTGGTGGCGGTCGGCGTCCGCAGGTCGTGGTTTTTGGACCTGCTGCACCAGATCCCGGCGGTGCAGCGTCTCCAGGCCCGCGCCTACCGGGCTTCCGAGAGCCTGGTCGAGGAAGAGCTTAAAGGGTTGGTGACGCTGGCCGACGCCGTGGACTTGAAGCCGCTCTACCCCGGCTCGACCCTGCTCGCGCTGCGCGGCGAAAGCCCGCGGCTGGTCCAGGAGGGAATCGCGCGCGCCAGGGGCAAGGGCGAGTCGGCGATCTATTGCCTCTACGTCGAGGAGTGGCCGGGGCTGTTCGACGGCGAGACGCCGCACACGCCCAACGAAGAAGGGATCAAAACCTTAAGGCACGCGCTGCAGGAAGCCAAGGACAAAAACATCGAGATCATCCCGATCTGGGCGATCTCCCATAATGCCGCGGAGGCGATCGCCAACGCGGCTAAAGAGCTTGGGGTGGACGCCGTTTTCGTCGGCGTGACGCGCCGCTCCGCTTTTTATCACATGCTCAGGGGGCACGTGATCAAGGGATTGATGAAACGCTTGCCGCATAACTGCCATTTGATGATCTGCAACTGATCCATTTTGGATTTTAGATTTTCGATTTTAGATTAAATCCAAAATCGGCAATCCAAAATCTAAAATTGTTAGTGCCTGCTGCTTACTGCTTGTTTGTATAGCTTCTCATACCCGTCCACCATCTGCTCCACCGAAAATTTCTCCCCCACCCAGGCGCGGCAGCGCTTGCGATCGAGCTTGTCGATTTTCCGCAAGGCATCGATCATCTCGTCTTCGTTTCGCAGAAGATATCCCGTCTCGCCGTCTTTGATCAGCTCGGGCATCGAGCCTCGCGCGTAAGCCAGCGCCGGCGTACCCGAGGCCATCGACTCGACGACCACCATCCCGAACGGCTCGTCCCATTGAAGCGGGAAGAGAAAACCTTTGGCGCGACTCGTGACCTCCAGCAGCTCGCGGCGCGGCAGCCGCTCGACGCGTTTGATTTTGACGCCGTCGATATGGGGCTTCACTTCGTTTTCAAAGTACGCCTCGCTCCACGGGAGATGAGAGGCGACGTGGCCGACGATAAGGAGGCGGACATCGGCTTTTTTGGCGATTGAAATCGCCTCCGCGATCCCTTTCCCCGGCGTCATCCTCCCGACGACCAGGAAGAAGTCTTCCGGCTTCTCGCCGAACGGAATCTGACCGAGATCGACGCCGTTGTAAACCACCGGCAACGACTCGTCGCCCAAACTTTTCGCCTGCGCCCGGCTGACGCAGACCGGCGCGCAGTTGCGGAACGTCGCGCGGTAGTAGTCGTGCAATTCTTTTTCGATGTAGGCGTAGGTGACGAGGGTCGGGGTCTTGGTGAAGTCCGAAAAATAAGGCGCGAGCGTCGGCCAGTGGGCGTGGATCAGATCGAAACGATTCGCCTGGCGATAAAGATTGAAGGTGTTCCGCGTCTCGAATTCCTTTTCGAGATAAACCGTGCTCTCAGGATCGTCCAGGCTCGCGACCGGCAGGACCGATTGCACCGGACAGTCCACTTGCGAATCGCCGGAGGCGAAAAGCTCGACCTGATGGCCGCGCCGCGTCAGCTCCTGGCAGAGATCGTGGACGATCCATTCCGTCCCGCCGTGCGTTTTCGGCGGGATCGACAGATAGACGCTCGATATTTGCGCGATTTTCATAGGGAATATAAATATTACAGGCGCGGCGAGGCCGCAAGCCGCCCTTTCATAAGACCGTCGAATCACGTAAAATAATATGGATAATCCGTCGGATCACCCTTGACGACGAAAGCCGCCGCCCGGTCGAAGAGCCCGCGCATCCGATACTGCCGGTGGGAATAAGCAGCACCCCATTGCGCGGGCTCGGAGAGCGGGTGGCGGCTTTCGATTCGAAGCCGTATGAATTTTTGGCTGAACATACCAAAGCCCATCATCGGCCTGTCGCCGATGGACGGAGTCACCGACGCCTCCTTTCGTTTTATCGCGGCGAAGCACGGCGGCCCCGATGTTACGTTGACCGAGTTCGTCAACGTCGAGACCGCTTTCTTCGCGCCCCACACGTTGCTCAAAGACCTCGCCTATTCCGAGATCGAGCGCCCGGTCGTGGCGCAGATCTACGGCCGCACGCCGGAGCTGTTCTACACGGTCGCGCACATCGTCTGCGAGCTTGGCTTCGACGGCCTCGATATCAACATGGGTTGTCCCGCTAAAAAAGTCGCCGCCAGCGGGAGCGGCGCGGCGCTGATACTCAACCCGGAGTTGGCCCGATCCATTATTCGCAGCGCAGCTCGAGGCATCCGAGACTGGTTCGAAGGCCGAACCCTATCCGACTTAAAGCTCGACCCCGAGTTCATTGAACGAATCAGGGGTGCGAACCGGCTGAGGAGCGGGTTGGAGACGCCCGCCGAGCGCCGTCTCATCCCCGTATCGGTCAAGACCCGACTCGGCTACGACCGCGTCGTCATCGACGAGTGGATTCAAACCCTGTTGGAAGAAAATCTGTCGGTCATCTCGCTCCACGGCCGCACGCTCAGGCAAGGTTACAAGGGAAGCGCCGATTGGACCGCGATCGCCCGCGCCGTCGAGATCGCGAAAAATTCGCCGACGTTGATTCTCGGCAACGGCGATCTCAAAGACATGGACGACGTCCGCCGCCGCGTGCGCGAGACCGGCGTGGACGGCGTGCTCCTCGGCCGCGCCGCCCAGGGGGATCCGTGGATTTTTAGGGCCAAGGAGCAGGTCAAGCAGGCGCTCAGCTCAAATAGCGGCGCGTTCATTCATCACGCTCCCATCAGCCTGGAGGAGCGCTTTGCGGTCATGCTGGAGCACGGCAACCATTTCGCGAGGTATGGAAACCCTTCATCTTTTGTCGGCATGCGAAAACACCTCGCCTGGTATTGCAAGGCCTCTCCCGGCGCGGCGGAGCTCCGATCGCAGATGGTCCAGGTCAACAACGTCAGCGAAGTCGTCGAGTGTTTGCGGAACTACGCGGCAAGGCTCGCAGAGATTGAGCTGGCGGGCCGCAGGTCCTACGAACACGGTTCACGAGCACGAGTCACGAGCATGTTTTTTTCTCTTCCATGAAATTGATCCTCGCCTCCACCTCCCCCCGCCGTCGTGAGGTCCTGGCGCTGCTCGGTCTCCCGTTCGAAGCGATCGCTCCGGGATTCGATGAAGTCCCGTCGTCCGATCGCCTCATCGAAGAGGAGGTTCTCGAGTTCGCCGCCGGAAAGGCCGCATCGGTCGCGGAGGACAATCCTGGCAGCATCATCATCGGCAGCGACACGATGATTTTGATAGACGGAAAAAAGATCGGCAAGCCCGACGGGATCGCCGACGCAAGACAGATGCTTCGGGCTCTTTCGGGCAAGGTCCATCGAATTTTCACCAGCGTGGCGATCGTCGATGGCTCAGGCGGGCCGGGCCTCAGGATGGTAGAGCAAGTTTCCGTGAAGATGCGCGCCTATTCGGAAAAAGAGATCGAGGACTATCTTGCTTGCGGCGAATCGCTCGACAAAGCGGGCGCCTACTCGATCCAGGGGCGCGGCCGCGCGCTCATCGAATCGATCGACGGCGATTACCTGGCGGCGGTGGGGCTGCCGTTAGCGCCGATCGCCCGCTACTTGCGAAGCCGCGGCATATCCGTTTCGCTGAACGTCGAGAAACTCTACGCTGAAAGATCCTTCTTAAACTGGCGGAGCTTCTGACAGGTTCTGAAAAAACCCTCCGTTCGCCCTTCGACAAGCTCAGGACGAACGGAGGAAATGTGAAGAACGTTGGCGAATTTCCGTTCATGCTGAGCCCGTCGAAGCATGAAAAACCTTTTTCAGCGACCCGTTGGTAATCCATGCCGCCCTTGCTTCGCCTAGATAACGTGTCTCTCGCCTACGGCCACCTGCCGCTGCTCGCCCACGTCGATTTTCAGATCGAGGCGGGCGAGCGGGTCTGCCTGGTCGGCCGTAACGGCGCCGGCAAATCGACGCTGTTTCGCGTCATCGCCGGCGCGGCGCTGCCCGACGAGGGCGAGGTCTGGCGTCAGGAGACGCTGCGCACCTCGCATCTCGAACAGGAAGTCCCGCCGGATACGGAACAGACCGTGTTCCAAGTGGTCGCCGCCGGGTTGGGCGAATTGGGCGCGCTGCTGGCGGAGTATCACCATGTTACGCACCAGGCCGTCGCGGCCGAGCGAACGTCGCTGGACCGCATGGCCGAGCTGCACGCGCGCATCGACGCGCTCGACGGCTGGAATATCAGCCAAAAGGTCGAGACCGTACTGACGCGGTTGAATCTGCCCGCGGACAGGCCGCTCGCCGGCTGCTCCGGCGGGACCCGCAGACAGGTGATGCTCGCGCGGACCCTGGTGAGCGATCCCGATCTGTTATTATTGGACGAGCCGACCAACCATCTCGACATCGCCGCCATCACCTGGCTCGAAGACTTTCTGCTGGTCTACCGCGGCGCGTTGATCTTTATCACGCACGACCGCACGTTGGTGAAACATCTGGCAACCCGCATCGTCGACCTCGACCGGGGAAAGTTGAGTTCTTTTCCCGGCGACTTCGACACGTACCTCAGCCGGAAAGAGGAAATGCTGGAAATCGAAGCTCGCGCGGCGGCCAAGTTCGACAAGAGGCTGGCCGAAGAAGAGGCATGGATTCGCCGGGGCATCAAGGCGCGGCGCACGCGCAACGAAGGGCGGGTCAGGGCGTTGCAGGCGATGCGGCGCGAGCGCAGCCAACGCCTCGCGGCGCAGGGCAAAGCCGGTTTCAAGATCGATGCCGGCGAGTTATCCGGCAAACTGGCGGTCGATCTGCGCCACGTGAGTTTCCGCTACGGCGACAACCTGATTATCCGCGATTTGTCGACGGGCATTCTCCGCGGCGACCGGGTCGGCATCATCGGCCCCAACGGCTCCGGCAAGAGCACGCTGCTCCGGTTGATTCTCGGCGACCTTGCGCCGACCGGCGGGCAGGTGGTGATGGGCACGCGGCTGCGGGTCGCCTACTTCGACCAGCACCGCGGACGGCTGGACCCCGAGAAGACGGTGCGGGAGAACATGAGCGACTCCAACTATATTACCGTCCGCGGCCGCTCCCGCCACGTCATCGGCTATCTCAAAGATTTTCTGTTTCCGCCGGAGCGCATCGACTCGCCGGTAAAAGCGCTGTCCGGCGGCGAGCGCAATCGTCTGCTGCTGGCGAAGATCTTCACCCGCTCCGTAAACCTGATGGTCCTGGACGAGCCGACCAACGATCTGGACGTCGACACGCTGGAGCTATTGGAAGATCTGCTGGCCGATTACAAAGGAACGCTGCTGCTGGTGAGCCACGACCGGACTTTTCTCGATAACGTCGTAACCAGCACCCTGGTGTTCGAGGGCGACGGCAAGGTCGGGGAATACGTCGGCGGGTACGAAGATTGGGCGCGCTATCGACGGCTCGCCGCCGCCGAGCGAACTGAACCGCCGAAGCGCGCGACGACAGCGCCCTCAGCCGCTGCAACGGAAGAAAAGGGCGACAGCAGGCCCCGCAAGCTCTCCTACAAGGAACGGCGCGAGCTGGAGGCGCTGCCCGGAAAAATCGAATCGCTGGAGACCGAGCGGTCCGAGTTGCACGCGGCGATGAGCGACGCCGACTTTTACCGCCAGCCGCGCGACAAAATCGCCGCTGCTACGGATCGCCTCGAGGCCGTGGCGCGGGAGCTTGAAGCCTGCTACGCCCGTTGGCAATTATTGGAATCGCAGGCGAAGACCGGGAATGGTTAGAACGCGGCAGGCCCTCGCTTGCTCATCTGCTCATCCTGGCATCTCTCCTAATCACTTCGTCAACCCCACGCTCTTCAGGAACCCCGACTTCTCCAGACGATCGACGAAGGAGTTGTCGAAGAATTCTTTGGGGTCTGAATTTTTGGCTTGCGGGAATTCCTTCTCGTCCATGTAGGCGAACTGGGCCCGGATCGCCTCGCCCCGCACGTGAAGATTCATGTCCCAATAGGGCGCGAACGCCTCGTAGGTGCCGTCGACGGTAGGCGCGTCGTCGATCTTGGCGTATTTGGCGATCGCCTTCTTCGCGATCTCCGGCTGCTTTCTCGACAGGACCACCGCTTCGGCCATCGCTTTCAAAAAGGCGTAGATCGTATTCGGGTTGCTCTTGAGATACTTCTCGGTCGTTCCGTAGGTCACCTGCAAACCGGGGATATTCAACTTGCCGATATCGACCAGCAAATTGAGCCCCGCCTCTTTCGCCTTCAGCGTGTTGGGAGCGGAGAGCGTGCCGGCGGAGGTCTTGCCGCCGATGATCGCGCTCAAGATGGCCGGCACGCTTTGCACATAGAGAATCTGAACTTCCTTGTCCGGCGTCAGTCCGTTTTTCTTGAGCGCCTCGCGCGTCGCGGTGTCGAGCGCGGCGCGCGGCGTGCTGACCGCCACCGTCTTCCCTTTGAGCTGCTGGACGGCGCCGATCTCCTTGGCGCCCCACATTTGAAAAACCAGCTGCTGCATCGTGCCGCCGAAGTATTTCACCTCTCCGCCTCTCATGCGCGCGTTGATGAGGTCGGGGCCGTTGGTATAAAAATCGGCCTCGCCTGAAATCACCGCCTGCGCGGACACCTGAGGGTTCAGGAGCTGGAGCTTGGCGTTCAGCCCATATTTCTTGAACAGCCCGGCGTCGGCGGCCACCCAGATCGGCGTGAAGGCGCCGCTGGGCTGCGCATAGGTCACAACGACGTCCGTCTTCTCCGGTTTTCCTCCGATCTCGCTCTGGGCGAAGCTCGCCGCGACAAAAAGCGCCAACGTCAGTCCAACAACCGCGGCTAAAACGCTCTCACGCGAAATTATACGTCGTGCAAACATTTGGGTTTCTCCTTTCGCCGCCGACATCGCATCTCTCCTTATCATGTGGAATTTCTCGCGTCCACCAACCTCAACTCCACCGATCTGGTTCCGTTCCACTCGTTCTCGCTCAGGCGATAAACCAGGTCGATTTTGGCGCCCGGAACGAGCCTCGGAGCAGGTTCTCGGCCGGGATCGCCGGTCGAACCACGATGATCGTCGAACATCACGGCGTCGAAGCTGCGGCTCCCCTGCCTGAGCTTCACGCGCGTCCCGCCGTTGAAGTCGCGCCGCCGCGTCACTTCGACCGACCGGGTCAGAAAAAGCGGCTCGGGATTGCCGACGCCGAACGGCCTCAACCCATCCAACTCGCGCATCAAAGGAAACCCCATCGCCGAAAATTCCAGCTCGGAGTCTATCTCCAGCGCCGGGATGAGATCTTCGGAGCGGAGGCCGGCCCGCGCGATCTCTTCGAAGCGGTCTCTGAACAGCGGAAACTTTTCCTCCCGGATCGTCAACCCTGCGGCGTATTCGTGGCCGCCGTACTTCTCCAGCAGGTCGGCGCAGCGGCCGAAGCCTTCGACCAGGTGAAACCCGCGAATGCTCCGCGCCGAGCCTTTGCCCTCCCCGGCGCGAAATCCCACCACGACTGTCGGACGATAAAAGCGCTCGGTCAAGCGCGAGGCGACGATGCCGAGCACGCCCGGATGCCAGCCCTCTTGGCCGACGACCACGGAGTAGCGATCTTGCAAAAAGCCATCGCCGTTGCAGGTCGACAGCGCTTCGGCCAGCACGCGCGCCTCCATCTCCCGCCGCTCGCGGTTGTCGGCATCCAGCTCTTGAGCGATCCTCAGCGCGACCTCCTCCGAATCGGTCGTGAGCATCTCGACGACTTTCAGCCCCGCGTCCATCCGGCCGGCGGCGTTGATGCGCGGCCCGAGTCGAAAAGCGACCTGTCCGACGCCGACCTCGCCGGGAGCGATCCCGGCCACGCGCTTGAGCGCGACAATGCCGGGACGCGTCGAGCCGCCGAGCTCTACCAGCCCGCGCCGGACCAGCACCCGGTTGACTCCGCGGAGCGGCACCATGTCGGCGATCGTGCCCAGCGTGACGATATCGAGACAGCGGCGGACATCGGGCACCCCGTAAAGGGGCGAGGCCCCCCGAACAGGGGCGAGGCCCCCTCGGGGCTTTTCGCCCTCGGGGCTTTTCGCCCCACCGCCGCCAAACCAGCCGCTGTCGCGCAACTTCGCCCTGAGCGCCATGACAAGGTAGAAGGCCAGCCCGGCGCCCGATAGTCCCTTGTCGGGGAAGCGGCAATCGCTGCGGTGAGGATTGATGATCGCGACGGCGGGCGGGAGTTTCGCGGGCAGCTCATGATGGTCGACGACGATGGTATCGATACCCAGCTCCCGCGCGGCCGCGACTTCTGTAGCGTTCGAGATGCCGCAGTCTACCGTCACGACAAGACTCACTCCGCCTCCAGCGAGTTCTTTCATTCCCGCGACGTTCAGCCCGTAGCCTTCGTTGATCCGGTGGGGCACATAATAGCTCGCCCGCGCGCCGGCTTCCTTGAGAAACGACACCAGAGTCGCCGCGCCGGTCGTCCCGTCCACGTCGTAATCTCCCCAAACGCAAATCTGCTCTTTGCCGTCCAGGGCGGTGGCGAGGCGCGCCACGGCCTCATCCATGCCCGCCATGAGCGAGGGGGACGGAAGATCGGAGCGCAAACTCGAAGAGAGAAATTTTTCCGCGGCCCCGGGTTCGGTTAAGCCGCGGTTGACCAGCAGGCGGGCGATCAACGGACTGACTTGAAGTTTTTTGGTAAGAACGGAGACGAGAGCCTCATCCGCTTGTTTCAGTATCCAACGCTTGTCCACGCTTATCTACTCCGCTTCGCCAGGGCACCGGCCCCATTGAACCGTTTGAAC
>Ga0156192_1100_pt1 | contig 16431 bp, 14 predicted proteins | sample RifCSPlowO2_12_FD_107845 | JGI IMG/M metagenome (GOLD analysis project Ga0156192, IMG submission 107845) | Deltaproteobacteria bacterium RIFCSPLOWO2_12_FULL_60_19
GTGGCAATTACATCTAACCTCCGCTACGCAGGGCTTCCGGGTAATGTGCGTATCCGCAAGGGCGAAGCCAACCTGCCAAAGACTTGTATCGTCAATGTCACGCAGATTCAGACTGTCGATCGCGCCTACCTTCTCGATAAAATCGGAGTTCTTCCCCATAGGATGCTCCGCCAGGTTTGGGAGGGAATTAAATTAGTGACTGAGGTTGAGTAACAACCCGCCTCTTTTCTAGGGGAGCCGGGGATAGGTCAAAGCGGCGCCGGGGCCGAGAGGGATGCCGAGCAAGAGCCAGAGGGCGAGGAGGATGCTCCAGCTGATGGCGAAAGCTATGGAATAGGGCAGCATCAGCGCCATCAGCGTTCCCAGGCGCAGCTTGGGTTCGTATTTCTGGGCGAAGGCGATGATCAGCGGCATGTAAGGCATGAGCGGCGTGACGATGTTGGTGAAAGAATCGCCGATCCGGTAGGCCGCCTGCGTGAGTTCCGGAGAATATCCCAGGATCATCAGCATCGGCACGAATACGGGTCCGATCACGGCCCACTTGGCGGAGGCGCTGGCGACGAAGAGGTCGATCGTGGCGCAGACGAAGATGAAAAGCACGATCAGCGCGATGCCCGTCAGTCCGCTCGCCTGCAAAAGTCCCGCGCCCGTAACCGCCATGATGAGGCCCAGGTTGGACCAGCCGAAGTAGGCGACGAACTGGCTCGCGGCAAAGGCGAGCGCGACGTAGCTGCCCATCGTGCTCATCGTCTCCTCGATCATCCGGCCCACGTCGCGGTTGCTCGCGATGGTTCGCGTCACAAATCCGTACGCCAGTCCCGGCAGCAAAAAACCGATCGCCATCAGCGTAACCATCCCCTGAAAAAGCGGCTGCAGCGCGCCGTCGGCATCGCGCAAGAGCCCGTTGCTCGGGACGGTCAATAAAAGCAGCACGAGAGTCTCGGCGACAAACGTGATTCCGGCCGCGCGAAGTCCGCGCTTCTCATCCGTCCCAAGCGGCTCCATCGATTCCTGCCCCGCGCCGGTGTAAGGGCCAAGTCGCGGCTCCACAATCCGAACCGTGACCCAAACGGCGACGATCGTTTGCAGCGCCACCGAGGCGATCATGAAATAGTAGTTCGCGGTGATCGGCACGGTATAGCCGGGGTCGTAGAGCCGGGCCGCCTCCTGCGTGAGGCCGGCCAGGAGCGGGTCTATCGGCGTAAGAAAGATATTACTGCTGAATCCGCCGGAGACTCCGGCGAAAGCGGCGGCGAGGCCGGCCAGCGGATGGCGCCCGATGCCGGCGAAGAGCACCGCTCCCAGCGGCACGAGGATCACGTACCCCGCGTCGACGACGATATCCGCGTTGACGGCGGCGAACACCAGCGCGGTGGTCATGAGCCAACCGGGGACGCCGGCGGCCAAGGCTTTCAGCGCCGCCGTGAAGAGGCCGCTGCGCTCCGCCACTCCCACCCCGATCATGGCGACGAGCACGGTTCCCAACGGCGCAAAGCCGGTGAAGTTGGAAACCGCCTTGGTCAAAATGTTCTGGATTCCCTGGCGGTCTAAAAGGTTGACGGCGTTGATTGCCTTTCCCGTCGCGGGATGGGTGACCGCCAGGCCGGCCGCGGCGGCGAGCCAGGAGACGATCAGGACAGCGAGGGCGAAGAGAAAAAAGAGCGCGAACGGATGCGGCAGCCGGTTGCCCCAACGTTCCACCAAGTCAAGGAGTTTGAGAAAGGAGAACCGCCGCGCGCTCTTTTTTTTCGACTTACCGTCAGCCATTGCAGCCCACTGCTACTGCCTTGGCTTCGATCTGTCAAGGAAAAATTGCGCAGAGGAGCGGCTGTTAGCGCGGCTTGCGCGCGCTCTCGGGGGCGAGCCCCTCCGGTCGAGGGCAATAGGGCAGTACCTTTAGGCAACCTTCGCGTCCGGTGCCCTCGCCCTCCGCGGCTCGCCCCCTCGATCGACACCGGGCCGTGGTTTTTCGTCTTACGAAAAAGATGTGGGTTAGCTCTCGCCCAGCTCGCGCCGGGAGCGGAGGGAAGGCTCCAGCTCGGTTTGAGTCGCCCGGCGGGAAATCTCTTCGTGGAGCTGCTTGAGTCGCGGGCTTAACTCGACGGGGTAGAGGGCCGGATCGCGAATCGCTTTGAAGCTGTCATCGAGCCGGCTGAATTCCGTAGCAAAGCGCTCGCGGATCTCTTTGAGAGTCGGATAGGCTCCTTGGGGCTTGCCGTGGTCCATTACTTTTTGCAGCAGCGGTTCCCCGCCGCGAGGCGGTCCGCCGCGCGCGTCGATCACGTCTTGTTTCAGCCGGCCCTGGCCGTCGACGAAACGAAAAATCTGCTTCTTCCCGGGGCAGTAAGATTTTCCGGCGCTGAGCTTCAACACCGGCCGGCGGTTATACTCCACGAGCTTGTAGGCCATGTCGAACCAGGGAGCGTCGGCGGAGACGCCCATCCGCGTGCCGACGCCGTAGCTGTCGTAGGGCGCGTTCGCCTCGGCGAGCGCTTTGAGATCGTATTCGTCCAGCCCGCCGCTGCCGGTGATTTTCACGTCGTGGAAGCCGGCTTCATCGAAGATCCGTCGCACCTCGCGCGCGAGCGCGGCCAGATCGCCGCTGTCGATCCTGACGCCGCGCAGCTTTTGTCCTCTCACCGCCATCTCGCGCGCGACTTCGACGGCTTTCCGCGCGCCCGCCGGCGTGTCGTAAGTGTCGATCAGCAAGATCGAGTTGTCGGGAAAGGTCGCAACAAAGCTGCGAAAGGCGTCAATCTCGCGATCGAAGCTGGAGATAAACGAGTGCGCCATCGTGCCGACCATGGGGATACCGTATTTTTGGCCTGCGAGCACGTTGCTGGTGCCGGCGAAGCCCGCCATATAGCTGGAGCGGGCGACTTTCAGGCCGGCGTCGATGCCGTGTGTGCGCCGGAGGGAAAAATCGACCACCGCGCGCCCCCGGGCCGCATGGACGCAGCGCGCGGCCTTGGTGGCGATCAGCATCTGGAGGTTGATCTGGTTGATGATAAAGGTCTCGACGAGCTGCGCCTCGATGATCGGCGCGGTGACCTCCGCGATCGGCTCGTCCTTGAAAAGCAGGCGGCCTTCGGCAATCGCCCAGACTTCGCCGGTGAAGCTCAGCCCTTTCAGATAGTCGAGAAAATCGGCGGCGAAGAGGCCGGTGGAGCGGAGGTAGTCGATCGCTTCGCCGTTGAAACGGAGACCTTCGAGAAAGTCGAGAACGTCTTTGAGTCCGGCGGCGACGAAGTAGCCGCGATTCGGCGGATAGGCGCGGATAAAGAGGCTGAAGGTGGCAGGGTCGAATTTCCCGCTCCGAAAGTAGCTCTGGGCCATCGTGAGCTGGTAAAGATCGGTGAGCAGGGCGAGGTTATGGCAATTCTCCATGGCGTGTCCCAACCCATGCAAGGCGAGGCCAGTTTAGTGCGTGGATGACACTAAGTAAAGAGTTTGAGAGCGCGAATAAACTATTGCTTTCTCAGACTTCTTTTGCTATTTGCCTTATTGGCAGTTTGAAAGCCGAGACGAAGAGGAGGGCCGCGATGTTTACCGACAAGATCGAGCTTAAAGACTTCGAGAAGACGGACCCGGAGTATCAGGACCTGCTCAAGCGGGTGCTGGCGATTCAGGCGGATTGCGAGATCGGCGGGCCCAATCTCTACGTGAAGGATATCCTGCCCAATGCGCCGACCAAACTGGACCAGTTGATCGTCGCCCGGACGGCGGCCGAAGAGATGGACCATTTCCGCAAGATGGCCAAGCTGGCGGGGGACGTTGGAGTGGATGTTTCCTATACGCTCAGCCGGCCCAATCAAGAGCGCTACGTCGAGGCCTTTCGCGGCCAGATTACGACGTGGGAGGATTTTGCGGTGTTTGGCTTTCTGGTCGACCGGGTGGGTCGGTTCCAGCTTGAGGAGTTCATTGACTGCACCTATCTGCCGCTGGCTCGCGTGGTCGAGGACCCCGACATTATTCGGGAAGAGGAAGGACACGTCGACTTCGGCACCAACTGCGCCGCTGAGTTCGCCGCCAAAGGCGGGGAGTTTAAAGAACGGGTTCAAAAAGCGGTGGACTTCTGGTACGTCAAAGGTCTCGACATGTTCGGCAACTCGAAATCTTATCGGTCCGAGCGCTACATGCACTGGGGCTTGAAGCGGCGGCCCAACGCGGTCGCGCGCCAGCAGTATAAAGATGAGATCGACGCCCTGATCCTGAAAATGGGCCTCACTCTCCCCGACCCCGACAAGGGACGGCTCTATACCTAGCCGGGAGAACGACCATGCAACCAGCACCGAATACCGACGCTTTGGACCAGCAGTTTAAGGAATTCATTCAAGCCCTGAAGGGGGCCGTCAGCTCTGCCTTGCCGCATCTCAAAGACGATCCGAAGATCGTCGATAAGGCGATCGGGGACTGCAAAGAGATTCTCGATGTGGTGATGGAAGGCAACGTCAAGGAGTGGCTGTCGTAATTCTTTCGCCTGCGAACTCTGAATCGCCATTAACAGCTCGGGATGAGAGAAGGCGCCTTGATCGGATAGGCGCCTTCGTCATATCTGTAACAAACCTATCGCTTACGGGAGAACGCGTCTTTGAATATCGTCGTCTGCGGTAAAGTCATTCCAGCCAGCTCCGTTACCATCGAAATCGATCCCGCCACCAAGCGGATGGCGCGGAAGGGAGTGACGCACGAGCTCGACCCTGCCGCCGCGAGCGCGGTGGAGGAAGGGTTGCGTTTGACCGAGAAACACGGCGGCACGGTGACGCTCGTCACGATGGGCATCAGCGACGCGACCATCGGGATTCGCAACGCGCTCGCCATGGGCGCGACCTCGGCGGTCCATGTCCTGGACGATGCGGTTGCGGGATCGGATACGTTGGGCACGGCGAAGGTGTTGGCGGCCGCGATCAAAAAACTGCCGTTCGATCTGGTGATCTGCGCGACGGAAAGCAGCGACAGCTATTCGGGAATCGTTCCCGGTCAGGTCGCCCATCTCCTGGGCATCCCGCCCGTGACGTTCGCGAGAGAGATCACGCTCGACGGCAACCGGATCACGATCAAACGGCAGAGCGAGGGCGGCTACGACGTGGTCGAAGCGGCGTTGCCGGTGGTTGTGACCACGACGAGCGGTATCAACGAGCCGCGCTACCCGCAGCTCAAAGGGATCATGGCGGCGAAAAAGAAGGAGATCAAAATCTACACCGCGGCGGAGCTGGGCCTGAGCGCCGATCAGGTCGGCGAGGCCGGCGCGAAGGAAAAAGTTTTGACCGTGGGACGGCCGCCCAAGCGGCAGGCGGGCAAGGTCGTGGTCGACGAAGGGGAAGGCGGGAAGCAGATCGCCGACTTTCTGGCGGAACTCAAAATCATCTAAGCACAGGAAGCCTAAATGAAAATTGCAAAATGCAAAATGCAAAAGTCAAAATGCCTGAACAAGATTCCGAATTCTATCTCTTTCGATTAGATTCTGCATTTTTCACTTTTCACTTTGCATTTTACATTGAGGTTCTTTAAGTGGCCGATTTAATTTGGGTCTACGCCGAGGTGGTCGATGAGAAAATCACGCCGACCACGCTCGAAATGCTCTCGAAGGCTTCCGAGGCAGGAACCGCGGAGGCGGTTTTACTCGGACCCGCTCCCGACGACGCCGCGGCGACGCTCGCAAATCACGGCGCCGCCAAGATTTACCGATCGGCGGATCCCATTTATCGGGATTATTTGACCCTCCCCGCCGTGGAAACGATCGCGGGACTGATTCAAAAACACAATCCCGCGGTCATGCTCTTCGCGTCGAGCTACGGCGGGCGCGACCTGGTCGCGGCGCTGAGCGCCCGGCTCGACTGCGGCGCGATCACCGATGTCGGAGATTTCGTCCTCAAAGACGGCTCCGTGGAAGCGACGATTCCCGCGCTCGGCGCAAGCTATCAAAACACCAGCACGCTGATCGGCGGCGGGACCAGGCTCCTGCTGGTACGGCCCAAGTCGTTCGAGCCGAAGGCTAACGAAAAACCGCTGTCGGTCGAAGAGGTCCCCGCGGCTGCGGGCGAAGCGCTCCGCAAAGTCCACGTGAAAGAGCGCGTGACCGTGAAGCGCGAAGGGCCGCAGCTGGAAGGCGCCAAGACCATAGTGTCGGGCGGCCGCGGGCTCAAAGGCGAGGAAAACTTCGCGATGTTGAAGGAGCTGGCCGATCTACTCGGCGGAGCGGTCGGCGCGACGCGCGCGGCGGTCGACGCGGGGTGGGTGCCGTACGCGATGCAAATCGGCCAAACGGGGAAGACCGTAAAGCCCGATATCTACATTGCCTGCGCCATCTCCGGCGCGGTGCAGCATCTCTCCGGCATGAAGACCTCCAAGACCATTATCTCGATCAACAAAGACGCCGAGGCGCCGATGTTTCAGTTCTCCGACTTCGGCGTGGTCGGCGACGTCTTCAAAGTCGTCCCCCAGTTGATCGAGGAAATCAAGAAAAGAAAAGGGAAGTAAGATCAGTCTACGGTCTTGACCGTAATCATATTCGTCGTGCCGGGTTGATTGAGCGGCAGCCCTGCGGTGATCGCCACCAGATCGCCCTTCTTGACGATCCCCATTGCCAACGCCTTTTTCTGCAGCAGTCCGATCATCGCCTCGGCGCTCTCGATGCGACGCACCTGAAACGGATAGACCCCCCACGCGAGGCAGAGGCTTTTGACGGTTTGCGGGTTCGGACTGATCGCGATGATCGGCTGCGCCGGGCGGTAGCGCACGATCATGCGCGCCGTGCTGCCCGAGCTGGTGGGAATTAAAAACGCCTTGACTTTGAGATCGCGCGCCAGCGAGATCGCCGCGTGGCTGATCGCCTCCGGCACGTTTTGTTCGATTCCCTCCATTTCATATCTCGTCCGCAGGCTCTTCTCGGTTTCGACCGCCACTTTGGCCATCGTCTCCACCGCGCTCACCGGATATTTCCCGACCGCCGTCTCTTCCGAGAGCATGAGCGCGTCGGTGCCGTCGATGATCGCGTTGGCGACGTCGGCGACTTCGGCGCGCGTGGGGCGCGGGCTTTGCACCATGGAGCGGAGCATCTGCGTCGCGGTGATGACCGGCTTGCCCAGCCGGTTGGCCTTGCGGATCATCATCTTCTGGGCCGAGGGAATTGTCTCAAGGGCGATTTCCAGTCCCAGATCGCCGCGCGCGACCATAATGCCGTCCACTTCCTCCAGAATCGAGTCGATGTGCTCCAGCGCCTCGCGCTTTTCGATCTTGGCGATCAGCGGAATCTCGGCGCCCCGTTGCTTCATCTCGCGCCGCGCTTGCAGCACGTCGCGCCGCTCGCGCACGAAAGAGAGCGCCACGAGATCGACTCCCTGGCTCAGGCCGAAGGCCAGGTCGCGTTTGTCCTGCGCCGTCAAAGAAGGAAGCTTGAGGCTACCGCGCGGGAAATGAATTCCCTTGTGCGAGCTGAGAACGCCGCCGACCGCCACCTTGCAGACGACCTCTTCGCGCCCGACCTTCACCGCCTCCAGCTCGATCTCCCCGTCGCCCAACAGGATCGGATCGCCCCTCGAGACGAAGCGGAAAAAATCTTTGTAGAGGACCGAAACGACGCCGCTGTCGCCGACGACCTTGCGCGAGGTGAGCGTCAAGGATTTTCCCGGCTGCAGCAGGGCGTGGTCTCGCGCCACCGGACCGACGCGCAGCTTGGGGCCGGCCAGGTCCTGCAGCAAAGCCACCTGCCGCCCCAGCCGGCGCGCGGTCTTACGGATGGCGCGGATCGTGCGCTCGTGAAAGGCGTAGTCGCCGTGGCTGAAGTTCATCCGGGCGACGTCCATCCCGGCCTGGATGAGTCTCCGGATGACTTCTTCGGACTGGCTGGCGGGGCCGATGGTGCAGACGATCTTGGTTTTTCGCATGGGTCGGGTTGCCGGCGTCACAGGTGCATTCCCGCGCGTTTCAATTTCGGATCTAGAATATCCCGCAGCGCGTCGCCAAGCAAGTTGATACCGAGCACGGTGACAAAAATACTTGCGCCGGGAAACAGCGCCAGCCACCAGGCCGTGCTGATATAGGCGCGGCCGTCGGCCAGCATGGTGCCCCAGGTGGGGATCTCCGGCGGGACGCCGAGACCGAGAAAGCTCAGGCTCGCCTCCGAGACGATCGCCGAGGCCATGGCGAAGGTGCCGATGACCAGCGAGGCCTGGATGAGGTTCGGCAGGAGGTGGCGGCCGATGATGCGCGCGGCGCTCGCGCCTAAGGCGCGCGTGGCGACGACGAAGTCTCTGCCTCTGAGCGACAGCGTCTGGCCGCGCACGACGCGGCAGTACTGGATCCAACGCTGCGCCACCAGAGCCAGGATGAGATTGAACAGTCCCTGGCCGAGAAAGGCGAGAATCGTGATCGCCAGCAGCAGGGCGGGGAAGGCCCAGACGACTTCCACCAGTTTCTGAATGGCAAAATCGACTTTGCCGCCGAAATAGCCCGAGATCGCGCCGAGGCTGATGCCGATCAATCCGGAGACGATCACGACGGAAACGGCGACCAGCAGCGAGACGCGCGCGCCGTAGATAATCCGGCTGAAGACGTCGCGGCCCAGGTTGTCGGTGCCGAGGAAATGGGCGCCGTCGAACCATCCCGGTGGCTGGAGCGCGGCGCGGAGTTGCTGGTCGTTGGGGTCGTAGGGCGCGAGCAGAGGTCCCAAAAGCCCGACGGCGATCAGCGTCAGAACGATCAGCCCGCCGAGAAAGGCCTTGACGTTCATCCGCCGCCGCCGCGCGCCACCCGCCGGCTCTCTGAGAGTGGCGCTAGTAGCGTATTCTTGGGTCGATGATGGCATAGAGCGCGTCGATCGCAAGATTGATAACCACAAAAGTTGCGGCGTACATCAACACCAGTCCCGTTACCAGCGGGTAGTCGCGGGAGGTGACGCCGGTGATGAGCAGGCTGCCGACGCCCGGCCAGGCGAAGACCGTTTCGACGATGATCGAGCCGCTGAGCAAGGTGCCCAGTTCGAGCCCGGCGACCGTGACGATCGGGATCAACGCGTTGCTCAGCACGTGACGCCAGACAACGCTACGCTGCGCCAATCCCTTGGCCCGCGCGGTCACGACGTATTCTTCGTGCGAGACCTCGAGCACGGACGAGCGCGTGATGCGCATCAGAATCCCGACCATGTTCGCCCCGAGCGTAAGCGCCGGCATGACCATGTACATCAAGGCATCTTTCACCGCCGGCCAGTTGCCCGCTGCGAGGCTGCCGAGCAGGTAGAAGCCGCTCTCCTGCGAGCCGGCCACTCCATAGGTGCTCCGCCCCGCCGAAGGGAGCAGGTGGAAAGTCCCGGCAAACAACAGAATCAGCATGATGCCCATCCAGAAATTCGGCATGCTGATGCCGAACAGGCCGACACTGGTGCCGAGATTGTCCACCCAGGAGTTCGGCCTGGCGCCGGCCCAAACTCCAAGCGGAATGGCGACACCGAGGGCGAGCAGGACCGCCAGGGCCGCGAGCTCGATCGTGGCGGGAAGGCGCGCGGCGATCAGCTCGGTCACGGGCTGGGCGAAGCGAAACGATCTGCCGAGATCGCCGGTGAAGGCGGCGGAGATGAATTTCAGATATTGCACATGGACGGGCCGGTCGAGTCCCCAGCGCTGCCTCGCCTCCAAAACGTCGGCCTCGTTGGTCGCATCGGAGAGGAGGAGTGAGGCGGGATCGCCCGGCGCCGCGTGCAGCAGCGCGAAGACCAGGAGCGTGATCAGCAGCAGGACCGGAAGCGTGCCGAGCAGCCGGCGCAGCAGATAGGCGGTCATCCTCGTGAAAGCGACTCCTCGGGGCGCAAGTCTTCGGGCCGCGGCCGAGCCCTTCGGGATCTCAAATCGCAAATCTCAAATTGCAAATCTGAGATCTGAAATCTGCAATTTGAAATTTCGAGCATAGCGAGGATTTGCGGGCTCGGAGAGCGGGTGGCGGCTTTCATCGGCTAGGGCGAGCCTAAAAGGTAGTGGATATCCCCGCGTCAACGGAGCACCCGGATCTCCGTGCCGAACATCCGGCCGCTCGGCGTGGGCTTGTAGTCGATGTTTTTGGCGATGCCGTAGAGCATCTGATGCCGCCATAGGAAATGCGCGGGCGCCTCTTCGGTGAGCAGGCTCATCGCTTCGGCGAGAACTTTTCTCCGCTTCGCCGGCTCAAACGTTTGTCGTTCCTGGGCCAGGAGCTTGTCGAACTTGGGATTGGAGTAGCCGATGCGCGGCGAGCCGCCGGTCTCGAAGTATTGCGACAGCGCGACGCTGGGATCGACCACCGAGCCGCGTCCCATATAATAGAAAGGCGTCTTTCCCGCCTGGACATCGGCCCAAAGCGTCGCCCACTCCGGCGTGAGCAGCTTGGCGCGGATTCCGACGGCGCGCAGCATCGGCACCAGCGCTTCCGAAATCTGCTTGTCCAACGTGTACCGTCCCACCGGCGTGTAGTAATCGACGTCCACCCCGTTGGGAAAGCCGGCCTGTTTGACCAGCTCGCGGGCTTTCTGCGGATTGTATTCGTATTTCGGCTTCAAGTTCGGATCGTAACCATACTGGCCGGCGCCGATCGGGCCGTCGAGTCGCGTCGCTTCGCCTTTAAGAAGCGTCGCAATGATGGTGTCTCGATCGATCGCATACGCCACGGCCTGGCGCAGCAGCAGGTTGTCCCACGGCTTGAACTTGGGACTCATGGCAAGGAACATGATCTCCACGGCGTCCACGGGAGCGATCTTGCTGGCGGGATGTTTCTCGACCCGGTCGCGCAGATGCGGAGGGATGAACTGGGCGATCTGGATCTCGCCGTTGAGCAGGGCGGTGACCCGCTGCTCGGGCTCGCGCATGATGCGGAAGATCATCTCGTCGGGCGCCTGCTTTTTCTCTTTCATGCCGGGGTAGTCGAGGTTCCTGGCGATAACGAAGCGCTGGCCGGGAATCAACTCCTTGAACTTGTAAGGGCCGGCGCCGATCGGATATTTGCGGTCGGCGACATCGGCGCCGTATTTATCGTAGATCGCTTTGCTGGTGACGATGAAGCGGTCGAAGAGATACTCCAGCAGCGGCGCGGTCGGTTCTTTGGTTGTGAAGCTGACCGTGTAGTTGTCGATCGCGGCGGCGCTCGCGATGGGCGCGATGTTTTGCTTCTGTTTGCTTTGCGGATCGGTGCGAATTCGATTAAAAGAATGCACCACGTCGGCGGCGGTGAGCGGCGAGCCGTCGTGAAATCTCGCGTTCTTGCGCAGGTGGAAGATCCAGGTGTTCGGGTCTTTGACCTCCCAGCGCTCCGCCAACATGCCTTCGTAGTCTCCCTTGTCGAAATTGTAGGTGCCGAGGCAGCCCATGACCTGGCACCAGATGCCGTAGAGCAGCGAGACACTGTCGCCGTAAGGGTTGAAGGTCTCCATCGTCTCAGTGACGCCGATGGCGACTCGGGTCTGCGCCGGCAGCGGCGTCGTGATCCCGAACACGATGAGCAACGAAACGATCCACGCGCACAGCTTGCCGCGACGGAACTTCATGGGCGCCTCCTTTGCTTGTCCCGGCTTTGCGATTCAGCCGGCGATCGGATCACTAAGCCCCGCGACTGGCACTACTTATGCCCCCTGCATATTTTCTGTCAAGGCCGACGGCGCACTTCCCCCGCTCCCGCGCAGAAAATTGTCAACCGGCGCAAGGCTCTGGTGTCGATTCTTGTCAGTTTTTGGCAGGCCGCTGCGGCACGATTTTGGGCGTTATGGCGCGCTAACGGCAACTAACGAACCAGCGGCTCGCTAACGCCCGTGTGGCACAAGAGTTGCGTTCTGAACAAGCGAGCGCATTTTTGTTGTCGAGCTGACTCAAGGCATAGGTGATGCAGGAACTGATCGACCTGGGGACAGTGCGTCTTACTATTCCCGCCTGGCAGGTGGCTTTCTATCTCTGCGTGATCAGCTTCGCTGTTATTTTCGGCAAGATCAAAGGCTGTCTGCTTACCACCTACTTGTCGGCGTTTTACTGGGGCTACTATCTCTACGGCAGCGATTTCCTCACCGCCGCGCACGGCAACCCCACCGCGCAGGCGGTCTATTACGGCTTTGCTCTTGCGCTCGGCGGCTGTATTCTGATGGCGCTCTTTCACGAAGAGCGTTAGCCGGCTTGCCATTTCCTTTCAATCCGACTATTTCGACTTAGGACCATCAAGGGAGCTGAGCCTCGAACAGCCGGCTCCGCTGAAAGCAGGGGAGAACTGTCATGGAAAATCCGTCGAAGCAGCGGGCGCTCAGAAAATCGCCGTTTTTAGAATGGTGCGACTCTGAGGGACTGAAGGTAGCCACCGGCTACGGCATCAAGGACTTGCGCGCCTTGCCGCTCGAGCATTGGGAGCGGCTCGGCGGGCCTGCCGCCTACTGCCATCTTGAAGGATCGCAAGGCTACGTTGGCGCGCTCGCCGGCGAGATCCAGCCGGGAAAAAGTCTCCGGCCCATCCGCCACATGTATGAAGAGCAGATTTTGATCCTCGAAGGGCGCGGCGCGACGCAGTTCTGGAGCGACGGCGATCGGCAGGCGGTGACTCTGGAATGGCAGGCGGGCAGTCTCTTTTCTCCGCCGCTGAACGTCCGCCACCAGCACTTCAACGGCTCGTCTCTGGAGCCGGTGCGCTTTGTGGCGGTCAACAACGCGCCGCTGATGGTCAATGTCTATAAATCGCCGGATTTCATTTTTAACGCGCCGTACGATTTCAGCAACCGCTTCAGCGGCCAGCGCGACTACTTCAGCAGCGATTTCAAGCCCAGCGACCTTGAAGACAAGGCGGTGAATTTCATCCCCGACGTTTACGCCGTGCCGCTCAACGATCATCCGGAGCGCGGCGTCGGCTTCAGCCGGTTGGGCATCCATCTCTCCGGCAACTCAATGGTGGGGCACATCATGGCGATCCAATCCGGCACCTACAAGAAAGCGCACCGCCACCACGCCGGGGCGCAGGTGATCGTGCTTGGCGGCAAGGGATACAGTCTGATGTGGCCTCCCGGGGGCAAGTTTGTTCGCGTGGACTGGGAAAAGGGGAGTCTCCTGGTTCCGCCGGAGGGCTGGTACCATCATCATTTTACGGCCAGCCGCGAGGCGGCGCGCCACCTCGCGCTCCGCCGGGGGTTGCGTGGCGTCGGGCCGACGTGGCTGGCCTCGGTGAGCGAGCACGAGGGAGGGCACATGCTCGAACACGAAGACGAGCCGCCGGAGATACGGGCGATGTACGAGGCGGAGCTGGCTAAGGAAGGTGTTCCGTTTCGGATGCCGCCGATCAAACGGGCTGGTTAGGGAGCGATGCGCCGCCTCGTCGAAGCATGACCGATTCCTTAGTCCTACGACTTAAGTCTTGACATGGGTGAATAAAGCGATAGAGTGGCCCGTCAAAGAACACAAATACCAATTCCATGTAGGAAGGAGGTGAAAACCGATGGTTAAGAAGCTGGGGAGTATTGTCGTGGCAGCGCTTTTGGCCTTGTCCTTTGTGGGGTCAGTCTTAGCTGACGAGATCAAGGGTAAAATAACGAAGGTCGACGGCGGCGGGCGTGAGATTACCGTGAAGGGCAAGGATAAGGAAGTAAAAGTTTCGATCAGCAGCAGCCGCACTGCGTTTGAGGGGATCGGCGGTCGCGGGGACTTGAAGGAGGGGCTGGACGTGACGGTGGAGTATGCGGACGGCGCAGCCAAGAAGGTCAGCGTGAAGAAGGCCAAGTAGAGACCCTACTCGGACCTTATTCTTGACTACGGAAAGGGGGACGAACAGCGTCCCCCTTTCTTTTTTGTGCGCGTCTCTCGCCGGGGTTGACGGAAGATGTTTTGCGCGCCACGCTGTTCACGGCCGCGCCCGGGTTTGGTTGACGATCTCGGTCGTTTCCAATACAAGAACAAAGTTAGAGCCGATCCAGCCGGCACCCCTGCGGAGTCAGGCAGCAGAGTTCGAAGGAGGAAACAGCCTTGTCGACAGCCGCGCGCGAGTTTCAGATCATGGTCAAGCCGATGGGGGCGATCTGCAACCTCGACTGCCACTACTGCTACTACCTGCAAAAAGAGTTCCTGTATCCCAAAGAGACCAACTTTCGGATGAGCGACGAAGTGCTGGAGAAATTCATCGTCCAGCAGATCGAAGCGGCGCCGGGGCCGGACGTGAACTTCGCCTGGCACGGGGGAGAGCCGACCGCGCTGGGTCTCGGATACTTCCAGACAATCGTCGCCCTCCAGCAAAAGCACCGGCTGCCCGACAAGCGCGTGACCAACGGCATTCAGACCAACGGCACGCTGCTCACCGAAGAGTGGTGCCGCTTCTTCGCCGCCGAGAAATTCTCGGTCGGCTTGAGCCTCGACGGCCCGCGCGAGCTGCACGACGGCTACCGGGTGGACAAGGGACAGAAGCCGACGCACAAGCAGGTCGTGCGCGCCTTTCGCCTGCTGAAAGAGCACGGCGTCCACTGCGACGTTCTCTGCGTGCTCCACGACCGAAACGTCCGCTACCCGACCCAGGTCTACCGCTTTTTCAAGGACCTCGGCGTCGAGTTTCTCCAGTTTTTGCCGCTGGTCGAGCGGCCGAAGGAGCCGGCGGACGGAGTGGGGCCGCGCACCGTTCCGGCCGAAGCGTTCGGCACGTTTCTCTGCGCGGTCTTCGATGAGTGGGTGAGAGGCGACATCGGCAAGATCGCCATTCAAATCGTCGATGAGGCGGCCCGCCCGCTCGCGGGGCTCGACCACTCGCTCTGCATTTTCCGCGAGACCTGCGGCGACGTGCCGGTGGTTGAGCACAACGGCGATTTCTTCTCCTGCGACCACTACGTCGAGCCGGGCCATCGCGTGGGGAACATCCACGACCAGCACCTGGGGGATTTGATCGAGAGCGCGAAGCAGCGCGCCTTCGGCGAGGCCAAACGCGATACGCTGCCGCGCTACTGCCGCGAGTGCGAAGTGCTGGACATGTGCCACGGCGGCTGTCCGAAGGACAGATTCATCAAGACGCCCGACGGCGAGGAAGGGCTCAATTATCTCTGCGCCGGGTTCAAACGCTTCTTCATTCATAGCCGTCCCTACTTGCGGGAAATGGTCGATCTCTGGGAGGCCAACGAGCCGATCGAGAAGCTGATGGAGCTCGTCCGCGCCGAAGACGCCAAAGCCTCCCCTCAAGTTGGGCGCAACGATCCCTGCCCCTGCGGTAGCGGCCGGAAGTACAAACAATGCTGTCTCAAAAAACAGCGCGCGGAGCGGGGAACGCGAGTTTAACGGGCCGTTCGTCCGGCAGACGAGACGCAAGGAGGGGTAGGGCCGAAGGAGGCAAAGATTCAAGGCGTGCCTCCTCATTGCATAGAAGTGTCATGCTCACAGTCGGCGTTCCGGGAAAGGCCACAGCACCTGGACCGAAAGCCAGTGTCCGAGTGAACGAATTCGCTCCATCCCGGCGAATATACGAAAATCGCTGCCGGTACGTTTTGTGTATTCTGAATCTTCTGCCTGTACCTGGACTACCTTTGCCGTCGCCTTATTATTCCCATAACTGCCTTGCGTTCCGGCCCGCCGCTCGCTAAAATCCGCCGCACATATGACTCCAGGTCAAAACGAAGCATTTTCCCGTATCCTCATCGACAAGGCGTTGGAATACAGCGGGTGGGATCTGCTGAATCCACAGCAAGTGTCATTCGAGTTTCACAACGCCAGCGGCCGTGCTGACTATCTTCTCAAGGATAGTCTTGGGCGTGTGCTTTGTGTGCTCGAAGCTAAGCGCGAGGAGCTTGACCCTTACGATGCAAAGGAGCAGGCCCGAGGTTATGCGGAAAATCTGCGGGCACCACTCATCATCCTCTCAAACGGACGCGAGCACTGGTTCTGGAATTACGAGCAAGCCGGTCAACGAGACGCGTACCGCATTGAACGGCTGCCATCACGCGAAGACCTTGAGCGTGTTCGCCTCAAAAATTTACAGCCTCCGCGCCCGCTGCAAACCGAGGTCGTCGGTCCTGCGTATCTCCACCACCTTAAGCCAGACTTAACCCTGCGCGGCTACCAGATTCGCGCCATGGATGAAATCGCCAAGGGTTTCGACGATGGCGGTCGCCGAAAGTTTCTCCTTGAAATGGCGACTGGCACCGGAAAAACACTGCTTTGTGCGGCGCTTATTCGTCGATTCCTGCTCACGCGTAACGCAGAGCGCGTCTTGTTCATTGTCGACCGGATCGAATTGGCCAAGCAGACAATGGAGGACTTCAACATCGTACTTGGCGAATATAAGCCTGTCATCTACAAGACGGCGCGTCGGACAGGCGAGTTGATTGGCTCATCTGTTGTTGTCGCTACGATCCAGTCTCTAATGATGGACAGGCGATATCGCGAAGAGTTTACGCCTTTCTATTTCGATCTTGTTGTTAACGATGAGGCTCATCGGTCGATTTACGGTGATGCCCGCGAAGTAGTCCAGTTTTTT